>Ga0172379_10000439_pt1 | contig 105172 bp, 91 predicted proteins | sample GrowelOW334metaG_FD_119756 | JGI IMG/M metagenome (GOLD analysis project Ga0172379, IMG submission 119756) | Groundwater microbial communities from an aquifer near a municipal landfill in Southern Ontario, Canada - Groundwater well OW334 metaG | ecosystem: Environmental > Aquatic > Deep...
CAAGGCTCCTAGCGCCCGTGCGAACGGTACGAGTTGCGAGGGGACGTATTTCTGCCGTGACGCTGAGACCTGCGCGAGCGGTGCGTGCGATGAATCGAGTGGGAGCGCTCACAGTTGTTCGGATCCGTACACGTGTACGTCGGGCAGCTGTGATGAAGATAATGATGTTTGTGTTCAGACTCCGAACAATGTGAGTTGTGAGGATAATAAATTCTGCACCGGTCAAGATACATGCGAACCGTTGAATTCCGGCAGCGATCCCACGACCGGATGCGTCAGCAGCGGGGATCCGTGCTTAATCACCACCGGCACGTACTGTAAGGAAGATACGGATTCTTGCGATTTGTGCAGCGGGCGGTGCTGCGATATATCGGCGGGCGGCTGTGACGACAGCGGTCCCGGGGGCGGCTCTTGTGCCCAGGGTAGTCAGGTTTGCTGTCAGGGTGACTGCAATGATGGGACGCGCTGTGGTAACCGCCAGATCGATCCTGGTGAAGGGTGTGATGACGGGAATACGACCGATGGCGACGGCTGCAGTTCGACTTGTCAATGGGAGCCGTGTGGCCAGGGTATTTGTGAAAATGATAGTAATTGTCCGGTGACCGACAGAGGTTTGCCGTGTGGTAACCAACAACACTGTTGCAACCTATGCGGGAATTTGACATTAAATTCCGGCGAGGAGTGCGACGACGGGGACAGGGAGTCCGGAGACTGGTGCAGCGCCGAGTGCCGCAATGAATATTGCGGGGACAATATCCTGCAAACGACTTTGGACGAGGAATGCGACGACGGGAACACGGTGGCAGGAGACGGCTGCAGCAACATTTGCAAAAATGAGATATGCGGCGACGGCGTGACGCAGGCGGGGTTGGGCGAGGAATGCGAGCTTCCGAACACCGTGGGGGACCCGGAATGCCCCGCTGAGAAGCCGAATTGCGGTGCAACGTGCCGGTGCGAGCCTTCGTGCGACGTCGATGAACAATTGTGTGCCGGGGAGTGCATTCCCATCGCAGATTGCTGCACCAATGCCAACTGCGGCAACGAAGTTTGTGACACGACGAGCCACGAGTGCCGCGCCTGTAACCCTGCGGTTACGAATCCTTCAGAATGCGACGATCTCGATCCTTGCAACGGCGTCGAAATCTGCGATGCCGTTTTCGGTTGTATCCCCGGAACACCGGTTAACTGTCCCGCGGATGAGGATCTATGTACGACCAATCACCGGTGTGATGCCGTCACCGGCAAGTGCGTTTTCGACAATGTTCCCTGCGTTGGCGGGCAAGTCTGTGAACCCACAACCGGTGCATGCCGGAACTGTCAAAATAATACGGAATGCGACGATCTCGATGCTTGCAATGGCGCTGAAACCTGCTTTGGGGGCCGCTGCAAGCCCGGGACGCCGATGGTTTGCGCCACGACGGATCCTTGTAAAGTGAGCCCGGGACAATGTGTCAACAGTGCTTGTGTCTACGAGCGGAAATGTGATCCCAGACGGGTATGTGTGGCGACGACGGGGGAATGTATCCAGTGCCGCCCGGGAACCGACGACTGCACCGACTACGATGACTGTAACGGCGCAGAAATTTGCGACAACAATGCCGATTGCCAGCCGCCGCTCGCTCCAAAAGATTGCAGCGTCACTGACCTGTGCCTTATCGGGTACTGTGAAAACGACCAATGCCAAACCAGAAAGAAATGCGATCCGGGGCAGATTTGTAATTCCTCGACGGGAGCATGCTCGAGCTGCCCCGAGGGAAAGAAAGAATGTAACAACCAGTGCATTGCCGAAGCCGACTGCTGCGTCGACGGGGATTGTCATGTCACCCAAGATAAGTGCCAAGGAACGCCGAGATGTGTGGCCGGCGCGCCGGGAAGAACAAGATGCGTTAACGATCTTCCGCCGCCGAATACCCCGTGCGACGACGGCCAATATTGCACCGTCAATGATGTTTGTTCCGACGGCGTCTGCATGCCGGGCCGTGAGCGGCTATGCCCGGGAGATCCGGGCAATACCTGCATGGATTATATGTGTGACCCGGCTCAGCAGCAATGTGTCCCGGTGAACCTGACGGGTTTGCCGTGTGATCATCCGGATCCGTGTGTCGAAATGGCCGCATGTAATGACGGAATCTGCAAGGAGACCAAGAGGCGGCCTATCCCATCTTGCTGTGATTTTTGCGGCACGACAGGCCAATGTCTTGGGGACGGAGACATTTGTCCGAAGTGCACGAGCGACGGACAATGCCAACCCATTGTGCCATGTTGGCAGTTTCCAGTATGCGTGGTCGGTAAATGTTTATATCTTATTCCTGACAACGGGATTGCATGTGATGATGATGACATATGCACGAGAGAGGATACCTGTCAAGGCGGTCTGTGCCTTGGGCAGCCGGATCCTTTTATTTGTAACGGTGAAACGCCGAGCGATTCTTGCCAGCAGGTCGTATGCAAGCAGTACCAGGGCTGTGTCGAGATTCCGAACTATGACAACACTCCTTGCAGTACCGGTAATTTGTGTACGACCGATTCCTGCGAGGGTGGTATTTGCATCCGGGGGCCAGTCTTGGATTGTCCTCCTCCCGATTTGTGCACGAACAGCAGCTGCAACATGAGCAACGCCTTGTGCGAAGACGAGCCCAAACCGTGCCCGTACGGGCAGGTGTGCGATCCAACCTCCGGCACCTGCATTTATTGCGATGCGGATACCGAAAAACCGTGCAACGGCGTCTGCATCCCGAAAAATGCCTGCTGTACCGCTTCAGATTGCCCGGCCAATACCGACCCGTGCCGGAATGTGCCGGTTTGTAACGGCAGTTACCAGTGCGTGTATCCTCCGAACAACAACCCGTGCAATGACGATAGGTGGTGCACGACGGTTGATGTGTGCAACGGGAGCGGGGTCTGCACGGGGGCGCCGCGGGATTGCTCCGACACTTTTGCCTGCACGGAGGATACCTGCAACGAATCTCAGGACAAGTGTGAGAATGCTGACACATGTGTTCCTCAAGGCAAGCAATGCGACCACGGGAACGGGCAGTGCATGGCCTGTCCGAACGGGAAAAAGCCGTGCAACGGCACTTGCGTGGATAATGCCGAGTGTTGTGTCGTGGCGGATTGTGCGGCCTTGCCCGGCGACAACCAGTGCTTGGAGGGTTTGCAGTGCGCCGATTCCAATGGCGACGGCAAGAAAGAATGCTCTGCTCCGCCCAAAAATTTTGGCGCCCCCTGTGAAGACGGTAACGCCTGCACCCTGGGTGACCAGTGTAACGGTAACGGGGGCTGCATGCCGGGAACCACTCCTTTGATTTGCGATGACGGGGATCTGTGCAACGGCACCGAAACCTGTGACCCTGCGTCCGGATGCCAATCCGGTACGCCTGTGATATGCCCTAACGGCTCGCAGTGTCGCAAAAATACGCCGAATGATTATTGGTGTGAAGGCGCCAATCAATGCGATCTCTCAATCGGGAAAGTGTGTCCGAAGATTCCGTGCTACGTCGAGGATTGCCACACGCCTACGTGTCTTTATATTCCCATGCATTGCGACGACTTTAACGAATGCACCGTTGACTCCTGCTCCAACAGTATGTGCCAGCACACTTCCAAGTGTCCTTCGAGCCAGACCTGTGATCCTGCAACCAAGCAGTGCAGGGGGTGTGATCCAATGCAGTGGAACGATTGCAACGACTACAACGAATGTACCAATGATAGCTGTAATATGAGCGGCGTATCCCCAGGTGGGCTAGGAGCTTGCGCACACGATGTCCGCTATGGAGAAAGCTGTTATGATAATAATCCGTGCACCGAAAACGATTATTGCACGGGTGAAGGCTGCACGGGATACGAAAAGTGGTGCGAAAGCGGGTTCTGTGATTCTCAAACGGGCCAGTGCTCCTGTCCTCCCGGCACTTATGAAAACCCCAACGCTTGTGCAGCGGAAGATGCCTGCAATAATGTACCGGTGTCCGTCACCGTCTCTGGAAGATATGATGGATGTTGGGTGTGTGCCGCTAGTTGTGGTGGTTTAGAGACCTGCGGCGGACAATGCTGCACCGAGGTTCAACGTAGTCGCGGTTGCTGGGAGAATTACAACAGCGGGGATAGGTTCAATCTCCAATATTGTCAATGCCCGGAGGTTTTCTGCCCCAACGGAACGCTCAATCAGGATCGAGGCGAAGTGTGCGATCTCAACGCCTTGCCCACAGGATGCGAAAATGGCCAATCGTGCTCCACCGATTGCTCGGAGTGCCTCGGCTCCTGTGGCAACGGGCTGGTTGACGTAGGCCAGTCGTACGGCTCCTGGTCGAAAGCCTTGGATCAATGCGGCGAGCCGGGGCTGCATTGCCCCAACGAGGGAAGCACCGAGATTTGTCACGAATGCCAATGTCATGAATTTGACTGCTCCCAGTACGCAGACGCCGAAACCCCCACATGTAACATCGTTAACAGCTTAATGATGTCCGGCTACTACGATCAGTGCCAGCGTGTTGTGAACGGCGAGACGCAAAACGGAACACTCCACAGAACGTGGGGTGAAATCATGCCGGTTCCCGCCTGCTGCTGCTTCGGGTCTTGGTGCGGTGACGGTTTGAAAGAAGGCGATGAAGGCTGCGAGAAGGATTCGGATTGCGGTACGATCGGCGCGACGTGCGATACGACGCAGTGCCAATGCGCTGACACCTGCTCCAACGGAGTGGCGGATTCCCAAGAGCAGTGCGATGAAACACTCCAAAATTGCCCTGAAGGATTTGTTTGTGATAAGTGCCAGTGCTGGAAGCATGATGATCCCTGCAAAGGCTGTACTTTTGACATGTGCCAAACGTGTCAGTCACAAGATAAAGTTTGCGGAGCCCAATATTCTCCGCTGCCGCTCATTAATTTGTGTCTCGGAGAAGGCTCTCTTCTTGAGAATACTCAGACCTGTCCCTGCAAAGAATGTTCGCCGGGAAGTAAATATCGGGGAGCCCTTTGCAACTTTGATCTCCCCTGCGAAGACCCCGACACAGTTTGTGATAACTGCGAGTGCATTCCCAAATGCGAATCGGACGCCGACTGCCCGGACAAGTGCACGCAATGCGAAACCGCCACCGGCAAGTGCGTGGATAAAGGGCTCGTCTTCCCCGACGACGGGAATCTGTGCAACGGCGTCGAGGTTTGCGATCCCGCGACCGGCCAGATGGCACACATGAACCCCATCAGCTGCGACGACTCGAACGATTGCAACGGAATCGAAACCTGCGAGGACGCGACCGGTGTTTGCAAGCCCGGCGAGCCGCTCGGCAACTGCGATTGCGAGTGGAACCAGCGGTTCTGCAACGGCCAGTGCATTCCGGCCCAAGCCTTCTGCCGGGAGTGCGAGGATACAGAAAAGCCGTGCAACGGCATGTGCATCCCCAAGGGGGATACCTGCGTGCAGTGCAACGGCACTGAGGTGCCGTGCAATGGCCAGTGCACAAACTTGGGCTACGAGGGGTGTCAGGTTTGTTTGGCGACCGAAAAGGCGTGCAACGGAGCGTGTATCCCCAGCACGGAGCCTTGTGCCCAGTGCGGCAAGGATGAGGTACCCTGCAACGGCGGATGCACCTCAAAATGGAACTCTTGCATGGACTGCGGATGGTTTACGGACCAGCCGCGAAAAGGATGCAATGGCATGTGCATCCCCGCAACTCAAGAATGTGTCATCTGCGATAGTGATGAAAGGGGCTGCGGAGGCCAGTGTGTGCCGAAAACTTTGCCGTGCGTAGAATGCGCAAGTGGTCAGCAATTATGTAACGGCGCGTGCAGAACCGAAAATGGCGGCGGCTGCCCCATTTGCGATGAGGACGAGCAGCCTTGCAACGGCAGTTGCATCTCGAACGAGAATCCCTGCGTTGCCTGCGATCCTGCGAAAAACGAGAAACCCTGCAATGGCATGTGTATGCCCAAAGAGAATGGTTGCTTGGACTGCGGCGGCTACCTCGTGCCATGCCAGGGGGGCTGCCTGGCTCATGGGACCAAGTGTGACGGTTGTGATGCGGGTGAAATACCTTGTAACGGTGAGTGTCTTCCGGCGGGTCAGACTTGTACGATATGCGAGCCCGGTTTTGTCGGATGCGGCGGACAATGCGTGCTTCCGAACGCTTGCCCCGACTGCAGTCCCGACGGAAAACCCTGTAATGGCGGCTGCATCAATAAAAACGCAACCTGCCCGGATTGCGGGGTCGACGAAATTCAATGCAACGGCGCCTGTGTCGCGAAGCCCACGGACTACGATCACAGCTGCCGGGGCTGCGAATGGAACGAGAAACCCTGTAATGGGGGGTGTGTCGGAGAGGATCAGCCGTGCGTCGACTGCGGCGCGGGGCAGAAACCTTGCAACGGCGATTGTATTGCTGCGGGAGATACCTGTCCGGTTTGCGGTAATACGCAAAGGGGCTGCAACGGTATCTGCTCCTACGGAGGAAATTGCGGCTGTGACGAAGGAAATAAAGTATGTAACGGCGGATGCATTGTCGATGGCCAGGATTGTCCGACCTGTGATTCTTCGACGGAAGTGGCTTGTAACGGAGGATGTATCCCCAAAAACGACCCATGCCAACCATGTTCGTATGGCCAAGAGCCCTGCTATGGCCAATGCGTCAGCAAAGGCTCTTGCAACCCCTGCACCGGCCAGAGCGAGGGGACTGCGTGCGGCAGCAGTACGCAGGAGTGCAAAGAGAACTGTGCTTGCGACAAATATCAGCAATGCAAATGCGAAAACCTGGCAGTGGGAACAGATTGCGCAGCCGACGACGATCCGTGCACGAAAAGTTCTTGCCAGAACGGGCAATGTGTCGAAAGAAACGACTCCGGCTATACCGAAGCTTGCGAAGACGATGGCGACACTTGTACGGAAGACTACTGCTACTTCGGTCAATGTACGCATCCGCCCAAGTATTGCAGCAGCGGCCAGATGGATTCTGAAACCTGTCTTTGCACCTGCGGCGAGGATAAAGACTGCAACGACTGGCGCGCCTGCACGGACGACAAGTGCGTCAGCGGAGTCTGCGAAAATACGAACAACTGCCCCGGCGGGAAACTTTGCTGGAGCGATGGTCAATGTCACGCTTGCTATGACGACGACGACTGCAATGACAAAAATTTGTGTACGACAGATGTCTGTGACAAAGTAACGGGAGGGTGTACCCGTACCGATGTGAATTGCCCCGCCGGCGAGGCCTGCAGCAAAGGAAGCGGGAAATGCCTGAAAGATTGCAAGTGCGATCCGGTCTTGGCCGCGGAGCCGTGTGTCTGCAGTTCGGGAGAGCTTTGCGTCACGACGGGCTGTATGTGCGTGCGCAAGGAGCTGGCGGATAAGATCACGTGCACCTACAGCGCCGACAACAAATGCGACCCCTGTCACTGCACGACCAACGCCCAATGCACCGACGGCAGCCTGTGCACGGCCGATAGTTGCGCCAACGGTCAGTGTTCTTCGATCGCCAAAAATTGCGATGACAACAGGCTCTGCACGGCGGACGGCTGCGATCCGTCGAACGCCATGTGCAGACACCGATGGATTGACGGCTGTAAGCCCGGTTGCACGCTTGCCTGCACAGTCAAAGGCGGCGGGGCGCCGGGTGTGCGCTGGTGGGTGGAGTGTGAGATTGTTTGCGGTTGATGCGGAATCTGCGCTTGGAAAGATGCGGATTGAAGGATAGAATGAATCAACGGTTCGGCCGAGGAGTTAAGGTGAACATGATAAGAGAAGGGAAAAGTAGAGTGCTGTTTTACAGCGCCATCATGACTTTTGTGACGGGGGCAGCGCTTTGCCCCTTAACTCCGGCCTTTGCGCAATCTTCTGACTCGGACTCTCAGAAAAGTTGGGGAACTGAGTATGCTGGTATTGAAAACGCCGATGTGGACACTACCAACTACAAGGTAACGTTCAAAGTGATTCCGCTCGATAGCAAGTGCGGGCCATCTCAACCATGCACCAAAAACAAAGATTCAGCATTCACCAGACAAGAAGTGTGCGGGGGGGAGCAGCCACCTGAGATTTGCAATAATAAATGTAAGATGCCGGTTTGTGAGGAAAAAAACGAAGAGAAACTGAAAGCAAAGTATCAGGTAGATCAACAGGGCGCAGAACTGACTTCCGAGCAGAAAGCCGAGAAGGAAATCGACGTCCCTTGCCCTCCTGCAGTGACAGGGGTGACCTGGAAGGATGCTAAGAAATGCGGCCACTGCGAGGTGTGCAAAGAGGCGACGGGGGCTTGTGAGCAGGAAGCGGACGCAAAGTTGTGCCCGGACAATGGTTGTTGGCAAAATGGAAAATGCGTCAGGGCGACCGGCGTATGCCAGTGGGAAGGGAAGTGCGATCCTGTAGACCCTACCGACCCTTGTAGTGATAAGTTTAAATGCGACGACAAGGGGATATGCGGTAATGCCCCGGAGGAAGCGATACCTTTTTGTGATGATGGAAACCCCTGCACCGAGGAGCAATGCAACGCCGGTCAGTGTACTTATGGCCTCCCTGATAACAAGAAATGCCCGGGTGAGCCCACGGATAAATGTAAGGAATTCCAATGTAATCTTACCACGCCCGGCGGCCCGAAAGATTGCAGCAAGGAGGTCCCTAAAACCCCTCCCGATGATTGCCATAAGTGCGATCCTAAAACTGGCGATATGATCTCCGATGAATGTACGAAGAATGGTATCCCTGCCGATCAGTGTGATGCCGACGGGAAAATCACTGAGCTTACCAGCCTTTGCCCGGCGGCAGGCTATCTGAAGCCCCTTGATCATTGCCCGGCCGATAAAATTTGCACAAGAAAAAAGAAGGTGGATGTCCAATGCAGGCCAGGGATTCAGACAGAGTGCCAGGAATGTTCGGCGGATGCCGGATTCCCGGGTAATTGTTGTTCCGTAAATGGAATCGGATCGCCGGATTCTCCGGAGCTGTCCGGTCAGCCGACCGGTGATGATCCGTGCGAGGGCGGTTGCTTTCAGGATTTTGCCTGTAAAAAAACATGTCCAGCCGGCGGGGATGGCGAGAAATGGGAAATTCCTGCGAATACGCCTAACTCGGAAAAGACGGTCTACTGCTGTTCCTGCAGCGCCGGCAATATGACGAAGACTTGCGATGAAGCGGCGAAGACCTATGGATCATGCGACAGCTTTGACGTCAAGTATTACGAGGCGCAACCGCCGAAGTGTCTTGCCGCCGGCGGATTTGGCGGGGGAGCGGGTATGGTGACCTCCGGCAATGCGACAGGGACATGTCGTGCCACCGTCAAGTGCGACCAGGCCTGTTATTGCGGGCCTTCGACAATGCCAACGCCTACAACTGAAGAACTTGATAGCAGCGGCAAGAAAAAACCCATGATTCGCTGTTAAAAAAACACAGAAGCTGCAAACAATCCATAGGCCCGCATTTGAGCAAAACATCGATTTTGATCGCCAGGCTCCTCACTTTGTTTTTTCTTGTCCTGCCCTTTATATCCTTGAATACCGATAGCTACCGCCAGCTCTGGTTCAGAATTTGGGCCGGGTCGGCAGTTTTGGTTGCCTGTATCCCGGGGCTTACCTGCAGCCACGGTATTTCCGGCTTGAAGCGTTCGTGGGCGTTTGTTTTCCTTGCCTTTTTTCTCGCCTTTCTCGTTTTGCGTCTTGGGGTTCTTTCTTGTTTATCCGGAAAAAGCGATTTTTATTTTACAGGCGCAAAATTCGGACTTTGGAAATACTTCATTTTGGCCTGTTTTTTTTTAGTGGGATTCGTTTTTTGGCGATCTAAACGGTCAGTGACGGCCTTTTTGTGCGTGCCCGTCGCGTGCAGTCTTTTCCTTGCCCTCAACTGTGCGCCGAACCTATTGAGCAAAGGGACTTTATTTTATGCCTATAAGATCGGGGGGGAGAGTGTTTTCCTATTTCCAAGCCTGTACAAAATCCATCCCTGGCTGAACCAATACCTGCTTGGAGTCTATGCCCAGGCCAATTACATCGGCGACCTGATGGCTTTTGGATTTTTCCCTGCGGCCGGACTTGCCTTTTATTATCTGCGAAGCTACTATGATCAAAAGAAGCAGCAATTTTTCGGCGAGCGGGTGGACCGGGACCGGATGGCACGCGATTTTTCGACCTTCTTTCTCTTTGGCGTTGCTGCGCTGGTCACGCTCACTTGTATCCTCTTTGCGCTCTCCCGCGGCACGATTTTGGCGCTCTTTGCCGGGCTCCTGTTTTTCCTGGCGGGGTATCTCATCAAGTTTCTGAAGAAGAGGCACTGGGTTCTGGCGGTCGCGTTTCTCTTTCTGGCCTGTATTTTTGTCGCCTGGGCCGGAAATATCCGGAAAGTTTGCGATGAGCTCATGAGCCTCCAGAATGAAAATGCCCAGACGGGGTCTTTATCCGTCAATGCGGAGGGAGCAAGGCGTGCTGTGCAAATCTATTTCAGCCACCCGGTTTGGGGGGCGGGGACCGACGCTTACATGGCCCTATCGCAAAAGTATGCGTCCTTTGATGCAGGCCTTAACCGGGGGCTGGTCAATTATGTGGCCAACAACCATTATCTCCAGACGCTGGCGCAGGAAGGCTTAGGAGCCCTGTTCTATGGATTATTTTTGGCCGGATACTTCCTCGATCTCGTGAAGGGACTGATCCGCGTCAAGAGCCGTTTTCAGTTTATGACGGCTCTTTCGTTGGGCGCTGCTGTTTTGATGGTGCTTGCTCACGCCGTCATCAATTATCTCATGGACGGATTTACCTTTCCTTTGCTGGTCGTCATCTTCATGGGTGTAAGTCTCGGGATTTTGCAAAAGGACTTCCGGCATGCCCGTGCGGCCTAAATTCGATTTTGATATTCCTCACTTTTCCCACCTCGGAATCGTGACCGGCCTTTGCGCTTTACTTCTCATGACCTCTTGCGCTGCGCCCGCCCATCGGAGCGAAGCGAAGGGGCCTGGGGTTGTCAGCGGATTTTTTGAGCCGGCACCGGACAAGGCTTTCGAATACAACCTTTTTGTCCCTTATGCGGCCAAAGATCAAAAACTCCCCATGCTTCTTTCCTTCCCCGGGGCCGGCATATCCGTGAGCGGAGAAATGGCAAACTGGCAGGATGCGGCCGGTAAAGCCGGAATCATGGTGGCGACGGCCAGTTTTTTCTTTAGAGAGGGAAGTAAGAATCCCCGTGTCCATGACTACGTGATTTTTCTGGATGAGATGGCTCGCAAGTACTCGATCGACACAAGCCGGGTATTCGTTGCGGGGGCTTCCGCGGGTTGCCTGACCGCTCGGGACCTGCTTTATGAGTCGCCCGAGAGGTTTCGAGGCGCGATTTTTATGGCCTCTCCGAACATTGAAAAGCTGATCCGTGATCCGGGGGCCAAGCAATATCCGCCGATGTTTTTTGTTCACGGGGAAAAGGACGAGCAGTTCCCCTACAAAGAAAAACAGCGGCTGGTGGAGCTTTTAAAGCAAAAGGGTTATTCGGTTTCCCTCCTCTCCGACCCCAACGCCGGCCACACCCACGACCCCAAATGGAACACGGCTATTTTTGACTGGATGGACCAACAGACGGGGGGAGGCGCTCAGGGGGAAGGGGAGACTATTCCCTGATCAAGTAGGAGCTTTTGACGGTCTTCTTGACTTCCTTCTTGATGACGGCGGCGGCCGACATGCACTCAAAGTAATCCGCAAAATCCTTCTTCGCCGTAGATACCCCGGCAAGGGAAATGGCCATGAGGGGAAACTTGGCCAAGACTTCCTCTCCCGTCTCGTTGAACTTCCGGCGGTCGAGCTCCAGGATGTACCCGCGGTCGAGGTCGTCTTTACGGTAGAGGGCCGGCAGGATCTCGAGGTCGAAGCGGTGGCAGACGTGCTCTGCGATGGCCTTGGCGTGGTTGGGGCGCGTCACGATGACGAAGTCGTCGCCGCCCTGATGCCCCACGAAGTCGTCGAAGGTCCCCTTGGTGCGCACCGAATGTTTGAGCAGGGCGGCCGTCTTCTTGATCACCTCGTCGCCGCGGGCCAGGCCGAAGTGGTCGTTGAAGATCTTGAAGCGGTCGAGGTCCGCGTGAAAGAGCACGAATTTCTGCCGCTCATGAATCCTCTTCTGGAGCTCGTGGAAAATCCCCTGATTGCCGGGCAATTGGGTCAGGGGATTGGAATCCTCCGCGCGCTGCTTCATCTCGATCAGCTTGTCGGACATCTTATTGAACGTCTGAGCCAGCATTTCGATTTCGTCATGCGTTGAAATTTCTACATGACGCCCAAGCTGCCCCTGCATGATCAGCTGGGTCGCTTCGTTCAGCTTGCGGATCGGGCTGACGATAGAGCGGGCCAGGCTGCGGGCGATCACAAGCCCGGTCAATGCGATGAAGAACAGGATAAAGACGAGGTTGAGCTTGCTCTTCGAAAGGGCATTGAAAAGATTGGCCAGGGGAAAGGTCCCCCGCAAAATATAAATGTGGCGGTCTTCCCCGGTCTGGAAGGGGATATATCCTGCAATCACTTGGTGGTCGCGGTCGACTTTGATGTGAAACGGCTTGTTTTGTTTTTTGTAAAGAAACAGGGCCTCTTCGGCGGCGGCGAAATCAGCGCCGCTCCAGGAGACCAAGCTGTCGCCGTAAAGCAGCTGCTTGTCGAGGAGGTCGAGGACCTGGATTTGATCGAACCGGTACTGCTTCCCGAGTGCCATGCTCCGCTCTTTGAGGCGGTCGAAGGACAGAGCTTGCGCGTCTCCGGCCCGGTTCTCATCCTCAATGACCTGCGTGAGGGCCTGAAAGGCCGTCTGGCTTTCGATTTTGTTGAAATAATTCATGTAATCGATTTGATTGCTGACCAGGAGGGCGGCAAAAATAACCGACAATCCGAACAGAGGAAAGATCAATCTGAAGATAATGCGGGCGGAAAGCGACTGCTTCGGCTGGATCGATTTTTCCATAAGTTATTTTAAATCAATCTCTTGCGTCAATTAAAAACGTGATTTAAGGCTTCGGATGGTCCCTAAAACTCCCTTCCGGCCTTCCGGGCGTGCTCGTGCTATCCTGCCTTCCGGTTTTGATTTACGTCCAAATTTCATTAAAACTTAATGGTAGGACAGCCGATATATAAGCAGGAGTTTTAGAATAATAAATTCTTTGTCGGACTATGAAGCTAGTATAAGATAAAAGGGTAACTCGCTTATTCGAGTTACCGAAAGAGAATTGAGTGCGCGTGCCAGCATTTAATGGACGGAGTCTCTCCACTCGAGCGGCCGGAGGTTTGCGTTGAAGACGCTGATTAAATGGCTCGTCGTTTTGACCGGGCTTATTCTGCTCTCGGTCGTCCTTTTTTCTGCCTATGCCAATTTCTTCCTCGATTACTCCCTGGAGCGCCTCGAAATCGCCATGGACGCCACCGGCAAGAAATTTGACTCCGTGTCTCCGGTCAGCCGTACGGTTTACCGGGATGTCCTCAAAGATATGGCTGTCGAGGAGTCCGCCCGGGAAAAAATCGACTTCCAAAATGTCGCTCTCCTCGAAATGGCCTCCAATTCGCTGGCCGAGGCGACCGAAGACAAGAGCTACGAGCGGGCTCGGTATTACCTGAACCAGGTCATGCAAAGCAAGCTGGAGTCGCGCCCCATGCTCCTTCAGATCATGGACCGCCTGTACTTCAACTTTCAAAAGACCCACCAGCAGATCATGTCGTTCATGGACTATGTCTCGCAGAGGGTGCTCAAAATCAAGCCCCCCGCGAGCAAGGCCGTGGAATATTCCAGCATTCTCCTTTTGAACCAGGCCGAAGAAAGCCTAAAAAACGGCAAGCTGGAGGAATCGGCGGGCCTTTACCGGAAGTACCTCGATCGGTACCCCGGCCAGACGGAAAAGGGCTTCGTATCGATTACTTTGGCGGATATTTATCTCAAACTGGATAAGGCGGCCGAAGCGAGGCCGCTGCTTGAGAGCGTCTGCCAGAGCTTTGCCGGGCGCGAGGAGGCCCAGCTGGCCGCCAACATGCTCAAAAAGATCCTCGAAGCGCAAAGGAAAATCGAGCTCGCCGACCAGCTGAAGAACGCGATTCCGGAAGCCCAACAAAAGACCGAAGGGCAGGCCGTGCAGCTCAAACTGGCCCTTGCGCAGCTGGCCGCGTACCAGCCCGAAAAAGCCCGGGAGATTTTGACTCCTTTGGCGGAATCGACGCAGCCGGAGATCCGGAAAAAGGCGAAGTTTTATCTGGGATGGATCTACAAGCTCGAATCGCGGTACGACCAAAGCGCGACGGTCCTGACCGAGCTCTTGAACGATCCGGAACTCGATCAGGAAATGAAGATCGGCCTCCAGAGCCAGCTGGCAGATATCTACTATCAGCAGGGGAACGTCGAAAAGTCCCTCGGAGAATATAAAAACGTCGCGAAAACCTCGGGGGCCGGCGCGACGGGGGGAATCCGGGACGTATGGGTTTCACTCGCCGAATTGGAGCGGGCTAAAATTTACCATTACGATTACGAAAATATAACGAACATTGAACAGCTCCAGCGGCGTCTGAATGATCTGGAGCTCCGGTACGGCGACAAGGGGAACCTTCGCGAGGTTTTGGAAAACATCCCCGATCTGGGCTTGCGGGAGAAGGCGTTTTATGAGCTCGAAAACGGCCGGGTCCACATGGCCCTGGATCTTTTTGAAAAAGACGCAGCCAAGCATCCTCGGGATGCCTGGACGCAGGGAGGGCTGGGGATTGTCTATGTTCTTCTCGGGGACATCGAAAAAGGGCATGAATTTGCCCGGCAAAGCTATGAGCTGAACCACGACTATTACACCGCGGCGGTCATGGGCTATCTGTCGACTCTGCTGGGCAAGTACGAGGAGGCGGAAGCCTACTACCAAGAATGCCTCGGGCAGAGGCCCGATTACCTTCCTGGCAAATTCAATCTGGCGTCTATTTATCTCAAGACCGGAAAGTTTCAACAGGCCCTCGGGCTTCTGGGCCGGCTTGAAAAGGAGATCGACGAATCCCAGAAGCTGGTTCGCGCGAAGATCATGAATAATATGGGGTTTGCCTATTGGCAGCTCGGAGACCGAGCGAATGCCGAAACGAAGTTCCGGCAGGCCCTGGAGGCGATGCCGAATTTTGCGGTGGCCAAAAATAATCTGACTCAGCTTGCTGCGGGCGAGACGCCGCAGATGGTTACCTTAAGGGAATGAGGCAGTGTCCTCCAGACTCCGCGTTACGGGGTGGGCGGTCCTTGCGGCGGTCTTGACCGGCGCGCCGGCGGTTCCCCGGGCCTACGCGGTCGTGGGGCAGGCGGAAGATTACGACCAATTTAAATGGGAGGACTTGAAGGAGTTTCAAAACAACCTGATTCGGGATCAAAGCACGACGCAGTCCAGGCCCGAGGAGATGATGGATCAGATGAAGAGGCTAGAAATCCAGAAAGACACGGCCGCGACGCCGGATGAGCAGGAAGTGGTCTCAGAACAGCTTGAAATGCTGAAGGCTCAGCTTCTGCATGTTCCCAAGCCCAAGCGCTTCGGCCTCGAGATGTCGGGCGACTGGAAGTACGAAACCAACAGCATCCGTGCTCTGCCGCGCTACGAGAAGGACGATTCGACGCTCAATTCGGACACCACGTTGCGGACAGACCTGTCCGGCCGCAAGACCGACCTGCGCTTCGAGCTCAACGGCGGAAAGCTCTGGAGCGTCGAATTCCCGGAAAAAGACATGTGGAAGGCGGAGGCGCGCCTGCGCTTCCGCCGGAAATACTTCCGGAAAGTCGCGCACTCGTCGAATTTACGTTTGGCGCGGACGAACACGAAAACGGTTGACTACGATTACGACAAGGTGCGGTGGGATGGCCAGTGGCAGAATTCTTACAATTATCCTTTTTCTCCGAAGTTGTCCCTGAATATGGATACCGATTACTCCCGGAGGATGTTTCTGCAGGAGGCCTTTCACAAGGACGGGGGCTGGCAGTCGGCGCTTTCGCCGAGCGGGTTTTGGAACTTTACCCCTAAGACCCGTATCTCCTTCGGCTACAACCTCGGCGTCAGCCGCAATCTCAAGAAGGAAGGGGACGCCAATTCCCACAATTTTTCCCTGGGCTACTTCGGGAAAATGACGAGGAAATCGTCGGCCAGCGTCAACCTGGCCTATTCGCGCCAGGTCCCGCTCAAGCAGGACAGCACGACGAACACCTACACGGTAGGGCTCGGCTATGTCTGGCAGTTTACGGGAAAGACCCAGGCGGCGGTTCAGCTGATGCGCTCTTTGCAAAATACGACTTCGGTCCTGACCTCCGGAACCGCCGACAGTGTCGACAACACGACTTCGAAGCAAACGACCTGGTTCACCAACGACAGCATTTCCGTTTCCTTGAACTCCCGGCTGACGCGCAAGATGAACGTGACGCTGACGTCGAATTTATCGTTTGTCCGGACCAAGATGAGTAAGGATCAGAAGACCCAGGCCGAAGAGGAGAGTTTTGATCCTGAGACGGCGCAAATGACCTTCCCCCAATCAGTCAGTATCAGTTATCTGCTGGCACGCTGGGTCACGCTGACCTGCGGTTACCAGTTCGAGTACCGGCAAGGGGATGAACACGCGGACATGTACCGCAATCACGCCTATTCGGCGGCGGCGCGCATTTCCGTGTAGCAGAGGAGTCTTGAAGCGATGAGAACAAAACCATTTCGGAACATGGCTCTTTGGAGCTTGGCGGCGCTGTTGCTCTTTGCCCCGGCCGGCGCGGTCCGGGCGGGGGATGCCGACATTCTGGTGCCTGGGGATACGATCAAGCCCAAGGCCGGAAAGGATGCCGAGGACGGCCATGTCTTGAAGCCTGGCGACCGGATCAAGGTGACGATTTATCCGGAAGACGAATTCATCAAGGGCGGCGAGATGCAGATCAGCGCCGAAGGCAATATCACGCTTCCTTTGATCGGGAAAGTCGAAGTGGGCAACATCCTTGTTCGCGAAGCCGAGGCCAAGATCCGGGACCTCCTGAACGCCGATTACCTCGTCAATCCGGAAGCCGTGATCGAGGTCGTCAAGTCAAGCGAGCAGAGCAAAATTCAGATTGTCCTCTTGGGGTCCGTCCGTAAGCCGGGCTCTTACGAGTTCCCCGTCGGTGAAGTGAAGGTGACTCTCCTCAAGCTCATGTCGGAGGCCGGCGGATTTTCGGAGGTTGCAAACATCAAGAAAATCAAGATCGTGCGCACAGAGGACGGCAAGAAAACGGTGATCCGCGCGAACGCCGAGGCCATCATGAGCGGCGACCAGCCGGATGTGGAACTGATGTCGGGCGACATCGTGCACGTTTCGGAGAGTCTTTTCTAACGTTAGAGCGGGACCAAGCGGAGCAGCGATGATGCAGAATTTTCAGCCGGCGGGGTATTCGGAACAGGCCGAGAAGCCCGTCGACTACCAGTATTACCTCTTCCTTTTTGCGAAGAATTTTTACGTCATCTTCACCTTTCTGATCATCGTGGTCACTCTGGCCGCCATCTATGTCTCAAAGCTACCCGACGTCTACCAAACCACCGGCCAGATGATGATCGAGCGGCCGAGGATCAAATGGTCGGAGATGAAGGAGGCCGCCGGAGGCGCGGAAGGGGAGTCCTACAACGTCGAATACTACAACACCCAGATGGAGATCATGACCAATCAGGCCCTTCTGCGCCAGGTTGCCGATGATCTCAAGCTGGCCAAGTATTTTGGGACGGACAACACCCGGGTTGCCCAGATCCTCTCGGGCATGGTCAAGGTCTCGCGCGTCGGCTCGAGCCGTCTTTTCAACGTCACGGTCACGGGGCAGGACCCGAAAATGATCTCTAACATTGCCAACGCGGTCGCGCGTACCTACGTCCGGAGAAGCTTCGAAGAGCAGCTCTATTACTCCAAAGAGGTCCTCAACTGGCTGCCGAGCAAAGGAGACGCCAAGGAAATTATTTCGATTACCAATCCCATCGGCGGGGTCCGGCAGATGACCCGCGAAGACCTGATCGAGAGCCTTCCTTCCATCAAGTCCGACCCCACGATTCGGGAGCTGCGCGAGAAAAAGGCGGGAATCGAATCCGACCTCGAGCTCAGCCTTCAGCGCTATCGTGAAAAGCATCCGATCATTATCAAGGCCCGTTCGAACCTGAAATTCGTCGAGGACAGTATTCAGCAGGAAAAGGACCGCATCATCGAGAACCTGAAGTCCCAGGCCGAAGGCGAGCACCAGATCTCGAGCGCCCGGATTATGCAGGAGGCCCCGGTTCCCGAGCGGCCGCTCCCGCAGAAGCGGTCCAGGACCATTCTGCTGGCAGCCTTGGGCGAAATCGTCCTGTGCTTCCTCCTGATCGCTCTTTTCGACCACTTCGATGATACCCTCCATTCTTTCGATGACTTCGAACGAAAGGGCCTGGTCCTTCCTTTCCTGGGTCCCATTCCGCTCATCAAGGGGGCCAAGGGGGACCCCTCCCGCAAGGCCCTTGCGGGCTATTATGACAAGGCGTCCGGCATTGCCGAATCGTTCCGCTACCTGCGCGTGGCTGTGAATTTCTCGGCGACGCCCGAGGCCCTGAAGAACCTGGTCATCACAAGCTGCTTGCCGCACGAGGGTAAGTCGTTTTGTGCTCATAACATCGCCGTTTCGCTCGCGCAGGACGGAAACCGCACGCTCATCATCGACGGCGACATGCGCCGCCCGACCTTGGACCGCATTTTCAAGCTCGACAATACCACGGGCCTCTCGAATTATCTGACGAGCAATCTCGATCACACCTCCATCATGAAGGAGACGTTCATCGAAAACCTGATCGCGATTACGAGCGGCCCGATGTCGCCGAACCCCGGAGAAATCCTCGCCTCGGACCGGATGAAGACGCTTCTCGACAAGGTGCGGGGCGAATTCGACCGCATCATCATCGATTGCCCGCCGCTTGTCGGCATCGGCGACGGCCTTGTGGTCGGGGCCATGGTCGGTCATTTGGTCCTGGTGATCGCGGCGGGGAAAACGCCGGCGGACTTGATCCGGCACACGCAGGGCATGATCGAGCGGGCGAAGATCAAGCTCATCGGGGTCGTGCTCAATATGGTTGACATGGAAAAGGAACGCCACCGCGGGTACGCGAAGCACTATTATCACACCTACAACCGCTACTACCAGGTGACCGAAGCTCAGAAAGATTCCGAAGAAGCCTGACGTCTCTGGACAAATTCCCCCCACTGTACTATATTCACTCTGGCAAGATGAATCCCGGCTTAAGAGCGGCCGGCCTGCCGGCCGCGACTACGGAATATCCAATTGGAGAAAGGGGAGCTATGAGTCACGAGAAGATTTTCACGGATGCCAACTTTCAAACGGAGGTCTTGCAGTCCTCCAAGCCCGTCATGGTCGATTTTTGGGCCGAGTGGTGCGGGCCCTGCAAGATGCTTGCCCCCGTTGTCGAACGGATCGCCAAAGCCAATGAAGCCAAGCTCACCGTCGGCAAAGTGAATGTCGACGATTCTCCCGTTTCCGCCCAAAAATACGGCATCCAAGGGATCCCGACCCTGCTTTTTTTTAAGGGGGGGCAGGTCGTCGAGCAACTCGTCGGCTTCCAGTCGGAGGAAAAAATCCAGAATGCCATCGACGAGCTCCTCCAGCCTTGAGCGCTCTCGCATGAGCGCGCCATGAAGACCCGGCGTCTTGGCAGAACCGGTCTCGAGGTCACCGAGATCGGCTTCGGGGCCTGGGCCATCGGAGGCACCGGCTACGGGCCGACACGGGACGAAGAATCGCTTGCGGCCCTCGAAACAGCCTGGCAGCGCGGCGTCAACTTCTTCGATACGGCCGACACCTACGGTTGCGGACGTTCCGAATCGCTCGTCGGGCGCTTCTTACGCGGGAAACCCCGCCATCAAATTTTCATCGCCACCAAGGCCGGGTGGGATTTCTATCACGCCGGCGGCACGCGCAAAAACTTCCACCCCTCCTACGTCCGTTTCGCCTGTGAAGAAAGCCTGAAGCGCCTAGGGATCGATTCGATCGATCTTTATCAGCTGCACAATCCCTCGCTCGACATTTTGCGGGCCGGGGAATCGGTGGGGGCCCTCGAGGCCCTGAAGCGGGAAGGGAAGATCCGCTTCATCGGCGTGTCGGCCCATACGGAGGAAGAGGCCGAGGCGGCCATTGCCGACGGCCGCGTGGATGCCCTTCAGCTCGTGTTCAATCTCCTCGACCAGCAAATGGGCGCGAAAGTTTTCGATTTGGCTTTCCGCAGCGGAATCGGGATCATCGTCCGAGAACCTCTCGCGTACGGGTTTCTTTCCGGAAAATATAAGCCGGGGCATGCATTCCACAAAGACGACCACCGCAGGCGTTTTACGCGGGAGGTCCTCGAGACGAACCTTAAAAAAATCGAGATCCTGAAGCGGATCATGACGACCGAAAGGCTTCCGATGGCTCAGGCGGCGCTGGAATATATTCTGCAGTTTCCCCAGGTTGCGACCGTGATTCCGGGCGCAAAGACCGCAGCCCAGGTCACTGAAAATACCGAAGCCTCCCTGCGTCCGCGCCTTCGCAGTGAAGAGGCCTACCACCTGCGCGATCTTTATTCCCGCGAGCCGATCTTCAGGGAGCACGTGTTTTAGATGCTACGCTTTCTTATCGTCGTGCTCTGCCTTTTAGCCGTGTTGGCGGTCACCTACCCGGTTCTGATCGGCGCTGTGCTCGAGCGGCCGCTCGAAGTCCTTTTGTCGGAGATGTTCGGCATGCGCGTCGAGATCGACCGCCTCCGGGCCGACCCCGTCTCGGGCGAGGTCAAGGCGGGCCGGATCGTGTTTCAAAATCAGCCCGGGTTTTCGCCCGGTCCGCATTTCGACACCGCTCTGGAAGGCCGGATCCGTTTTTGGGACTTGACCCGCAAAAAGGTCATTCTTGACCGGGTCGTTCTCACTCATGCTTATTACTTCATCCACCGGATCCATACTCCGGAGGGGCCGGACAACAACGCCTCCATGTGGATCCGCCACATCCGGAAGTGGAAGCAGGACCGCGACACGGACCCCGGCACGCCGACGAAGTGGACCGTTTCGATCGACAGCCTCCTGATCCGCGACGGGGCGTTTGTCTGTGAAGAGACGCGCCCGGACGGATTGGGGCTCCGCTTATTCTTCCGTCAGCTCGAAGGGGAGTGGAAGAACTTTTTTTGGAGGTCGCGCGATCCGGGCGGACTTCCCGAGACGATCCGCCTGAAAGGGCTTTTTGGCGAAATCAATCCTGCGCCGTTTACGATCGACGGTCAAACCAACTTTGCGGCGAGCGAAATCAACTTTGATTTGCGGGGGATCGTTCCGGACGGGGATATCACCGAATACACTCAGTTATGGGAGGGGTTGCCCCTGAAAATCGGCGGGGGCCGGTATTCCCTCGATGTCCGGGCGGTGTGCCGGCGTGAGCGGCTGAAAGCGGAGAACGTGGTGGTCCTGAAGGATCTGAAAGTGAATCCGGAGCTTTCTCTGGGGGGCACGCTTTGGGGGCTTCCCTTGGTGGCAGGGGCCGCTTTTTTACAAAAAGAGAAAATGATCCGGTTGACGGTTCCGGTGGAGGGGGACCTTGACAACCCCAAGTTCCGGGTCGTCGGCGCGTTTAAGACGGCCTTTCAGGATTCGCTGAGAGGCTATATGCAAAGGGGTATGAATCTGCTGACGGCGGCTCCGGCCGAAATCGTCAAGAGAACTCAGGAATTTGCGCAGCAGGCTCCGGCCGAAATCGTCGGAGGCGTCGAGAAGTTGTCCTCGCTCCTGACTGGCGGCGCCGCGCAGGTCAAAGGAAAAATCAAAGGAGAATAAACGTGACCGACTCGAAGAAGAAAAAGGCGGGTTATGTGGCCATCATCGGCCTCCCGAACGTGGGTAAATCGACTCTGCTCAACCGGCTGGTCGGGGAAAAGCTGGCCGGCGTTTCCCCAAAACCCCAGACGACTCGGGATTCGATCCGAGGGATTTTCACCGACCCGGCGCTCGGACAGATCGTCTTTGTCGACACCCCCGGGATCCACTCTCCGCGGGACCTTCTCGGCCGCTGGATGGCCCGCGAGGTCGAGAAATCGCTGGAGGGCATCGATCTCGTCTATTGGATGGTCCTGCCCGACGACCGCCCCTGCGAGGAAGAGATCCTCGAAAAGATCAAGGCCCTCGGCCTCCCGGTTTTCCTGCTGATTAACCAGATCGACCGGTATCCGAAGCCCTTCATCCTGCCCGTGATCGACCGCTATCACAAGGCGTTTGCCTTCCGGGAGATCATTCCGATTTCGGCAAAATTGGGGGATCAGGTGGACTTGCTCCTCGAGAAAACATTCGAGGCCCTGCCCGAGGGGGAGCCCTCGTTCGAACAGGACCAGATCTCGGACCAGAACGAGCGCTTCCTCGTCAGGGAGCTGATCCGTGAAAAACTTTTCCACTTTACCGAAGAGGAAATTCCCTACTCGACTTCGGTTGTGATCGAATCGTTCACGGACCGTGAGGACGGGATTGCCGAAATCAACGCGACCGTCGTCGTCGAGAAGGATTCCCAGAAGGCGATTGTCATCGGCAAGCGCGGCGAAATGATGAAAAGGATCGGGACGGCCGCCCGGCTCGACATCGAACGCCTGCTCGGAAGAAAAGTGTTCCTCAAGGTCTGGGTCCGCACCATGGACCGTTGGAAGAGCGACCCTTCCGCGATGCGGGGCCTCGGGTACGGAGATCCGGCGTGATTCGCGTCGTTATTTTCGATCTGGGCAACGTCCTCATCCACTACGACTTGCGCAAGGCGGCCCGGAGATTCTCGAAAGCTTGCGGGGTCCCGATGATCCGGATGTGGCTTCATTTCCTGACGAGCCCCTCCGAGAAAGACTATGCCCGCGGCAAGATCTCCTCGAAGGAATTTTACCGGCAGGCCCGGCAGGCGCTCGGCTTCAAGACGAGCTACCCGGATTTCCGGCGGCACTGGAACGATATTTTCTGGGAAAATGAGGGGATGGAGGCCCTGCTGCGCCGTCTCAAGAAGCGCTATCCCCTTTACCTGATTTCCAACACCAACCGCATGCACTACGAATACCTCAAAAAGCGCTACCCCCTGCTCCGGCATTTCAAAATCAAGTTTGCCTCGCACGAAGTCGGGCACGCCAAGCCGGACCCCGAGATCTACCGGAAGGCCCTCGAAAAGATCGGGTGCCGGCCCGGGGAAGCCGTCTTCATCGACGACAACCCGGGCTTTGTCCGGGGCGCCCGCCGGGCGGGCATGCACGCCTTGCGGTTCAAGTCGCTGGAGCGGCTGACCGGCGCCCTGCAGCGGCTCGGCGTTTGCTTCTAGCCTGAATCTTCTTGAACCCCGGGTGTTTTTGCCGCATAATCAAAATCCATCAGGTTACTGGTTTCCCTTCGTTGATTTGACCCTAGCCCGATCTTCCGGACAGTGGTTGTGTTTCCCCGAGGAAGGAGAGGTATTGGATGCAGCTGAAAGTTCGCGATGCGGCCAAGCTGTTCAAGGTGCCCGAAAGCCGGATTTACGACTGGCTCCGCAGGAGGGAGCTGCCTGCCGTCCGCGTCAACGGTCAGTTCCGCCTCAATCGCGACGAGGTCATCCTTTGGGCCTCGGAAAAAGGGATTGATCTTTCGCCCGAGGTCCTGGCTTTGCCCTCGGGGGACCCGGCCCCCGCTGTGACCCTGGCCGAGACACTCGAGCTGGGAGGCATTTATTACGAGGTCGATGCCCATGACAAGATGAGCGCGCTGGCTTCCGTCGTGTCGCGCATGCCTTTGCTGAAGGGAGTCAACCGCGAGACCCTTCTGGGGGTTCTTGTCGCGCGGGAGGCGATCATGTCCACGGGGATCGGGGAGGGGCTTGCCATCCCTCACGCTCGCAATCCCATCGTTCTTCATGTTTCCAGCCCGATGGCCACTCTTTGCTTCCTGAAAACGCCGGTGGATTATGATGCCGTCGACGGCCGAAAGGTGGATACTCTGTTTACCCTGATTACTCCGAACGTTCGGGTTCATTTGCATCTTCTCGCGAAGTTGGCCTTTGCTCTTCGGAGCGGACCGTTCAAAACAGCGATTGCGGCCAAGGAAAAGCCGGAAGTTCTTTTGGGCGTCTTGCGCGATTTAGAGAAGTCGTCATGAATGCCCTCATGATTTCGCTCGGTTTTTTTGCGGCGGGAGCTCTCGGGGCGGCCCTTTTTTACCAGCGGCCAGCATGGGCTTCGCGGGCCGGTGTCTTTGGCGCCGTTTTGGGCTCGGCAGTAGGATTGACCTCGGCGATCCTCAAGTTGATCCAAAACCGGCATGAAGGCCTTATGATCGCCGATGTTTTCCCGTATGGGAAAATGGTGCTGGGGTTGGACCCTCTGACCGCCTGGTTTTTGGTCATCCTTTACGCGCTTACGGGCTTGGCGGCCCTTTACGGGTATGCCTATCTTCAGCACGGTGACGGGGCGCGCCGGGCGGGAAAGGCGTGGTTTTTTTATAATGCCCTGGCCGCGAGCATGGCGCTCGTGACCCTTGCAAGAAACGGGTTGTTCTTTTTGATGGCTTGGGAGGTCATGTCGATCTCGTCGTGGTTTCTTGTGACGCTGGAGAGCGACAAGGAAACGTCACGGCGTGCCGGGCTGACTTATCTGATTGCCACGCATCTGGGCGGTGCTTTTTTGATTGCGGGTTTTCTCATGATGGAGCGCTCGACCGGATCTTTTGTCATGAACGTTTTGTCGGCTTCCCCGATGACTCCCTCCCAGCTCAATCTCCTCTTTGTGTTGTTTCTGATAGGCTTTGGCTCCAAAGCGGGCTTTGTTCCGCTGCATGTTTGGCTGCCCGAGGCCCACCCGGCGGCGCCTAGCCACGTGTCGGCGCTCATGTCGGGCGTCATGATCAAGATGGGGATTTACGGCCTCCTGCGCTTTATTAGCCTGTCGGGGACTCCTCCGTCCTGGTGGGGATGGTGTTTGATCGGGGTGGGGGTGACCTCCGGCGTTGTCGGCGTTCTTTTTGCGCTTGCCCAAAACCGGCTCAAGACGCTTTTGGCTTACAGCAGCGTCGAGAATATGGGGCTTCTGACCATCGGCCTTGGGTTGGGGGTCCTCGGGATAAGTTTGCACCGTCCCGGGCTCGCGGTCCTGGGCCTGGCCGGCTGTTTGCTCCATGCGCTTAACCACGCCATCTTCAAGGGGCTGCTCTTTCTGGCGGCCGGCGCCGTTTTGCGCCAAACCGGAACGGACGTGCTCGACCGCCTCGGCGGCCTTGCCAAGCCCATGCGTGTGACCAGTCTTGCATTTCTTACGGGCTCCGCCGCCATTTGCGGGCTTCCTCCCTTGAACGGTTTTACGAGCGAGCTCTTTCTCTATTTCGCGGTTTTTTCCGTGATGATGTCGCGAAGCTCCGCTTTGTCGGTGTGGATGATCGGCGTCATGGTTTCTCTCGTTTTGATCGGGGGACTCTCGGCCCTTTGCTTTGTGAAAGCTTTCGGCCTTGGATTTCTGGGAGGCTCGAGGGACCCCGGGCAAACGGAAGTCCGTGAAGTTCCGGCCCTGATGCGTTGGCCCATGCTTGCGCTGGCGCTGGCGTGCCTGGCAGGCGGGCTGGCTGCTCCCTGGCTTGCCGGGGCCCTGAAAAGCCCCGTTTCCTTTTTAAGCGGTTTGAGCGCGGCCGAGGTGAAGGCCCAGATGGGGCCGGTGATCCGTGCGTTTCGATCTCTGCTCGGACTTTCCGGAATCCTGATTTTGGTGGCGGGGGCCCTTGCATGGATCCGTTCGAAGCTTCTTGCCGGGCGCGCCGTCACGGCGTCTGTCACCTGGGACTGCGCTTATGCGCGCCCCACCGCACGGATGCAATATACCTCGGACTCCTTTCCCGGAATGATTTTACGCTCCCTTCGCCGATGCCTCGGCCTGCACGTGAAAGTCCAAAAGCCGGGCGGGATTTTTCCGAGTGCGGCTAGTCTTACAACCACTCACCGGGACGTTTTCCGTGAAAGTATCTTTGAGCCGCTGTTCCAGGGGACCGCGTCCCTTCTGATGAAATGGCGATGGCTCCAGCAGGGGCGCGTCCAGCTGTACGTTCTGTATATTGCCCTGACGCTCCTGTTTCTTTTTGTTTTTAACCTGAAGGACTGACCGTGCTTCTTTCGTCTTGGCTGTTTGTCGTTTGTGCCATTTTTCTTTCGCCTCTTTTTGCCGGAATCATCCACCGGACGAAGGCTTTTTTTGCCGGACGCTCCGGGGTGCCCCTCCTTCAGAGCTACTACGACTTGTGGAAGCTGCTGCACAAGTCGGCCGTGATCAGCCGGACCACTTCCGCGGTTTTCTGGATGGGCCCCGCCGTGAGTCTGGCCGCCCTTTTGACGTCCCTGCTTCTTCTCCCGTTCGGAAAAACCCCTGCGATTTTTTCTTTCCCGGGGTCCTTCGTCGTGTTTGCATATCTTTTGGCGGCCGGCCGGTTCTTCGTCATGTCGGCGGCGCTCGACACGGGCTCGAGCTTCGAAGGAATGGGGGCGAGCCGCGAAGCGCAGTTTGGGATCTTTACAGAAATCGCTCTTTTTCTCGCCTTGACGGCAGTCGCACTGCGCTCGGGCAGTTTTTCGCTTTCCGACATGAGCACGCTCGTGACGGCGCAGGAATGGACGGGCAATCTTGCCGTTTACGGCCTTGCGGGCCTGGTCCTGTTTGCCGTTTTTCTAACGGAGAACGCGCGGATTCCCGTGGATGACCCGAACACTCACTTGGAATTGACCATGATTCACGAGGTCATGGTTCTCGACCACGGCGGCCCCGATCTGGGATGGATTCTGGCGGCCGACGGCTTGAAACTCTGGATTTTTGGAACGCTCGTTCTGAACGCCGTTTTACCCCCGGCGCTTGCCCACGGCGGCCTCGACTTTTTGGCCCGCCTGGCCGCTTTGGCCGTCCTGGCGGTCGTGACGGGCGCTGTCGAATCGGTGATGGCGCGGCTTCGGCTCGGGAGGATTCCGCATTTACTGACCGGGGCCGTGGCCATTGCGGTCATTGCCATCGGATTGGCCTTGAGGTGACGTGATGGATCATTTTTCAGATTTGATTTTGGTAGCCTTGATGCTTTCGGCGGTCGCTCTCTTGGGCACCAGCAGAATTGCGGGTTGCATCCGCATTTCCGCGGCCCAGGGGGGCCTGCTTGCGCTTTTGCTCCTTTGCGTGCGGGGGACCGGCAGCCCCTATTTCTGGGCCCTGGCGGGTGGAATCGCGGTCCTGAAAGGGATCGTCTTTCCCTGGCTTTTGCGACGGGCGATCCGTGAAACGGACGTCCAATGTGAAAATATTCCTTCCGTCAATTACCTGCTTTCGCTCGGCTGGGCGGCGGTTTCTTTCGCGGTGGCGTCGTGGATCAGCTCGCTTTTGAGCGTCCCGTTTCACCAGGCCGCTTCGCCGGCGGTCGCGGCCGCCGTCTTCATGATTTTTTCGGGTTTTTTCCTGATTGTTGCAAGGCGTCTTGCGCTCATGCAGGTCCTCGGTTTCGTGACCCTCGAGAACGGGGTTTACGCGTTCGGCCTGGCGCTCGCGTATGACTTTCCCTTTTTGGTGGAGCTCGGGATCCTTCTGGATATTTTTGTCGCGGTATTCGTGATGGGCATCATGGTTTTCCGCATCCACCGCGCCTTTGATCACATCGATACCCGTCAGATGACGAATCTCAAGGACGAGCCATGATCCTCTTAAGCCTGCTTGCCGTTCCGCTTGCCGGGGGAGTCGCCGCGTTCGTGGTTCGTTCCGACGCGTGGCGACGGCGCCTGCTTGCCTGTGCGGCCATCCTTCATACGGCGCTCACTCTTGCGGCTTGGCGGATCGTTCCGGCGCCTGTTTTGGGGGAATGGCTCGTTCTGGACCGGCTGGGCCTTTTCTTTTTGACCATCACGAGCCTTCTTTTTCTGGCCTGCGCAGTTTACGGGCTTCATTATCTGCGGACGGAATCGGCCGGGCGGCAGGAGGACGCCGAAGAGTCTTTCCTGTTTGTGAATGCTCCCGAAGCGCGGTTCACCGGGTGCCTGCTTCTTTTCCTCGCGGCCATGACCCTGGTCCTTGCGACGCGGCACCTGGCCATCCTCTGGATCGGGATCGAGGCCACGACTCTGGCGAGCGCACCCCTGATTTACTTCCACCGCCATCACCGTTCCCTCGAGGCCACCTGGAAATATCTGCTCATTTGCTCGGTGGGCATCGCGCTCGCCCTCCTCGGGATTTTTTTCCTGGCCCTCTCGGCGTCCGTCGAAAGCGGGGCGTCCATTCCGCTCACCGTGGATCATTTTGTCGGCCATGCGGCCAGCCTGAACGGCCGCTGGATGAAAGCCGCTTTCCTTTGCTTTCTAGTCGGATACGGCACGAAGATGGGCCTTGCGCCGATGCACACCTGGCTTCCCGACGCGCACAGTGAAGCTCCGTCGATGGTTTCCGCCCTTCTTTCGGGAGCGCTCCTCAATTGCGCTATGGTCGGCATTCTTCGCCTTTTACCGATTTACGATGCCGCCGGATACGCGGCTTTCTGCCAGTCGCTTCTCGTGAAGTTCGGGTTGTTCTCCATGCTGGTGGCTGCCGTTTTTATCATCGCCCAGCGTGACTTTAAGCGGATGCTGGCCTATTCGAGCGTGGAACACATGGGCATTCTCGCTCTGGGGATCGGAATCGGCGGGCTCGCCAAGTGGGGGGCCGTCCTCCATGCGGTCAATCACTCCTTGGCGAAAGCCATGATGTTCCTTCTGGCGGGGAACATCCTCCGGATCTACAAAACGAAGACGATCGCGGAGGTTAAGGGGATGCTCCGGAGAGCGCCTGTCACGGCGGCCTTATGGACTGCCGGTTTTCTCGCCATTGCGGGGGCGCCGCCCTTCGGAATTTTCCTGAGCGAATTCATCATTCTCAGGGGAATGTTCCAGGGCGGGCATTTCTGGGCCGGCGGGGCTTACCTGCTTCTGCTTTCGGTCATCTTCGTGGGGATGGCCGGCGCGGTGACGTCGATGACCCAGGGCGAGAGCTGCTGCGAAGGGGACCGCGTGAAAGAACCGTTCCTGTCTTTTGCTCCTTCGCTTGTTTTTGCAGTTTTTCTCCTGATCACGGGGCTGTGGATTCCGCCTTTTCTTCAAAACGCAGTGGAGCAGGCCTCACGCATCGTGGGGGTGTTCTAGCCATGGACCGGAATGTCTTTTTTCGAAACGGAGAAGTGATACGGCTCGCGAGTCTCAAGAAGGAACCTGTCGACGAGTTTCGCAAGGGGGTCTTGTTCGCCATCCGAAATGGTGCCAGGATCGCGGCTTTTTTTGCGAAACCTGGCGACCGGGACGGCTTTGAGCTTTTTCTCATTCTGGCCCATGATTCGGAAGGCGGCTTGTCGGTCCATGCCTGCGAGGTTGGGGACCGCTATCCGGCTCTGACGCCGGATTGCCCGCAGGCCCATTTGTTTGAGCGTGAGATCCGCGAACAATGGGGGATTGTCCCCGAGGGGCACCCGTGGCTCAAGCCCGTCCGGTTTTATCCGTCTCCTCCCGGGGTTTGCGATTTTTTCAAGGTGGAAGGTGAGTCGGTCCACGAAGTGGCGGTCGGACCTGTCCACGCGGGCATCATCGAGCCGGGGCATTTTCGTTTCCAATGCGACGGGGAAACCGTGCTTCACCTCGAAATCGCGCTTGGGTTTCAGCATCGCGGGGTCGAGCGTTCCCTGCGGGGAGGCCCCGGCAAACGGACCTTGCATACGATGGAAACTTTGGCGGGGGATACGACGATCGGCCATGCCGCCGCTTACTGCCAAATGATCGAGGCCCTTTCGTGGTGTGAGGCTCCGGTTCCGGCGCAGGCTTTCCGGGCGATCGCGCTCGAGCTCGAGCGCTTAGCCAATCATACCGGCGATCTCGGGGCGCTGGCGGGCGATATCGGTTATTTGCCCACGTCCTCCTATTGCGGGCGGATCCGGGGCGATTTTTTGAATATGACCGCGCTTTTCTGCGGAAACCGGTTCGGCCGTGGGTGGCTTTGCCCCGGAGGAGTCGCTTTCGACGGGGACAAGCCGCGGAGGGGCAGCTTGTCGGAAAAATTGGAAACCGCGCTCAAGGACGTCCGGAGCGCGGTAGAATTACTGTGGCAGACGCCGTCTGTTCTTGCGCGTATGGAGGAAATCGGCACTCTTTCGAAAGAATCGTGTGAGGCTCTCGGCCTGGTGGGGCCGGCGGCTAGGGCCTGCGGCGTGAGCCGGGACGTACGGTTCGATTTTCCGTCCGGGATTTACCGCTTTTCCCAGATCCCGGTATCGGTCGGGGCCAAAGGGGACGTGTTTTCGCGCGCTTACGTGCGATGGCTCGAAATTCAGCGTTCGGTGGAATTCATACGGGAACAGATCGAAAATTTTCCGGAGGGAGCCGTCCGCAAGCCGTGCGGGGCGCTTGTGCCCGACGCCATGGCCTGCACCCTGACGGAAGGCTGGCGCGGGGAGATTTGTCATGTGGCGATGACCGACTCGCGCGGGCTTTTTTGCCAGTATAAGATTACGGATCCTTCGTTTCATAACTGGATGGGGCTTGCGCTTGCGATGAGGGACCAGCAGATTTCAGATTTCCCGCTTTGCAACAAAAGCTTTAATCTTTCCTATTGCGGGCACGATCTTTAAATTTGGAGAGCGATGTTTAAAGTCTTAAAGGCGCGTTGGACTCAAAAACACAGGACCCTCTCTTTTCCAAAAGGGGAGCTGGTCCTTCCCGACCGTTTTCGGGGCCGTCCCGTGGCCGATGCCGCAAAATGTCCGCAAGGCTGTGAGGGGTGTGCCGAGGCTTGTCCGACGGAGGCCATCCGGCGGGTGGACGGGGGAGGGATCGCGGTAGATCTTGGCAAGTGCCTTTTTTGCCGAGACTGCCAAGAGGCGTGCCCGAACGGCGCCCTGACTTATTCCCCGGATTACCGCCTTGCGGTCCGCAGCCGCAAAGATCTCGAGCCGGCTTCCGGCGAAGCGCTGAAGCTGGCTGAAAAGCTCGAGCGGAACATGCGGCGGATTTTCGGACGTTCGCTCAAGTTACGCCAAGTCAGCGCGGGAGGCTGCAACGCCTGCGAGGCGGACACGAACGTCCTCAACACTGTCGTGTTCGATCTTGCCCGCTTTGGTATCCAGTTTGTAGCGTCGCCCCGGCATGCCGATGGCCTCCTCGTGACGGGGCCGGTGTCGGAGAACATGGCGCGGGCCCTTCAAAAAACCTACGAAGCTGTGCCTGCACCGAAGCTGGTCCTTGCGGTCGGCGCGTGCGCGATCTCGGGCGGGCCCTTTGCGGGTCATCCGGAAGTCCGCAACGGAGTCGATTCCATCCTTCCGGTGGACCTTTACGTGCCCGGATGTCCTCCTCATCCGGTCACCATTCTCGACGGCCTTCTGCGCCTGCTCGGCCGTTTACCGGCATAGAATTGATTGACGCCCGAAAAGGGCCAGAATAGAATAGCTGCTTAAAGAGAAGATCTCCCGCCAAGCTTTAAGGAGGACGTCCATGGCTTATGTGATTACCGATAAATGTCTCGGCGAAAGATACGCGACCTGTGTTTCCGTTTGCCCCGTCGATTGCATCTACCCCGGCGTTTACAAGGGCGAGGCGTTCATGGTCGTTGATCCTTCCGTTTGCATCACCTGCGGCGCATGCTTGCCTGAGTGCCCGATCGCCGCGATCGTGGAGTCGGAAGATTACGCCCCCGAGTGGGGGAAGGTCAACGCGGAGCTCGCGCCGTCCTTCAAGGACAATTCCAAGGTGGCGGAGCGGCTCAGGACGGACCCTCCCAAGAAACCCGGCAACAAGCTTACGAATTCATAAATCCAGAAGGGGCTTTCAGCGCCGATGCCGCTTTCCAAATTGATTCCCAATGCCCTCCGGCTGCAGTCCTCGGCCGCTTCCGCGGAAGCTTTGGCCCGGGCCGTCATTGACCGCTTTGTCGAACACAACCGGGCCGCTAAAGTGATTGCCAACGATTTGCGGGTGATCGGGGTGGGCTTGAGGCCCGTGGTGGACCACCTCGCTTTTTTTACGGCCAATATCCACAAGCGTGCCGCCGAGTTTACGGCTTGCGGCTATGCGCCGAAGGGAAGCGGAGGCTCGATGAAGGGCTCCTGCTGGCACGCCCGGGTGTACGCTCGGCCCGGATATCCCTCCGTCATGCTTTTTGAGCCGGCCGCTGGCTCCAAGGGCTGTGTGGAAAAGTGGCTGCATGCCTTCGGAGAAGAGGTTCCGCATCACCTGGCCGTCAAGGTCGACAATCTCGAAAATGCCATTTTCTATCTCGAAAAGCAGGGGATTCCGTTTGCGGGGAGCGCCCTCGGGAGCAAAGACGCGAAACTGCGGCAGATCTTTGCCTCGCCGGACATGAAGGACCGCCGGCCGTATACGGTGCTCGAACTGACGGAGCGGCACGGGGGCTATGAAGGTTTTGTCGAGGCCCATACGTGCGATTTGCTGAAAAGTTTTTTTGGGAATCATGAGTAAACGGACAAAGGGGGCAAGGCGATGATCATCGGGCTGACGGGCAAAAACGGATCCGGCAAAGGCGAAGTCGCCAAGTATCTTCAGGAGCGGGGGTTTCAATATTACTCGCTTTCGGATGTCCTGCGCGAAGAAGCCCAGAAAAACGGCCTCGCGCTCACCCGGGACGTCCTGGTGGAGCTCGGGAACAAACTGCGTGGCGAGCAGGGCCCTGGCGTCCTTGCCGAAAAAATTTTCAGCCGGCTTGATCCCGAAAAACACTATGTCGTCGATTCCATCCGGCATCCCTCCGAGGTTCAGGTTTTTCGGCGCCGTCAGGATTTTTTATTCGCCTGCGTCCGCGCCCCCGAGCGGCTGCGCTTCGAACGCCTCAGACAGCGGGGCCGTGAACGGGACCCGAGGACCTTTGAGGAATTTCAGGCCCTCGAGGCCAGGGAGTCCCAGAGCGATTTGGCGAGCGACCAGCAGCTCGATCCCGCTATCCGGCTTGCCGACGTGACGGTCGATAATACGGGGCCCGTCAAGATGCTCCACGAGCGCGTCCGGGAAGTCCTTCTCGATTTTTCGAAAAAGCAGGTTCGCCCCGATTGGGACACTTACTTTATGGACATCGCCAAGGTCGTGGCGCTGCGCTCCAACTGCATCAAGCGCAAGGTGGCGGCCGTGATTGTCAAGGACCGCCGGATTATCGCGACCGGCTACAACGGCACGCCGAGGGGAGTCAAAAATTGCAGTGAAGGCGGGTGCCCCCGCTGCAACGCCATCGAGGAGTCCGGCAAAGGGCTCGGGGAGTGCCTCTGCTCCCACGCCGAGGAAAACGCGATCGTCCAGTCCGCCTACCACGGGGTCTGCATCAAAGACTCGGTCATCTATACGACTTTTTCGCCCTGCCTGATGTGCACCAAGATGATCATCAACGCCGGTATCCGCGAGGTCGTTTACAACGTGGAATACCCCATGAATGAAGTCGCGCTCGGCCTCATGGAAGCCGCGGGAGTGGTCTTGAAGAAGCTCGAAGTCGCATGATCCGGAAAAGCTTCGGATTGAAGGACAAGGTCCGTCCCGCCCTCGAAGCCGCGTACCACAGCCCGCTCGTGGAACAAATCAAGGCCGGAGGCTACCGCCTCGAAAAAGGAAGGATCTCGGTGCGCCTCGCCCGCGAATTCGGCTTTTGCTACGGGGTGGACCGTGCGATCGATTATGCCTACGAGACCCGCGCGAAATTCCCGGACCGCCAAATTTTTCTTACGAATGAAATCATCCATAATCCCCAGGTCAATATCCGCCTCCGGGAAATGGGCGTGCGCTTTTTGAGCGGGTCGTATGCCGAGAAGGTCACGGCCGACGAGATCGGCCCTCAGGACGTGGTCATCATCCCAGCCTTTGGCACGAGCGCGGGCGAGCTCGATGCTCTCGAAAAACGGGGTTGTGTCCTCGTAGATACGACCTGCGGCTCGGTCATGAGCGTGTGGAAGCGGGTAGAAGCCTACAGCCGCGACGGATTCACTTCGGTCATTCACGGGAAATTCGACCATGAAGAGACCCGGGCCACATGTTCGCGGGCGTTGCGGCATCCCGGGGGAAAATATCTTGTGCTGCGCGACAAAAAGCAGGCCCAGGCCGTTTGTGATTATATCCGGGGCCGTGGAAACCGGGAGGCCTTTCTCGCGGAATTTTGCGGGGCGGTATCTGAGGGCTTCGATCCGGACCGCGACCTTGCGGCGATCGGATGCGCGAACCAAACGACCATGCTTTCGAGCGAATCCATGGAGATTGCCCGGGGATTGCGGGAGGCCCTCTCGGAGCGCTACGGCGTCGGCGAGATCGAACGGAGGTTTCGTCACTTCGATACGATCTGCTCGGCGACCCAGGACCGCCAGGATGCCGTGATGAGCCTGATCCGGGAGGGGATGACGCTCATGCTAGTGGTGGGGGGATTTAATTCCAGCAATACAGGACACCTGGCGGAGATTGCCGCTGAGTTTTGTCCCACCTTTCATATCGACGATGTCGCCTGCATCCTTTCGACTTCGCGAATTCGCTCGAAAAAACCGCACAGCAGTGAAATCATCGAGACAGAAAACTGGCTGCCGGCCGGGCCGGTGAAGCTCGGCATTACAGCGGGGGCCTCGACTCCCGACCGCATGGTCGAGGAAGTGATAAACCGTATTTTTGAAATCGCATCGTAGGGGAGGGGAAAATGCCAAAAGCCGTTCGAATTTACACCAAGCAGGTTTGTCCGTATTGCCGCCGCGCCAAAGAGCTCCTAAAAAGCAAAGAAGTGGCCTTCGAGGAGGTTGACGTGTCGGAGGACCAGGCGAAACGCGACGAGCTCGCGGCCAAGACGGGGATGGCGACGGTCCCCCTTATTTTCATCGGTGATCAGTTCGTAGGCGGATCGGATGATTTGCAGGAGCTCGAAGATTCGGGCAAACTGGATGGGATGTTGGCATAGACCAGTGAACATGATCCGGTGACTGTCATCTAACGGGGGAACAGCGTCTTGTCCAAATGGTATTTTTGGAAGAGTTCTGTTTTCGTTGCCCTTATCCTCCTGGGTCCCCTGGCCTTTCCCCTTTTGTGGAAAAGTCCGGCTTATAGCCGCTTTTGGAAGATTTTTCTTACCGTTGTTTTTACCCTCCTGACCGTTTACTGCGTTGTTGCCACCTGGGCTGTGGTGGCCTCGGTGCTTGCCGAAATGAAGCGTACCGGCCTTCTGTAGGGGCTTCTTTCTGCCTTTTAAGAAGTAGGGACTGGAACAGGTGACTGTCACCTAAATGCTCTTGACCTGCTATTGTAATTCAACCGAAAGCCGGCTACTGTATAAGTAGATAGAATTGTATGAATTGGTAGGTAAGCTATTATTTCTGTCCATTATATCTGTGCGAGGTGTTGAGATGGCAGTGCGCTGCGGAATCAAAAATCAGAGAGGGTTTACCCTGGTCGAAGTCGTTCTGGCTATGGGCGTTGTGGTGATTGCAGTCATCGGCATCATCAGCGCCAATGTGTTGATTCAACAGCATGATGAAACGGCTTTCGAAAATTCCGTGGCGCTCCAGGACTCCCAGCGGGTCATGGAGCAGATGCGAAACGTGGCTTCGAACGCGGGAGGATTGTTTCCGAACAACGTCGTGAATGCTTTTCCGAATAACGCGCTCATTGCGGGATTTGCGAACCTGACCTCGGAGACGGCAAGGGTGTCTTATGCGAATACGGCGGTGACTCCGCTGGATGTGACGGTCACGGTGACCTGGCAGGACGCGCGCCGAAGGGCCAGGAACGTGACCCTGAGAACTTTGATCGCCCAGAGGTTGTGAGATGAGAAAACATATGTCGCAAAGAGGTTTTACGACGATTGAGCTGATGATCGTGGTGATGATCTCCACGTTCATCGGGATGAGTCTCTTTGTGATTCTTCGCGCGGGAGAAATCCAGACTCAAACGGCCGAAGTCCGCATGCAGCTTCAAGACTCGGCCCGGGAGGGGCTCTACAAGATGCTCCAGGAAATCCGGGAGTCGGCGCCCGACCGCATCGCGGCTCTGCCGCAGGGAGGAGCGAGTCTGACCTTCAACATTCCGGACCCCGCCAATCCCCTGAACGCCGATTTTTCGGTCAATTGGGGCGTTTCGGATCAGATTCGATACGCGCTTGGCGGCCTCAATAACCGCCAGTTGATCCGGACGAACCTGTCGACCAACACGCAAACGGTCTTGGCCAATAACGTCACCCAGCTGACCTTTGCGGTGAACCGCCAGCTCAATCCGACTTTGATCAGCGTGACCATGCGGGTTCAAAGGACCCTTGAAAATGGACGGTTAGTTCCGGCGACGCCGCTCGTGATGACAGGGGAGGCCGAAATCCGGAACCGGGTGACGACTTGATGATGAGAAAATTCGGACGAGAAAGGATCGTGGCCGACATGAAAAACTTACCGAGAGAGGAAGGGAAGGAAAGGGGATTTATCCTCATTACGACCTACCTGATTATCTTTGTTCTGACCGTTTTTTCAGCGGCGCTTTTCTGGCGGCACATGACGTTCATGAATTCGGTTGAGCGCAACAAAAACAGGATCGTCGCGTTCAACATGGCCGAAGCGGGTCTCGACCAGACCATCGCACGGCTTCAGGATACGACGAATTTTCCCAACTATCCGGGCACGAACGGGGATGTTATGCTCAACAGCGCAAGCGCGGACGGAGGCTACAACGTGGTGGTTTGTCCGCCGGCCTGTACCGGCTTGGTCCAGCCCGGTGGCGACGTGAGGCTTGTCCGGGCCGTGGGCTTTGCCCCGACGAGCACTGCCGGCGACCGAGCTCAGGAGAGCCGGATCATTCAGTCGTACGTCAATTTAGTCAGCACCGGATTGTTCCAGAACGCGGTGTTTGCCAAAAGCCAGATCGTCATGTCCGGGAATGCATCGACCGACGCCTTCGATTCCGCGGTGGCAGATTATGGCATTGCCCCGACCATTGTGGACGGGGATATCCGGACGAATGGGACGTCTGCGGGCGCCATCACCTTAAGCGGCAACAACGTCCGCATCAATGGGGACGCCATGATCGGTCCGGGCGGAAACGTCGATACGGCGATTGTGGGCGGAAGCCTGGACGAAAAAATCCTGGGACAAAAAACGACGGCTCCCGAGACGATCGACTATGTCGCCAAGACGACCGACGTCGTCTATACCAACCTTATACTGGATGCCGAGGATCCGACTCCGATTGCCGGAGGAACTTACCGGCTGCAGTCCCTCGATCTTACCGGGAAGGAAAGTCTTGTTCCGACGGGTGCCGTCACTCTGTATGTCGACGGACCGGTGAAACTTACGGGTCAAAGCATCGCCACCGTCAACAATCGCCCGAGGAATCTGGTGATTTACGTGACGACCAATGCGAACGTTTCGATTTCGGGCGACGGAGATTTTTACGGGGCCATTTACGCGCCTCTTTCCGAAATTTCAAATACAGGCAAGGGAGCCGTCTACGGGTCCGTTATCGGAGACAGCTATAAGCAATCCGGAAACGGGGCCGTCCACTTCGACGTTGATATGCGCCGGGTCGAAGGCGGACCGACCCAGACCGTTCAGGTTTGGTCTTGGCAGGAGGAAAATCCGACCGTGAGCGCTTAGGGGCCATTTCCTAGCGGTACAGGCCTAACTCTTTTTCTGCAGGCCTGTACCGCTAGGAAATGGCCCCTGCCGCTTGACACCCGGTTTCGTCCTGTGGCAAGATAACCGGCCATGAAAAACGGAAGCCTCTCGAAGCAGCTATTCCGCATCAAAGACCTCGGCGCCATCCTCGCCGAACTGCATGATCCGAAAACGAAACTCAAGAAGGTCCTCGGCCCCCTGGACCTGATTCTGCTCGGGATCGGCGCGGTGATCGGCGCCGGAATCTTTACAACCATCGGCACCGCTGCGGCCGGGGACCTCATCCGCCCGGGGGCCGGCCCCGGTCTTATTCTTTCTTTCGCCATTACGGCCGTGGCCTGCGGGTTTGCGGCGCTTTGCTACGCAGAATTTGCCGCTCTTGTGCCGATTTCCGGAAGCGCCTACACCTACTCCTATGCGTCCTTCGGTGAGCTCGTGGCCTGGATCATCGGCTGGGACTTGATGGTGGAGTACGGGGTTGGGGCCATCGCGGTCGCGATCAGCTGGTCGGGCTATTTCTGCGAGCTTTTGCGGGGGGTTGGGATTTCTCTTCCTCATTGGGCCACGATTGATTTTAGGACCGCCTGGACGGGGTTCGAAAAGGCCTCCGTCCTCCTGAACGATGGGGTCACTTTTCTGCAGCTGGATCCGGGGCTCCAGAGGGCATGGCTCGCCGTCCACGAGGCTCCCCACATTTTCGGATTGCCTTTCGTTTTCAATATTCCGGCGTGTTTGATCATTCTGCTTTTGACGACCGTTCTTGTGATCGGAATCAAGGAGAGTGCCCGGTTCAACGCGATCATGGTGGCCCTGAAGCTCCTGGTGCTCGGATTTTTCGTGCTGGTCGGGTCTTTTTACGTCAAGCCGGAAAACTGGGTGCCGTTTGCCCCGAACGGATTTGCGGGGATCAAGGCGGGGGCGGCGGTTGTTTTTTTTGCCTATATCGGTTTTGACGCGGTGTCCACGGTGGCCGAGGAGACCCGCAATCCCAGGAGGGATCTGCCGATCGGGATCCTCGGATCGCTTGCGATCTGTACGGTGATCTATATGGTGGTCTCGGGAGTTTTTACGGGGCTCATCCCGTTTTCGAAGCTTCAGAGCCTTCTGGCCCACGAGAAGGCCGAACCGCTGGCGGTTGCCTTCAAAACGATCCATCTGAACTGGGCGGCCGGAATCGTGGCGATGGGGGCGATTGTGGCCCAGGCGGCGGTGCTTCTCGTGCTTCTGCTCGGGCAGGCCCGCATTTTTTTTTCCATGTCCCGGGACGGCCTTCTCCCTCCGTCCTTTGCCAAGGTCCATTCCAAGTTCAAGACGCCCTATGTGACGACGATCATCACCGGTGCTTTGGTGGCCTTCTTTGCCGCTTTCACCAACATTGAAGAAATGGTGGATCTGTGCAATATCGGGACGCTCTTTGCTTTTATCCTCGTGTGCTTCGGCGTGATCATCCTTCGCGTCAAGGAGCCGCACAGGCACCGGGCGTTCAAGGTCCCGTTCAGTCCGGTTGTACCGCTCCTTGGCGTCGCGTCCTGCCTGTTTCTGATGACGAGCCTTCCGATGGTGACCTGGATGCGCTTCGTGATCTGGCTCTTCCTCGGCCTCATCGTCTACTTTTCTTACGGCATCCGCCACAGCCTCCTCCATCACAAGTAGCGCGCGAAAAGGCGAAAAGGTGTGACCCCTTTTCGCCTTTGACATATAATCCTCCATTAAGACACGGGAGGTTTTTATGTATGCAGTCCTGCGCGAAATCAGATTCAATTACGGCCATCGACTTCTCGACTATTCGGGCAAGTGCGCTCATTTGCACGGCCACGGGGCTCGCGTCGAGATCGAAATCTCGTCCGACAAGCTTGACGGCAAGGGCATGGTCATGGATTTTTACGAGATCAAGGAAACGATCGGGCAATGGATCGACCGGGAGCTTGACCACAAGATGATCCTCTGCGAGCGCGACCCGCTCCTGCCCGAGCTCAAAAAGGCGGGGGAGCCGGTGGTGGTGATCAAAGAAAATCCCACCGCGGAAGTGTTGGCCCGCTGGATCTATGAAGAGGCCCGGAGGCGAAAACTTCCGGTCAGGAAAGTGACTCTCTGGGAAACGGAACACAACGCCGCAGTCTACAGCGAGTGACCTGCATGACAAGCGAAGGAACGCTGAGCTTGCTTGAAGGTCCCGAGTGAGCACACGAGGGGTGGGCAAGATTCTTCTCACCGGGCCGGCAGGCTCGGGCAAAACGCACCGCGTCCTCGATGAATTTGTCGAGGCCCTCAAAACAAGTCCCGACCCTCTTGCCGATGACCTTTTTTTTCTCGTCCCCTCCGCCGAACACACCGAACGCATAACGGCGCTGGCCGTCCAGCGGGGGATTCCCGGGTTCTTCCGCCGGAGGGTCACGACCCTTTCGCGCCTCTTCGAGGATATCTTCCATCTCGGCCGCCAAAATTTCATCTCTGAATCCGGCCGTTTTTTTATTCTCCGGGAAATTCTCGACGGCAGTACCTGGCCCTATTTTTCGGCCCTGAGGGGCAGCCCAGGGGTCCTATCCCTCCTGCTTGCCTTCATCTCCGAGCTGAAAGAATCCATGATCTCCCCGGCGGTCTTCCGGGAGAAGATGAACGCCCTCAAACAGCTCGAGGCGGATCTGAGCGCCAAGTATGAAGCTCTCGCGGGACTGTACGAGGCCTATGCGGCGGCGCTCGAGCGTCAAGGGCTCAAGGACCGCCAGGACGCTTTGCTCGAGCTGCTCGAACGCGCGGATCCCGGGCACGGGAAAAACCCCGTGTTCCGGAAGGTGTGGCTCGACGGTTTTTACGATTTTTCTCCGCTCCAGCTTGCCTGCCTCAAGCGGTTGAGTGAAATGACCGGTGGGGTGGTGGTGACCCTGACCCTGGAGGAAAGCGGTAAACGCCGGGATCTCTTTGAGCCTGTCGAGGAAACGGCCGTTCGCCTCGAAGCCATCGGGTTTGCCCGGGAAAAGTCCGCCCGAAAAGTCCGTGAACCCTTGAATGCGGCGCTGGCGCTTGCCGGAGAGCGTCTTTTTTCAGGTGCTCCTGGTTCCGCAAAAGTAAAACCGGGGGAGGCGATCACGGTCTTCGAAGCCGTGGGGCTCGAAGGTGAAATGGAAATGGTAGCGCGGGAAATTCTTGGGCACGAAGCGACGGGACGTTACCGGTTCAGCGATTTTGCCATCCTCTTGCGGCAGATCGGCGAGTACGAAAGCGTCGTCCGTTCTGTTTTCGCCAAATACGGCGTTCCGGTCGAGATCCACGAGCGCGAACGCCTGGGGTTTGCTCCGATGATGCAGGTGGTCGTGCGCTTGCTCAAGATTTTTCAAGATGGCTGGAAGCGTTCCGATTTGATGGAATTCCTCAAGTCCAATTACGTGCGGTCCCTTGGGGCCGAGGCCAGGGATTATGAATGGGTCGCGGCGCTCGAACACGAAGCCGCAGCCCGGGGGATTACGGGCGGGCGCGACGCCTGGCTCGAGCCGTGGACTCAAGGAAGGCTTGGCGCGCTTGCCGGCCTGGAGGATGAGCTTCGCGGGGCCCAAAACATCGTGCAGATCCGATCGGCGCTCGTCCGGGCCGTGGAAGAAACCTTCCGGGTGTTTGAACGTGCCGATTCGACGTCCGATTACGTCCGCCGGGACGCGGCCAGCTACCGGCGTTTTGACTCGATCCTGAGGGAAATCGGAATCGCCTTGCCGCGCGGGTCCCAAGAGGCGGGGGCCGCCCCGGGGGCTTTGTTCGAGCAGTTTACGGCGCGTTTTTTCCGCCTGGTCGAACTCGACCTTTTTCCCCTGCATGAGAACAACCGGAACAAGGTCCAGGTTTACAACGTGTCGCTTGCGCGCGAGAAGGATTACAAAATCGTTTTTATTTCCGGACTGCTCGAGAGGAAATTTCCCGTTCAGATCAAAGAAGATCCCGTGCTCGCGGATTGGGAGAGAGGCCTTTTTAGCCGTCTTGCGGGCCCCGGGGAGCTTGCGCAGCGCGCCCCCCGGCAGAGGCTCGAGCGATATCTTTTTTACCTTGCTGTGACGCGGGCCCGCGAGAAACTGGTGCTGACTTATCCGCGCTTCGACCTTGAAGGCAAAGAGGCCCTGCGCTCCTGGTACGTCGATGAGGTGGTTTCGCTTTTTGAAACCCCTGTGACGCTCAAGAGTCAGGATTTGGGGCGGCCGTATCCGGCCCCGGAGGAGGCCGCAAGCCGCCGCGACCTCGAGCTTGCCGTGATGGGGAAACTTTGGGAAGCGGGATCCAAGGCGCCGGGGGAGCAGACTTTTCTTCTTGCCCTCCTGAACCGGCTGTTCGGCGACGGGCAAAGCGCGGGCCGTTTCAAACGGGCCTTCTACGAAGTCCATGATGAACTCCTGGACCCTGCGATTGCCCAAACCGGGGCTTTCCGTCCGACGGTGACGAGCGCTACCTCGCTCGAGATGTATGCTAAATGTCCCTTTAAATACTACGCGGCCAATGTCCTGAAGCTCAAGGATACGGACGAAGAGGTCAACGTCAAGGCGCGAGGAAGCATTTTACACAAGGTCCTCGAGCTCTGTTTCGTGCGGTGGGCGGCCCAGCCGGCCCTGATGCGGGACAAACCGCGCGCCATCGAGGAGGCGCAAAAAACATTGGAGCGGGTGCTCGGCGAGTTTCCGCTTGTGACCGAAAAGCGGTACCAGTACGACCTTGAAATCGAGGACCTGCAGAGAATGCTAGCTTCTTTTCTGGGCGAAGAGCTTGACCGGCTCATTCAGGCGCCGCTGCGGCCCCTTTATTTTGAGTATGCCTTCGGCCTTCCGGAAAACCCCCAGGCTCCTGCTCTTGAGATTTCCGACGGGGCCAAGAAGATTTTGGTCCGCGGGAAAATCGACCGCATTGACGTCGACGCCTCCGGCAAAGCCGCCACGGTGCTTGATTACAAGCGTACGGCCCAGTTCAAACGCAAGCACCTGGAGCTCGGCATTTCCCTGCAGCTGCCGCTTTATGCCGCCTACCTCGAAAAGTACCTGGGGCTTCGGTGCGTGGGCGCGGAACTCTATTCGATCAAGGAGCGCGCAAAAAAAGGATTTTACCGCAAAGGCTGCGCGGAGCTTATCGGAAAGAAATCGGCCCGTGCGATGATCCTCGACGACGGGGCTTTCGACGCGCTCCTTGCCGGGGCGGCCGAAAGCGTCCGGAAGATTTCAAGGGGCATGGAGGGGATGAAAATCGACGTGCGACCGCGCGATGAATACGAGTGCTCTCACTACTGCCCGTACGCGCCGGTGTGCCGGATCGAAAAATGGAGGCTTGCGCTGATTGCCAAGGAGGAAAATGCCTGATTTTCCGGAACACGAAAGCGGTTTGCCGGTGCTGGTCTCAGCCGGGGCGGGCACGGGGAAGACGACCGTGCTGGTCGAGCAGTTTCTGCGCATGGTGACTTCCGGCGGGGTGCCGGTCACCGACATCCTGGCCCTGACTTATACCGAGAAAGCCGCTCACGAGATGAAGAAGCGGATTTACGACGGCCTTGTCCGTCTCAAGCTCGACGCGGCGCGCCGGCAGCTCGAATCGGCCTGGATTTCGACCCTCCACGCCTTCACGGCCCGGATTTTGCGCGAGCATCCGCTCGAAGCTTTGGTGGATCCGGATTTTCGCGTGATGGAGCCCGAGGAGGCCGGAGAAATGAAGAGCCAGTCGGCCCTCGAAACTTTCGAACGGCTGTGCGGGAAAGGAAGCGCCTCCTTTGAATTCATCAGGATCTACGGCGAAAGCGGGGTGACCGACGGCATGGCCCGGGTGTTTCAAGCCGCCCGGCAGGAGGGCCGCACGCTCGGCGAATTTTTCGAGCTCAAAGCGGCCCGGCGAATCTCCGGAGACGGCGCGGAAAGCCAAATCCGCCGGGGGATTGCGCTTTTCGAAAGCCTTGGGGAACGCGAACTTGCCGCCGGCCTCCAATCGTTTCGGGGCCCCGGTGATTGGGACTGGGCCCGCGTGGATGCTTTTCGCGCCTGGGCGTCGGGCTTTTCGCGCAAGCAGGGTCAAGCGGGCGAGAAAGAAGCCTGGCAGGAAATCAAAAAAGAAATTTGCCCGGCGATCCTCGCTTATTCGCTCGAGGGGCTGACGGCGCCCTGGACGGAAGTGTTCGAAGCGATGGGGCTTGGATTTGAGGAGCGCTATGAATCCCTCAAGCGCGAAAAAAACGGCCTCGATTTCGATGATCTCCAGATCCGCGCCCTGCGGCTTTTGAAGCGGGAGGATCCTGCGGGACGAAAACTCCTCAAGCGCTACCAGTCGAGATTCCGTCGGATCATGGTCGATGAATTTCAGGACACCAACCGCCTGCAGTTCGAGCTCGTGAGCCTTCTTTCGACGGGAGGAAACCTTTTTCTGGTCGGGGATTACAAGCAGTCCATTTACGGCTTCCGGGGGGCCGAGCCAAAGCTTTTCCTGAACGCCGAAGAGGCCTACCGAGACCCGGAAAAGGGCCGGCGCGTCTTTTTAAACACGAATTACCGGAGCGCCCCGCCCATCCTCGATTTCGTGAATGCGTTCTTCTCGCGCCTGTGGGAGGAGGACGGCTTCCGGTACGAGCGCCTGCTTGCCGGGGCCAAGGACAAGGGCGGTTGTGAGAGCTGCGTCGAGCTCCTCGTGACCGAGACGGAGGAGGCCGAGTTGGTCGACAGCGCGAGGATGCGCGAAGCCGCCCGGATCGCCGAGCGTGTCCTCGAACTGCGTGAGGAAGGCGTTCCGTTCGGGGACATGGTCCTGTTGTTTCAGGCGATGACCTCGGTCGGGATTTACGAGCACGCCTTGAAAAGCGCGGGGATTCCTTACTTTGCGGTGGCCGGCCGCGGGTTTTATCACCAGCCGGAGATCCGCGACATGGTCAGTTTCCTGAGCTTTCTCGAGAACCCGCGCTCCGATATACCGCTTGCGGCCGCTCTCAGGTCGCCCCTCTTTCAGCTGCGCGACGACACGCTCTTCTGGCTTTCCAGGGCCGCAGCCGGCGGAGGCTCTCCGGGCTCCGGCCGGGCCCCTCTTTGGGAGGGGATCAAGTCCGTCGAGGGCATTGCGGAGATTCCGGAAGAGGAAAAACGGAAGGTGCGGTTTTTCCTCGAAACCTCGAAGGAACTGTTGTCCGTCAAAGACCGCCTCCGCCTGACGGAGCTCCTCGACCTGATTCTGGCGCGGACTTCCTACGAACTGACGGTGCTCGCGGACCCGCAGGGCGTTCGCCGCTACGCGAACCTCAAAAAAATGATCAACCTGGCGCGGGAGTTCGAGAGCTTCGAGCCCATGCGGCTGGGGTCCTTTCTTGCGACCGTGCGGCGCCTTGAGACCGAGGAGGTTCGCGAGTCGGAGGCCCAAATCGAGACCGAATCCAGCGCGAGCGTCGTGAGGCTGATGACCATCCATAAATCGAAAGGGCTCGAGTTCCCGGTCGTCTTCGTGGCGGACCTCGGGCGCGAGCGGGTGTCGCGCGAATCGGCAAAAATCATCGCCCAGGCCGAAACAGGCTACGCCCTCCAGGCCATCCATCCCGTCACCCTCGAGAACGAAGCCACGCAGAGTTGGAGCCGTATTCACGACGCGGCCGTCAACAGGGTCCGCGAGGAGTGGAAACGCCTTTTTTACGTCGCTGCGACGCGGGCCAAGCGCCGTCTCGTTCTGAGCGGATTTTCTTCACCCGCCCACCCGCCTGAGGAGTCGCCCAAAAAATTCTCTCAGATGTCGTCCTGGATGGATTGGCTGACTGCGATGCGCGGGGAGCTCGGAGCCGTCCTTACCGTCTGCACGCCCAAAGAGGCGAAGCGCGGCCGCAGGCCGACAGTGACGGCGCAAAAAAAAGAGTTTCAAGGGCTTCTAGCCGACTTTAAACCGCGGCCGGCCGAAAAACTGCTTGGCGAAGGGCCGAAAGCGGTTGAAATTTCGAGGCAGGCGGATGCCCTGATTGCTCGGGTTAGCCGGAAGATCGAAGTCCCGAGGCGCACGATCGATCTGCCGGTCTCGGCCTATGCGGCTTTCCATCAATCGCCGGAAGAATACCGGCGCGTTTATGAAATCGGTTATACGGGCGACTCTGCGCTCCGTGTCCCGGTGCCGGAGGTTGAAGCGGAAGGGGCTCCGGGACTTTCGGCTGCGGATTTTGGGACCCGGATGCATGCCGTCTTCGAGTTCATGGATTTCGAAAGGCCCGAGGAGTCTCTGGCAGCTGCCCTGAACGACCGGTTCGGGGATGTGACGGACGAGGAAAAGCGCGAAGCCGCGAGAATCGTTCGGCAATTTTCGGGTTCCGGGCTTTTTGCGAAAATCCGCGGGGCCCGGAGGGTTTTCCGGGAGCTTCCGTTCGTTTTGAACGAGCGCCACGGCCTCGTGCAGGGCGTCGTCGATCTATTATTCGAGGACGCCGGCGGGAAATGGCACGTCGTCGACTACAAGACGGCTGCCGGCGACGCCGAAAAGGCGGAAGCCTCGGGCTACTGCCTGCAAGTCATGATCTACGCGCTGGCGGTCCGGCGCCTTGCCGGCCTTTTGCCGGCATCCACATCGGTCTATTTTCTCAAAAACGACTACGAGCACACCCTCCCGGTCGACGAGAAGGGGCTCGGGGCGTTCGAAGCCCGTTTGTGCGGGATGCAGGAGCGCATCTTGGAAAACTTCGTGACAGTTTCTGATTTTACGGTATGATAAAAAGCTTAGCCCTTAATTTTAAATCCCCGGAGAACTCCGATGGCCGGACATAAAAAGATTCTTGTGGTTGACGACGAAGATGATGTGAGAATGTTCCTTCAGGATTTCCTGGCCGAGCGGGAAGTCCAGGTTTTTACGGCCGATAACGGCCAGACCGCATTCGACAAGGTGCGCGAGATCCGCCCCGACGTCGTCCTGCTGGACGTGATGATGCCCGGGATGGACGGGCTCCAGTGCCTCGAGAAAATCAAGCAGTTCGATCCCAAAATCGTCGTGATCATGCTTACGGCCCTCAAAGACGAAGTCCGAATCGCCCGTGCCCTTGAGTTGGGAGCCTACCATTACATCGTCAAGCCTTTCAGCCTCGGGTATCTCGACAATGAGCTCTCGAAGATTTTGGAAGCGGATGGCCCGGCCTGACGCGATCTTTTCCGCGCGCTCTTGATCCCATGAAGCAGCTCATTCTTTACGATCTGGACGGGACGCTTGTCGATACGCGCGAGGATATCGTCCGAGCCGCCAATCATATGTGCCGGGAAATGGGCGCCGGGGAGCTCTCTTTCGAACAGGTCTGCGCTTTTGTAGGCTGGGGACTCCGGGACCTTGTGGCCAAGTGCCTAGGTACGGCGGATCTGAAACGCGTGGAAAAAGGGGCTAAAATTTTCCGCGCCTATTATCAGGACCATTTACTCGACACAAGCAGGCTCTACCCCGGGGCCGTGGAAGTGCTCGATTACTTCAAAGATCGCAAACAGGCGGTCCTGACGAACAAACCCAATCCGTTTTCGAGAATCATGCTCGAGCGATTGGGCGTGGCCGGCTACTTTGTGGAAATCGTCGCCGGGAATTCGAATTATCCCCAAAAGCCAGATCCCGCAGCGGTGCTGGCCATCATGAAAAGGGAATCGGTGGAGCCGGGCCGCGCCCTCTTCGTCGGAGACAGCATTATTGATCTCGAGACGGGACGGAACGCGGGCGTCGAGACGGCCATTTTGACCCACGGATTCATGGCCGAAAAGGATTTGATTCCGGCGCGGCCGGATTGGCTGGTTTCGGATTTTGAGGCGTTTCTTCAATGTGCGAAAAAGGAAGGCTGGTGACAGCATGATTCAGGACAAAGACATCGTTCTTTTGTGGTTTGAGGACGATGTGACCTACCTCGTGGAAGCGGCGCCCGGAAAAAAATTCGGCATCCACTGCGGAAAACCCTTGGACGTGGGGGCGTGGATCGGCCGTGACTTCGGTGAAAAGATCGTCTGCGATCACGGCGAGGCCTTCCTCCTGAAGCCGACCATTCACGACCTCATGATGAAGGCGTCGCGCGAAAGCGGGATCATTTACCCCAAAGATGCGGGCCTGCTTATCCTCAAGGCGGGCATCGGCCCTGGATCGAAAGTCCTCGAAATCGGAACCGGCTCCGGATCGCTCACGATGGCCCTTGCCCATGTGGTCCGCCCGTCCGGACGTGTTCATACCTACGACCGGCGAACCGATCTCCCGGAAAACGCTCATAAGAACCTCAAGCGCAGCCGCCTGACCGATTACGTGATTTTTCATCAGCGCGTGGCCGGCGAGCCGTTGGATGAAAAGGATTTTGACGCCGTGATCCTCGATATTCCCACCCCTTGGGAGGAGGTCGAGGTCGTGAAGGCGGCCCTGAAGGGCGGGGGATCGCTCGTCAGTTTGAATCCCACGTTCAACCAGATCGAAAAGATGGCCGAGGCCCTGAGGCGCAGCGGCTTTATCCGGGTCGAGAGCCTCGAACTCCTCGAACGGCCCATCCTCGCGCGCGAAGGTAAAACCCGCCCGGTCCAGCGGATGGTTTCGCACACCGAATTTCTCGTTTTTGCAACCAAAACCAATCCCGTGATCGAACCTCCCTCCGGCCCTGATCCGCTCCCGGCTGCGGAGGAGAAGGCGGGGTGAGGGGAAATTCTGTTGATTTCGAATGACTGTTTTGATAAAATCAGCGAAAAGCACTAATTTTCAAAATGCCTCGTGGGCAGTTCCTCACGGCGGATCAATCAAAAGGAGATAGGGTATGAGCAAGTTCATGCGATACAGTGTCTTGTTGGCGTTGCCATTGCTTTTGATCACGACCGGTTGTGCGTCCAAGAAGCAGACGAAAAAAGAAATCAGCGGCCTTCAGGCGCAGGTGGCTGCCCTGACGGACGAAGTGGTCCGTTTGGACCAGAGCCTGCAGGAAGCGCGCGGCGGGTCGGCAGGGTCGGCTAGCGTCGCTCAACCGTCGCCGGTGGCTTATGCCTCGGCCGGGAGCGGGCCGATGTACCGGACACCTTCGGGATTTGAAGTGCCTGCGATGGACATTCAGCGGGCCCTCAAAAATGCCGGCTACTACCAGGGCACGGTTGACGGAAAGATCGGGGCCCAATCCGAAGCGGCGATCAAGGCCTTTCAAAAGGATAACGACCTTGAAGCGGACGGGATTTGCGGCCGGAATACCTGGGCCAAACTCAAAGCCCATCTGAGCTCAAGCGTAAAGTAAAAGTTTGTCGGTGAATCCGACGGATCTGTGCGCGCGGGCCGGGGTGATCGAACATCGCTCCGGCCCGCGCGTTTTTTTTCGCACCTAGGAATCCAACATTGTCCTTCTTCCGTATTTTTTGTCCGGTCCTGATCCTTTTTACGGCCATATCTCCGACGGCCACCGCGGCCAAAGCCGAACCCGCCCGGAAACTTTGTCTTCCGCTTCCTTCGGATCCCCAGGCCTACCGCTTCGTCCGGGTCGCCATCGCCGAAAATGTTCCGCAGGTCAAGATCGGCTCGCTCTACGGGGCTTACACCGTCAAGGACACGCAGGGAAACCTGCTGGCGAGCGGGCCCAAGATGCCTTGGACCATCGTCAAGGCGGTCAAGGGAGTGATCTATTTCGGCTCCCAGGCCTTCCGTCAGAGCGCCCTCGTTTTCGAAGCCAAGAACGGCATTCGCATGAGCGGCATTTATTATCAAAACAAGACGATCATCTCCCCTCAAGGCGGCGACAAAATTCTCGTGGTCAACGAGATCGACCTGGAGGACTACGTCCGAAGCGTGATTGCCTGGGAGGCGAACCCGAAGTGGTCGCTCGAAGCGCTCAAGGCGCAGGCGATTGTGGCCCGCACTTTTGCTCTGCACAAGGCCATTCAAAATCAAGGCCGCGAGTTTCACGTCTCTAAAGGAGTCGTCAGCCAGGTTTACGCGGGCAAAAATGCGACCCACGCACGGACCGACAGCGCGGTCAATGCCACCCGGGGCCAAATCCTGACTTACCGCGGCGAGATTTTTCCGGCGTTCTACCATTCGACCTGCGGCGGGCATACCGCATCGGCCGCGATCCTGCGGCTTTCCGGCGAATCGATCCCTCCTCTCGAGGGGGTCTCTTGCGATTTTTGCCAGAACTCGCCGCATTTTCGTTGGGAGATCACGGTGCCAAAAAGCAAAGTCGAACAGGACCTGCGAAAACACGGTTACCCGGTTGCAAGCGGCGTCGCTTCGCTCGGCCTGGCCGACCAGGACGGAAGCGGACGGTCCAAATCCATCCTGGTGACCACCGGAGGAAAATCCAAGGTCAAGATCAGCGCCGAGGATTTCAGGATCTGGGCGGGCGCCGACCAATTTAAAAGCCTCCTCATCAAGTCCATCGACTGGACAGGAGATGGATTCCGTTTCAAGGGACGCGGGTGGGGGCACGGGGTCGGTTTGTGCCAGTTTGGGATGAAGTATCTGGGCGAGATCGGATATACCTCTTCGCAGATCCTAAAATATTACTATCCCGAATCGGACATCAAGACTTATTCCAGCTAATTGAAGTAGCTGCCTTCGCGGAAATCGGTTGAGACAGCCTTTGAAAAATTTGGTATGATGACATTTCTGTCACGGCCGGGTCATCGTTTTTTTGATCGTTTGTGTCTCTGTGGCAAAGTTTCGCGCCCGTCCCGCCTGGAAAACGGCGGGAGTGGTAGCACCAATGGCCGCGATTGTTCCTTGAGATTTAATGGCATGAATGAAAAGGTTGCTGCGCCCGCACTCACACTTATGTGTGAGTGCGGTCCGTCACGGACTTGAGGTCCGTGTACGGACAGAGCGCAAAATTTTTCAAGACTGCCAAAAATTTTGCGCCCGTAGCTCAACTGGATAGAGCGTCAGCCTCCGGAGCTGAAGGTTGGCAGTTCGACCCTGCCCGGGCGCAATTTCATACACGAGCGGAACTCGCGAGTGATGAAATTTTCTCATGAAGGAAAACAGGCTTCCTACCGTCTAAAGCCCCATGAACCTCTCCAAAATGCCGCGGCCGTCCGGACTGCTCGGAGCCGGGGTTCGGATCATGATCCTCGGTGCGGTCGTGGTGTGCGCCCTTTGGTGCTGGCAGAAAATCCAGGAAAGCCTCATGCTTCGCCAGATTATCGAACGCCTTTCTGCCGACTCGAGGATTGCCGAGGTCCTCGTCACGAAAAGCGAGTATGACGAGGCCGACCGGAAGATCCACACCACGATCAAGTTTCTCGAGTACGATGCCCGCCAAAAGCCCCTGGCGCCGAAATATTTTACGTTCCGTGGGAACGTCATTCAGTTTCAGGCACTGGTCCTCCGGTTTGATGAGAAGTTCGTCAAGGCGGGCGATCCTCTGAGGGGGAAAAGCGTCTGTCTTTTCCTGAAAGCCTTTGTCCTGGACGGGGCGGCCACGCAGGTTTTCGACATCACGCGGCCCGATGAGATCCCGGAAGGCTACAAGATTCCTGGATCGGCCTCGAAGTTCGAAGCGGCGCTTTGGGAGCGGTTTTGGAGCTATGCCCTTGACCCGAAGGCGCGAAAATCCGAGGGCATCCGCAACGCCCAGATCGAGGCCCCCGGTTCGATGTTCTTGCCAGGAACGATCTATACCCTTAGAATTGAGCATGACGGGGGGATCCGGATCGATACCGAGCCGGTCCCCGAAATTCTGAGGGGAGAAACCATCCACGATGTTTGAAAAGACGGTCACGATTTTTGGAAGTGCCGTCCTTTCTTCCAAGAGTCCCGAATATCAACAAGCAAAACGTCTGGGGATTCTTCTTGCCCGTAACGGCTGGAGGGTCTGCAGCGGCGGATACGGGGGAGTGATGGAGGCGGTCTCGCGTGGGGCGAGCGAGGCGCTCGGGCGCGTGGCAGCGGTGACCTTGAAAGGCGGCAAGCTCAAGGCGAATCCCTGGGTCGGGCGCGAGATCCGCGTGGCCTCGTGGCAGGCGCGGCTGTTCCGCCTGATTGACGAGGGGGATGCCTATGTGGTGATGGACGGGGGGACGGGCACGATGGTGGAACTTTTTGTGGTGTGGGAGATGATGAACAAATTTAAAATGGATAAAACGATGCTGGTGCTGGGCCGCAGGAAACATGCCCTGCTCCGGTTTCTGGAAAAACATCCGCTTGTGAAGACCAACGGCCGTATTCTCAAGATCAAAACCCCCGAAGAAGCGGTCCTGCCTCTGCAACAAGCGTTGAGAATGCCTTCATGAACCTTTCTGATTTTGATTATGCCCTGCCCAAGGAACTGATTGCGCTCCGCCCCGCCAAAGAGCGCGCGGCCGCAAGGCTCTTTGCGGTGGATCGCAAAACCGGTGAATGGCGGCACCAGATTTTCCGGGACCTTCCCAATTTTCTGAGCGCGGGCGACGTGCTTGTCTTGAACGATACGAAAGTCATTCCCGCGCGGTTATTCGCGCGCAAACCGACGGGCGGACAGGTCGAGGCCTTTCTGACCAAGCGGATCTCAGAGCGGCGATGGAACGCCCTGATTCGTCCCGGCCGCCGGGTGCGGGGAGGCATGACGATTTATTTCAATCGTGACGGTGTGACGCTGCAGGCCACCGTTCTCGATGAAAGCACTGCCGATTCGGGCGAGCGGGTTCTGGAGTTCGCTCAGGGGACGACGTTCGACCAGATCAAGGCTGTCGGGCATGTGCCTCTGCCGCCTTATATCAACCGCCCGGACGAACCTGGGGACCGCGAGAATTATCAGACAGTGTTTGCGCGCGAAGAGGGGGCGGTGGCATCGCCGACCGCAGGACTCCATTTCGACCAGGGGCTTTTAGACAAGCTCCGGACTCTCGGGGTAGAAATCGTCACGGTGACGCTCCATGTAGGCTACGGGACCTTCCAGACCATCTTGACGGAGGATTTGTCGAAGCACCGGATGCACGAGGAAGAGTTCGAGGTGACGGAGGCGGCGGCAGAATCGGTCAACCGGGCGAAAACGGAAAACCGGCGCATCATCGCGTGCGGGACGACCGTCGTGCGCGCCCTGGAGACTTGTGCCGATGAATCGGGCCGGGTCGCCGCCCGGCGAGGTGCTACGAGGCTGTTTATCACTCCGCCCTACCGGTTCAAGGTGCCGTCGGGCATGATTACGAATTTTCATTTACCGAAAAGTTCACTCCTCCTTCTGGTGGGGGCGTTCCTCGGGTGGGATAAGACGCTGTCTGCGTATCGCGAAGCCATCCGCCGGCGTTACCATTTTTACAGCTATGGCGACGCGATGCTGATCGTTTAGCCACTCTAACGAAAGGATGCTAGGCTGTGAAGCCGAGTTGTGCAATGACAAATACCGAATTTTCATTTGAGGTGTTGACCAAGGATCCGGGGTCCCGTGCCCGGGCGGGGCGCGTGACGACCGCCCACGGCAGCTTCGAGACGCCCGTCTTCATGCCCGTCGGGACCCAGGGCACCGTCAAGGCCCTTACCCCGCGCGACCTGACCGAAATGGGCGTCGAGATCCTGCTCTCGAACACCTATCATCTTTTCGTGCGGCCCGGGACGGAAATCCTTTCCAAGGCCGGCGGGCTTCACCGGTTCATGGGATGGGACCGCCCCATCTTGACCGACAGCGGCGGCTTCCAGGTTTTTTCCTTGAGCCGGCTGCGCGAGATTTCCGAGGACGGCGTCCGTTTTAATTCCTATTTCGACGGCCGTGAAATCACGCTCACCCCCGAGATCGTGATGGAGATTCAGGAGATCATCGGAAGCGACATCGCCATGATTTTTGACGATTGCCCGCCCGCGACCAAAGACAAAGACCGAATCCGTCAGTCCCTAGACCTCACCCTGCGGTGGGCGGCCCGCGCCAAGGCCCGGCACCGCCTCCAAACTCAGGCGCTCTTCGGGATCGTCCAGGGCGGAGTGTTCGCCGACCTTCGGCTGGAGTCCCTCGAAAGAACCGTCGAAATCGGTTTTGACGGGTATGCCCTCGGCGGGCTTTGCGTCGGGGAGGACAAGGCCGAGACCCTGGCGGTTTTGGACGCGGTCTTGCCGCGGATGCCCCAAGACCATCCCCGCTACCTGATGGGGGTGGGGACTCCGCTCGACTTCCTCGAATCTATCGAGCGGGGGGCCGACATGTTTGACTGCGTCAACCCGACCCGCTACGGGCGCACCGGCGGGGCTTTCACTCCCGGGGGGCTGATTGTCATCCGCAACGGCAAGTACCGGGAGGACCAGCGGCCGATCCAGGAAGGCTGCGGGTGTTACGCTTGCCGCACCTTTACGAGGAGCTATCTGAGGCATCTCTTGAACGTCGAGGAAATGCTCGGCCCCCAGATGATTTCAATTCACAACGTGCATTTCTTCGTAAATTTGGTTAAAATGGCCCGTCAGGCTATTGGGGCCGGGACTTTTACCCAATTTAAGAAAGATTTCACGAATCATTTTGACCCCGAAAGCCGATAATCAAAGATTAGAACAAAGGAGAATTTCATGTTTGAACGACTTGCTTACGCGCAACAGGCCGGGCAGCCCGGGGGCGAAATGAGCCCGGTCCTCAGTTTCCTTCCGCTCATCCTGATCTTCGTCGTCTTTTATTTCCTCCTGATCCGTCCCCAGCAGAAGCGGCAGAAGGAGCTCCAGAAAATGGTCGAGGCCATCAAGAAGGGCGACCGGGTCGTCGCCGCCGGAGGGATCATCGGGACCGTCATGAGCCTTCAAAACGATTACGTGGTGCTTAAAATCGGGGATAACGAAAACACAAAAATGGAAGTCTTGAAGAGTTCGATCTCCGGACTTTACGGGACAAAATAGGGGCATTTATGGATAAATACTATCGTTGGAAGGTCCTTTTGCTCGTCGGGGTTGTGGCGTTTTCGATTTGGAAGGCGTTTCCCCTGCAGGAAAAAATCAATCTCGGCCTGGATTTACAGGGCGGCATGCAGCTTTTGCTCGAGGTCCAGCTGGATAAAGTGCCCAAGGACGTCCAGAAGGACGCGACGGACCGTGTCGTCGAGATCATCCGCAACCGTATTGACGAATTGGGGGTCCGCGAGCCCGTTATTTCCAAGCAGGGGTCCGCTCAGGTGGTGGTCCAGCTTCCGGGGATCACAGACCGCGCGCGGGCGGCCGAGATCGTCGGGAAGACGGCGCATTTGGAGTTCCGGCTCGTCAGCGACGACCCGAATCTTCTGACGCAGGCCCAGGAAAACAAACTGCCCGAGGGATACGAATATAAGGAAATCAAGGGGCAGATGGGCAACACCGACAATTTGGTCGTCCACAGCGAATCCTTACTTAGCGGCGATCATCTGACGACGGCTTCGATGGGATTTGACCAGTATGGACAGCCCATTGTCCAGCTTCAGTTCGACAAGGAAGGCGCGAAGATTTTTGACCGGGTTACGTTCCAGAACGTCGGAAAGCGCCTGGCCATCGTGCTGGACGGCAAAGTTCATTCGGCGCCCGTGATCCGCGACCGGATCCCGAACGGGCAAGCCCAGATCACCGGGAACTTCACGTCTCAAGAAGCCGGCGACCTGTCGCTGGTTCTGCGTGCCGGCGCACTGCCGGCCCCCGTGAAAATTATCGAGGAGCGCACGGTGGGGGCGAGCTTGGGCAAGGACTCGGTCGAAAACGGGGTGAGGGCGGGCATTATCGGTTCCCTTTTTGTCTTCTTGTTCATGCCGGCCTACTATCTGCTTGCGGGGGTGGTGGCCAACATCGGCCTCCTCCTTTACGGGTTGATTACCCTCGGAGCTTTCGCGGCGCTCAATGCTACGCTGACACTGCCCGGTATTGCGGGCTTGATCCTTTCGGTGGGCATGGCGGTGGACGCCAACGTGCTGATCTTCGAGCGCATTCGCGAGGAATTCGAGGCAGGTAAGCCCAGCCGCGCGGCTGTTTCGGCAGGGTACCATAAGGCTTTCTCGGCCATTTTGGACTCGAACCTGACGACGCTGTTGACCTCGGTCCTTTTATTCATGTTCGGGAGCGGGCCCGTCAAGGGGTTTGCCGTCACACTGAGCCTCGGTATCGTGGCCAGCATGTTTTCGGCGATTTTCGTGACACGGATGGTGTTCGATTTCCTCCTTGAAAATAATCCGAAGCTCGGGCTCAAGATGCTTCAAATGTTCCGGAAGACCAACATTCGTTTTCTCAACGGACGGTATTGGGCCTACGGATTTTCGGTGATTACGCTGGCCTTGGGGATCGGCGCGATTTTTCTCCGGGGGCAGCAGAATTACGGCGTCGAGTTCACGGGGGGGACCTCCGTGCACCTGGCATTCTCGGCGCCCGTGGAGATTTCAAAGCTCAGAGAGGCGGTCGCTAAGGAAGGAATCCCAAGCGCCACGATCCAGTACTATGGCGAAACTGCCCAGAACCAATTTGTCATCAAGAGCGCGAAGGCCAGCACCGATCTCGTCGAAAAGGCCGCCAAAGCGGCGGGCGGCGAAACCGGTTACAAAATCCTCCGGGTGGACGAATTAGGGCCTACGGTGAGTAAGGATCTGACGCGCAAGGCCATTTATGCCGTGATTTGGTCGGCTCTCGGGATTCTCGTTTATTTGGCTTGGCGGTTCGAACTGCTGTTCGCCCTGTCGGCGGTGGTGGCTCTTTTCCATGACACCATTTTTACTTTCGGGATTTATGCTTTGAGCGGCCGGGAGATCAATCTCCCCGTGATTGCCGCGATCCTGACCATCATGGGTTTTTCCGTCAACGATACGATCGTCACTTTTGACCGCGTGCGTGACAATATGAAGCTCATGCGCAAAAGCTCGTTCAAGGACATCGTAGAGGCCAGCATCAACCAGACGCTCAGCCGGACGATCTTGACGACGATGACCGTCCTGTTTTCGACGCTGGGGCTTTTTTTCTTCGGCGGAGCGGCCATCAACGATTTTGCGTTCGTCATGCTCATCGGTTTTTGCGTCGGAGTGTATTCGACCATTTTTGTGGCGACTTCTCTAGTCGTCGATCTCAAGAAGCGTTAGTCTTCAGGGACGGTTCTCGATGTCGAAGGGATGTTGAGAACCGTCCCTTTTTCTTTCTATGCATCCTCTCATCGCTCAAATTCTTACCAAACGCGGACTCACGGACCCGGCCCAAATCGAGGCGTTCCTCCACGCCGGCCTGGACCGTCTGGAGGACCCCTTTCGCATGAAGGGGATGGACGAGGCCGTCCGGAGGGTCCGCCTCGCGGTCGAAAACCGGGAAAAAATTCTCCTTCACGGGGATTACGACATCGACGGGATCTGCGGCACGGCCATCCTGGCCAAAGCGCTCACAATGCTTGGCGGTACGTTTGAGACCTTCCTGCCCGACCGTGCGGAGGATGGCTACGGGGTCAGCCCGGCCGCCGTTGAGAAAGCAAAATCCTCCGGAGTTACTCTTTTTATCACCATCGATTGCGGTATTACCGCGGCCGATGAAATCCGTTCAGCGCGCGATGCCGGGATGGATGTCCTGGTGATCGACCACCACCGGATCGCCGAAGGCCACCTGCCGCCGGCTTCCGTGATTTTGAATCCCCTTCAAAGCGATTGTCCGTACCCTCACAAAGACTATTGCGCGGCCGGACTCGTGTTCCGTTTCAGCCAAGCCTTGCTCGGCGAGCGTGCTCTCGAGTCTCTGGATCTTGCGGCGTTGGCCACTGTGGGCGACGTAGCTCCTCTGGTGGAGGAGAACCGGATTCTGGTCAAAGAGGGGCTGAAACTTCTGTCGGAACGCAAGAACACAGGGCTGCGGGCCCTTGCGGAAGCGGCCAAGCTCAAAAGCCGCGAGATGAACGCAGGCCATCTAGGTTTTGTCCTCGGCCCGAGGATCAATGCCGCGGGGCGGATGAGTTCCCCGGACATCGCGCTGCGCCTGCTTTTGACCGACAACCCGAAAGAGGCCGAGAGCCTGGCCCGTGTCTTAGATGAAGAAAACAAGGCCCGGCGGAAAGAAGAAAAGGACGTGCTCGATCAGGCGGTTCAAGAGGTCGAGCGGACGGTCCAGTTCAACCGGGACCGCGTCATCGTGGTCGGCCGCGAGGGGTGGCATGCGGGCGTGATCGGCATCGTGGCGTCGCGTTTGGTCGAACGCTACAACCGTCCCGCGCTCGTCATCGCGGTGGAAAAGGGCCGGGGGAAAGGCTCCGGCCGTTCGATCAAGGGATTTCATTTGTTCCAGGCCCTCGAGGCTTGCCGGGAGTCTCTCGAAGAATACGGAGGCCATGAGCTGGCAGCGGGGTTTGCTTTGAGCGAACCGCGTATCGGCGAATTTCGAAAAGCCATCAACGAATACGCCCGGGAGCGGACCACTCCTGATCTGTTCGTGAAACGTACCCGCGTGGATCTCGAAATCGGCTTTGCCGATCTGAACCTGCCGTTTGTCCGGGAGCTTCAGGCGCTGGAGCCGCACGGCTGCGGCAATCCAAAGCCCGTTTTCCTGACCCGGGATCTCCTCATCAAGACGCGGCCCCAGCCTCTTGGAACTTCGGCCTTCAAGTTTTTTGTGACGGATGGGGTCGCGACGCTGGAAGCTGTGCTTAACGACCGAGGGCAAGACCGCTCATGGATGACGATGGGAAACAGGGTAGGGCTCTGCTACTCGATCAAGATCCAGACGTGGGACGGCCTCGACAGGCTTGTTCTGGAAATCAAAAGTAGCTACTTGGAAGATTCTTTGGCCGGAGCCATCAGTTTATAAGCGGCGGCTTTGGTCACAAGTCCCGCCTGGAGGCAGCTTGCGCAAACCTTGATTCTGCGCACGGTTCCGTTCGGAAACCGGACTTTGACCTTCTGGAGATTCGGAAAGAAACGCCGGCGCGTGATTCCGGTCGTCTTGAGACCGATACCGCCTGTTTTTTTCGGCAATCCCCGGCGAGCGATGGACCTTCCCACAATCGGCTTTTTTTCACAAATGGCACATGTACGCATAGGTGTGCAATTATATGGATTAGATCAAACTTGGCAAGAGCTTTTTTATGTTATATACTCACGAATCAAACTTTATTGAACATAAGAGGAGAGAGACGATGAAAACGAGTACGGTGAAATCAGGCACAACGGGAACCACTAAAGCAAGTCCCAAAAAGAAGTTAGCAAAGTCGGTTGATTTTTCTCATTATGCGCCGCAGGCCAAGAAGGTCGGATTGGGCGGAAGTTTTAACGGCTGGAACGCGGCGAAAACGCCGATGACCAAAGGCAAAGACGGAAATTGGAAAGTCTCCCTCGAGCTTCCCTCGGGGCGTTATGAATACCGCTTCAGCGTCGACGGTGATTGGCAGAATGATCAGCATGCTGTGGAGTGCGTGCCGAACGCGTTCGGGAGTTGGAACTGCGTGGTGGTGGTGAAGTAGGAAGCTTTAAGAAAAGAACGGAAGAGACTGATCCATGAAGATCGTTTTCGCGGCATCTGAAATGGTCCCGTTTGCAAAAACAGGGGGGCTGGGGGATGTCCTCGGCGTTCTGCCGGGGGAGGTTGCGTCCCTTGGGCACGAGGTGGCGGTTTTTATTCCGCGCTACAAGAGGATCGATCCGGCCAAGTGGGGATTGAAACTCGATATCGAACCCCTGATCATTCCCCTGGGCTCCGAAAAGGAAGAAGGCCGCATCTATAGCTCCAAGCAGGAAGGCGGCGTGACGGTCTACCTGGTGGATCATCCAGGACTGTTCTGCCGGGATGAGCTGTATGGAACCGCGATGGGGGATTATCCGGACAACGACCGCCGCTTTATCTTTTTTCAGCGCGCGGTCTTGGAGGCTTTGCGGGTGATGAGGCTTAAGCCGGACATCCTCCACTGCCACGACTGGCAGACTGGATTGATCCCGGTTTATCTGAAAACGATCTACGCCGACGACGCCTGTTTCCGGAAAACGAAATCCGTTTTTTCCATCCATAACCTCGGCTACCAGGGCAATTTCCCGCCCGATTCCCTGTCGACGACGGGGCTCGGATGGGATCAGTACCGGATGGAGCGAATCGAGTTTTACGGGAAAATCAGTTTCCTCAAGGGCGCCCTGCTTGATGCCGACTACATTGCGACGGTGAGCGAGCGGTATGCAAAGGAGATCCTCACCAAGGAATTCGGCTGCGGGATGGAAAACGTTCTCGCTCAGCGCAGCGACAAGGTCTTCGGCATTTTGAACGGGCTTGATTACCGGGAGTGGGACCCGGCCCGGGACCTTGACATCGCCGAACCTTACGACCCCGGGTCGCTCGACAAAAAGCTCAAGAACAAAATTGCGCTGCAGAAGGAAAATGATTTCCAGGCCGATCCCAGGATCCCCCTGATCGGCATGGTCTCGCGCCTGACCGAAGATAAAGGGATCGATATTCTTCTGCCGGTCATGAACAGCCTGTTTGACCTGGGGTTTCAATTTGTTCTGCTGGGGACGGGCGACGAGAAATATCACCGGATCTTCAGGGACCTGGCCAAAAAGAAAACCGGGTTTTGCCGCGCGCACATTCTTTTTGATGCCAAAATGGCCAAGCGTTTTTATGCGGGATGCGACATGGTGCTCGTTCCCGCGCACTCGGAGCCCTGCGGGCTCGGGCCCATGATTGCCCTGCGTTACGGGACGATCCCGATTGTTCGCGCGACCGGCGGGCTCGCCGACAGCGTCCAGGAATTCGATCCCCAAACCGGAGAGGGCACGGGATTCCGCTTCGAGGAGTATTCCGGCGAATCGCTTGCGGCGGCGCTCACTCGTGCCGCCAAGGCCTATGCCAATGAAAAAAGCTGGAGACAGCTTGTCTCGCGCGTCATGAAGCTTGATTTCTCATGGTCGGCTTGCGCGCGAAAATATGCCAAGCTCTACGAGGCCGCAGGGCATTCCGCACCGAAAAAGTCCTGAACATCAGCCGTTGGGCCGTTTTTTTCCAGGAGGAGTGATGAGGACAGATGATTGTCTGAAAATCGGGCGTTACGAATTCAAGTCCCGGTTGATCGTGGGAACGGGGAAGTACTCCAGCCTTGAGGTCATGGCCGGGGCGCACCAGGCGGCCGGGGCCGATCTTGTGACCGTCGCGGTCGGCCGGCTCGACCTGAAGGACCGGAGCCGAAAAAACATCCTCGATTTTATCGACCGCAGCCGCGTGACGCTCCTGCCCAATACGGCCGGGGCCTACACGACGGAGGAGGCTCTGCGCATAGCGCGTCTGGGCCAGGCCGCGGGGATGGGTGATTTGGTGAAGCTCGAGGTGATCGGGGATCCGAAGACTCTGATGCCCGATACGCTTTCGCTTCTCGAGGCGACAAAAATCCTGGTGAAGGAAGGATTCACCGTGCTTCCTTACACCAATGACGACCCGGTCATGGCCAAGCGGCTCGAGGACGCAGGGGCGGTTTGCGTGATGCCGCTGGCGGCGCCGATCGGTTCTGGGCGCGGAATCCAAAACCGGCTGAATTTGCAGTTTATTCTCGACGCAGTTTCGTGTCCGGTGATTGTGGATGCCGGAGTCGGAACCGCCTCTGACGCTGCCATCTGCATGGAACTGGGCGCGCACGGCGTTTTGATGAATACCGCGATTGCGGAAGCGAAAGATCCCGTGCTGATGGCCGAGGCGATGCGCGAGGCCGTGATCGCGGGGAGAAAAGCGTACCGGGCGGGACGCATGGGTGTGCGCGATTACGCTTCCGCTTCAAGCCCCCAGCAGGGATTAAAATAAAACAGCAGTCGATTCGACAAGGAGAGAAATGCCGATATGAAAAGCTATAGAATTGCAGTCATCCCAGGCGACGGAACGGGCGGCGAAGTGGTCCGCGAAGGCATGAAAGTCTTGAACGCAGCGTCTGCCTCCTGCGGATTCAAGCTGGACCCGGTCCATTATGATCTCGGCGGGGAGCGTTACATGAGGACAGGCGAGGTGCTTCCCGATTCCGTCCTCCGCGAACTCCGGGATTTCAAGGCGATTTACCTGGGGGCCGTCGGCCACCCGGAGGTCAAGCCCGGCATCCTCGAAAAGGGGCTCCTCCTCAAAATCCGTTTTGCACTGGAGCAATACATCAATTTGCGTCCGGTGATTCTCTATCCCGGGGTTGACTGCCCGCTCAAGGACAAGAAGCCCGAGGATATTGATTTCGTCGTGGTCCGTGAAAATAACGAAGGCCTCTATGTCGGGGAAGGGGAGTTCCAGAACAAGGGGACGGACCGCGAAGTGGCGATCCAAGTCAGCCGCAATACCCGCCGGGGAGTCGAGCGCTGCCTGCGCTATGCCTTCGAATTCACGCGCAAGAGGAACCGGGACAAAAAGCTGACGCTTTGCGGCAAGACAAACGTCCTGACCTATGCCTTTGACTTGTGGGAGCGCGTCTTCCATGAGGTCGGCAGCAAGGATTATCCGGACATTCAGCGCGATTACGCGCATGTGGACGCGACTTGCATGTGGATGGTCAAGAACCCGGAATGGTTTGACGTGATCGTGACCGACAACATGTTCGGCGACATCATCACCGATCTTGGCGCGATGATCCAGGGAGGCATGGGGATCGCGGCCGGCGGCAATATCAATCCCCAGGGCGTTTCCATGTTCGAGCCTATCGGAGGCTCTGCGCCGAAGTATACGGGCAAGAATGTGATCAATCCGCTGGCGGCCATTTGCGCGGGCGGCATGATGATCGAGCACCTGGGCGAAAGCGACGCGGCCAAGCGGATCGAAGATTCGGTCAAATGGGTGACGGCCACCAAGCTCAAGAGTCTTGCGGCCGGGAAAATGGGGTATTCGACCACCGAAGTCGGCGACCTGGTGGTCCGCGGGCTCGATCCCAAGGCCCGCTCGTAAGGCATTCGAAAAAAATTTACGAAAGGAAGAGGACGATGAAAAAACCGCATGTGGCAATTCTTGGAGTGACCGGAGCCGTGGGGCAAGAATTCCTGACCCTGCTTGCCGAACGCAAGTTCCCGATGGCAAGCCTCAAACTGCTTGCGTCCGTGAGGTCGGCGGGCAAGAGCGTTTCCTTCGGGGGGCGCGATTACGTCATCGAAGAGGCAACGCCGGATTCGTTCCGAGGGGTGGACCTCGTGCTCTCGAGCGCCGGCAGCAAGATCAGCCGCCAGCTTTCCGGCGCGATCGTCAAAGCCGGGGCCCTGATGGTCGACAACACGAGCGCGTTCCGCATGGAGCCCGATGTCCCGCTCGTGGTGCCCGAGATCAACGCCAAAGACATCCGCAAGCACCGGGGGATTATCGCGAATCCGAACTGCTCGACGATTATCATGCTGGTGCCCCTGTGGCCGCTCCACCGCGCGGGCAAGATCCGCCGGATCGTCGCGGCGACTTATCAGGCGGCAAGCGGAGCGGGCGCCAAGGCGATGCAGGAGCTCGAGGACCAGACCCGGGATGTCCTGGCCGGCCGGCCGGCCAGGAAGGAAGTTTTTCCGCACCAAATCGCCTTCAACCTCTTTTCCCACAACAGCGCCATCAAGGAAGACGGCTACTGCGAAGAGGAGATCAAGATGATGAAGGAGACCCGCAAGATTTTTCACGACGACAAGATCCGCGTGGTGGCGACGACGGTGCGTGTGCCGGTTTACCGGGCGCATTCGGAAGCGCTCTTCATCGAGCTTTCCAAAAAGATTTCGGTCGAGAAGGCCCGCCGCCTTTTGGCCAAGGCCCCCGGGGTGAAGTTGGTGGACGACCGCGAAAAGAATTATTTTCCGATGCCGATCGACGCGTCGCACCACGACGACATCCTGACCGGAAGGATCCGCGAGGACAAAAGTACACGCAACGGGCTGGCGCTTTTTGTGAGCGGCGACCAGATCCGCAAAGGCGCGGCGCTGAACGCCATCCAGATCGCCGAGTGCTGGATGAAGGGGTAGATGCGTAAGATCAAGCTGACCCTGGAGTATGACGGGACCGGCTTTTCAGGGTTTCAGCGCCAAAACGGAAGGCCGACGATTCAGGCGGCGCTCGAGAAGGCGCTTTCGAAGCTGTTTGACCGCCGGATGAAAATAGGGGCCGCCAGCTCGAGGACCGATGCCGGCGTCCATGCCGCGGGCCAGGTGGTCCATTTCGTGACCGATTCCCGGCTGGAACTTTTCCATATCGAGGGGGGCCTCAACCGGTATCTCCCTGCGGAAATTGCCGTCGTCAAGGCCGAGGAGGCCCCTGCGGATTTTCACGCACGGTTTCACGCGCGCTCCAAGATTTACCAATATTCCGTTTGGCACCATCCTTCGAGGTCGCCGCTGCGCGCGCGGGAGTCGCATCACGTTTACGGAAAGCTCGACCTTGCCCGGATGCGCCGGGCCGCTCGCGTTTTCAAGGGGCGGCATGATTTCCGTTCCTTCTGCGCGTCTTCGGGCCGGGATGAAGAGGCCGTGGAAAACGGAACGGTCAAGGGGCGGGGGACGGTGCGCACGGTCAAGCGCTTCGAACTCAAGAAACAGGGCAGCTTGATCCTGTTCGTGATCGAGGCGGACGGCTTCCTCTATCATATGGTGCGCAACATCGTCGGGACTATGCTCGAACTGGGAAGGGGAAAGCTGACGGTCAAGGCCCTCAAGGCCATCCTCGCCGCCAAGGACCGCCGTCGCGCCGGAGGCACGGCTCCGGCCTGCGGCCTCAAACTCGCCCGTGTGTTTTATTAAGAAAACGCGCCCGCGGTCTTTCCCTGGGAAGGTTTCAAAGGAAGCTTTGACAGGGGAGAACCTTTTTGATACACTTAACAAACTTTTTTCCAGAGAACAGGATCTTATGAAAACCTATCGCCCGACAGAAAAAGATTTTAACCGGAAGACTTATCTCATCGACGCCGACGGCAAGACCCTCGGCCGGCTCGCCACCCGTGTGGCGTCGCTTTTGATCGGCAAGGGCAAGACGGTGATTTCACCCGATCAGCTTTGCGGTGACTCGGTGGTCGTCATCAATGCCGAAAAGATTCATGTCACCGGGAAAAAACTGGAGCAAAAGGTCTACACGCATTATACCGGCTATTCCGGCGGCCTTCGCAGCGCAACGCTCGAAGAAGTGCTCGCCAAGCAGCCTGCGCGCGTCATCCTGAAGGCTGTCCAGCGGATGCTGCCGAAAACCAAACTGGGGCATGAGATGTTCAGGCGGCTGCGGGTCTATGCCGGCAAAGAGCACAGACAGAGCGCCCAGAAACCCGTTCGAGTGGAAGTGTAATCATGCCAGAAAACAGATTTTACGGTACCGGAAGACGTAAAAATGCGATTGCCCGCGTGTGGCTCTTGAAAGGACAAAAGGGAGTTGCGATCAACGGACGCGAGGCGATGGAATACCTCAAGCGGGAAAATCTGCTGACGATGGTCGAAAAGCCGCTCAAGACGGTCAAGCTGACCGAAGATTTCAAGATCCGTGCGCAAGTCCACGGCGGAGGAGTTGCGGGCCAGGCCGGCGCGATCAGCCTTGGCGTGGCACGCGCCCTTATCCAGTACAACGAGAGTCTGCGTCCGGCACTTCGGCGCGAAGGTGTTCTGACGAGGGATCCCCGGGAAAAAGAGCGCAAGAAACCCGGCCGCAAGGGCGCCCGAAGAAGCTTCCAATACACCAAGCGTTGATGAAAAGACTGGTCGGCCTTTTCCTTCTTCTGCTCTGCATGACGGTCCTTTCGTCGTGTCAGGGATTTTTGGACGATTACTCCTACCAGCCCCTCAAAGGGATGGATTCATCGGCGTACTAACCCACGAATCGGAAGACCATGCCGCGTGCAAGAGTTGCTCTCGGGGCCGTTGCTGTTGTCCTGACCCTCCTTGTGACCGCCGCGGTGGTTCGCGTTTACCTCCAAGTCTGTCCGGCCTCCGCTACCCAGAAAATCCTCGAATCGACTGAGCTCGCGACTGGCGCCAAACTGAGTTTCGAACACATCCGCCTTGCTTATTTTCCGGAACCTTCCGCGGTCCTCAAAGATGTGACCCTGCTGAACATTCGCGATCCCGGCGTAACCGTCAAGGCCAAGAGGGCCGAACTGTCGTTCGATCTCCTCTCGCTCCTTTTTGGGCAGATCCGGATGAACCGGGTCAAACTCGAAGGCGCGGAAGCGGTTTGGCCGCTTGGGGCCGGTTGGGGACTTCGGCGGATCCGTTTGACGGACGCGGAACTGAAAATGGAAGGGTTTGGCTCCGGGCGCGCCGTGTGGCTCGACTTCCGGGGTCATCTTGGCGGGGGCGGGGCCCGGAATACCGAGGGCAGGGCCCAATTCGATGGAACCTCTTTCCGGGGCATGGATTCGCCGGCCCGATTGGTGTCGTTGGATTTGAAATGGGCCGGTCTTTCGGCCGCGGATTTTCAAGGGGATTGGGATCCGAATGTTCCTTTCGAATGGCAGGGCGGCACTTTGTCGGGCCGCTGCCAGGTCGGGAGAGTCCCGGGAAAAGAGACTCTCGAGGTTCGGACCGATCTTGTCGTCAGCGATTTCGTCTATCGAATGCGGAACAACGGAAATTCGCTGACCTCTCCGGCCTCCAGCGGAACTTTCCTCTCCGAATGGGAATGGAACATGCGTTCAGGAGAGATGGCCCTGCGCTCGAGCACGCTGGAGCTTCCGGTGGGCAAGGTCGAGGTCGCAGGCCGATGGATGAACGACACCGGGGAAATCCGGGACATGCGCTTGCGCGTCGCGACCCCCGCGCTGGAAAAGCTGCCGCTTTACTGGTTTTCGGTCCAGGACGTGATTCCTTTTAATATCGGCTTTTCGGGGCAAAGCAATCTGGAAATGTCCTTGTCGGGGACTTGGGACCACCTCGGGCTGGCGGGCAATTGGGATTTGTCCGGGGCGCTTTTGAGTTATGGAACCGTTTTTTCGAAACCCAAGGACGTCCCGCTCAATTTTTCGTTTGATTACCTTTTGAAGAAGGGCCGGGCGCTCTCCGGAGAATTTTCGCTCAAATTCGAAAAGGCCAAGGCCAAGGGCTCCGTGCGAAGTCTTGATTTCCAGGACGGCAAGGGACAGGTCAACATTTTGACGAACAAATTTCCGCTGGCCGGGTGGGAAACGATGGCGCCTCCCCTGCGGGATTACGAGTTGGGAGGGGACGCCAAGTTCCTGATCAATTTGTCGGGCAATTTCAAAAAAATGGACACGATTCAGCCGATGGTGAACATCACGCTCGATAACGTGAAGGCCGTGCACAAGCAGACCGCAACGGGCATTCAAAATGTCTTTGCCGTCGCCGATTACGGGCAGGTGGCTCTGAAGGTCAAACAGCTGAGAATGGAAATTAACGGGTCTCCCATCGAGGCCGTCGTGACAGCCTATAATTTGAAGGGGGCGCCGGTCGTCAAAGGGCGGGTGGTCTCGCCGTATTTTTTGCCTGCCGAGCTTTTCTCAGCCTACCGGGATTTCAGGGAAGGCTGGTTGAAGACGCCGCTCTCGGGGACTTTTCGTGGCATTGAGTCGGCCCTTGGGACTTTGTTCGGCCCCGAGGAGCCGGTCAAGAATCTGATTGCCGAATTTAGCGGCAAGGCGGGGAAATGGTATCTGCCGAAGCTTGAGTTCGAGGCCTATGACGGATGGGTGATTTCGAGCGGGGGATGGAGCCCTGACCCCGCCGCCGGAGGCCGGGGATGGATGAATTGGGAGATCAATCATCTTGCGCTTGCGCGTTTCCTAGGGAGGGTGGCGAAAGAGAAGAAGTGGGCGGCCGGGAATTTGTTTGCCAAGGTTCGGATGAACACGTCGGGGGCTGGTGCCGCCGACTGCTCCAAAAATTTGTCGCTGGAGGGTGAACTCGCGGTCACGAACGGAGAATTCAACACGTTTGATCTTCTGGGGGCCGTCGGAAAAATCGACGAGCTCAAGGCGGTCAATGCGACCCTGCCCGGTAAAACCCTTTTCCACGATCTCCAGGCCGCCTTCCGTTATCAGGAAGGAAAGACACGCACGGAGGTCTTGACGATGGTCTCCGAGGATTTATCCTTCAAAGGCGGCGGCGAAGTTCTCGCAGGCGGGATCCTCAATTACCGGGGAGGGGTCTATTTGTCGGCTCACTTGACCCAACAGGTTCTGGCGTCTCTTTTTCCCGGCTATGTGAGCACTCAAGACGGCAGGCAACTCGGGCCTATTCCGATGCTAGTGGCCGGCGCTTTCGTGAATCCGGAGATCAAGCCTGACCCGGCGGAGCTGCCCCAATTCCGGGATCAGCTTTTGCGGGACGGTTCCCGGGAGGTCTTGGGGAGTTTCCTTCCAGAAGAGCTTTTTTTCGACCGGCGGACCAAATCCTGACGAAGCTTTTTCGTTAAAAGCCCGGCCGCCTTTTCTTCTGCTTCACGCCTCGTCTTGCATTGTGCCGAGGCTTTGAGGGCTGTGCCGACCGACACCGTGCACTCGACGCCGTTCGGAGTATTTTTATGCAGGTAGAGCGGCAGGACTTGCCAGTTTTTCTGGGCGAGTTCCTGCAGGGAGCTTTTGGGATTGGGGTCGATCCTCAGAAGCTTTCGGCTGTCGAAGTAACCGTCATAAAGCGACAGGATCAGTTTTTCGGCGCTTGCCAGCCCGCGGTCGAAGTAGTAGGCGGCGATGAGGGCCTCCAGGGCGTCCACGAAGACCTTGGCTTGGAGATAGTTTTTGTCCTTGCGAAGGCCCCGGCTTACCTTGACGAAGCGCTGAAAGCGGATCGTGCGGGCGATGCGCATGAGGATCTTTCGCGAGACGAGAATCGACCGCAGACGGCTCAGGGTGCCTTCGTTGGCCTCGGGAAAGTCACGAAACAGCCGCCGGCAGATCACGTAATTGAGGATGGCGTCCCCAAAGAACTCGAGGCGGTCGAAGTCCTCGCCCAGCCGGCACCCGTTTTCATTGCGGTAGGACGGATGGGTGAGTGCGGCCTCGAGCAGGCCGGCTTTGCGGAAGCCGACCTTCAGATTTTGGTTAATTAGGCGAACTAACGGGTTTACTTTGCGACGTTTCATAGATGAAATAGCGAACCTATGCCGTAACTTATGAAATTGACAAAAGATAGGTTGTGTTTTTATAATACAAGCTCTTTTCTTTTATCGGCAAAGTTCTTGAAGTCTGAAGGTGATGAGGGGTTCGAATGATACGGGCGGCAGTGATCGGGGCCACGGGGTATACCGGGGCCGAACTGATCAAGATATTGCTCAGGCATTCGCGGGTCAAGATCGCGGGCCTGACGACGCGCCAGCCTACGCCTATTCCCGTCACGCAAATCGTTCCGTCCTTGCCCCCGGACACGGGACTTGAAATCGAGCCGTATTCGTTCGCGGCGATCCGGAGAAAAGCGGACCTGGTCTTTTTATGCCTTCCCCACACCGAGTCTGCCTTGACGGGGGAGAAATTCCGGAAGGCGGGAAAGATCGTGATCGACCTGTCCGCCGACTTCAGGCTCCGGGACGCCGGCGCGTATGAGAAGTGGTACGGCTTCAGCCATCCCCGGCCCGCTCTGCTCAAGGAGTCGGTCTACGGTTTGCCCGAGCTCAACCGGGGAGCGATTCGGAAGGCTGACTTGATTGCCAATCCGGGCTGTTATCCGACCGGGGCTGCCCTGGGAGTTCTTCCGGTGCTTCGCAAAGGATGGTTTGACCTGTCCAACCTCGTGATCGATGCCAAGTCAGGTGCGAGCGGGGCGGGTAAGAAATTGACCGCATCGACTCAGTTTTGCGAGGTCGACCAAAACTTTTATGCCTACAAGGTGGGCAAGCACCAGCATACCCCCGAGATTGTTCAAACCTTGACGGCCGCGGCCGGTCGGGCGGTTTCGGTGACCTTCGTTCCCCATCTGCTGCCGGTTTCGCGGGGGATCCTGTCGTCGATTTATCTCGTGCCCAAGAAAAAGATGAAGGCGGGGAGTGTGCGAAAGGCCTTTGTGGAGTATTATCGCGATGAGCCGTTTGTCCGGATCAAGCCGGAGGGCAGTTTCCCGGCGCTTGCGGACGTCCGGAACACCAATTATTGCGACATCGGCATTCTGGAGCGGGGAGGCCGGACGCCCGTGGTCGTGATCACGGCCATCGACAATCTTTTAAAAGGGGCCTCCGGTCAGGCGGTCCAAAACATGAATATCCGCTGCGCGTATGCGGAAGAATCGGGGATCAGAGCATGGTAAAAATTAAATCCTGGCTGGAAAGACGAAAAAATGGAACGGTGACGACGCCGCTCGGGTTTTGTGCGGCCGGCATGCACGCGGGGATCAAAAAGAAAAAGAAGCGGTTTGACACGGCGCTCATTTACTCGAAGACCCCCTGCGTCGCAGCGGCGACCTTTACGACCAACCGGGTCAAGGCCTGGCCGGTTCTGCACTCCATGAAGTCGGTGGCGGCGGCCCGGCACCATGCCATCCTCGCGTCGAGCGGGAATGCCAACTGCGTCAACGGGCCCAACGGCAAGACGGCCGTGCAGGACACCGTGCGCGAAGCCGCGGGGCTTCTGAAGGTTCCCGAAGACGCGGTGCTGATTGCGCAGACTGGGATCATCGGGATTCCGTTTCCGATCACTTGCCTCAAGCGGGCGCTTCCGAAACTTGTCAACCGCCTGTCTCCGGACGGCGGGCGATGCGCGGCCAAGGGAATCATGACCACCGATTTGGCGGTCAAGGAAGTGGCGGTTTCTTTTTCTCTCGGAGGCAAGAGGGTGACGATCGGGGCCTGTGCGAAGGGGGCCGGAATGGTGCACCCCAACATGGCGACGATGCTATGTTTTATTACGACGGACGCGGCGATCACGAAACCGCTTTTGCGGCGCGCGATCCGGCATGCGGCCGATGACACCTTCAACAAGATGGCCATCGACAACGACCAAAGCACCAACGACACGGTTTTTATCCTGGCCAACGGCGAATCGCACGCGCCAATGATCCAGAAAATCGACCGGGACTACCGGCTGTTCCGGGACGCCCTGGAAGAAGTGTGCCGGATCATGACGTACAAGATGGTTGATGACGGCGAAGGCGTGACCCATGTCTGCACGCTCCGGGTAGCCGGGGCGAAAAACCCGACCGAGGCCGAAAGGGCGGCCCGCCAGGTTGCCAACTCGATGCTTTTCAAGACGATGCTCGCCGGCGCCGACCCCAACTGGGGGCGCATCGTCGCCGCGATCGGCGCAAGCGGCGTGACGTTCAACCTGAATCATTTGAGTGTCGCGTTTGGGGAGGCTGTGATCGTCAACCACGGGCGCCTGAAAGTGCTCAATATCCCCAAGGCGCGCCGGGTGCTCCAACACCGCTACTATGCGATGGACATCGTCATCGGGAAAGGAAGAGGAAAGGTCGAATTTGTGACGTCGGATTTGACGGCCAAATACGTTGCCATCAATTCCTCTTATTCGTAATCCTATGGACGCACTGGTCGAGAAGGCGAATATTCTGATCGAGGCCCTGCCCTACATCAAAAATTTCCGGGGGCGCGAGGTTCTCATCAAGTACGGCGGAGCGGCGATGCATCTGGAGGACGTCCGGGAAAACGTCCTGCAGGATCTTGTGTTCATGAATTACGTCGGCATTCGCCCCATCCTCATCCATGGCGGCGGCAACGCGATTACCGCGAACATGAAAAAACGGGGCATCCAGAGCCAATTCATCAACGGCCTGCGCGTGACCGACAAGCAGACGATCGAAGTCGTCACCGAGACCCTGGCCGGGATCAACCAGGAGATCGTCGGCGACATCACGCGCTTGGGTGCGAAGGCGGTGGGGCTTTCGGGCCATGACGCCAGGATCCTGAACGTCGTCAAATACGAAAAGGACGGGGATGTCGGCTTTGTCGGCGAAGTCACGCGGGTCAATATCGAAACGATCCGGGGCCTGACCGAGGCCAATATCATTCCGGTCATCTACCCGGTTGGGATCGACGCGCGGGGCGAGACCTACAATGTGAATGCGGACGAGGCGGCGGCCAAGGTCGCTGCGGCCATGAAAGTCGATAAGCTGATGGTGCTGACAAACGTCAAGGGCATTATGCGCGACCCCGCCGATGAAACCTCGCTGATCTCCTCCCTCCACGTCAAAGACGTTCAGGACCTGATCGACCGCCAGGTGATCACCGGCGGGATGATCCCGAAGGTGCGCTGCTGCATGTCGGCCCTGCGCGGCGGAGTGCCGAAGGCCCACATCATCGACGGACGGATCAAACATTCCCTCCTCCTCGAAATCTTTACGGACAGGGGTATCGGAACCGAAATGGTAGTTTGAGAAGGAATCCTGCAGCCATGAAAACCAGCGACGTGACCGAGCTGTACCGGCAATATATTCTGCCGACTTATGCCAAGGTTCCCGTGTGTCTGACCCGGGGCAAGGGCTCCGTCGTCTGGGACCTCGAGGGGCGTCAGTACATTGATTTTTTTCCCGGCTGGGGGGTCTCCGGACTCGGGCATTGCCACCCGGAGGTGGTCCATGCCATCAAAGATCAGGCCCGCAAGATGCTGCACATCTCCAACAACTTCTATAACGTCAAGCAGGCGCGGCTGGCCGAGGCCATCAACCGGGTTGCTTTTCCTTCGAGGGTTTTTTTCTGCAACAGCGGGGCCGAGGCGAGCGAAGCCGCGGTCAAATACGCGCGCCGTTTCGGCAAAGACACCGGCCGTTACGAGATCATTTCGATGCGGCAGTCTTTTCACGGGAGAACGCTTGCCGGGATCGCAGTGACGGGCCAAGAGAAGGTCCAAAAGGGTTTCGAGCCGCTTCCCTCGGGGTTCTGTTATGCTATTTTGAACGACCTGGATTCCGTCCAAAAGGCGCTCACGGAAAAAACGGTCGGCATCTTCCTCGAACCCATCCAGGGGGAGGGAGGGATTCACGCGGCCTCGGATTCTTTCATGAAAGGCCTCCGGAAACTTTGCGACGAAAAGGGGCTTCTCTTGATCGTGGATGAGGTCCAGACGGGGATGGGGCGCACCGGGAAGATGTTTGCCTATCAGCATTACGGAATCGAGCCCGATCTGATGACGCTCGCAAAATCGCTCGGCAACGGCGTGCCCATCGGAGCGCTCGTGGTCCACAACAAGATCCAAAGGGAGGTCCTGGTGGCCGGGACGCACGGATCGACGTACGGCGGGAACCCGCTCGTGGCGGCTGCGGGCCTTGCCGTTTTCAAAGCGATCCAAAAGGGAAAACTCATTACCCGGGCCAACGAGATGGGAGATTATCTCGGGAGGGGCCTTGAAAACCTGAAGGCGCGCTACCCGTCGCTCGTCAAGGAAGTCCGGGGCATGGCGCTCATGCGGGCGCTTGCCTTGAACGGACCCGGAGCGGCGATCGTGGACCGCGCGCGGGAAAAAGGATTGCTTCTGAATTGCACTCAGGAATCGGTGCTGAGGATCATGCCGGCCCTGACGATTCCCAAGAAACTTCTCGACCGAGGCCTCGCGATTCTCGGCCAATGCCTGGCAGAGGAGGTTTGAAATGGCCCGCAATTTGATTTCGATGACGGACCTGACTTATGATGACGTGGAAAAAATCTACGACCTCGCCCGGGACGTCAAGAATAATCCGGAAGGATACCGGAAGGTTTTCCGGGGGCGGTCCTTCGGGCTGATTTTCGAGAAACCTTCGACCCGGACATGGGTCTCGTTCGAAGCCGGGATTTTCGGCATGGGCGGCGCGGCGATTTATCTCGGTCCGCAGGACCTCGAGCTCGGAAAACGCGAAGAGATCAAAGACGTCGCGCGGGTCCTCAGCCGCTACCTCGAAGCGGTGGTGTTGAGGACTTTTTCGCATACGACGATCACGGAATTCGCGCAGTATTTCTCGAATCCCGTTTTGAACGGGCTGAGCGACCTCGAGCATCCCTGCCAGGTCCTGAGCGACTACTTTACCATCTGCGAAAAATTTCCGGACGATTCAAACCCCAAGATCGTTTTTATCGGAGACGGGAACAACGTGCTCCACTCCCTGATCCGCTTGACGGCCATTTTGGGGGCGAGGCTCCACTATGCGACCCCCAAGACCTACGAGCCGTCCCCGGAGATCCTCAAAGAGGCCCTTGCCGTGGCACGGAAAACCGGGGGGGAAATCCGCGGTTTTCACGACCCCGCGGAGGCGGTCGACAAAGCCGACGTGGTGTACACGGACGTTTGGGTCAGCATGGGGGAGGAGTCCCTTGCCGACTCGAAGATGAAGGCCTTTCAGGGCATGCAGCTGAACGGCAAGCTGATGAAGAAGGCCAAAAAGAATGCGCTCGTGATGCATTGCCTGCCCGCGCACCGCGGCCAGGAGATTACCGACGAAGTGATGGAAAGTCCGAACTCGGTTATTTTCGAGCAGGCCGAAAACCGGCTGCACGTGCAGAAGGCGATCCTTCTCCACTTGTGCGAGAGAAGCAAAGACAGCGAAGGCTAATCTTTTAGGAGACGTTATGAAAAAAGTGGTGCTTGCTTATTCGGGGGGATTGGATACTTCCTGCGCCGTCAAGTGGCTGCAGGAGCATTACGGCATGGAGGTCATCTGTTTTTCGGCCTTCATCGGCGAAGTCAAGGACAAGCGACTTCTCGAGAGAAAAGCCTATGCTGCAGGCGCCATGAAGGTCTATATCGAAGACCTCAAACAGGAGTTTGCCCGGGATTTCATTCTTCCGGGGCTTTGGGCCCAGGCGCGCTACGAGAACGGGTATCCGCTTGCGACGGCCCTTGGCCGGCCGCTCATCGCCAAGCACCTTGTCCGGATTGCCGAGCTCGAAAAGGCCGACGCGGTAGCTCACGGATGCACCGGGAAGGGGAACGACCAGGTTCGCCTCGAGGTCGGCGTCAGAACGCTCAATCCCGACCTGAAGATCATTGCACCCCTGAGGGAGTGGGAGTTCAAGACGCGCGAGGCAGAAATCGAATACGCCCGCCAGCACAAGATCCCGGTGGATGCGACGAAGAAAAGCCCGTATTCCATCGACAAAAACATATGGGGAATCGCGATCGAAGGGGGCGTGATCGAGGATGCCGGCATCGAAGCGCCGGAAGACGCCTATGTGATGACGCGGGCCCTGGCCAAGGTCCCCAAGACGCCGCGCTACGTGGAGATCGAGTTCGACAAGGGAATTCCCGTCAAGCTGGACGGAAGGGCGCGGAGCCTGGTTGCGATCATCGAAGCCCTCAACGACATCGCGGGCGAGTACGGGGTCGGGCGGTTCGACCAGATCGAAAACCGCCTGGTTGGCATCAAGAGCCGTGAAGTTTACGAAGCTCCCGCCGCCGAAGTGCTTTTGAAGGCGCACAACGAACTCCAGTGGCTTGTCATGGACCGTGAGTTTCTTCATTACAAAAAACTTTTGACCGAAAAGTACGCCGAGCTGGTGTATTTTGGCCTCTGGTTTTCCCCCCTGAAAGAGGCGCTGGACATGTTTTTCAAGACCCATCAGTACCGGGTGACCGGCAAGATCCGCATGAAGCTCGACCGCGGGCATGCGCTTGTGGCGGGGCGGGAATCCAAGTATTCCCTTTATTCCAAGAAGCTTGCGACGTATTCCGAAGGGGATGCGTTTGACCGGACCAAGGCCGAGGGGTTCCTGAAACTCTGGGGCCTTCCCTACGAGGGGCTCGGACGAAAAGGAAGACCATGAAGGCACTTTGGGGCGGACGCTTCCGTAAAACCATGCATCCGGCGCTGCAGCAGTTCAGCTATTCGCTCGCCTGCGACCGCCTGCTTTTTGGGGCCGAGATCCGGGTCAATCGCGCCTACACGAAGATGCTCGCGCGCGGAGGCTGGATGAGCCGCGCCGAAGCCGCGAGGGTGCTTCGTGGGCTTTCGGCTCTTGAGGCCTCCTGGGATTCTGAAAAAATTTCCGCGTTGGCGGGCACCTGCGAAGACATTCACTCCTTCATCCAGGGAGAGCTCGAAAAAAAGGCCGGACCCGCCGCCAAGAAGATCCATACCGGGCGCAGCCGCAACGACCTTGTCGTAACGTCGACCCGGCTGTATCTCAAAGACAAGGTTGCCGCGACCTGCGCCGCCCTATCGCAGGTCCAGAGCGCGCTCGTCTTCCTTGCCGCGAAAGCCGGGAAGCTCATCATCCCCGGAATGACCCATTTGCGCAAGGCGCAGCCCGTCCTCATGGCGCATCATCTGCTCGCCTACGTTGAAATGCTCGAGGAAGACCGCGGGAGGCTTCTCGATGCCCTGAAGAGAATCGATGTGCTGGTGCTGGGGTCGGCTGCTCTTGCGGGGTCTTCGCTCCCGCTTGATCGTAAGTTTTTGGCGCGCGAACTCGGGTTCCGAACGATCGCGGCCAACAGCATGGCAGCGACGAGCGACCGGGGTTTTATGGCCGAGATTGCCGCTTGTCTTTCGATCCTCTGGATGCATCTGTCGCGTATGGCCGAGGACTTCATTCTCTGGAATTCGGAGCCGTTCAATCTGATTGAGCTCGACGACGCTTTTGCAACGGGGTCGAGCCTGATGCCGCAGAAAAAGAATCCGGATATCTTCGAGCTGATCCGGGGGAGGAGCGGGACCGTTTTCGGGGTCCTGGTGGCGCTCCTGACGGTCCAAAAGGGACTGGCTCTCTGTTACAACCGCGATTTGCAGGAGGACAAGCCCGGCCTGTTCGAAGCCTTGTCCAAAACGGATTTGGCCCTCGGGCTTCTTCCTCACGTCCTGCGCTCGATCTCTTTCAAGCCGGCCTCGGCCGAGGCCCTCCTCGCCGACGATACCCTTTTTGCGACCGATCTTTTGGAGCTGCTCGTGCGCCGGGGCGTTTCTTTCAGCGACGCCCATACCGCGATCGGAAAACTCGTGGCCTACGGCCTGGAGAAAAAAAAGCCGCTCCGCTCGCTTGCGCTTGCCGAGTTCCGGATGTTTTCGAGCATGTTCGACGCGCAGGTGTACGGCCTTTTTGACCCGCACGCATCCGTTACGGCCAAGAAGACCGTTGGGTCGACGAATCCGGCCATGGTCCGGGCTCAGATCGGGAAGTGGGAGAAGGAACTCAAAAAGAGGGGCCAACGTTAAGCGGTGAGAGGTCCAGATGCATTATTTTAAGTATCATCGCAACGAGCTTTACTGCGAAAATGTTCGGGTCGCCGACATTTTGAAAAAGACCGGGACGCCGGCCTACATCTATTCGTCCAAGACCTTTGCAAGCCACGTCCGTAAATTGCAAAAGGCCTTCCGGCGTTTCAATCCCCTGATCTGCTATTCCATGAAGGCCAATTCCAACCTGGCGGTCTTGAAAACCATGCTGCGGGAAGGGGCCGGGCTCGATATCGTTTCCGGCGGAGAGCTCTACCGGGCCAAGTGCGTCGAATGTCCTCCGGAAAAGATCGTGTACGCCGGGGTGGGGAAGACGGCTGAGGAAATCGCCGAGGCCCTGCGCTACGGCATCCTTTTTTTCAACGTCGAGTCCGAGCCGGAGCTCGAGATGATCGACCGGGTGGCCCGGGACCTGAGGAAGCTGGCGCGCGTATCGCTTCGGATCAACCCGGACGTGGATCCCAGGACCCACCACCATATTGCGACGGGAAAAAAGGAGAGCAAGTTTGGCCTGGATCTTGAGACTGCGGAGAAAATCTTCCGCAAACGCCAGCGGTTTTCCTCCGTTTCATTTTGCGCGATCCATGTCCATATCGGCTCGCAGATCCTTTTCTCGGACCCCTTCGTCGAAGCCTTCCGTAAGACCCTCGCGTTCATCGACGAGATCGAAAAGCGGGGCGCCAAGATCGAGTACCTGAACCTGGGCGGGGGCCTCGGGGTGATCTATTGCGATGAGCGGCCGCAGACGGCGCAGGAATTCGCTAAGAAGATCGCGCCGCTTTTTGCGGGCCGCAAGCTCCGCCTGATTTTCGAGCCCGGCAGGTTCATCGTGGCCAACGGCGGCATTCTCTGCGCCCGGACGCTCTACGTCAAACAGACGCCCACGAAAAACTTTGCGATCGTCGATGCCGCCATGAACGATCTCATCCGCCCGTCCCTTTACGACGCTTATCACGCCGTTTGGCCGCTCGAGAAAAAGCCCCAGGGGGCGACCGCGATTTACGATGTCGTCGGCCCTGTCTGCGAATCGGGGGACTTTTTCGCGAAAGGCCGGGAGCTTCAGAAGATGAAAGCGGGCGATGCGGTGGCGATCATGACGGCGGGCGCCTACGGCTTTACGATGTCCTCCAATTACAATGCCCGCCCGAGGGCCTGCGAGGTTCTCGTCCACGGCAGCCGCTGGGAGATCGTCCGCAAGCGCGAGGCCCTCGAGGACCTGGCCGCCGGCGAAACGATTCCCGACTTTTTCTGATTAAGGCTTGCGTGAAGCGGGACCGGCTTTTATACTACGTCAAATCCCCCGTAACCAAAGGAGCATGCGCCCCATGATTTCATACAAGGAACTGGGTTTCGTCAACACCCGAGAAATGTTCAAAAAGGCCGTCACCGGCGGTTATGCCGTTCCGGCCTATAATTTCAACAACCTGGAACAGATCCAGGCGATCATTATCGCCTGCGTCGAGACCCAGTCGCCTGTCATCTTGCAGGTCTCGAGCGGCGCCCGCAAATACGCCAATCAGACCCTGCTGAAGTACTTGGGGCAGGGTGCGATCGAGATGATGAAGGAGCATGCCCGCGAAAAGGGGCTGAAGCCCATTCCCGTGGCGCTTCACCTCGACCACGGCGATACCTTCGAACTTGCGAAGTCCTGCATCGAATCCGGTTTTTCCTCGGTGATGATCGACGGGTCGCACCACCCCTACGAAAAAAACGTCGAGCTCACCAAGCAGGTCGTCGAGTTTGCCCATAAAAACGACGTCTCCGTCGAAGGGGAGCTTGGGGTTCTTGCCGGGATCGAGGATGAGGTCGTGGCCGAACATACGACCTACACGAAGCCGAGCGAGGTCGAGGACTTCGTCAAGAAAACGGGCGTCGATTCGCTCGCCATTTCGATCGGCACAAGCCACGGGGCCAACAAATTCAAGCCTTCGCAGTGCACCCGAACTGCCGATGGCGTTTATCTGCCGCCCGAACTGCGCTTCGATATCCTCGAAGAGTGCGAAAAGCGGATTCCGGGGTTCCCGATCGTTCTTCATGGTGCGTCCTCGGTCGAGATCGAGGCCGTCAGGATCATCAACGCGAACGGTGGCGCCCTGAAGGATTCGGTCGGAATTCCCGAAGAGCAGATCCGGCGCGCGTGCAAGTCGTCGGTATGCAAAGTAAATATCGATTCCGACGGCCGGCTGTGGTTTACGGCCGCGATCCGCAAGATTTTCAAGGAGAAGCCGGCGGAGTTTGACCCCCGGAAGTATCTCGGTCCGGCGCGCGATGCCTTGATCACGATGTATAAACACAAGAACGAAGCCGTTTTAGGCTCTGCCGGCAAAGCGTAGTCTGCAGCGCTCGAAACCGAAGCTTCGTTCCTTATGAGGCCGGTGAGCGAATGAAAAGAACCGCCCGGTTCCTGATCTCTTTGGGCCTCGCTCTGTGTTTCGTCGTTCCCGCTCATGCTCAGGAGACCAAGCGCGACCTCGGCGTCCTCGAAGACCAGAGACGCTCGGAGCGGCGAATCGGCATGACGGCTGCGAAGGCCGAAGAGAAAAAAGAGGCCGAGACGCTCAAACGGCTCACCTACGAAGAAGTCCTGCGCCAGCCCGACAATATCACGCTGAACTACGAATACGCCCGCCAGCAGATCGCAAAGGGAAACCTGCTCGAGGCCTCGACGGCCCTCGAGCGGATCCTTCTCATCAATCCCGACCTCCACCAGGTCCGACTTCTCTACGGGGTCGTGCTCTACCGGCTCGACAACCTGACGGAGGCCAAGCAGGCGCTAGAAACTCTTGAGCCCCTCGAGATGCCGCAGGATGTCCGCGAGGAAGTCCGGGCCTACCTGAAGCTGATCAGAAAACGCAAACGGCGCACCCACTTGGCCGTTCAGGAGACGATCGGCTACGGGGCGAACACCAACCGGAACGCCTCGCCCGCGTCGAAGCAAAGGCTTTTCATGGATACAGCCCTTCCCTTGACCGGCACTGACCTCAAGCGAAGTGACGCACACCTTCTGAACGTCACGACCGTTGACCTTTCGCAGGACCTCGGGTTTCAGGCGGGCCACGAGCTCATCGGTTCGTTTACCTACTACCTGCAGGAGCAGCAGCACGTCAACTCGCTCGACCTTCAGTCCTTCGACTATTACGTCGGGACGCGCCTGAAGAGCCGTTACGTGAACTTCACGCCCATTTTCCGGGCCTCGAACGTTTTTCTTTCGAGCGAGAATTTCCTGAGGACCCAAGGCGGGCACTTTTTGTTCGACCGCAACTTCGGCAAGCTCGATCTTTTCTTGAACACCCGGGTCGAGAGGCAGGACTTCATGCCGATCTCCGAGAACGGCACGAACCGCGACCGCAAGGGGGTGCGGACCGAGATCGAAAGCGGGGCGACTTACATGGTGTGGCGCAATATGCGCCTCGGGGGGAGTCTCGGCTACGCGCATAAATCGGCCAAGCAAGAATACAATGCCTACGACACATTTTTTCTGAAAACAAACCACACGTGGCTTCTCGGGCGCGGGCAGTTCCTCACCAACGGCCTCACCTATGAGAAGGACGTCTATTCGAAGCCCGATACGGCGATTGCAGGGCGCATCCGCAAGGACAATTTTCTCATCTATCAGGCAACTTACGGCGCGCCGCTGACCTTTTTTCAGGTCGGAAAATTTTTGCCCGGGCCCATGAAAGATATTACGGCCTCGTTTTCCTACGAGTGCTTTCGCTCGCTCTCGAACATCACCAATTACACTTATACGAACCACGAGTTTCAGGGCATGCTGACCAAACGCCTGGAGTTTTAGCCATGGACAAAAAAATCGTCTTCTTGTCGGTCCTGACATTTGCGGTCCTCTTTTCTGCAGCGTCTGCGCTTGCGCAGCTCCCGGTGGTTCCGGCGGCCGCAAGCGCGGCGTCCGCGCAGGCCAAAGTCGGGATCGTCGCGGCCGTCCAAGGCAGCGTTCAGCTTACAACCCCCGGACAAGTCGGCCGCATCGCCGGAAGCGGCCAACCTGTCTTCTTGGGGGATGAGGTCAAAACGGATGAAGCCGGACGTCTGCAGGTGCTTTTGCTCGACGAAACGGTTTTCACGATCGGCCCTAACAGCGCGATCGTGATCGATAAGTTTGTCTATGATCCCTCGACCCAGGACGGCGAGCTTAAGGCCAGCATCGTGAAAGGAACCTTCCGCTTCGTGACCGGGAAAATCGCGCGCAAGAAGCCGTCGCAGATGACCGTTGATCTTCCGGCCGGAACGATCGGAATTCGCGGGACCATGGTGATCGGACACACTCAAGGCTCGAACACGCAGGCCGCCCTCATGGGGCCCGGTGCGAACAACAACGCCGGATACGCGGGCGGCGGCTTTTACATGGGGAATTTTGGTCCCGACGGCCAGTGGCATCAGACGGACGTGAATCAGCCCGGGTTTGGGGCTCAAATTCCCGGGGACGGCCAGGGGCCGAGCGGAGCGTTTTTCTTCGGAGACGATCTTTTGAATCAATGGCTCAACGCCTTGAATTCCAATCCGGGGGGCGGCGGCGGTGGCGGTGCGGGTGGTGGTAACGGAGGTTCGGGAGGCGGCGGAGGATCCGCGACGGATGATTCTGGACAGGGAACGGCCGGAGGCGGCGATTTTGCGAACAATCTTGGCCAAGTAAGCGGCTTCACGGGGGAGCTGGGCGATGAATCTAACAGGACGTCGCAGTATATTGGAGACAATGCCGTGAGCGGCGTTCTTGATGGCATAGCCACCTATGACCAGCTTCGGACGCTTTCTTCGCAAAATAGCGGCTGGGCTTGTTGGTCCCAGAATGACGTTAAACTTTACAACGGAGGTTCTGATTCCGGGTATTCCTACGATCTTCGCTACTACATCAGTTATGGCGGTGGTTACGTCGGTGGGCCCGGTTCGACCATCACATTGAAGTCGGGTTCAACCAGCGACCCCATATCTTTAGGCAGCCGCGATTTTAATTCGGGGACGGGGAATGCTTCATTCACCTACGATGGCATTCAAAGTTCTTCGCTTGGCTTAAACAGTGGTCAGCTGAACCTACAACTGAATAATGTAAGCGGTGTTATTGCGAATACAGCAACCCATAGTTTGAAAATTACCGCTGGTTCTACCACCCACTTGTCCGGCGGCGGGACGACCGGTGCGAGCGAGCCATCTTCGGATCCGAACAGTTGAAATGTGACATGACAAAAAGGGGTCTGACCCCTTTTTGAGTTTTCTTTCACGTGAGGTGTCCTACTTTCACGGGTGATGTCATCTGAGAAGTTCGGTGCGTCGAGGCACGATCTGCAGGCTGAGCTCCATGGTGCCAAAGCGATGCCGGAAGCCTCGAGTGAGGCCCGGCTCGGTGGGCCGGGCCGAACGGTGACGAGACGCAGCCGAACTTTGAAGCCGAAACTTGTGAAAGGAGGACACCCCAATTATTTTCCTTCAGCAATCGTAATTCCATCCCAATCCGCCCCGGGCGGGTTCTCCGAGAGATTTTTGATGCGGGACTCAAAAAGCAGGTAGAGGTTTTGGAGGCTCAACTCCCGGATCTCATGGCGCAGGCATTCGGCTGCGAGCCCTGCCGCTTCTTTCCACTCACGATTCCGGTACGCTTCGAGAAGCCTTCCGTGTAAGCCCGAGAGTTTCTTGAATTCGGAGCTTCCCGCGAACTTGTGGTCCCCGAGCAGGGCGTAGATGCGGGACGGCTGACTTTTCCCCTTCACGCGGATCCGGTCGACCTCGAGAACCGCAAAATCTTTCAATCCTGCGAAAGTGTTCTCACCGATCAGGATATCGACGCCGTAGATCTTGCATAGGCCTTCGAGTCGCGAGGTGAGGTTGACGTCGTCCCCGAGGACGGAGTAATCAAACCGCTGGTCAGACCCCATGTTGCCGACCGAGCAGGAGCCGGTGTTGACTCCGATCCCGATCCGGATGACCCCTAGTTTTTTTCCTTTGAGGGCCGGTTCCTTCGCGATATCGCGGTTGAAGGTCTCCAGGAATGCCCGGATGCCGAGGGCCGCCTGACAGGCGTGTGCGGCATGTTCGGGATCGTCGAGGGGCGCGTTCCAGAAGGCCATGACGGCGTCTCCCATGTACTTGTCGATCGTCCCGGTATGAGTCATGAGAATGTCGCTCACAGGGGTCAGGAACCGGTTCAGGAAAAGGCTCACCTCCGGAGCGCTCAAGCGCTCCGAAAGGGCGGTGAAGCCGCGGATGTCCGCGAATAAGAGCGTCATCGTTTTCGTTTCGCCCCCGAGTTTGAGCTTTTCGGGATGCCGGGCAAGTTCTTCGACGAGCACGGGGGACAGGTACCTCGAGAAAGCGCTCCGGATCTCGCGCTTTTCCGATTCGCTGCGCAGATAATTGAGGAACGAGGAAACCAGGTAAATGACGAGGACCTCGAGGCTTGGCAGGACCGGATCGAGGAGCCAGTGGTAAGTCCTGAATAAATACCAGGACAGATGGAAGGCTCCCGCCGTTGCGAGCAGGCCGAGAACAGCGCAGCCGAAAGCTCCTGCCCAGCGCATCAGAATGATCAGGAAGAGTCCGAGAAGGACGGCATAGAGGAGCTCCGCGCCCGGCGCCCAGTCCGGGCGCTCGAGAAATTCGCCGAGCAGGATCTGTTCGGTCAGCTGGGCCTGGACTTCAACGCCCGGCATGACGGGGTCGAGCGGCGTCGGGCGCAAGTCTTTCAGGCCTTCGGCGCTTGTCCCGATGTAGACGATTTTGCCTTCGATCAGCTTGGGGTTGACGTCTTTGTCGAGGATTTTCCATGCCGGCACGGTCCGGTCCTTGATCCTTCCGCTGTCATAAAGCCACATCCGGCCTTCGGCGTCGGTCGGAATGACGTAACGGCCGGTCTTGACGCTCACGATCCCGGTATGCTCTCCGAAACTCATTTCACTGCTCGCGCCCGAACTTTTGACGACATGATTGGAAGCGCCCTGTGCGGCGCGCACGGCTTCGAGAACAAGCGAGGGGTAGAGAGTCTCCTTGAGGCGAAAGAGCAGGGGGATCCTCCGGAGGATGCCGTCGTCGTCGGACAAAATATTGAAACTACCGTTTCCCGAGGCGGCCGCTTCGATCGCCGGAAGATTGGTGACCGCGCCGCGAAATGCGGGGAGGTAGACGAGCGGGTCGTCTCCCGAATAGGCAAAAGCGGCCTTGAGGGCAGGCTGTTTTTCGCTCTCCCGGTTGGTCAGGCTGAAACCCGTGACCACCGTTGTTTCACGAAAGGCCCCCGCCAGCGCCTCGTCATGGGTCGGCCAGCCCGAGGCGGCCCGGCGAAGGGTCTCAAGCGCAGCGCTATCCGGCCAGAGCTTCAGGATATTTTCCGGCGAAGTTCGGTCGGGTTCGGAAAAAACGATATCGGTTGCGATGACCGCCGCGCCGTCTTCGGCTAGCCGGGCGATGAGCTTTGCCACCTGGGTGCGCGGCCAGGGCCACTGGCCCATTTTTTCGAGGGTTTTGTCGTCGATGTCGACAATGACGACCGGAGCCTCGTGCCAGGCGCGAGGCTGCATTTTCTGGAAAAGGTCGAAGCATCTGAACTGAAGGTTCTCCAGGAGCTCCGGATAGGCGATCCTCCCGGCTGCGAGACCGGCCAGGAGCAGGAGCGGGACGAGGACGGCCAGAGCGCGGCGAAAAGTTCTGTTCATGGCTGGGGGAGCGCGTCCGGGACCTGTACGACCAAGGCCGTGATGTCGTCGTGCTGGGCGGCGCCCTGGGTAAAAGCCCCGAGGTCGGAGATGATGGCAGCGGCGTAATTTTCTGCCGACGTCCGCGGGGCGTTCAGACAATGCTTCAGCCGGGGCAGGGTGTATTCTTCTCCCTGCCGGTTCCGCGCCTCTGAAATGCCGTCCGTATAGAAAACGAAGGTTTCTCCGGCCGAGAGCGTCCGAACATCCTGCGAATATCCGGCGTCCTCCACCAAGCCGAGGGGCAATCCTCCCGGAGGGGCGAGCTCTTCGATGCTTCCGGTGCGGGTGCGGACGATCCCTGCCGGATGTCCTGCCGACGCATATTCGAGGGTTTTTTGGCGAAGGTCGAAGACCATGTAGAGGAGAGTCACGAACATTCCGCGGGTGCTGCTTTTTGCAAGCCGGTTGTTGAGCTCCGGTAAAAGAGCGGCCGGAGAAGCCAGCCGCGACGCCAGAAAACGAAAATTTGAAATGGCATTGACCATGAAAAGGGCTGCAGGGACACCTTTGCCCGAAACATCGGCAATCAAAACGCCGGTTCTGGATTCCGAAAGAGGCATGACATCGTAAAAATCGCCGCTGACCTCCAGGGCCGGGATGTTGCGCGCGGCGATATCGACCGGAAAACGCGGAGCGGCCAGGTCGGGCAGAAAATTCTGTTGGATCTCGCGGGCGATCAGCAGCTCCTGCTTGGCTTTCTCTTGCTTGAGGATTTCGCCGTGGAGCTTCGCGTTCTCGACGGCAATGGCGGCCTGGTCGGCAAAGGCCTGAAACAATTCGAGGTCTGCCGGAGAAAATTTTGCCCGGCCGACGGGGTTGATGGCTTCGAGAACCCCGGTGACGGCGCCTTTGGCGGTCAGCGGCACGCAGAGAATGGCTTTTGACACAAAGCCCGTTTCCTTGTCGAAGCGTTTGGCAAACCGCGGGTCATGGGCGGTGTCGTTGACGATGACAGCTTCGCCTTTTTGGGCGACATGGCCGGCAATTCCTTCGCCGACTTTGACCCTAAATTTTTCCACGAGCTCTCCGCCTTTTTCCCCGAGGGCGACGCGGAAGACCAGGTGCTTGCGCTCGTCATCGAGGAGGAGCAGGGAGGCGACTTCGGAGTTGACGACTCCGGCCGCGGTGGACATGATCAGGCTCAGCAGCTCGTCGATCTTCAGCGTGGAATTGATTTTTGCGTTGAGGTCGAGAATTCTTTTGAGGTTGTGCACGCTGCACTTGCGGCCGGAAAGATCGAAAAGCTTCAGCACGGAAACCCCAGAAATATTTTGAAAATCCAGCCGAGGAACGCGGCGTAAGTCAGGCTGAGAATGAAGTCGGTCCAGTTCCGGGTTTGCAGAAAGGGTAGACGCAGCACGCCGACCAGGGGCAGGGCAGAAAGCCAGAGCGCGTTGGGTGCGGCGAGGATGCCGAAGGCGACGACGGAGCGCTCGACGAGATCGTGGCTCATTTCGAGGCGCGTGATGCCGTAATCGGGCCGGGTATTTTCGAAATAAGCCCTCTTGAACGCGTGCAGGAGATAACTCCCGCCGAAAGTGGCCAGGATGAACAGAATGGACAGTTTCGTCCAGTAGGGATTGCGGTAGAGGGCGTCCAGAAACGCATGCTCGGGGATGCCGAGGGTCAGCCGGCTTTCAGGCAGGACAAAGACGGTGCTGATGACCAGCAGGTGAAGGATCTGGTCGATGACAAAAGCGGCGAACATTTTGTGGCGGTCTTTTTGGGCGCGGTATTTGATATGGTCCTGGATATAGTGGATGAGGGTGACGGAAACGATGAACAGCTCGACGGAACGGTAGCCCAGATACGGAGCGGCGAGGGCGCAGGAGATCAGAAAATGGATGAAGACGTGTAAAATATGTCCCCAACGGCTGCGGACTTTTAGCCGGTAGAGCTCGTCGAACTGCAGGACGAAATCGGCAATGAGATGAGCCAAGTAGAGCTTTAAAAATAGCGGCATTCGAGTATCGTAAAATAATGCCCGGCGTATGTCACGATCAATTTTAATGCAATAAAATTAGCTTTATTCGGAGAGAAAGGGGGAGTAAACTATATCTCATCGATATTTGACAATTGACACCGTTAAGGTGCAAAGATATTTGCGGCTGTGCCGATAATCGTATCAGGGCAAAAGCCAGATGAAAAAGAATCTTTGCAGGACCCAATTCCTTGGCGGGGCGCTTCCCGCGCTTTGGATTTGCCTCGTCGCGTTGCTTTCCCTCGGTGCCGAATTCCTTTCAGTAAATCCTACCAATGTTTACAAAGGATTGGAAAGAGGGGAGACGTCTTTCCTGCTTCACCCCAAAGCGGAAGTCCGTGATAACCGCAATTTGATTGTGCCGGAAAAACCCGCGATAAAAGCTGCGCCGTCTACGGTCCGAAGTGTCGTTGATGCCAAGTGGCGCGCCTACCTCGTCATCTCCCGTTCCACTTAGACTCGGCCCGCTTGACCCTTGGTCGAAAAACCGGGATAATGTCGGGCATGATTCTGGAGCGCTACGTCTGTACTCATTGCGGCCGAAAATTCGAAGCAGAACCCAAAGAGATCATGGAATGCCCCGGCTGCTTTTGGAGTACGAGCGTGAAGCGTTCCGAGGACGATACCCCTTCCGGTACCCTCGGAACATTGAAAGAGGAAGCTCCGAAGCGCAAAGCCTCGTTTCCCGCCTTCGATTTCGGCATTTTTAAAAAGATCGTGTTCCTTGCGCTTCTTTTTCTTACGACCGCGGCGGTCCTGGTGATTCTCGGCCCTCCGGCAATCGAGTGGGCCCGGTCACGCGGCGGCTCGGCAGCACCCTTATCGCTGCGGCTCGACAACGAGACGGCTCCTTCCAAAAAAATACCGGCTGCTCCGGGTGCTCAGGCAGTTTTGACCCCGCCCAAGCCCACGGAGGAGGACCTCGCGATTCTGAAACGCCGCGTCTCCCTATCCGGCGACCGTACGCTCAGCCCTGCCGAGCAAGAAATCCTCGGGCGGCAGGTGCAGATCGAAAGCGGGCTCGTGGAAAAGCTTCCTTCCCAGCCGTGGACCCTCGAAAACTTCAAACAAATGATTTCGGAGCAAGAGCGTTTCTACAAGATCAGCCTGTCGGGCAGTTACAAAAAGAAACTCGAGAAGGGCTTCAAGGAAAAATACCTTGCCGCTCAGGAGGCCTTCAAATCCGGCGATCTGTTGAAGGCCCGTAATCTCTGGACTGAATCGCTCATTTTTCCGATTTACGCCGACGATTTGCGCAAGCACCGTGGGATTGTCCTGACGATGCTCAAGGCCTACATCAACGACACACTCTCGAAGATCGGCGCGATTAATACCAGCCTGGCAGAAGGAGTGGCCCGGGAAAAAGAGCTTGTGGTCACCGAAGCCTACGGCGCGTTGAACGGCGCGATCGCTCAAAAATCCTGGGGCGAGGCGCTTGAGCTGCTGCAGCGGACGGAGGATTCGGTTGAGAAGCTCCAGCGTCCGGACATGGCGTCAGCGCAAGTCCCGCCCTACCCAGCGTCCGCCGGACAAGTTGACCAGGACGTCCTCCGGGCTATGATGGACCTGTTGACGCCCCAGGCCCCGGCCGTTGCGAATTTGGGGCCCCTTGAAGAGGATCTGCGCGCCAAGCGGGTAGTCTTGGAAGGGATGTCGCGGGCCAACGTGGAGGCGCAGAAGGGGCTTTATGACGAAGCCCTCGATTTGCTGGACCGCGGGGAGTGGTCCCCGGCCTTGCAGAAACTGCGTGAAATCCGCACCCCCCCCGAGCTCAAGGAAGACGCGGCCGAAAAAGTCCGTCTTCTCGAAAAGCTCCTTGAGGGCTCCGCGGAGGCCAAGCCGGCCCCTGAGGCTTGATTCTTCGGTCAAATCACGTTATGATCCGAACGGAGGTCGGGTGTGGACAAAAATATTTATGTCGGTCTGAAAAGCGGGGGATTGGTCCTTGGGCTGGTGTCCGGCCTCGAGATGGCCGGACGGATTGCCAAGACTGCCACGCAGTGCGGCATGGTCGTTCATAATGCCTCGAGCGCGCAGGCGCTTGTGGACCACGCCCGGAAAACGTCGCCCCTTTTCGTGATTCTCGACTGGGACACGTGCGAGGCGGAGGCTTTTAAAGTCTTGAAGGAATTTTCCGAGAGTGCCGATTTAAAGAAGGTTCCGATGGTCGGGTGCCTTTCGAAAGAGAAGGAGTCGCTCAAGCGGGTCGCCGAAAAGGCGGGCTGTGACCGCGTTTATCTGAAGTCGGAATTCAACCGCGTGCTTGGAGAACTTTTTATCAGGTATTGCCGATGATGTTTCATCTGCGGACCGAAATCCCGGAAGTGTTTTCAAAGGAGCTCGACCACGAGTCGACGGCCCTGACGCCTGAAGAGGACCGCATCCTGAAGGATCAGATCCGGAAGAATTCGCAGCTGATCGGCGAAGTCATTGCACGGCTGGACCTCCTGGTCAACAAGGAGCGCTATCCGGCCGGGGCCATATTCATCCACAAGATACGCCGCCGGCTCGAGCTCCTGATGGAGGAAAACGACACCTTCCGGAAAGTTCTGTGGAAAAATTATCAGCACGCCGTCGTGACGGCGGTAAAGGAGATGCCGTGAGCGGAAACGTGTTTGCCATTATCCTGGGAGGTGGGCAGGGAAAGCGGCTTTTCCCGCTGACCAAATACCGTTCCAAGCCGGCGGTTCCGATCGGCGGGATCTACCGGCTTGTCGACATCCCGATTTCCAACTCCATCAACTCCGACATCAAGCTCATTTACGTGCTGACGCAGTTTAATTCGACGTCGCTCCACAAGCACATCCACCGGGCGTATCCGTACGAATCCTTCCACCAGACGAGCATCGAGCTCCTGGCCGCCGAACAGACGTTTGGCAACACCGACTGGTTTCAGGGGACCGCGGACGCGGTCCGCAAGAACTTCCAGCATTTCCACGCCGCGGATACCGATACGGTGCTTGTCCTCTCCGGGGACCATCTGTACCGGATGGACTACCGCAAGATCCTGCGCTTTCACGAAGAAAGCCGCGCCGATGTCACGATCTCGACCGTTCCGGTCGAGCGCAAGCAGGTTCCTCAGTTCGGCATCATGCAGATCCGGGGCAACGGCCGGATCCGCGCCTTCCGGGAGAAGCCCTCGAAGCATGAAAACATCAAGTCCCTGGAAATCCCCAACAACATCCGGGAGACGTTTCATCTGGACAACCCCAAGGAGCAGTACCTGGCCTCCATGGGGGTCTATGCCTTCCGTTATTACGTCCTCAAAGACCTTTTGTCCGGCAACGAGGCGGACTTCGGCAAAGAGGTGATTCCACGGGCGATCGAACGGTACAAGTGCTTCGGCTACGTCTTTAACGGTTATTGGCGGGACATCGGGACGATCCGGAGTTTTTACGCGGCCAATCTCGAATTGACCCGGCCCAAGCCGCAGTTCAGCTTTCTCGACCCGGCCGGGCGTATTTTCACGAGGCCGCGTTTTCTGCCGCCTTCCAAATTCATTTCAGCCCAGCTGCGCAACGCCATTATCGGCGAGGGCACGATGATCAACGGGGCGCATGTCGAGAATTCGGTCGTGGGCCTGAGGTCGGTGATCCTCAAGGGGACGCGTGTGCGGCGCAGTGTCCTGATGGGCAACGATTACTTCGACGTGGGGAGGACTCATGTCGAATACCCCCTGCAGATCGGGGAGAACTGCCGGATCGAAAACTGCATTATCGACAAGAACGTGCATATCGGCAACCGGGTCTCGATCTCGAACCCCAGGAACATCAAGGAAGAAGACGGGCCTTATTACCACATCCGCGAGGGGATCGTCATCATTCCCAAAAATGTGGTGATTCCGGACGGAACTCGGATTTGATGCCGTCATCGTTTAAATCCATGCTGCCGCTGTGCATGATTCTGGCGGGTGTCGCCGCGTGGATCCCTGCGGCTTCCGGTTTTTCGGCCGCCGATACGGCCAAGACGGCGGCCGACACGGGGACCCCGGAGACCGCCGACGATGCCAAGGGCGGCGCCGATCTGCAGATGATCGCCAGCCGCATGGAAAGGCTCTCGGGGGTTTTAAACCGGATGCCGTCGCTTCCGAAAATGGACGCGACGATGATCCTGGATCCGAACGAAGAACAAATGGCATGGGCACAGGCGAGGAGAAAAAAACATGAAAGCGAAAGCCATGAAAATCCGGCATCCGAACCTTAAGCGGGCTTTCGTCTTCGGCTTGCTCCTGGGAGCTTCGGCGCTCCTCGGCTGCCGGAGCCATACCGCAGCACCCCTCACGGGGACGGACTCCGTCCCCTCATTTCAACCGCTCCAAGGAGCCATTCTCGAGGAATCCCTCGGAAAGGATGTTACGATGGTTAAGGTCAAAATCGAAACTACGCTGGGGGATATGACGGCCGAGCTGTATCCCAAGGAGGCCCCCAAGACGGTCGAGAATTTCGTCAAGCTTGCTAACAACGGCTTTTACGAGGGCATCATCTTTCACCGGGTCATCCCCGGCTTCATGATCCAGACCGGCGATCCGACAGGGACGGGGCGCGGGGGACCGGGATACACGTTCAAGGACGAGTTCTCGCCGAAACTCAAACACGATCAAGCCGGCATTCTTTCCATGGCGAATTCGGGCCCCAACACGAACGGCAGCCAGTTTTTCATCACGCTCGCGCCGGTCTCGTGGCTCGATGGGAAACATTCGGTGTTCGGAAAGCTTATCGAGGGCAATGATGTGGCCGCCAAGATCGCCGCGGTTTCCCGGGACAGCCAGGACAAACCCCTCGAAGCGGTATCGATGAAGAAGGTCGTCGTCCTCGAAGAGAAGTAGGGGGGGCGTGTACGGCCTTAGTGGTTTGCTTTTTCAAGGCCCATGAGCGCGGCCAGAGAAAAGATCATGTTCCCGCTCCAGGCCGCAAAAAACGGCCAGATCTTTCCCGCTTTGCCAAGGGCCATGGCCACGGCATTGGTGACGTGAAAGCTGAAAGCGAGCGCGACACAGAGAAGGACGTTGAAGGCGATCAGCTTTCGGTTGGACGTGCGTGCCATGAAGGGGATCGACATCAGCATCATCACGAGCGCCTGCCAGGGCGCTGCAAGCCGCGCGTGGAGCTCGACGTTTTCCGAATAGACGTTGACGCCGTTTTCCTTCAGCTTTCCGATCGATTGCTTGAGTTCCCGGTAGCTCAGAAACGGGCTGCTGCTCGAGGCCGCCACGAGGTCCTTGGGCGTGAAAGTGATTTCAGGATAGACTTTCGAAGCGAAGGTTCGGGGTTCGCCGAGGATGCGCCCCCTCGAATCCATGTGATGTTCGGTCACGTCCTTGAAGGTCCACTTCCCATCCTCCCAAACGCCGCTTCGCGCCGTCAATTTTTTCCGCCCTTCGCCCTCCGCCGCGTCGAGCCACAGCATGATGACGTCGCGGACTTCCTGCGCGCCTGACAGGAAGGTGCGGAAGAAATAAATCTGGTTTTTGCCCGAGTAGTACGTTACGTTCGAAAAGGCCTTTTCCTTTCCGGCCGACTTTTTTTTCGCGATGTACGTCTCCGCGATTTCCTTGACCGTGCGGTACGTCGGCGGCACGATGCGGTCGCCGACCAGGAAAATCACGATGCCGATCAGAAAGCCGATGAACAGGACGGGGCGGACGATTCCGGTGATGGGCAATCCGGCGGCCTTCATGGCCATGATTTCGTTGTGAAATCCGAAGGTGACGAGGACGAAGATGGTCCCCAGCCAGGTGGCCCAGGCAATGGTTTGGGTGAAGGCGTAGGGGACGAGGCAAAGATAGTATTTGGCGATGATCCCCACCGGGGTGTGGTACTTCAGGATTTCGTCGAGGTTGTTGAAGAGGTCGGCGATTAGGATCAGACCGATCAGCATGACGCAGCAAGCGATGATCGGGAAAAGTAATTCACGGATCATGTAACGGTCGATGACTTTCATGAAGCCCTCAAGGTTCGTGCGAGCGCGAAAAGATCGACGCGCCGGGCGCCGTGTTGTTTGAGAATGCGCGCCGTCTCGGCGGCGGTGGCGCCGGTAGTCATAATATCATCAATCAGCAAAAAAGACAGCCCCCGGATGCGGGAGCCTCCGGTCTTGCGGAAGATCCCCCGGAGATTGACCTGGCGTTCTTCGCGGGTCAGATGGCTTTGGGCGGCGGCCCCGGACCGCTTGGCAAGCAGGCGCGAGGCGATGGGGATGCCGGTAGCTTTGCGGACGAGCCCGGCGATCAGTTCCGCCTGGTTGAACTCGCGCTTGACGAGTGTCCGCTTGGAAACGGGAACGGGGACGAGGGCGTCATAATGATTCTCGGCGGCCAGCATGCGCGCCCGCTCCGTGACGGCCTCTTCAAAGGTACGCACCAGCCACCGCTTTTTTTCGAATTTGATGCCGGTGATGATTTCCCTGACGGGCGACGCATAAGGAAAAAGAGTCCACGCTTCGTCCAGGGATTCCAGGGATTCGCTCGAGGCGGATTCTTCAGGGGTAAAGAGGAGGCCGGGAAGCTTTGCGCGGCAGGCATGGCAGATGTCTCTCTCGTCGAGGGCGAGGAAAGCGCGGCATGCGCCGCAATAGGACGGATAGGCGAGCCTGACGAAAGCCTCCCAATAATCGGGTAGTTGCGCGAAGAAACCCATGATTCAATTATCATAGTGAATAACCCTCTCCAGTGTAAAGCGAAAACCGATTGCTTTTGGCTTGACGGGGGGCAGCGGTGGTCGATATGATAGGCCTCAAAGGCTTGAGGTTCATGCCTTGTGCCGTTAAACCAGACCAGAAAGGATAACCCCCATGAAGAGACTGATGATCCTTGTTTTGGCGGTCGCGCTTTTGACTGCCGGAGGAGTTGCGTTTGCTCAGGAGGCCGCCGCGCCGGCGGTTCCCGCCGATACTTTGCAGAACCTGCAAACGGCGTATAACGGCGAATCCAATGCGAATGCCCGTTATCTGGCTTTTGCCGACAAGGCCAAAGCGGAGGGCTATTTGCAGGTGGAGAAGCTTTTCCTTGCGGCGGCCGTTGCGGAGCAAATCCATGCAACGGTTCACGCGAAAGTGATACGGAACTTGGGTGCCGAGCCCAAGATGGAGCTGACGGCCCCGGAAGTCAAGACGACGCTCGAAAACTTGCAGGCCGCGCTCAAGGGCGAGACCTACGAAAAAGACGTCATGTATCCGGGATTCCTTGCGATCGCCGAGAAGGCAGATAATAAGGACGCCCAGAGGGCTTTCCGCGGGGCGATGCTTGCCGAGGTCGAACACGCAAAGCTGTACAGCGAGGCGATTGCGAACCTCGAAGGGTGGAAACAGGTCACGCGGCAAATCATCGTTTGCGACGACTGCGGCTTTACGACTACGGATACGGCGCTGAAGCAGTGTCCGGTCTGCTCCAACCCGAGGAAAAACTTCATCGAGGTTTGACCCGGACGATTGATCCTAAGTTGATCCATGGCAGGTTGTTAGGTTATCGACAGCCTGCCATTTTTTTGCCCCGGGCGCAGAAAAATGAAAAATTGCTTGTCGGAAATTCTATTTTTGTTATAATACGTCGCTAATTCGAGGCAGGACAAGGGGTTATTCGTTTTTTTAAGTAACTCTCGCATTCTTCCCTCCTGAAGACAATGGGATTCAGGGTTGTTTTCACGAAGCGAATAGGCTTGTGGCCAAAGATTCCGGCCGTGTTTTTTGCGGTCATTAATATGCTGCCTTTCCACGGAACAGGCATTAATTGAGGAGGAACCGTTTCCTTTGACTAAGATTACGATCAAGCAGCTTTTGGAATCCGGTGTCCATTTCGGACATCAAACCCAGCGGTGGAACCCCAAGATGAAGAAGTACATTTTTGGGGACCGCAACGGTATTCACATCATCAACCTCGAGATCACGGTTTCCTGCCTTGAGACGGCCCTTCAGTTTTTGACCCGCCTGGCGTCCGAAGGCAAGGACGTTTTGTTCGTGGGGACGAAAAAACAGGCCCAGGAATCTCTCAAGGAAGCCGCCATCGCCTGCGAAATGCCCTACGTTTACCAGCGCTGGCTCGGGGGCATGCTGACGAACTTCGAGACGATCCGTAAGTCGATCGGCCGGCTGGACCAGCTCGAGCAGATGGAAAAGGACGGAAGCCTCCAGTTTCTGAAGAAAAGAGAATCGGGCATGCTGGCCAAGGAGCGCATCAAGCTCCTTAAGAATCTCGAGGGCATCCGGAAAATGCGACAGCTTCCCGGAGCAATCTTCGTGATCGATGCCGGCAAGGAAGAAATTGCCCTTCATGAGGCCATCAAGCTCGGCCTCCCGATTGTTGCGATCGTCGACACCAACTGCAATCCCGACAACATCCAGTATCCGATTCCCGGCAACGATGACGCGATCCGCGCGATCAAGCTGTTTTGCGCGACCGCGAGCGAAGCGGTCAGGGAAGGGCGGGCCCAGTTCAGAAAGGTCGCCGAAGACGCCGCACAAGCTCGTACGGATGCGGCTGCCGCCGCTGCTGCCGCGGTCGCCGTGGAGCCCTCTTTGGCCGAAGCCCTGCAGGAAGACGTTCCCGAAGAGGACCTCGAGGAAAAGCTGGCCCCGGCCATTCCCGAAGCGGAAGACCTGAACGCCGCCAAGCTGAAGCTCAAAAAGCCTCCGCGCAAAGATAATCTTCGTAGCAAGACCAAATAAGACGGAGTTTTCAAAATGCCCAGTACCGAACAGGATGTCAAAGCCAATTTATTGAAGTTGCGTGAAATGACGAGCGCCGGCATGACGGATTGCCGCAATGCTCTCGTCGAGGCCCAGGGGGATCTCAAGAAAGCCCAGGAGATCATCCGGATCAAGGGCCTGGACATCGCCAAGAAGAAGTCCTCCAGAGTAGCCCGCGAGGGACAGATTTTCTCCTATATTCACACCGGCTCCCGGCTTGGCGTGCTCCTCGAGATCAACTGCGAGAGCGATTTTGTCGGGCGCAACCAGATCTTCCAGGAGTTCGCGAAAAACGTGTCGATGCAGATTGCCGCGGCCCATCCGCTGTACGTGAGTTCCGCGGACATGCCGGCCGATGAACTCGAAAAAGAAAAAGCGGGCCTGCCCGAAGACGTCAAAAAGAAGCCGGCCGAGATCCAGGAGAAAATTCTGCAGGGGAAGCTGGCCAAGCGTTTTGAAGAGGTCTGCCTCCTGAACCAGAAATACATCCGGGACGATTCGATGACCGTCCAGGCCTATTTGTCGGATACGATTGCCAAGCTCGGAGAAAACATCATCATTCGCCGCTTCACGCGTTACGAAGTGGGCGGCAGTAATTAGGTTTTCGAACTTCGCTTCCCCCTCATGAAAACACCGGTCTATAAGCGGATCGTTTTGAAGATCTCCGGAGAGGCTCTCCAGGGCGATCTCGGCTACGGAGTCGACCCCAAAGTCGCCATCTCGATCGCTTCCCAGGTGCGTGAAATCCACGATCTCGGGATCGACATCGCCATTGTGATCGGCGCCGGCAATATCTTCCGCGGGATTCAGGCCTCGAAGGCCGGCATGGACCGCTCGACCGCCGACTACATCGGCATGCTCGCCACGATCATCAACTCGATGGTCCTCCAGGACGCTCTCGAAAAGCTCGGCGTCCATACCCGCGTTCAGTCTGCGATCGAAGTCAAGGAGCTTGCCGAGCCTTACATCCGCCGGCGCGCCATGCGGCACCTCGAGAAAAAACGTGTCGTCATTTTCGCGGCGGGGACCGGCAATCCGTATTTTACGACCGATACGGCGGCTGCCCTGCGCGCCATCGAAATCGGCGCCGATGCGATCATGAAGGCCACGAAAGTCGACGGAGTCTATACGAAAGATCCCGTCAAGCACAAGGACGCCAGGAAATTTACGAAGCTGAAGTATTTAGACGTCCTCAAAAAAGGTCTGCAGGTCATGGACGCTACGGCCGTGACCCTGTGCATGGATAATCAACTGCCCATCCTCGTGTTCAACCTCACCAAGCCCGGAAACATCCGGCGCGTGATGATGGGGGAGCCGATCGGGACCGTGATCTCTTAAGCGAGCGCGGCGCCGGACGGGGCGGCAATCAGTCATAAACCGGAGGTGGGGGATGGTGGAGCTCACAGACACGAAGCAAATCATCGACGACACGAAGAAGAAAATGACGAAAGCGGTGGAGGTCACCCGCCACGAGTTCCAGAATATCCGCACGGGGCGCGCTTCGATTGCCCTCGTGGAGGGGATCAAGGCCGATTACTACAATACCCCCACGCCGCTCAAGGGACTGGCGAATATTTCCACGCCGGACCCGAAGACGATCTCCATTCATCCCTGGGACCCTTCGGTCGTCAACGAAATCGAGAAGGCGATCCTCAAGTCGGGGCTCGGCCTGACGCCCATTAACGACGGCAAGACCATCCGCATGCAGATCCCTCCGCTGACGCAGGAGCGCCGGGAAGAGCTCACCAAGCTCGTCAAGAAAGTCGCGGAAGAAGGGCGCGTGTCGGTTCGCAATGCCCGTCACGAGGCGATCGAGCTTGTGAAAAAACTCGAAAAGGCCAAAACCCTTCCCGAGGACCTGTCCCACACGGCTCAGAAGGACATTCAGAAGATTACGGACGGCTTCACCGCGCAGGTAGACGAAGCCCTGAAGCACAAAGAAACCGAGATCCACGCGATTTAAGAAATAGGGGATTGCCCCCTCTCCGTGTCATTTCGAGTCCTGCCCCGAAGGACGGGAAATCTCAATTAGTTTTGAAAATAATAGTTCGTGGGTCCGCCCTGCCTTGAAAACGGCGGGACTGCTTTAAAGCTCGTAGGTTACGTCTCAGTGTGAACGACCCATAGTGGTTGAATGAGGCGTGTTGCTGCGGCACCAAACCGGTTGGGTTTGTTGCGATACCAGCACTCGCCCTTTCGGCTCGTGTCTGGTATCGTGGGCCCGTAGCTCAGTCTGGTAGAGCACTGCCCTTTTAAGGCAGGTGTCGATGGTTCAAGTCCATCCGGGCTCAACTTTTTAAAATTTAGTTTTTGAAAACCCAAAAGATTCGCACCTTTTGGGTTTTTTGTTTTCTCCTCAAACGAATCTCGTTTTTCCAATATAAAGCGGCATTCGGAACTGGATTTTTTCAGGCGTAAAGTTGAAAATGCCTCGGTATGTGGAAAACGTACCGCAGCATTATCCGGAAATATCCCAAGATATCTCTTCAAGAAGAGCGACGACTGATTCGCAAGGCCAAGAAAGGTTTGAAACAGGCAGCAAGTGAATTTCTCTATTCTTGGGTCATGTGATTCACAACGCTGTTCACCCCATGAATGTCGCTCACGAGTTTTGTGACCAGATCCTTCTCCGCGGTATTTTTGGCCTTGCCGCTCACGGTGACGATCCCGTCCTTTGTTGCGACTGAAGTCTTGAGGGCACTTGTGGCGCGATGGAACAAGAGTGCCATCTTGACCTGGGCTGTGATGGAGGCGTCATCGATCTTTTCCATCATCTTTGACCGCATCTGCCTTGAGATAGGTTTGGACACATCCTTTTTGTTTTTTGGTGATTGCTTTTCGATGGGAGTATAATGCGCTTTGAGACGTATCCGTGCCATGGGGTGAAACCCTATGCGATGCTCGGCTTTTCGGGGGAGTAGGTGTTCACCCCATAGAGGTACGAAAGCGGCCGGCTTACACTAAACACCATTGGTAGCGTATGAATTCCAGACACCCAAGAAAGGTCCATGTGAAAGTTCGGTTGCAAGAGATGTCGGCGAGATACATTTCGATTCTTCAAAAGCTGAGGCTTGAAGTTTCCCAGCGCAAAGTGGTGGCGACAGCTCTCAAAAAAATCGAGGGTCATTATGCTCAATTGCTGGAAGAGTCCTATCGTATGCAGGAGCAATTGCGGCATCTGTCTCGCCAGATCCTGATCGCGCACGAAGAAGAACGAAAAAAGATCAGCCGCGAGCTTCACGACGAGATTGGCCAGATCTTGGCCGGAGTCAATATTCGACTGGCGACGTTAAAAAATGAGAGCGCGATTCATAATCGAGACATTAAAAGAAAGATCGCGAGTACGCAGCAACTTGTGGAAAGGTCGATGAAAGTCATTCATCAATTTGCCCGCGAATTGCGTCCGGCGGTTTTGGACGATGTCGGGCTCATTCCGGCTCTCCAGTCCTATGCAAAAGATCTCGTGAAACGGGCGCACATTCCTATTTGCTTCAGGGTGTTGAATCCCGCCGCGATCAAAGGGTTGGACAGTGTCCAGCGCACAGCCTTCTACCGTGTTGCCCAGGAAGCACTTAGCAATGTCGTCAAACATGCCAAAGCAAGCCGTGTACATATGAGCCTGCATAGACGCGATGGTGTTGTTCGTATGGAAATCAAAGACAACGGAAAATCTTTTTCAGTCGATCGCATGATGCGTATGAGAAGGCGCAAACGATTAGGGCTGCTTGGCATGAGGGAGCGCATGGAGATGATTGGCGGCAGTTTTACCCTCGAGTCGAAGCCGGGCAAAGGCACCACTGTCTGCGCGCAAGCTCCGTTCAAGATCCCTAATGGGGTGAACCCAAATCTCACTCTGAAAGGTTTCTCATGAAGCGGATCACCGTTTTGCTGGCGGACGACCACGAAGTTGTGCTGGAAGGGCTTCAGATGTTGCTCGATTTGGAAAAGGATATCGAGGTGATCGGTGAAGCGAAAACCGGCCGCGAAGCGGTACAAATGACCCAAAAACTTCATCCCAACGTGGTGGTCATGGACATTGCCATGCCGGTTTTGAATGGTTTAGAGGCGACCCGCCAAATTCTCAAGGCGGCGCCCGCCACCAAGGTGCTCGTTCTCTCTGCCCACAGTGATGATGCGTATGTGGACCAATTTATTGCGATGGGTGCGTCAGGATATATCACCAAACAATCTACGACACAGGTTTTGTCCAACGCCATTCGGGAAGTCCAAAAAGGAAAGATATTTTTTGGCCCTTCCATATCGAAACGTTTTCATGACCGCAGCCGCACATCCCTGAATGGAAAAGGACAGATCAAAAAGCAAAATGTCCGTTTGAGTGCGCGCGAGGCAGAGGTCCTTCAGCTGATTGCCGAAGGTGAGGCCAACAAGCAAATCGCCTCAGAACTTAAGATCAGCATTAAAACGGTTGAAAAACACCGTCAGCATCTTATGGAAAAGCTTCACATCCACGATACCGCAGGGCTTACCCGCTACGCTATTTCCGCAGGGATCATCGAGAGTAGTATTCAGTCCACCATCTGCTAACGGAACCTTCCGCTTGTGTTCCTAAACTCATAAGACTTACGAGTGGGGTGAACGCCCCATAGACCTGCCGGCGAGGGTGTCTTAAGCTGTAGCCTACTGAGAGCTAATCGACTTCAACCGAAAGAAGAACTCCAATGATGGTTTCAGCCCTAATGAAATCTAAAAGCTTCTGGACGCTAACGATCGTGGCCGTTTTTTTGATCTGTCCAATATTTTTCTTTTTCCCTGCTCACCGGTTCATTCGATATCAGGAGCCAGAATTTCTGACGTTCCATGAGCTTCAAAAACTTTATAAAAATCCCCATCCGAGCGGTTTGCTTGGCTGGAAACTGGCAAAATTGAGGACAACGCCAATCATCAGCAATGAGGCCTATTTTGAAGGGATGAGGCCTTCTCAGCGTATCGACCCCCAATTGGGTTCGTATCTGACGCTGGCGAGTTGGAATATTCAAGAGTCCCTTAACATCAAGGATGCGATCGCGGTGTTTACCTCTCCCGATCAGTTCCGTTCCTTGATTGATCCTGATGCGGCGGCGGAAGGCTCTTCCGAATACAAAGAAATCCTTCGGCAGAGAGAGCGGCTTGCCCATGCCGATATCATCGTGCTTCAAGAAATGGATGTCGGCGTGAAGCGTTCCGGGTACATCAACGCGGCCGGGGAACTCGCGAAGGCCTTGAAAATGAACTATGCTTTTGGGGATGAACAGCTTGAGCTGGATCCCTTGGCTCTGGGACTTGAAAAGATTTATCAGGCGGATGGGAAGACGGTCGATCAGGTCCAGACGAATGAAGCCATGGCGGACCCGCTTCGTTATAAAGGAGCGTTTGGGAGTGCCGTTCTGTCCCGGTATCCGATTCAAAAGGTGCAATTGTTCCAGCTGAAATACGAGGCGTACGACTGGTATGCCGGAGAAAAAGAGGAATTCGGTTTGACGGAAGAGACAAGGAAAGCGGGGAGTGAGGCTATTTTTAAAACACCGATCAAGACTCAAATCAAAACAGGCTCCCGCATCTATTTCCGGGTCGATCTGGATGTGCCGGAACTGCCCGAGGGGACCTTGACCATCATCAATATTCATCTCGAGATCAAATGTACTCCAAAACAGCGGGAGCTCGAGCTCGCGGAGATCCTTTCTTACATGAAAGGGATCCGACATCCCGTGATCATGGTCGGGGACTATAACGCAGCCCCTCAGGACCTTAGCGCGACCTCCATCAAACGGGTGGTGACCCGGACGATCAAGAACCCCACGACCTGGCTTTCGGTTGCCGTGACCTATTTGTTGCCCCAGGCTCTTATCATCAATGGCACCCGCTTGGTCGGAAACTTCACAAAAAATCTCCAGGATCCTTTAGCGCCGGATATTTCGGTGATATTTCCAAATCCCCTTCACGAGCTTTTCGCCATGATACAGAATTACCGGTTTAGTGATGGAGGTGTTTTTGATTTTCGAGGCGATTCGGACCGCGCCATCCATGGCGAGGACGGGGCTTTGGCCAATTCCAACGAACGTGGTTTTAAAGGATTTAAAACGACTTGGAGTGCTCGGCGGCCCATGTCCTTTATCGGCAAATACCGGCTTGACTGGCTTTTCGTAAAATCCCTCCTCAAGAATCCCTACGATAAAAGCGGGCCTTACAGTCTTGCGCCTCATTTTGGTGAAACCTTGGAAGAGCTCAACACTTCCTTAAAAGTCCCTGTTTCGGACCACCATCCGAATGTCGTTGATATTCCATTCCAGGAACCCCGCATGGATTCGGAAAAGTCCGCTTCGAAATCATAGCGCTCTTTTCTTTTGGAAGCGGACTGATCTGAGAATGCAATCCGGCTTGGGGTGAACACCCCATGGTGTCTGAAGCTCATTGGGACTAGCATGAGCGATGAAATGTAAAGAAGCCGTTAGGTTGAAGGGGTTCCTGAGCAAACGAGCAAAACAAAGGAGAAATAAAAAATGAAAAAGATAATGTTGGTTCTTGTGATGATCGCGCTGATTTTTTCCAGCGCGCCGTCTCAGGCTTTTGCGGTGAATACGGCCACTCACGGGAAAATAACGGGCAAGACAGTCGTGAGCGGACTTGTGTCGCTCATTATTTGGCCGGGGATCGGCCAATACGTCAATGACAATCAGGTCAAAAAGAATTGGACCCACGCGATCATCGGACTTTTCCCGCCTTTCCGTCTTTGGTCGGGCTGGGATGGTTTGATCGACCGCCAAGGCGGACGTTGGGACGGCAAGATCTAGAGTTCTTCCTTGGCCTCATCATCCGTAACGGGATCTTAACCGGCAACGTCCCATCCTGGATTAAAAAGATGAGCCAACGTTTGACATGCATAGAATAGGTAACTGTATGATGCAGCCACTGGTGCGTAAGATCGTATGACACCATAGTGACGTAAGCGCGTCACACTTTTTCCTATGAAAAATTATTTCGCCGCGGCGACTAGGAAGTCGTCGGCGGCGATTTTTTTTGGATGGACTTGAAGGTCACTTCTGCTGATTGAAAGGGGTTTGTTTTATAAAAAATATAATTTCGTGAAAATTACATAATGTACTATTATCGGTGTCTGGTATTATTGCTCGTGTTATCCGTTCTTTTTTAAAAAAAATTCTGAGAACGATTCTGCGATTTTCAGTGCAGATGACTTGAGCCAAACTGAAGTTTTCTAAAAAAAGGAGCCCCGAATGGAAAAATGCTTCAGATCATCCATTTTCTTTTTTGTTTTTCTTTTATTGTCACTAAGTCCTCAAGTCTTTGCGGCGTCTCAGGGGCATTACGTTCCTGGGGGGCTCAGTTTGCGTGACAACGGCATGCCGCCTCCGGGGAATTACACGCTCTTGGTCGATCCTTATTATCATGCCGGCCGTTATAAAAATACGAGCGGAGATGATTTTAAAGGATTTTCTTCGACAGGCGCATCAACAATGGATTTTACCCTCCTGGACCATCCGATCAGAGTTTCCACTGACGGTGCAACTAGCGTTGATTTGAAAACGAAAATCGATGTTACCGGGAATCAATGGATTCAAATGTGGTCACCCAAGGAAAAGATTTTGAACGCGCAATATGCGTTTGCCATCGCGCCCTATATTGGTTACCAAAGAATCCGTATCGATGCGAATGCCAATGTGAGCGGCGTTCTCCACATTGGAAACAATCTGTCCGTTCCTGTCCAGGGTCAGACCAGCAAAAAAATCATTGATGATAAATATGGAATCGGAGACCTTTATGTGCGTCCGCTGTGGCTTCAGTGGAGCGGGCCTCATTATGACGCGGGCATCAACTACGGCTGTTTCATTCCCACGGGTTTTTATGACCACAACGATCTTGCCAATATCGGAATGGGTTTTCTGACCAATGCGTTTCAGAATACCACGATTTTGTATCCTCTCAATAACAAAGCGACTGCTTTGGTTCTCAATTCCACCTATGAGATCAATACCAAAAAGTATGATCTGGCTTTTCGTCCCGGCTCGGATCTGACCTTTGAATATGGGGTCAGCCAGTATCTTTCCCACAGGCTGGAAATCGGCGCTTCGGGATACAGTCAAATGCAGGTGTCCGATGACGGCGGCTGGGTTGCGGCCAATAAGGACAAACACCGTGAGATCCACGGTGTCGGAGGTGAAATCAATTACTGGATTGTTAAAGGCAAAGTTTGTGCAGAACTCCGTTATACCTATGAGTACGGCGGTAAAGCCACATTTCAGGGGCATAACGGGACGTTCAATTTTGTTTACAAATGGGGCGCGGCCAATGAGTTTTAAAGGTGCGTGTCTGAAAGTGTGGCTATCGGCTTAGGCGCGCCTCTCATTGTCTTTCACTTCGCGCCAAGCTCGGAGTGGATGCGCGGGGTGGTGGTGTGCTCTGCCATCATTGCTGGCTCGGGGATTATCATTGCGTCGATGACCGTGGTGATCGTCGGCTACTGGCGCACGTCACGATGTCTCGGGAAAATTCTGGAACGGAGCTGGCAACCATGAAGTCCGAGGGAGATACCATGAAGAGTGCCGTCCTTTTAGCCTTGCTGCTCGCGTTCGCCGTTGCCGCGATGGGCGCCGCAGGGTACGCGCAGAACGAAAAGTCGGCGAGCGAAGCCATGTCCCTTCCGGTGCCTGTGTTTTCGGGCGGGACGAAAGCGATCACTTTGACTCCGGTCGTCGGGACGCCGCGACGGGAGTACGCCGAGCGGTTTATTCCCGGTGAAGAGAAGCTCGAGGACGGCGAGATTCGTGTGACGGTGCTCGGAAGCGGCAATCCTTGGGTCACGCGCGGCCAGGCCTCGGCCGGCATCCTTGTCGAAGTCGGCAACGCCGGGCGCGACCTCTTGGTTTTCGATTTGGGGAGCGGCTCCCTCGCCAATTATGCGAGCCTGAAGCTTCCGGTCAACAAGCTCAACAAAGTGTTCCTGACCCATCTGCATGCCGACCATATGGGCGACCTGCTCACGCTCGTCGGAAGTTACGCGAAGGTGGGCCGGGCGGATGGGCCCGTCTATTTGTGGGGACCCAGCGGGACAGAGCCCCGCTTAGGCACGCGACATTTTGCCGAAGCGGTTGAAGAAGCGCTTGCGTGGGACACGGCAGCCAGCAGCGGTCCGATTAACCCGGAAAGCATGAAGATTGTGGTGTCCGAGTTCGATTTCAGCAAGACGCATGTGGTTTACGAGAAAGACGGCGTGAAGGTGACGGCCTTTCCCGTCGTTCATTCGCTCAGCGGTGCCGTCGGCTATCGCCTTGACTTTGCCGGTCTATCGTTCGTCTTTTCGGGGGACGCGCGCGCGGCGTGGCCACTTGTGAATGCCAGCAAAGACGGTGTGGACCTCCTCATCCATGAGTGTTTTCCGCCCGCGGCGGCGCTCGCGGCAGCGTCAGGCCTTTCCATCGAAAGAGCGACGATTGCGTTGAATGCGGCTCACACGTCGCCGAAGGCCGCCGGAAAAGTATTCAGCCTTGTGAAACCCCGCATGGCCGGGCTTTGGCACACACTTCTTTCGGCCGAAGTGATCCCTTTGATTGATTCCGAGCTTCGAACGATGTATGACGGTCCGTTCGTGCAGACGCAGGACCTGACGGTATTCAATATTACCAAGGAAGCCGTGATTGCGCGTCAGGCAAAGGTGTCGGATCAGCTGCCGCCAACCCCCGGGGTGCCGAGTGAGGCCTATACGCCTGTTCAGCCGACGCCTCCCGCTTGGTGGGCGGATGAACTCATACCGGTCGACTGAGTCCCGGCATCCCGCTCATACGGCGTCCTAAAGAAGCGGAAGCCACTGGTCCTAGAGCACTACCGGATCCAATCAGGTTGACCTGCCAGAAATTGGAAATGCAAAAAAACGAAAAGCTGAAAACCAGCAAGGGGAGCGCATGACGACACAAAATACTGTTGAATCAAAACGGCTGGCAGAAGCACGCGAAAAAAACATCCCCTGGAAAAAGTGGGGCCCTTACTTAAGCGAACGGCAGTGGGGGACGGTACGCGAAGACTATAGTGATAACGGGGATGCCTGGAATTATTTCACGCACGACCATGCCCGCTCGCGGGCGTATCGCTGGGGCGAAGACGGCATTGCCGGTATTTCCGATGACAAGTCGCGGCTTTGTTTTGCGCTTGCCCTTTGGAATGGCAAAGACCCGATCATCAAGGAACGGCTCTTTGGTGTGACAGGCAGCGAAGGGAATCACGGGGAAGACGTCAAAGAGTATTATTTCTACCTCGACTCCACACCGACGCATTCCTACATGAAATATCTCTACAAGTACCCGCAGCAGGCGTATCCGTACAACGATCTTGTGCAAACGAACCGGCAACGGTCCAAAACCGAGCCGGAATACGAACTGCTCGATACCGGCATCTTCAAGGATGACCGTTACTTTGATGTTTTTGTGGAATATGCCAAAGAGTCTCCTGAGGACATCCTGGTCAAAATCACGGTCGCCAACCGCGGTCCC
>Ga0172379_10000440_pt1 | contig 105065 bp, 102 predicted proteins | sample GrowelOW334metaG_FD_119756 | JGI IMG/M metagenome (GOLD analysis project Ga0172379, IMG submission 119756) | Groundwater microbial communities from an aquifer near a municipal landfill in Southern Ontario, Canada - Groundwater well OW334 metaG | ecosystem: Environmental > Aquatic > Deep...
GTGATAGACATACGGGGTAATGGTAGGAAGACCAAGGTTGGCACAGGTGGTGGTGGTATCCAGAAGAGAGACATAGACCGTAGAAGAAACACCAAAAGACATTGCGGGAGAGAGAGCTTCTGCAGTATGGATAGCACTGCGTAAAGATGAGAGATCTTGCACCCGCTTACTGTCACGGGCTTCTTGCAAGAGCTGAGCGGGATTGAGGGTTATAACGATAGCGGCAACCAGGATGGCTAAGATACCAATCACTATTAACAGCTCTATCAGGGTGAAGGAGGATACCGACTTGCCCCGTTGAAAACTGCGGAGCAGTTTTCGTTGCGGGGTGACGATGAGCAGTTCTATCAGGGTGAAGGATTTGGGGCTGGAGACTGACATAGTGTAGTAAAAAAATAAGAGGTATGGTTTGGTTGTTTGCTGTACGTTGTTGATCTCTCCCTGCTGTGGATAACTGTTTCTGACGATCGTCAGAAACAGTTATCCACAGAACGGTCATTGCTGAAATGTAGCGCTCTACAAACCAAGGGGACAATCGATACTCTTGCTATTTCAATTTTGAATTTCTTTCTGCTGGCGCAAAAATTCGGCAAGTTCATCAATTGCGATTCGTTTTTGAGTCGCTGTGTCGCGATCACGCACGGTGACGGTATCATCTTCCAGGGTTTGAAAATCAACGGTGATGCAAAATGGCGTACCGATTTCATCTTGTTTGCGGTATCGCTTACCAATATTGCCGCCATCATCAAACGCGATGGGGCCGATAAAATGTTCCGGTTTTTTAAGATTGTGGAAAATAGTACGCGCTTTTTCAACTAACTCGGGTTTGTTGGCAAGAAGCGGAAAGATTGCCGCTTTAAATGGTGCAAGCACAAATGGAAGCGCAAGATACATCCGTGTTTCTTTTTCCATTTGCTGTTCCTGATATGCCGATGCCAGAACCGCCAATACCGTCCGATCGACGCCCAAGCTCGGTTCAATCACATGCGGAACAAAACGCTCATCCGCTTCTTGATCGAAATATTCTAGCTTCTGCCCGCTGGCCTTTTGATGGCTCAAAAGATCAAAATCACCACGATACGCCAGACCATACAGCTCTTTTTTACCAAAAGGAAATTCAAATTCAATATCAACGGTGCGTTTTGAGTAATGCGCCCGCTCATCGTCGGGAACCTCAAGATACGACGTGCGCGATGCATCAATGCCGACCGCCGTCATCCATTTTTTCATCTGTTCAAGCCACAGTTCAAACGCCGCGTTCCAATCCGCGTCAGGACGAATGAAATATTCAATCTCCATCTGCTCAAATTCACGCGTGCGGAAAATAAAATTGCCCGGCGTAATCTCATTACGAAATGCCTTGCCAATTTGTGCCACACCAAATGGCAATTTAGGCGAATAGGCATCCATAATTTGTTTGAAATCAACAAAGATCCCCTGTGCCGTTTCGGGACGAAAATACGCAACATTTGCGGTTTCCTCCGCCGGACCAACAAAGGTTTTAAACATCATATTAAACTGCCGTGGCGGCATTAATGCACCACCGCACGAAGGACATTTTGAAGGATCCTCCAGCAGATCCTGGCGAAATCGCTCGTGGCACTTGTGGCACTCAACCAACGGATCAGAGAAGTTACCCACATGCCCTGACGCTTCCCACACCTTGGGATTCATAATGAGCGCCGCATCAAGCCCGTACATATCGTCCCGCTCGTGTACAAACATCTTCCACCAGAGCTGTTTGATGTTGTTTTTCAATTCAACGCCCAGCGGGCCATAATCCCACGTATTTGAAAAACCACCGTAAATTTCCGAGTTGGGGAAAATAAATCCCCGACGCTTGGCCAGAGACACCAGTTGATCAATAGTTGGATGTGCCATAACAATATCTTTATACTACCGCACCCGTTCGCTAAAAAGCAATCACACAAACACGAAACGACACAACAATTACGATCACGGAAGAACGCGGTCGTAGTTCTGCGGAAGATTAGGATCGGCAATATCGCGCGATCCGGCGGCGCGCACTGTTTGAGAAATATCCCGATCAATCGATTGATCGTGCGCGACGACGGTAACGCCATTTACCAACACAAAAGGACTGTCAACCATATAGGCCTGCGGCGTCATCGCGATTTGAAAAACCGCCTGCGGCCCCTTGTTAATAACACCCGTTCCTCCTGTCAACGATCCCACATCCCACGTAATCTGCTGGGTCCGCTCATTATATGTTGGCGTTGAGGACGTGTTGGCGCTCACGGCTCCCGTCCAAACCACTCCCGGCCCAAGCGTTGCCGTTACCAGCGTATTGCCAAAATCAGCGCCGTATGCGGCAAGATTCCAATGCACCGAATATTGCGTCATCACCCCCACACGCGGAGGAATGGGGCCCTTGTTAACGATGCCCACCGCACTCGGTTCATGGGCATATACTTGCTGAACAAACGAAAGCGATCCACCCACGGTAACCGTAAGCGTCGCCATGCCCACTGTTGACGAAGCGACAATATTTTGCGGAACAGTCGGGGAAACAATCTGCGCATCCATTTGAATCATAAAATCCTTGTCGGAAAGCTGGCGAATAGGATAAGTCGCTTTGGTCGGCACGCTTAAAGCAACCGACCCCGATGCACCAGGGGCAAGCGCCGCCAATGTGGGAACCGTTGATCCCGTCCACTGTGCCGTGTTGGTACTCCCATCAAAATAACCGTCTTGCGCACTCACCGCAGTGGTGTCAAGCAAACTCCCCACAACATGCGCGCGCAAAACAATATCATTGAGCGTCACGCCGGCATTATTGGTAAACGTCAATGTGTAGTCAATGCGCTGACCCGGATAGACGATCGGCGTGCCCGACGCGGTCGCTCCTCCGCCCTGCGACGAGGCGCCGATAGTTAGTGCCAGCGGCGATTGATTAATGGCAACGGTTGCGCTGTTTGTTTGCAATGGATAGGTATGACCATCAACCAGAATATTTACCGTGAGCCCGATGGTTGCATAGGACCCCGCAATCCCCATGAGCGTTCCCGAAAGCACCAGCGTTCCACTCTCTCCCGGATTAAGTTGCTGAACCACAACCGACGACCCCGAAAGTGTTGGGGATGAATTATTAAGCGTAAAATTTCCGGGCAAAGACAATACAAATGATGCGTTTGAAAAGGGAATGTCGCTGTTATTTTGATAGGCAACCGCAATCTCAAAGTCCTGCCCCGCCAGGACTTTCTCCGGCGCTGAAAAATTAATACCGATAGCCGGATCGCTGACTGCCACGTCGACGCTATTTTTTTTCTCAAAAGATCCAGAGAGGGCATTGGCGTCGTACTTATACGATGCGTAGGCAGTAAACGAATACGTTGCCAGCGCCTGTCCAACCGCGATAACCCTGAAATCCTGCTTGGCAATATCACCCGGAGCCAAATCTCCGACTCCCACATCGACGACGCGTTTTGCATCATCGGCAACATAGTACGCTCCATCGGGCAACGCCAGTGAAAGATGGGGTGCAATCAAATTTTTCTTCGAGGTATTAATAAACGATACGCTCACCGTAAACGGAACCCCCGCCATCACTCGAGACGGAGCCGCGATGGCCAGCGTAGTATCCTTGGTTGTAAAATATTGATAGAAGTAATACCCAACAAATCCCATCAGAATCACCAGCACACCCACCAATCCTCCCATAATCCATTTACCGTATTTTTCAGAAAAAGTCAGCGGCGCATCGGAAACCGCGCCGCCACGAGCATAATACAAATCATCGCTCCATTCGTGTGGCGAGGCGTCCGCTTTTTGCGGCCGCGGTTGACGCGTCGATGGCGACGTGCGCCGCGATTGGTTTAGAGATGATTGCCCGTACAATTCCTTTTCAAGATCTTCAAGTGACATACGCGCGCGTAGTATCAATTATATGAAGTAGAGTACCTCATTTTGCGGCAGAGATAAAGAACATGAGGCGCAGACGAATGTGCCATGTGAAATAACAAAATGAGTCACGGCTCGCGCGCCACAGACGGTACACGACGCGTAGCGCGGATCAAACCCCATACGAGACAGAAGAACGTGCTTCATGCGATCAACACCGTCGCACAAAATGCCATCGCCGAACAATGCCTCAAGCGCGTGCCAAATAACGTGGTCAGCATCCAGTTCCGACGCATACATATTAAGCGTCCGCACAATGTCGGCGCAATCGGCGCGGCGACGCGTCACCGACGGAACAAAAACGTCATCCAAAACACTGTCAATAACCACAAATCCATTCCCCGTCGTGCGCGGCGCTAAACGCATTCGCACAAAATGAAGCGGCTGGAGATGCGCCGAAAGTTTTGATCGGATCGCCCGGATACTGCGCGCGCGAGCCGACATTTTTCCATAACGCTCCGTAAACAAATCAAGCTGAGCGTCTTTTTCGCCCACGTCAGTTCGATCCAATACCAATGCACGCGTATAATATTCTATGGGCGTTGCCATGGGACACGGCGCCCAAAAGCGCCGTGTTTGAGTGTATCATGTTTGCTTGGCACAAACACCGTCGCCGCGTGATCCTATTGCAAAAAACACTCCGAGCGATATACTGCGCCCATATCTATTCGCGCGCGTGCACACGCACCACGCATTTCTTCTTTTATGCCAGACATACGATCCGCTTGCATTGGCGTTGGTTATCGCCGCATTCTCCGTCCGTTACTCTTTGCCTTCGATGCCGAAGCCGTCCACAATGGCGCGCTGTGGCTGGGAGAAAAAATGGGCGCAACATCATACGGTAAAAAAATAACCCGCGTGCTGTTGTCCTATCGCCACCCCATGCTCTCTCAAACGCTGGCGGGAATATCGTTTTCCAATCCCATCGGTCTTGCGGCCGGGTTTGATAAGGATGCACGACTTATTTCAATCCTCGAAGACGTTGGATTTGGGTTTGCCGAAATCGGATCAGTTACCGGCAGTCCGTGTGCGGGAAATCCCTTGCCCCGATTGTGGCGATTAAAAAAATCACGCTCACTCTTGGTGCACTACGGATTGAAAAACGATGGCGCATTAGCGGTAGCCCAACGCATGCGCATGGAGCACAGCACCATCCCCCTAGGCATCAGTATTGCCCGCACCAACACAAAAGAAACTATTTCTCTTGAGGCAGGCATCGCCGATTATACAACCGCACACCGCGCCTGCGCCGACGTGGGAACATTTACCGTCGTCAACATCAGCTGTCCCAATATGTTTTGTGACTACACTTTCGCCGACTCGGCCAGACTCGACGCCCTCCTCTCCTCATTAAAAACCGTGCCAACCCGCAAACCATTTTTCATAAAACTATCCCCCGACACCGATGATACAACGACTGACGCGCTGGTTGCCGTCGGACTCGCACACGGTGCGGCAGGGTTCATCTGCTCAAACCTCACCAAAAATCGCAGTAATCCATCCATACAAGACGCCCATCTTCCTGCATACGGCGGCGCGAGCGGGAAAGTCGTAGATAAACTCTCTGACCAGCTTATCGCTCGCGTGTACCGAATGGTCCGCGGCAAAGCGATTGTTATTGGTTGCGGCGGGGTTTTTAGCACGCAAGACGCTTATCGCAAGATTCGTCTCGGAGCATCGCTCATTGAATTGATAACTGGGATGATTTATGAGGGTCCCCAGCTGGTGGGCACCATCAATCGAGAACTGGTTACAGTGCTTAAAAAGGATGGCTTCTCATCAATCGCCGATGCGGTTGGGGCCGATAACCGCTAAACTTTCTCCACCGCTCAACCGAAAACCCCCTTGGGGATATCGAGGGCGGAAGGGGTTGACACTTGGCAGGGCGAGCGTATAATACCAGTATGATCCCGCAAAAGGCGGGATTTTGTTTTGCCCGCATATTTCCTTACTTTTTTAAGGAAGTGAGCGGAAAAAGCAGGGCATTTGGCCAAAAAAACCGCACAAAATCATTGGAAAACCGGTTTTTCGTCAGGCTCCCTGTGTGCATTAACAGTAACCATTACTTATGGGTAAACGCACCGCTCTCTGGATTGCCATTGCCGCCATTGTACTCTCGGCAACGCTAAGAGTTACGGCAACCGTAGGAGAGCATTCATCGGACAGCTTGGGTCGTTTTTTGGGGATAAAAACCCTGGCAAGCGAGCTCCCCGTGGTCATTGATACTTCACATCGAGAAGCGGGCATATCAGACGCCATCGCGCCGACAACGATCTTATTTGCGCCGACAATCGCCGCACAGACGGAACAGATATCGGTATGGGCAACCGCCTATTCAAGCGAGCTGGCACAGACAGATGAAACGCCGTTCATTACGGCATCGGGAGCAACGGTTCATGATGGTGTTGCGGCGGCAAACTTTCTACCGCTCGGGACAACCTTCACCATTCCGCAACTCTATGGAGACAAAACGTTCACCGTTGAGGATCGCATGAATAAGAAATACGACGGTATGAATACCATTGACGTATGGTTCCCCAACACACAAAAAGCAATTAATTTTGGTCGCCGTGCTGTCGCTATTGTTGTCACAAAATAACACGCCATGATGACCATGCTTTCTGCGCTTGTCACGCTCGGACAAACAATTATCGCCGCGACAATCGGCCGATGGCTGTAGAAAATGAGCGCGACGTTCTAACGGAACAGACTACATAAAAACCCCGGCATCTTGCCGGGGTTTTTATGTAGCGACAAACTCGTCGTTTTCTTTTCTTAGTGAACAGCACTGTGTGCGCCGTCGTGTGCATCGCCGCCCAACGCCTTGATAGAAAGTCCAATGCGACCGTTCTCTTCAACGCGGATAATTTTTGCACGCACCCGATCGCCGACTTTCAGCACCTCAGACGGGCTTTTTACAAAGCCATTCTTAATTTCAGATACATGCACCATCCCATCCTTGCCGCCGCCCAAATCAACGATGGCGCCCACTTCGAGCAGTTTGATGACGTCTCCTTCAATAATTTCTCCCACCTCGTATTCGTGCGTGATATTGCGGATATAATCGATGGCAGTCGCGACGTGTTCGTGATCCGTTCCCGTTACAAACACCTGTCCATTGTCGTCAATGTCGATTGAGATAAGACCGAATTTTTCAATCATGCCGTTAATAACTTTGCCGCCCGATCCAATAACGCCCCCTATTTGATAGGGCTTAATGGACAGCGACATAATCAGCGGTGCAAACGGAGACAGTTTGGCGCGCGGCGCAGGAAGTTCTTTGGTAATAACGTCCAGTATTTCAAACCGCGCTTTTTGCGCCTGCACCAGCGCACGAGAGAATATCTCCGCATCAATACCTTCGATTTTCACATCCATCTGAAGCGCGGTAATACCGTCGCGCGTGCCGGCAACCTTGAGATCCATGTCGCCGTAATGATCTTCGGGGCCCTGAATGTCGGTAAATATTTTGTACTCACTGCGCGTGCTGGCAAGATCAATACCCTGCCACGTCATAAGCCCCATCGCGATACCCGCAACCGGTTTTTTAATCGGCACGCCCGCATCCATCAACGACAGCGTTGCCGCACAGGTTGTCGCCATTGACGACGACCCATTCGACGAAAGCACCTCGGAAACCACGCGAATCGTATAGGGAAACTCTTCTTGCGTCGGGATCACGGTGCGCAACGCTTTTTCCGCCAGTGCCCCATGGCCGATTTCGCGGCGCCCCGGCGTTCCCAAACGCTTCACTTCGCCGGTTGAATAGGGCGGAAAATTGTAGTGCAACATAAAGCGCCGCTTACTCAACCCCTCCATTGTTTCAACCATCTGCTCGGAACCGGGAGCCGCCAGCGTTGTTACCGCTAACGCCTGCGTCTGTCCGCGCATAAATAATCCCGATCCGTGCAAGCGGGGGAAAAGACCCACCGTTGCATACAGCGGACGGACCTGATCCAGTGCCCGACCATCAACCCGCTCTTCTTTTTCCAAGGCATGCTGGTGGACAATCTCATTGACGATTGCCTCCCACACATGTTCAATCATTTTCGGTTCATACGCTTTTTCAAGCGCCCAGGCAGAGAGTTCATCTTTAATCGCGCCCGTTTGAGTGTCACGATCCTGTTTGTCTTTCACAAAAAGTGCCTGCGTCAACGCGTCCCATATATGCGCGCGCACATCGGCAACCTCTGTCGCATCAAACCGCATCATCGCTACCTCGGTTTTCGGTTTGCCAAGTTCGGAAGCAATTTTCTTTTGAAAGGCTACCAATTTTTGAATTTCCGCATGCGCCTGCGCAAAAGCATCCTGCACGCTCTGCGTGCTGGCGTCCAGTCCACCCAACTCAATCATGTTAATTTTGTTTTCGGTACCGGAGAAGAACGCTTCAAATACTTTCTCTTTGCCCGTTGCGGCCACCACTTGGGCGTTGGTCGGATTAATCACGTGCTCTTTCCCATCGAACAACATCCGCACGCCCGCAATCGGACCGCGCCACGGAATGTTGGACATGGCAAGCGCCATAGACGTGGTCAACAACGCCACAAAATCAGGGTCGTTTTCTTCGTCGTATGAAAGAACGGTTACCACAATCTGCACCTCGCGACGCAGACGATCGTCAAAAAGCGGACGAATAGAGCGATCAATCATGCGCCCAGAAAGTACCGCCAAATCAGATGGCCGCCCTTCGCGGCGCACAAAACGACTCCCGATGATTTTACCCGCGGCGTAGAATCGCTCTTCGTAATCAACTGACAGTGGGAAAAAATCGGACGGACGATCCTCCTTGCCCATCACCACCGTCACCAGCACGTGCGTTTCGCCGTATTTTCCGATAACCGCCGCATTTGCCTGACCAGCAAGGTCGGACATCGTAAAAACCAAGTCGCGCCCGAAAAATGGAAGGGCGTATTCCTTTTTGTTTGGTACGTTCATATCCCTATCGTGTTTGTTTTATATTCCCGCGACCGCGGATCAGCAATCGTGGGTGCTCTTCTAAATTGGTATACACGTCAACCGCCTCCTTCAAGCGCGCCGAACCGCTCCGCCCGAATGACGCCACTTCAACTTGGCGCCCCATGCCAAACTGCAGATATTCCACCAGCGGGATAAAATCACCGTCTCCCGTCACCAGAATAACGACATCAAGAAACGATGCCATGCGAATCGCATCAACCGCCATCCCCACATCCCAATCCGCTTTTTTGCTCCCATCGGCAAAAATCTGCAAATCTTTCATGCGCAGTTCAATGCCGTTTTTTTCTAACACATCAAAAAACGACGCCTCGCCCAGCGAGCTGTCGCTTTTAACCACATACCCGATGGAACGAATTAGCTTCCGGCGTCCCACTAATGTTTTTACCAGTTGCGGAAAATTAACCTTTGCCTGATAGAGGTGTTTTGCCGAATGATAAATGTTCTGGATGTCGATAAACACCCCAACGCGCTGGTCTAGAAACTCCATTGTTATTTTTTGAGCCCAAGTTTTTTGATGAGTTTGCTGTAGGCGGTCTCATCGGTGCGTTGTAAAAACACCAAAAGCTTGCGGCGCATGGATACCATTTTTAAAAGCCCTCGCCGAGACGAGTTGTCCTTCGGATTTGCTTTTAAATGCTTGGTCAGCTCCTCAATTTGACGCGATAAAAGACCGATCTGGACCGGTGCGGAACCCGTATCGGTATCGTGTGCGCGGACCTCTTTGATAACATTTTGTTTCTTTCGTGGTGTAAGCATTGCTTCGCACTATACGCCGTTTGCGGTTTAAAGTCAACGCGCACCTGTTGCGCTCACTGGCGCAAAAAGCCGAAAAAAACGGCCGCCTCCCGAAAGAGGCGACCGAAGAACGTGCTACAACCGCAAAAATTCAGACTTTGGCCGACCTTCCTCGGCAAGATGCGGATACCAGAGACCGCAAATGATATCTGCCAGAACAACGATTGAGACCGAGCATCCTTCAATAAGCAGGATGCCGTCGTCTGCCGATACACTCGCCAACGCCCCGGGACATTCGCGATTAATCTTCCAAACCAAGGGGTCAAGATCAACCCCTCGGGCGGTGAGCCAATCGGAAACGCGCCGCATAATCGCCGGCCGTCTTCCGCCGCGGCACGCCGCGCATGCGTCGGGCGACACTGATGCACCTGGCTCGTGTTGGCCGAAGGGATAGTTGAGGGCTAGCTCAAGCAAATCATTCACAACCTCAAACTTTGTCCTTCCGTCATCCATAGCGCCACCTCCCTTTCAATAAACGCCATCCGCAAAAATCCTCCGACAAAGAACGAAAAACAGCACACTGCCGTCGTAAGCAAACAAAACCGTTATAGTACATAGCACGGAACAAGAGGCCGGTCAAGAAAAAGCCCGCATAATGCGGGCACGGTATCGGGTGGCACGAGCGCTTACCCGAAAACCGGATGTGGCTCCCACGCTTCGATGGTTTGATCAATAAAACGGAAGAGCATTTCCATCCCTTCGTCGGTTTCAACCAAATCGAGGGGGCGCATGCCGCCTAATCCGATATATCGAGTCCGGGCAAATTTAGAAAAACCCTCGTCATCGAGCAATCCCCCAATGCGTTCCCGAAGAGAGTCAATCGTCTTCTGCCAGCAAGCCAATTTTTTTTCAAGGCGCGTATCCATCTTCACATTCGCGATTGCGTCCATCGTCTCCTCCTTAAGATAACCGCCTCAAAAACAAGCGTGCTGTGCTGAGTATGTTCCCGCAGAAAATAAAAATCAACCACCAAAAACAATCACACGACCCGCAAGCACCACACTGGTCAAAGAAAAAGCCCGCATGGTGCGGGCTGGTTGTACGAGACACCGGATGAAGAGCGAGCAATTACGACATTTCGCCGGCTTTACTTCCCTTAACAAAGTCCAAGACTCTGTGGAGTCCGGCTTTGCCGTTGGTCTCCAGATAGTCCAGGGGGGATAAGCCGTCCAAGCCGGCCTGCTTGGTTTTCATGAAGTCCCAGAACTTCTTCTCGCTATTACCCAGAGCGCTTCCGACGGCCTCGCGAACCTTAATGATGGCCTTATACAAATCGATTTTCTTCCCCATCGGAACCTCCTTTGTGAGCAGCACCAGCGCTGCGTTCTGCACATACTCAAACACATCAATGATGTTTTTGCAATACCAATGTGTCGCACAATATTTTGTGGTACAATGGAAATGCACCATAAAAAATGAAGGGAGTGAGATCGGTTGTTTTTTCCCATCTTTCCATCTTTCCATCTTTAATTTTTTATATTTGATTTTTGCATTTTCATGTCCGCCATACAATCCCATCTCAAAGACTATCTGGACTATCTGGAAATAGAAAAAAACCGATCCCCCAAAACTGTGGACAACTATCGGCGGTATCTTGAGGCATTTATTACCGAAGAAAAAATTGCATCAGTGAGCAACCTCACCAACGATGCCATTCGGCGTTTTCGCATCACGCTCTCGCGCAAAATCGTCGACGGCCAGCCGCTTAAAAAAATCACCCAGAACTACTACGTAATCGCGATACGCAATTTTCTCAAATTCCTCATCAAGCGCAACATCACACCTCCGGTTCTTCCGGACCAAATTGAGCTCCCCAAAATCCCCCAACGGCAGATTGATATCATGGACTACGCTGACCTGGAACGATTTTTGTCGGGTCCGTCGGGCGATTCTCTGCGCGCGCTGCGCGACCGCGCGCTTTTGGAAACATTGTTTTCCACCGGCCTGCGCGTCTCCGAACTCTGTTCGCTATCGCGCTACATTGATCTGGAGCGGGGTGAAACAACAATCCGCGGCAAAGGAAGTAAGTTGCGCGTCATCTTTTTTTCCGATCGCGCCACGACCGCCGTGCGCGCCTATTTGGATAAGCGCGGTGATGCCGAAGAAGCACTCTTCGTCAGTCTATCAAAAGCAAAAAATCCCAAGGTCATCGGCCCCATCATTCCCCGCACCGTCCAGCGGCTGGTGCAACTCTATGCCCACAAAGCCGGCATCCTGGGCACGGTAACGCCCCATCAATTGCGCCATCAGTTTGCCACCGACCTGCTCATGAACGGCGCCGACATCCGTTCGGTCCAGGCGCTCTTGGGACACGCCAACATTTCAACCACGCAGATGTATACCCACGTCACCAACCGCGAACTTAAAAATATCCACGACGCATTCCACGGCAAGCGCCGCGCAAAATAAAACCCGTCATGCACACACCATGCACAACGGGTCATTCCTTCAGGCGCGCGCTTCTTTTGAGAAGAAACATCGCACCCACTATGGACGAGAGGAATCCGCGCTCCGCCGCGTACGCGCTGTAATCAATCACCGCCGCGTACGCCCCTGCGGAGAGAAACCGCCCCGCGTTCCACTCATAGAATATGAGCGAGAGCCACACGGCGGCGACAAACGCTTCTGGCGAATCAAGTCGCTTGAGCTGATCCGTCAGAAAACATTCGTCTTCCTCCCATCCGGGCCGCCGGCAATACACGCGAAGCCCTCGCTCCATTACCGGCGCCACATCAGCGGCGGGGCACACGATTACCTCCCATCTGCTTGAGCACTTCCCACATGCTCGTTTCGACGATGGCACGCGCCGATCCCTTTTTGGCCACGCTGTCGCCGTGGGCCGGATCAATCGCATACTCAATCATCGCGTGCCGCGACTGGCTGGTCAAAACATCCGGTGCGCACGACAGGTACAAAAAGGAAATTTCTTTCTCCTCCTCGGTAAGATGCTTATTGCCAAGGATGAGCGCCAATCCCTCTTGCGCCTCTTCATGTTCCGGACGATGCGCCATAAGCCGAAGCCCCAACTGATGGATCGCAAAAAGGCGAAACACGAGATTGTTGCCACTTCCATCCATACGTCACCTCTCTTTCTTTTTTTGGTTTATGTCACAATGAGCCAAATCTATTATGCAATTTTTTAAGCAGATAGTCAAACTTTACATTACTACTACCACCACCAAAAACTCCCTTCGCCGATTGGCGAGGGGAGTTTTAAATATCGTCGAAAAGTAAATCCTAGTGCATCGCCTGCAATTGAGCCACGAGCATCGCGACTAATTGTTGGAGCAATTGCACCAACACTCCCTGCAATTCAACAATCTTGGCTCTCACCTGCTCGGTGGTCATCGTGCCGCCAGTCGTGGTTGTTCCCGTGCTGGTTGCCGTCGTGGTCGTCGTAGACGGAGCGGTGTTGGACACCGTTACCGTAATGCCGGCGGCCGGCGTTTCGCGATTACCCACCCAATCGGACGCGCGCGTCTGAACGGTATAGGTTCCGGCGGTCGGGTTTGTCCAGTTGTACGTCCATGTGACGTTGGTTCCGGTATCTCCCGCATTTACATTCGCCGAATGCCATGATGTTCCCCCATCGGTGCTCACCTCAACCATCTGGATTGACGATCCGCCCGTATCCTGCGCCGTACCGCTAATAGTAACGATTGGCGCAACCATCACGGTCGAATTGGTCGCTGGTGATGTGATAAACGATGTTGGTGCCGTCATATCGTGCGGGCCCGATGATGATGAAGGCGCCACACACGAAGGACTTGGGTCAGAAACCAATGACACGATTGAATCTCCCGCCTTGCCCAGCATTGCGCCAAAGTAGTAGCGCGTGCTCGGGTTAAGGCCGGTCACTAATTGCTGAACACTTGAACCCTGCGCCGAAGCCGGCGCCCATGTCTGTGTATAGGTCGTTGGTCCAGCTCCCCAGTTACCATCGGTAATTGCCGAAGCATAGGTCTTAACCACATAGCCGGTAAAGAGTCCCGACGTGGTCTGTGCTGTTTCCGTCCAGCGGACCCACACTGCACCCGCCTGTCCGGACGACTCACAGGTCATGTTAGCAATCTTGTTCTTGGCGATAATAACCGTATCGGTTCCCACCTTGGTGTTTCCCGTGGCGGTCACCGTAATAGGTGAACCATCAGTATCTAATTGAATATTCCCCGACCACACACCCGCATTCCCCGTAAACGATGCTTGAGCGATGGAAGCCGGATAAACCAACCCCGCGCTCGCCGTTAACGCAACCGCGCCAGCTCCATAGCCCAATGTCGTTGCATTGTTATAGACATCTTCTCCAGTAATTGTCGTTGCCACCAAAGCGCCCGTGACACTTGATGCGGGTGTGATAACAACCGCGAAGTGATCAAGCACGTCTGGTGTAACGGTAATGGCCGACTGCGTTCCGGTGATTGTTCCTGTAATCGTATCAGTCGCCGTCACCGTCCGCTCTCCGGCGGTCTTGAGAATAAATCCATTCGCAAATGTGCGCGACCCATTGTCTCCTCCCACAAACGTATAATCAATTCCTCCCTGCAAAACAGCAGCCGGGTCATTTGAGGTAAAGTGAACCGTTCCCGTATAACCAGTAGCGGTGTTACCAAATTGATCAAGTGCCGTAACGTTTCCTCCCACGCTCGTTCCGGCAACCACTGGGTCAGTGATGCCAGAAACGCTCAGGGTCGCGGCAGTGCCCGGAATTTGCGTCAACGTTCCAAAGTTCGTTGCGCCCGTAATTCCCGTAATCGTGCCGGACGTCATGAGGATATTCCCCGGAGCGTGTATCGGCGTGCCGGCGGCCACCTTTGCTTTTATCGCCGTCACACCTCCGATTGTCATCGTCCCCGCAACAGAAGATACATTACCGATCGTGATGGTCAGTGTGGTCGGCGCAACGGTCGCCGTTGCACTTCCCGCCAAACCAGCGCCGGTATACACCACATCCGGTGTTGAGCCGGTATCAAAGGTAAAACCAGCCGGTGCCGTAAGCACAATAGATCCCACCGCAATATCGCCGGCGGCTCCTTCAGTAACGACGATGTTGGGCAGGGTAGCCGATGTGCCCGTCAAACTATCGGAACTCACATTGGCGGTCGCCGGCGTGCTAACGGAGGCGGCGGCAAATGCCTGCGGGGCCAACCCGATCGTTGCACCCAGCGCCAAAAGTCCGATTAAAAATACATACGCTGTTTTTTTCATTTTTTTATTTTACTTACTATTAAAAAATATTTATAGAAACATTCGCCTAATAACTTCCACCACAATACACGAAAATATCGACCCACTCGTGATGTTTGCTTCAGTATACACTAACCCCAAAAAGCAAGCAATTTAAAAACTGTGCATAAGGCATCTGGGGAGAAAATGAGGTGGCGTTAAAATCCGCGCGCCTCTGCAAAACTAAAAACCGCCCTTGCGGGCGGTTTTTAGTTTGTACGTGCTTACAAAAGCACGACAACATTACGGAAGCGTGACCACGTTGGTGCGCGCCGGAATAGACCAAGTCGTTCCGCCGTACCCAACGAATCCACCCGTAACCGTGGCATCTCCAACCGCCTCAACTGACCACTGCATCTGGGTGTTTGAAGGCCATTTTGCAGTATCCGTCGTGGTGATTTTCAAGACCAACTGTTTGGGCGTACCCACCGCAACCGTCAGCAAGCCCGCCTTAGCAAAGAGAATGGTTCCATTCGCTTTGTTGAGCGTGATCGTGGTGGCGCCAAGGTCGTTGCCATCTCCATCATAAAGCTTGAAGAGCAAGGCATCGTTCGCGTTGGTTCCATCAGTCAAGCCGCTCGGGAGTCCAGTCTTTGACGTAAAGGTAATGCTGGTAAAGACCGCATTGCCCAAGTCAGAGCTGTTGTTGGTGACATCCCAAACTGCGTATTGCTGTAACGTACCGCGGGAGACCGATCCTGACGGAGAGGTCGCCGCTTTCTTCACTTCGGCAATCGTCTTGCTAAAGCTGTACGTTCCTCCGGCATACGGAGAAGCAAAGCTCAATGCCAATCCTGCGGTGTCCGTATTTGAATCATACGCCGTTCCGCTGGACTGACCGATAAACTTCATTTGGTTCACTGCGTTGGCAAGTTTAGTGACAACAACAGTGGATCCATCGGCAGCCGAATTGATGTTCGCCTTCACGATGATTGTCTTGTTGACGTTCTTGGTAAAGATAACGTCGTTCAAGAAATCAGATGAAGCAAACGTGGCTGTTTCGATGTTGGCCGCACCATTGGCCGCAGTCACAGGGTTGGAAAGCGCCGTTACGCCGTCATCGGCATACAACGTCACTGATCCAATGCTGCTATTCGGCAATGATCCGCCCGTTCCATCAAACGTAACAACCAAGTCAGTCAACTTCATGTCCTCGCGCTGTCCATAGACCTTGATCGCTCCCATCGTGACATTGTTTGTCGGCGAGAGAACGCCTTGGCTGTACGGCGTCAAGTTAGAATCAGCTGACGGAATGGCTTTGCCTGCCGGGTACAACGTAATAGCCGTTGTGCCGACATTGGTCGTGCTGTTGATGGTCGCACCAGATGACAATCCGTATCCGACTCCAGAAACCCAGGTCGTGGTGATGCCATCAGAACCACCGGCATCAAGCACGGTGTTGGTGACGCCCTTCACCAAGAAGGTGAGTGTCGTGTTGCCCGGAATCGTGTAGTTCAATGAGAACGCCACGTTCGTGTTGTCAACGGTGATGTCCTTCAAATCAGACACCAATGAGTCTCCCACATACAACCCCACCGAAGAGAGGTAGTTGCCTGCGGCAAACGCAACTGCAGCATCAACAAACTTAAGGTTGACGGTGCTGACAATCGTGTTTTCTCCGTTCGCGCGAACATCAAAGGCGGCCAACGTAATCTTGTTGGTGGTCTTGATGATGTAGGACGCGGCACCTTGCGGGTGCGAAGAAGACATGGAAACAACTAACGTACCGATGCCAATGGTGATGGTGTCACCAGCAAAGCTACCGGACGATGTCGTGTTGGTTCCGGAAGTCGCGCCGCGCGCAACAACGCCTCCAGCCGCAACGCCCAAGATAATCGTGCGGGCATTGCTGTTTGAGTCACCCGAGATGTCGCCCATGAGCTGCAAATTGATTGAAGCTCCTTTGGTCAACGTGATCGGGCTGGTCAAATTGAAGGTGATTTTGTTGTTCGTCAGCGTGGCTGGTCCGGCCAAAACGCTCGTGTTGCCAACCTGTTTCAACACCAAGTTTGAGATATCGGAAGCCGAAATGGTTCCCGTGTTGGTGAAGGTAATTTGGTTGACCGCAACGTCTTCGTTGGATCCAGCTGAAATGTTGAGCTGAGCCATCACGATGCCCGTCTCACCGGTTTTAACGGTGGTCTTAGGAACCGTGCTGAACTTAGAAACCGAGACACTGCCCAATTGTCCCGCCGGGACGATTGAGAAGCTGTTGCCAATCAACGGATATGATCCGGTGAAAGTGCCACCAGAAATGCTGGTCGCTGATTCCAAGCCGTAGCGAAGTACCGCCAATGTGGCAGCCCCCGTTCCGATGGAAGCATCAACCGTAATGGTGCGCGTGCCGTTGGCCGGAACGACCAAAGCAGGAACCATCACGACATTAACCTGGTTTCCAGCCGGTGTCCGGTCATTGCCGAACTGAATGCCGTTTTCGTCATAAATGCGAACAGCTGAAACATCGGTGTTACCCGTTGATTCGGTCGTGCCGTATGACTTAATCGTCAAACCGGTAACATTGGTCGCCGTGGAGCCACCCGTGAAGACAATCTTCATAACCGGGTTGTTCGCCGAACCCTTCTGAACGTTTGCGCTCGTCGGGCTATCGGTGGCCAACGCAACTGACATCGGGATAGCGGTCGTGGTTCCTGTACCAGTTCCCGTTCCCGTGCCGGTTCCCGTTCCTGTTCCCGTGCCAGCCGTAGCGACAAATGCGCGAGTCTTAGGACCGAAGTAACCGACTGCCGGCGAAATACCATTGGCGCTCTGGTAAGCAGCCAAAGCCGCTTTCGTCATTGCACCAAAGTAAGCCGTCGGGGCGGAGATTTTCAAAAAACCTCCATTGATCAAAACCTGCTGCAAAGCGGAGACGTCGGCACCCTTCGCACCCACGGTGAGGTCGCGAGTAAACGAGTAGGATGAGCCGGACGTTGAACCGCCCTGTGTGCCGAGCTGTGTTTGCAAGGAATTGATCTGCGCCAAAAGAGCGCTGATCTGAGCCTGAAGTTCCGCGGCAGTCTGCGCGTGCACTGAGGGCACGAGGGTAACCACCATCGCAACAGCAAACATAGCTACAGCAACTTTCTTGAAAATACTCATGATAGCTATATGTTTTCCCTCCCAGATTACACACATCAGCCACACGGCATCGTATATAACTGGAGGAAGAATTGCTTAGATTAATTGACCTGAATAATATGTACCTGATAGCCATCTCGTTTCTGTTATCGACCCGCTGCTTTGCCCGGTGAGGACGAGTCAGCAAGCTAACGTGCCACAAGCGGCTCTAATTGCATTGATCTTCTTGCGAAGATCCGCGCGGGGGAAAATGTTTGCACACTTTTTCCCGCACCGATACTCACAAAGAAAAAACTCACGGCTTTTGGTGAGTTGGAAACGTGCGCACACAGAGTCGCGGGCTTTTATGGCGCTCCGCGATTGCGTGTCATCCGTTCCGCCTCACCCTTTGTACCTCGACAAACATCGAGATCAAAGGACAGAACAGCTCTCTATTTGATTGAATGTAATGTACCACATTACTGACTGCAGAGCAACTTACTCCAACAAGCAGAAACGTGTCAAGCCCCATACGGACCTGCGAGCCAGCGCCCTGTGTGCCGCTCTAAAAGATTAAACGAGAGTCCGCACCCTTTGTTACGCCTCCATAACGCGCAACGGCTTGGGGCGGTTGAGAGGCGCCCCTTTTCCCTTTTTGAGACGAAGAAACGAGTGGGGACCGCCGCCGCCCAGACGCTCGACAATCTTGCTATCCACCATATGCTGAATATCGTACCGCAACGTCCGCTCGCTCACCCCCGGAAGATTTTCTGCCACATCCCTAAGCGTTGAGTAGGTTTTACGCGAAAGTTGCTCAATAATGACCGCGTGCCGCTTATCTGCGGTCATTGCCGGATTGCGCTTTGAATTGCCGGATTGTGCAGAGACAAGAGATGTTTCCTCGCTTATGGCGGCAACAGCATCGCGTACCGCATTGCCGGACTCTTTGCCGGATTCTTTGCCGATATGATTTTCTGTCGCGATAGAATCCCCCGTTTTCTCTCTATATATAGAGAGAACATCATTGCCGGATCCAACGGTTGCCATTGCCGGACTTTCGTGCGTCGCAACGGACTGTGTGGAAGAAACTTCGTTTTGTTTCTGATTGTCAGTTGACGCACTATCCGCGGCAGTCGTTTGCGTACGCGCCTTACCCATACTATCGGCGATTATCCCCATGAAGTCAGCCAACAACATCGGCGGTCGTGAAAAGATTCCATCGATTGATGGCTCCTGGGTACGATCCGCTCGCTCTCGAGAATCGGGCAGTGAAGCATTGCGGGCATCGGCCGCTCCCCGTTCACGCAACTCAAGAATGGCGGCGCGCAATGTTCCTGTTTCGCGCAAAAGAACACCGGCGTTGGTTTTGCCGATTTCGCCGATATTGGCAGCGAGACGCACCGTCTCCTCTAAAGCATCGAGGGTAGCAATGTCCCGAACAACAAAGTAGTCCAGGGCGCGATCTTCCAGCGTCTGGCGAAGCTTGGGGCGCGAAACATATTCGGCCACCCGAAAAACAGCCCATACCACCTCAAACGAACGCTGATTGAAGAACTCTGATGAATACATAGGTGACGCACTCCGCTAAGTGCTTTCCAAGGTAAACCAAATAACACCACACGTCAAGAAAAAACATCCCCCCAAATGCCAACGCCAACAGGATCCCGCGGTCTGATTTCCCGCCACACGTCGTCGCTGGTCTTTGCGGCATCACCCACAGACATTTTCCGGCACCATTTCTGCAACAACCCCTGCAAGGCACCCCAACATTACGCGAATGATTTCCACCAGTGCCCCCCCACAAAAAACACTTCAACCCTGCACCAATGTTTTCCGCCAACGCCCCACTCCTCGCAAAGTATCTCCTCGCCTCAAAAATATTTCCCCGTCTTCAAAACATCTCCTCATCTCAAGGGCACCCATCCTTCTCCAAAGCATTTCCTTGTCTCAAAAACACCTCCCCTGTGGATAACTGTTTCTGACGATCGTCAGAAACAGTTATCCACAGGGGGCAAAGATTTAAACGATCTTCCACGCAATGCGCCAGACAGCATTTTAAACAACGATCGAAGCAATGCCGAAAGTTGACCAAAAAACATATAAAAATTTCCAAACCATGCGGGTTCAAAAAATCTTACCGCCGACAATAACCTACGCCCCGGAAGCGAACAAAACGGCCACGATTCTTTCTACGATTGGCGACTTCGGCGTTGAATGTTGTGACTTAGCAATGGCAGTGCTTATCGCCGGATATGGTGCATCCCCAGCGCGCGTAGCAATTGTCAAAGATCGAATGCACAATCGACGAATATGCGCACAACACGATCACGCCCATACCCGCCAATGCATGCGAAGATATCGCGCCATGGTAAAAAAACTGGAGGAACAGAATCTCATCAAAAAAGAAACGAGAAAAAAGAAACTATTTTTGTGCCTCACCCAACAGGGGAAAAATTATTTAACAAAGATACGACGACACGAACAAGCCGTGCAATCACACAAAACACAAACCTATGCACGAGCACGATGGATATTAATCGTTTTTGATATTCCGGAAGGAAAGCGCGACAAACGAGCATGGCTGCGAGCAACGCTTATCACGATGGAATTTATCATGATACAAAAAAGTGTTTGGATGGGAAAATTGATCCTCCCTCGATCGTTCATCGATGATCTTCGCGAACAAGAGATACACACCTACGTTCAAATTCTTGAGATTACTAAACGTGGGACGATAGAATGCGTGGGAAGAAAAACAGCCTGCACGGCCATCGCGCAGTGATGAACAAGAGCGTAAAAATTGTTGGCGTTGTTATGCAGTACGCAATTTTTTTGAAAAAAGAACGAGCAACGCGCTGGCGGCAAGTGCCATGGTCGCCCCGAAATAAAACGGCGCCGATGCGCCGACATGATCCCACAAAAAGCCAGCGATAAAACTTGCCGGAAGTGTCGCGATGCCGATCGTGGCCGCATATATACCAAACGCGCGGCCACGATGGCCGGGCTCAACTATGTCCGATAGGAACGCCTTGGCAACTCCTTGGTTGGCGGCATAATAAACGCCGTACAGGGCATACAGCGGCCAAATAACCGCCGCGCCTGACGCGAGGGCAAAACCAAGATATACCAATGCGTACGATCCCCACCCGATACACATGGTCGGGATGCGGCCGATTTTATCCGACAGCGCCCCCAAGGGAACGGCCAACGCGGCATAGATCAGATTAAAAAGCGCAATAACCAAAGGGATTTCTAAAAGCGTCACCCCCAAGCTCTTGGCGCGGAGAATTAAAAATGCATCCGAGGAATTTCCTAAAGTAAAAAGGACAATAATAATCAGAAAAAGATAAAATGATGCCGGTAATTTTGTTGGTGAGCGCGGCATGGAAACGACCGGCGACTCGACGCGAGCCGGAGAAACTTCCCGAACGTTAACGACCAGCACCGCCAACGTAATAACCAGTGGCACCGCCGAAAAAAGCAGAATCAAATGATAGAGCGACGCACTCCCCTGCAAAAGGTAGAGCAGCGCAAAAAGAATCAGCGGGCCGACAACCGACCCCAAGGTGTCGAGCATGCGCGCAATGCCAAAACTTTTTCCCCGCACCCGCACATCGGCAGAACCGGCGATCAATACGTCCTTGGGAGGATCTTTGACACCCTTTCCCGCACCATCACAGGTACGCAAGGCAATAACCGACGCCCCCGAAGTAAAGAGTGCCAGCAACGGACGGCTCACCGCCGAAAGAAAATAGCCGATAAAAATAATCGGCTTTTGTTTTTTAAACCGATCAGAAAAAAAACCAGCAACAATGCTGGAAAGATTTGCGCTGGCTGTGACGACGCCCTCGGCAACACCGACAAACGTTTTATCAAAACCCAAAACCGCCGTCAGATAGATGGGCAAAATCGGCGAAAAAACATCTTGGCTGATCCCGCCAAAAAAACTCAGCAATCCGACAAAAAATACATTTCTATTTTTTGAACGCTTGTCCGGTGCCATGCGGGACTACTCTTCTCTGGTGATATAAACCTCGCGCGCCTTAGCGCCATCGCCGGGGCCAATGATATTTTTTTCCTCCATCATATCAAGCAATCGCGCCGCGCGCGCATAGCCAACTTTCAGCCGGCGTTGCAAAAGCGACGCGGAGGCCTTTTGCGCCTCACGCACCACATCAACAGCCTGCTCAAGCATCTCGTCATCGTCAGCGTCCTGTTCAAATCCATCAAAAATATCCCCGCTGGTCATGGCACCGGTTCCCTCTTCGCTCTGATCGCTTTCAAACGGCATTCCCGGCTGAGCCACGTCAACCCATTCGGCGTTGTGTTCGCGGATAAAATCGGTCACGCTTTTTATCTCTTCTTCGGAAATATACGCTCCCTGAATACGCCTCGGCTTAGAAAGCTCGGCGGATATAAAGAGAAGATCGCCCCCGCCCAATAATTTTTCAGCGCCTGCCGTATCTAAGATGGTGCGTGAATCGATTTGACTGGCCACCTGCAAAGCAACGCGTGAAGTGATGTTTGCTTTAATCAAGCCCGTGATGACCTCAACGGAAGGCCGCTGGGTGGACAAGATAAGATGGATACCTGTCGCGCGCGCCATCTGCGCCAAACGCACGATTGCGTTTTCAATATCCCGCCCGTAGGCCGCCATCAGGTCGGCCATTTCATCAACCACGATAACGATAAACGACATCGCCTCATCCGTGTTTTTTTTGTTGTAGCTCTGAATATCGCGCGCGCCGGCTTTAACAAAAATTTCATATCGCCGCTCCATTTCGGAAATCGCCCACCGGAAAACTCCCAATGCCTTTTTGCCCTGGGTAACCACTGGCGCAACTAAATGCGGCAACCCGTTATACACCGACAATTCAACTCGTTTGGGATCAATAAGAATGAGCTTGAGCGTTGCCGGGGAGTTCTTGTATAAAAGAGAGATAAGAGCCGAATGCAGGGTAATTGATTTTCCCGATCCGGTTGCGCCAGCAATAAGCAAGTGCGGCATCTTCTCAATATTGGAAAAAACTGGCTCGCCCGTTACATCGCGGCCAATGCAAAACCCCAACGTTCCCGATGAAACAAAATCAGGATAGGAAATCAAATTGCCCAACCGCACCATCGCCGCACTCTTATTGGGGACCTCAATGCCGACATACGGCCGCCCGGGAATCGGCGCTTCAATGCGAATGGGGTGTGCAGACAACGCCAAAGATAAATCCTGGTTGAGCGCGGTAATACGCGATAATTTAATGCCCTCGGCAGGTCGCAACGTAAATCGCGTTACCTTGGGACCGATATTGATTTCTCCCATCTCTACGGGGATGCCGAAACTTTCAAGTGTGCGTTTAATAATATTGGCATTGGCGCGCAAATCGCCCGCGCCCGGTTTTTCAACCGATGTTTTGAGCAATTCGAGCGGCGGCGCCTTGTAGTCGGCAAATTTCTTTAGCATTCCCTTTAATGCTTTTGCCGGCACGCTCTTTGATTGTGCAACGATCACCGCCGCCCCTTGCGCGCCATCGTCGCTGACGGGTTCTTTGTCATCTTTTTCTTTTTTCGTTTGTTCGCTTTGCGCCTCCGCTTTGCGCACCATGGCGTCCTCGTTTTTTGCCAACGCTTCTCCTTTGACCGGTTCGTCATCGTCCGATTTTCCAAAAGAAAAGAGTCTAATGGGACGATTAAACACGATCACAATGCCGATAACCGCCGCGATCACCAGCACGACTCCCCATGCTACCGGCCCCAGCCATTGTTTACAGTACCCCATCGCAAATCCGATAATACCGGCCTTGTCATGAGCAACCACATCAATAAATCCCAGTGACGACGCAAGAAAAAGCAGGGCTCCCCATATGGTGGCACCATAGATTTTTCGCTCATTTTCATGCAGGAGCAGATTAATGCTCATCCCCGCCAGCGTGATAGGAATTAATATATACCCCCATCCCACACCCTGTGTCGCGATATCAAAAAGAAACTGGCCAATCATCCCGGCGCGCGCAAATCCGGCAAGCGAAAAAACAATCGCCGCCGCAAAGAGCACCAATGCCCAAATGGTGCGGATGGTTTCTTGTGCCAGCGCGTAGCGCGGCTGCGTATTTCCCGAAGAAACGGGAACTCGTCCGCGCCCCCCATCGCTGTGCTTCTTTTTGTTTTTGCGTCCCATAAAATTGTGCGTAGTGCTTATCCCTTGTGTGCGTTTCCCATCTCGGGTTCGTCGGGACACGCTTCGTCGCACTCGTCGCTCTCCCGCTCAATAAGTGCAATGATTTTATCAACCAATTCTTTGGGGTTGGATGAAAAAACGAGCTTCCCAGTTCCACGATGCGCCTTGGCGATGATTTCTTTGATAATATCATCAGTTGCCCACGGCCCCTCCAAAACGCCGATTGGCTTGTTGTCCTCAAAAGCAATGGTGAACTCATTAAATGTTCCAATGCGCCCGCACCCGATAATAACCGCATCGGATGAGCGCGTCATAAGCAGGTTGCGTCCCGCATAACCAAACCCGGTGTACACAATCAGATCATGAAACTCAAATGGCAATTTATACACATTAGCATGTTCGTGATCGGTGGCCGCGGGAGAAACACCAATGGCCATACCACCGGCCTCTTTAGCGCCACGAGCAACCCAAAAGGGAAACCCCGTTGTCGCGCCGTCAATTAATATGGCGCCCCGCGATGCAATCTCTTTCCCAAGCGTCATGGCTATTTCAAACGATCCCTCGCCGCATTGTTCCGTTTGCGCCGCTCCCGAAACGCAAATACGATACCGAACGTGGTCAGAATCGCCCGCATGAACCGATGCTGTACTAGATGTCATATAAAAAATATTATTGATCCGCAAGATCGCGAAGTTCTTCAATGGTTTGATGTTCCGTCTCCGCTTTCCCGCGCGCCCGATGGGCGTGAATCAACAAATCGACTCGAGCGACCAACGCCTGCGGATCCGAATCAAACACCACCGCCACATTTTCTCCTCGGGCCTTGGCGATGATTTCTTTGATAATGTCATCAGTTGCCCACGGCCCCTCCAAAACGCCGATTGGCTTATGATCCTCAAAAGCCGTTGTAAATTCATGAAACGTTCCGATCCGACCACAACCAACAATCACCGCATCGGATGATTGCGTGAGCAAAATATCTCGCCCGGAATATCCAAACCCGGTATACATAATCAAGTCGTGCCACGCAGTCGGCAAATGGTATGTATGCACATGCTGGCGTCGACTGGCGGCAGGAGAAAAACCAATAACGCGCCCCCCCGCCTCTTTGGCGCCCTGGCTGGCAAAAAAAGGAAACCCGGTTGTCGCGCCATCAATAAGAATGGCGCCCGAGGCCGCGATCGCGGCACCCAACAAGCGCGCCTTTTCTTCCGCTCCCTCTCCGCAATGAGCAACGTCGGCAGCTCCCGACACGCATATTTTGTACGCCTGAGGCGCAGTATAAAGTTGGTTATCGTCACCCATGCTGGTGTATAGTATCGCGTCTAGTATACCGTCAAAATGTCAGAACTACAACAATTCGTATGATGATCCGGGGCGCGGCACCATGGCGTCAATCGCAAAATTATCTCTTATTTTTTCGGCAAGGGGCTCGCTTTGATCAAGCTCTCCTTGAACGACAAAAACTTTTTTGAGCGACGCGCGCATGGATCCAACCCATTTAAGCAGTAACGGTTGATCGGCATGTGCCGAATAGGCGCCCACCGCCTTAACCGCGCAATGAACCGGCACGCGCTCTCCCATGATCGTCACCTCCGGCGCACCATCCAAAATAGCGCGCCCCAATGTTCCCTCGGTTTGATAACCGACAATGAGAATCGTACTTCTCGCATCGGACAAATAGCGGATCTCGTGATGCAGAATCCGACCGCCGTTAGACATCCCCGATCCAGCGATAATAACCTTGGGAGGAGGAATCTCGTTGATCTCTTTCGATTCTTCCTTAGTCAGCGTAAAACGCAATCCTTTAAAATCAAAAATGTCTTCCCCATGCCGCAATCGCGCCAAAGCCTCCGCATCAAAGAAGTGCGGGTCGCGCATATATTTTTCATAAACGGCGGTCAATTTGATAGCCAAGGGACTATCAATAAAAATCGGCACTTTGGGAATGCGCCCATGATCAGCTAGATCGCTCAATTCATATAAAAGTTCCTGCGTACGCTCCATGGCAAATGCCGGAATAAGCAATGTTCCCTGCTTGGCAACGGTATCTTCGATGGCATCTTCCAAAATAGTTTTCCGCTCGGCCACCGATTCGTGCACGCGGTTGCCGTATGCCGATTCCACCAACGCATAGTTTGCCTCGTGGATATACTCCGTTTCACGCACCAGCGGCGCGGGAACATTGCCCAAGTCGCCGGAAAATGCGACGCTCACGCCTCGATGCGTTACCTTAATGCTCGCTGATCCCAAAATGTGCCCCGCATCATACAATTCAACGCTCATCTGACCGATGCTCATCGGCTGATGGTACGGAACCGCGCGCCATAACGAAAGAGCGCCATCAATATCCTCAATGCCATAGATCGGCTCTCGCGATGACTCGCGCTCCATTAAATGCTGTGCATCAAGCAATAATTCACGCGCCACATCGCGCGTGGGAGCCGTTGAATAAATGGGACCGCGATAGCCGTCTTTATAAAGCTTAGGCACTCGGCCGATGTGGTCGATGTGCGCATGCGTAATAAAAAGAGCCGCAACGCTCTTGATGTCAAACTCAAACGGCTGCGTGTTGAGCGCTTCTTCGGCCGCGGTTCCCTGATGCAACCCGCAATCAATAAGCAGTGACGTTTCGCCGTCGCTCAAAAGGTAATTTGATCCCGTTACCTGTCCCGCGCCCCCTAAAAAAGTAAGTTTCATAAATACTGTGGTATACTTTCAGAAAATCATACCACATTATGAGCCCATTCTCAAAAGAAACATTGCCATTTGAAGAAACTTCAAGAAACGGCTTCGTGGGACTCGAGGAAGACGATCCGAGAATTCCTCAAAAGATCGGAGGGTTTGAGAATATAGAAGCAAGTGACATCGACCACCAGCGTAAAATCGCTGTTTTCTGGTACCACGATGGCGTCCGCGCCAAATGGCAACTCATCAAAACTCCCGATGGCAAGGAACGCGCACTCATCCTTGCGCGGATGAGCAATGGAACCAGCACCGGCACTTTTATTTCAAGCCGAGATATTTCGGATACGATTAAAATCGTATGCGCCCTCTTTACCGATAAAAAAACAAAAAACCAGGGCACGACCGCTAAAGAATCAGATCTTCCTTTCTCTTAATTTTTCTTCAACAAAGAGACGATTGTCTCCCGCTCAGACCATGGTTCTCGTGCTCCGCGCGGCCCATGAATCCATTGTTCCGACCCTTTGCCCGTCGCCACCACCACATCTCCAGGACGAGCCAGACTAATCGCGCGCGCCAGCGCTGCCTTTCTGTCAAGAATCTTCTCGCACACCTGTCCGCGATTATGGGCGAGCCGCTCTTTTTCAAACCCCGCACCCAACGAATCAATAATCTTCTCCGGGTCCTCGTGATAGGGGTCTTCGTTGGTGAAAATAACCACATCGCAGAACCGCGCCGCTACCGCGCCCATCACCGAACGCTTCCACTCATCGCGCCCGCCTCCCGCAGACCCAAGCACCCCAATCACGCGACTAGATGATTTCCCTTTCAGCTCGTGAGCCAGTTGATAAATATTCTCCAATGATTCGGGAGTATGTGCATAATCAACAATAACTGCAAACGGCTCGCGGACAATAATGTTTGCGCGGCCGTCAACTCCGGGAAATGCGCGCAGTGCAGCCATAATTGTTTCGTCGCTTATCCCCTCGGTACGAGCGATCGCTCGTGCGCAGGCAATATTAATCTTATTGAACGATCCAGGGAGTGTTGCGGGGACTGTGCCATCGGATACATCGGCGGGCGAAAAAATAATCACTGGCGTTTCCGCGGCCGCGCGGATAAAAACATCTGCCTCGGCATCGTCTCGATTAACAAAGAGGCGCGCCCGATCATGACGCGTGCGGACGATTAATCGAAAAAAATCCGCTTTGGCGTCGCGATATTTTTCAAATGATCCATGCGACTCAATGTGCTCGGGATGGATCCCTAAGAATGCGCCAGCGTGCCAGGTAATCCCCCGATGACGGTGCTGCACCACTCCCTGCGATGTCACCTCGACAAATGCATAGACGCACCCTGCGCGCGCGGCGCGCCATAAAAATTTCTGGATAAAGAATCGGCCAGGCATGGTATTGCCCGTTGTATTTTTTGCGCACGATTGACCGACGCACACCGTCGCCGACGAAAGTCCTGCGGAATTTTTTTTAGCATATGAAAAAATGTGCCACAACAGCATCACGGTTGTTGTTTTTCCCTTTGTCCCCGTGATACCGATGACGCGCAGACGGCGCGATGGGAAACCAAACCAGAGCGCGCCAACCCACGCCAGTCCATAATGGTATCCCGAAAGCAGAAAGCGATAGATGCGCACACCCATACTAAAACGTTATCGCGAACGAGCCAAAACGGCAAGCACTTTTTTAACAACCGCCTCAAGCGTGTCTCCCCCGACCGACGGATGAGAAAGCGCTCGTGCAATGTCTTTTTTGTGATATCCCAATGCCTCTAACGCCTCAAACACATCGCTGGAAAAATCACTCTCTCCCGCACCCGACGATGGTTGTAGGGCCACCTTGTTTTTCAAATCAATAACAACCCGCGATGCGATTCTCGCGCTTACCCCACATTGGCGAGATAAAAGTCCGTCTTTCCCCGACGCAATCATACGAGCAAGCGCCGGTGCATCGGCGGCGTTGAGCATCTTAAGAGCAATTTTGGGGCCAACGCCGGAAACAGAAATGAGCAGCTCAAAAAAAGCCCGCTCTTCTTCTGAAATAAATCCGTATAAATCATATGATTCCGGGTAAAGATAGCAGACGACACGAAGCGGTTTACCAACCCGCGCGCACGAACGAACCGCCTGAGTCGCATAAATCCGAAAGCCGATGCCTGCCACAGTCTCTACCACTACGTGCGGATCAAGCGCCGCCACCACGCCATTAATGCTGTAAATCATAGCTATGCACGCAGTATAGGATAAACGGGTTTGACTTTAAAGGGGTGCTTTGATATCCTCTTCTCATTACCTATGCCACGTATCGCATCAGCAAAAAAAGCGCTCCGACAAAACATTACTCGGCGTGCAACCAATAGCGACCGCAAAGTCGCGCTCAAAAAAGCCGCAAAAGCAGTTCGCAAACTAACGTCGCAAAGTTCCTCAGAGGATATCGCGCGCGTTCTTTCTGCGCTCTATACCACCGCAGACAAAGTCGCCAAAACCAAATATATCAAGAAAACAAAAGCGGCGCGGATAAAGTCTCGCGCGACAAAATTCATTACCACGTTGCGCGCGCGGAGCTAGGCAGAACAACAAAAAGAAACGAGTGCTTGATCGGGGCCTAAGAGCCCCGATTTTATATACCGGTCGCACGCAACCAACAATGCCACTTGTTTTTTATCCGACACGCTTTTGGCCATTATATTAAATAAAAACATCGGCTCAGTGTGGCTTAAAAGTGCCAGCTCCCATTGAGCAAGGCGCTCCCCCCGCGTTGATGCCCGCAACATCCCTTGCGCATACGCAAACGCATTTAAAAATCCTCCGCGCATATCATTAGCACGCACTGCTTGTTCGTCAATGTGCTTTCCCGACGCCCCAAGCACATCTAATTCACTGCAGAGTCCCCATGTATCGCGGACAAAAACATCGGACAAGAAAGCACACGCTCCCGACGTAATATCATACCCATGCGTTTGTGCATATGTCTGCGCAAAAACACGCTGATGAGCCGGCGACAGCGACTTGAACTCTTTTTCTTTGTACGCAATGTCCGCGAGTAATGCGCGGTATGCCTCGGATAAACCACCCTCAAAATCCTCAACCAAAAAAACGATGTGATCAACTCGTTGTGCCGCCTCAGCCAATCGCCGCAACAGCGGATCATCAAGAACTGTGGCGCCATGAGCGCACACGCATATTTTTTTGCCTCCTTCAAAAAGATTCGTTGCCGAAACAAACGCATACGCATCAAGCAATGCCCCTTCATCGGCGCAATCAAATGATTGCACGGCTATGTCGGGATACTGTGTGCGTCGCTCCTCGACTAATTCGCGCACAAACCCAGCACGGCGGTAATGATCGGATCCAGAAAGAACGTAGAGCATGGCTGACTACTCAAATTGAGTTGCCTCGCGCTTAGGCACGAGCGATTTATCCGTCGGCAATTCAATCGAAAACGTGGTGCCACGATTAAGTTCTGACTCTACCACAATTGATCCGCCATGACGCACGATAATGTTTTTGGTGATATACAGCCCCAATCCCGTACCATTGGGGGCGACTTTCATCGCGTTGTCCCCGCGGAAAAATTTTGTAAAAAGTTTTTCTGTTTGATCTTTCGGAATACCAATGCCCGTATCTTGAATCGTAATTTTGATGAACGGACGATCGTCTTCGTTGTGCACCCCAATGGTTACCTCGCCGTTCACAACGTTATATTTAATCGCATTGTCCAGAAGATTGAAAAGCGCCATGCTCATTTTTTGCTGATCAATAAAAACTGGCGGCACCGGTTTTGCCGGACGCTGAAAATACAGCGTAACGCCATACTGGCCAGCCACGACTTGCGCATCGGCGAGCACGGTTGAAAGAAAATCAACAATGCTGACATCGGCAAATTGATAACCAAACCGCCCCTCTTCCATCTTCGACACATCAAGCAAGTCATTAACCGTCTTAAGCATTAATTTTGAAGCGACATATCCAGTATCGATGAGTTCTTTTTGGCTTTGGGTCACCGTTTCTTTCTCGAGCGCTTCAAGCGCCCAGGTAACCGCGGTTAATGGCGTACGCAATTGATGAGCCGCGATGGAAATAAACTCGCTTTTAGCGCGCAGGAGCTCGGCCTCACGCGTGCGGTTGGTAATCATCTTCACAAACCCCACCAGCTGTCCGGCGGCATCAAAAATACGATTGGTAACGACGCGCAGCTCAAGGTGCGGATTTTCAAAAACAATATCAACCACGCTTGGATAGACCCCCTCGTCTGACTGCTGAACAACACTAGGGGCCAATGAGGTGAAAACGACCTGTGCCAATGCCTTGAATTGTGGGTTGGATACCATCGTGGTTGAAAGAACCTGGCCAACAATCTCTTCTTCTCGCACGCCAAAAATTTCAGCCGCTGCCTGGTTAAAAATAAGCACCGAAAAATTCGTATTGTATGCCAAAACACCCGTACCGATATAGGAAATAACGCTCTCCATCTGGCCTGATTGCGTTTTAACATCCAAGCTCGCCGCCGCCAAGCGCCATCCCACAACCCCCGTAATAGTAATTGCAACCGCCGCAATCCCCAAAACAATAATACCCCACGGCAACGACAAAAAAGAAAACCCAATAATCACCAGAATAAGAAAAAGTGGAAGCATGTAAAAAACCAGCCGCAATTCGGGCTGTTTAACCAATTCCTTGGTGGGATAGGGAAAGTGCGATTGTGGCATAGGCGTTGTTTACGACGTGGGAAGATTATAGAGATACACCGTGTGGTCAAGACGATTGATAAAGAAAAGCTGCGTTGCCGTCGCCCACAAAGAAACAACATCCAGCAAAACGTCCGACGCGGTTACCAGAGGCGTCAGCGAAGAAAATGCATCGCCCCCTATGCTATACAAAGAATCATGAAAATAAACGTCGCCGCGCACATAGTCGTTCAAAATATTTAAATCATTTCCTTTGTCGTTTTCTCGCGGGACACCGCAGAAAAATCTTTTTCCGTCTAGAGCAAAAATACATTTATCGGCGATGGTTGCCATCGTCAGCGATCCCCGCTGTTTATTTTCACCATCAAGAAAACTTACCGCCATCGACGTTCCGTTTGGAGATGCCACAAATTGTGCGGCGACAGAGGGAGACGCGCCGCCAAAAACCATCGCGAGTCCATCGCCGTGGGTAACATAGTTAAGCGTTTTCTTGGTAAGATCAAAATACCACACCTGACCATCAACTCCCGACGACGAACGAGACACGAAAAATAGCCGGCTTGCTGATGGCCAATAAATTTTTACATCAACCATCGCGAGCGAGACAAGCGTCGTGCTGGTGCGTCGCGCTGTACCAAGGCTAATGGCTGACACGATCGCTTGACCATTGAGCTCCTTGAGAATCGCCAGTTTTGCCCCATCGGGCGAAAAAGCAACGTCCATCGTCTCCGCGGGCAATACATCCCATGCTTTTGTTTTTATATCAAAAAGGGCGTACGTTCGCGAATCAAAGAGAACGACGATTTTTGAGCCTGACTTATTTTGCCAGAGCCGAAGCGGTGTTCCAAAAGAGGATCCGGCGATCGTTTGTTCTCTGCCGATGTCCTGGATTTGCACCACATCACCCTTGGCGTTCATATAATAAACAGCGTTGCGAATAATCCCCGACGTACTAGTGGTCGATGAAGCAACCCAGAAGACAGCGGCCGGATTAGTGGTGAGCTGAAAGAGATTATTTTTTTGTTGTTGCAGCGCCGCCGATGGCGCAGATTGATCTGGTTGACCCTGATTAACAGATAATGCCCCGGACCCCTGATTGTTGCTCCCCGATGACAGCGGAAAAGTACCTCCTCCCGACGATTGACCGGGAGTCGCCGCTTGTTTGGCGCCCTGAAGCCCAAAATACACGCCGACGCCAATAGCGGCAACAACCAAGAGAGCAATGATGATGATAATAATTCTATTTGTTGGCACGCTGTTCATGGGTTCGTCTCTTATTAATCACCGACACAAAGATATGTTTATAAAAATCTATATAATCCTACTTACAAAAACTCAATCCAAAATCAGTTCCAGCATATTGTTGGTCAACACTAATAGGGACACCAACAGTTACCTTTAACTTACAAGCATCGCTCTGACTAATCCCTAATTTTTGAAGAAACGCCGCCTCTGCCTGTGTCCGCATCGCCATCACGGGTTTTTGCGAAATAGAAATAGCAAATGAATTGTCGGGTTGATAATAGCTAATATCATATCCTGGATTGCGGGCGACAAGAGCCTCGGACCCGCCCGCGGCGACAATTACTGCGTTTTGGTAGAAATTATTCACGGTAACCGCTCCCTGCGCGGTAGGAATACTAAAAACACTACTCGAAGACCCGGCCACTGGGGAAGGGGCCGCGGGAGACGTACTCGTTGGAGCCACAGGAAAGGTACTGCTGGCATTCCCGCCTTGCGGGGGAACGGTTGAGATTGATTGTATATACCAAAAACCCACCACCACGATGGCGACCACAAGAATAATGATGCCGCTAATTAATACTATCTTCTTTGTATTCATATATGGATGGACTAATTATTCTTATAAACCGCATTTTTGAATAGTCGCCGGTCCCCACAATCTCCAACTGCTCCCGTTTCCAGATAATTCGCACGCCTTTGCGATGTTATCGCTGGCACTCTGCGCGGCAGAGAGGCACTGCAAATACAACGCTCTATTGGTGACATTGCACGTCGGGTGACTGCCAGAAAAGGCATGATCAAAAGCGGTGGGACAATTCAGTCCACTAATGGTGTTTGCGCTGATGTTTATTTGAAATAGGCCAATGGAGACAGGGCTTCCATCGGCACATTTATCAGTGCCGCTTTGAGCCATTGGGTTCCCAGAACTTTCAATCATACAAACTCCACCAGCGATTTGAGCATTGCTTCCAAAACAAGAGCCCTGAAGCGCGGCCAGAGAGCACGGACCACTTGCCGGCGGCTGACATTGTCCTCCCGCTTGGCTCCCCACTGTTATTTGCAACGTGCAACTGTGTGTGGTGTCGTTCCCACCGCCCGTTGGGTCCGCCAGGATTGTCCCAAGAGACACGGTATATATTCCATTGTTTTGGAATGTGTGCGATGGTGAACCGTCTGAACTGCCAGCAGAACCATCTCCAAACGTCCAGGAAAAAGAGGCGGCCGCATCGACATCGGAAGAAAGAGCCACCGCAAGGGGAGACGGACCAGACGATGGGGTCGCTGTGATAACACAGTCGCCGGTCCTGGCTCCAGAAGATGATCCCGAATTGCTCGGAAGCGTTGGGACGTTGGGCACTGTTGGATTTTTGAGATTGACCAACTCAGGATTGATAGTGTAGAGAATGATAAACCCGCCCAGCAACAGCACCACGCCGAAGATGGCGTTTTTGATAATATCAAGTGCGTCTCCTTTTGCCGCAGCATTGCCGCCGCTCGCCACATACTTCACACCTCCATACACGATCATAATCACCGCCGCACCGGCAACAATCCCGAGGGCATAATCATATAAACTTTTAACAAAATCGGCCGGGCTTTGTCCCTGTTGCGTAAACGAAGGCAGGCCCGCGCTGATAACATCAGCGTGCGCGGCGTGTCCAAAAAGACACAGAGCAATTCCGACAACCATTAAAAGAAAAACCTGTTTTTTTCGTAGATAACGCATGTTCATCGAATAGAAAAGAAGTATGACGCCGATCCTTGCTCAATGCCGGACTGAGCAGGATTTGACACAACGGCCTGGACAGACTGGCTACCCGCCGCCGCATGCTGATCGAGATGAATAGACAGATGAGACGAATCACTGCTCGATTGAGCCGTTGATCCATTGACCGTCCACTTGATGGAAAGCGCCTCTGGAGAAACGGTAAAAAAGAATGGAATAGCCGCAAGATTAATTATCTGTCCGGGAGAGAACGAATCAACAAAAGGAGGCGCCTGGATAACAACCTGAGGAGAAACAACGGGAATAGTAAAATAACCCGATTGAATGGCGTTGTCGCCCATCGTTGGATCGGTGGTCTGCGTCGACACCTTGATATCAAGTTCGCCGCCGCCAAAAACTCTCTTATTCACAAAAAGAATGCTTCCCAAGCCAATCCCATGGGCGACCAGATCACCATTAATAAACCACTTGACCGCTCGTCCATCGAGAGAAACAATTTTATTTCCTTGGAGCATCGTCACTGACAAAATAATCGAGCTTTGGTAGGTGGGCAGCACTTTCCCCGAATACCACGCTGGTGCGCCACCAACGGCGCGCCACGAGAAAAGAAACTGCGGCTGAGTACTCTGGTCTGCGGCACGAACAAATAAAGCGCCCCCCGACACAAATAAGAAGCTTAAAATAACCGCTCCGCATGCAACATATTTTTTCACATCAATTCTCATCTTTGGATTAGTATACCACATTCTTATACACAAAAAAACTATGCAGCCACATCAATATCATCATCGTTCCCATGCAAACGAGCGGGGGGAGCGCCTTGCTCACCAACGCCTTTTCCGCGCAAATCAACAACGTCACCGCCTTTGAGAGCCTGGCCGCCCAAAGAACTCTCTTGGGCGTCCTCTCTCTCGTCTTCTGAGTCTTTGTCAAACAATTCCTTTCGTAATTCATCTCGCCGCCCCCGAAGCTTCCGCTCGGCATATTTAAGTCCCTTTTCTTTTGTTTTCTGCCCAAGCGTTTTTTCCGTTTCTTCTTGAGCCATCTCTTCTGCCCCTTTTTGGACCGTTTTTTCAACACCTTCCTCAACCGCCTTCTGGACGATTTTTTCCCCTCCCTGTTCTATCGCCTCTGTCGCGACCCGTCCGGCGGTTTCGGCCGCCACATCAACCGCTACTGCTCCTGCGGTTTCAGCACCAACAACACCAGCTTCCGCGGCAATGGTCGCGGGGGCCGCCGTTCCAACCGTAGCCGCTGTTACGGCGATAAGCGCAACAGTAACGGCGGCAAATTCAATAAGCTTGTTAGAGAGCACGATGCCCACAATCAAACCAATAATCAGCACCGGCAAAGGAAGTATAAACGAGGCAATAATCACAACCCGTGGAATAAAGTGATGAAATTTGGGGAGCAAAATAAATCCGACAAAAAGCGCGGCCGTGTAATGGATGATGATGGTCCAGAAAAAGAAGTCACCCACAAAAGCGCAGACAAAAACAAGAAGAATCATTGGCTCAAGAAAATCTATCTCCTTGAGAGCGTCAAACTCTGCGATTTTTGAGATGTCCATACAAACAGTATATTACACCGCCACAGTCCCCCTCCCAAGAAACAGATTACTGCCCCATAAGATCGCCCCCCTCTTCGCCGAGCAATTCTTGCGGCTTGGTGGTCACCACTCGATTTTCAAAGAATGACGCCACCACCTGAATGGCCACATGTTTCAATCCCGCAAAAAACAATCCTTGCCCCACGCCGGACTCAAGCAATAGATTTTTTTCCGCATCGGTAAGATTAAATGTTTTGCCGATGATATCGATACTTGCCGGCGCTTGTTTGAGTAAGAGCTGAAGCGACGAGTTGGTAATAATCGGCTTGCCATAGGGAGAACCAAGAAAGTCCTCCACCTCCTGCGTGATCGTGGTCAATCCCAGATAATATTTGCGGCCGCGCTTTGCTAGCCCGAATAAAAACGCTGCGCCCTCCGGATATTTCATCAACACCCACGCTTCATCGATAACCAGCAAACGACGCTTGAGCTCCGATCGAACAATGTTCCAAATAAAGTTCAAAATCACATACATCGCGATCGGCCGCAGCTCTTCGTCCAAATCGCGCATTGAAAAAACAATCAAGCGGTTCCGCAAATCAATATTGGTGCGATGGTTGATAAAGCCGACGTAACTGCCTTCGGTAAACCGATAGAGCTTTTCGCCCATACTGCGCCCTCCCTCCATATTATGCAACACCGTCTGCAGATCCGACAAAAGTGGCGGATCGATTTTCAAAAAATTCGGATTGTCCGGCGTAATATCATACGAAGCGTACGTTTCCGTCAGTGCACGATCAAGCAGTGACTCCTCCTCAACGCTGATGTCGCCCAACATAATTTTCAAAAGACCCGTCAGGTTGAGAATGTGCGAACGGAAAACGTCGGCGGGATCTTCACCCTTGGGAACCTGCGGGATATCGAACGGATTAATATGCTGATCGGACGTTAAAGAAATTTTGAAATAAGTACCCCCAACCGAATCGCACAAATTTTTATATTCATCTTCCGGATCAATAACAATAACATCGGTCCCAATCATCAGCGACCGAAGAATCTCGAGTTTGCTTGCATATGATTTTCCGGATCCAGATTTGGCGAAAATAACCATGTTGCCGTTTTCCAGCGAAAAACGGTCGAAAATAACCAGCGAATTATTGTGCTGATTAATGCCGTAGAGAATACCTGTTTCAGACGTGAGCTCGGTTGAGACGAAAGGGAAAAACGACGACACGGGGCCCGAATTCATCGGTGTCGTAATCATCAACTTGTCCTGCCCAAGCGGCAAGCACGAGGTGAGCCCCTCAATCTGCTGGAAAATAGCCGGCTTAATATAAATCAACTTACTTTCAAAAATATTTATTACCGTTTCCTCTAAGTCGTCCAGCTTCTTCAGCGAGTCGGCATAGATGGTGATGTAGACCGAGGTATCAAAAAGCCGTTCGCGAGCCTGTTGCAGGCTGTCGCGCAACGACTCAATGTCGGAAAATGCCGTCTCCAGCATCGGGTCGCGCACAAATCCCTTTTCTTGCCGATCGGAAAGTTCGGCCTCTATCTGCGCCGCCTTTTTGCGCAAATTCCGCAACGCGAGCGCCGTATCAACGGGATGAACGAAGATTGACGCATCAAAATATTGCGGCAAGTTGATGATCGCCGAAAACCATCCCGTCGAAAGATACCGTGGATACGAAAACACAAACAATGTGCGCGCAAACCGCTCGCCTATTTTGACATAGCTTTGGTTAACCTCCATGGCCGCGGGCGCGATGAGATTTTCCATGTCTCCCTCTTCTTGACCTGCGTATGGTTTTAAAACACGTATTTGATCTGCCATAAAATATGCTCGTTATGCCGCACCGCGCGGGGATGGGTGCGCTGTTTCTTTGGGAAGCTTTTTTTCTATTGTTTCCGGATTGTAGAGATTGTAGTAGAGCTCGGTCAACTCGCCGTCGTTGAGCACCACCGCACGCAAACCAATCTGCGACAAGCCCGCGATAACTTGATCAACGCGTTGCTGCAATTGCACCGTCTGCTCCTCAAACGATTCTTGCTCCTCTGTTTTGTTTCCCTTCTTTTTCATAAAAGGAATGAAATCAGTAATGCTGCGACGCACTTCTTTCAACCCGCCGCTATCATACGGGATAATGGTAAAAAAAGTTTTGGTCATAATCTCATTATTTTTGACCAACCCGCCAATATATTCAATGTATTCAGCTGTTTGCGTTTTGAGCAGCTGGCTTGTTTCCGCAACACGGATTTCCTCCATGCGCGCCAGATACGCATCAATATTAAGTTTGCGCGAATGGACGATGGTCTGCAAAGAGAAGTCTAGTCCATTGAGAAAGTTTTGGTACGACGACGTGATGATGTCCTGTTCTTCTTGGGATTTTAAGTCAAAATTGATCCCCGCCACCATTACCACGGCACGCAAACCACCGCTTTTAAGCGAAACCACCCCGTTTTTAATCTGTTTAACGTCAACAAACCGCTGGGTCGAATCAGGCGCAACGGTTATTTTTTCTTTTTCAGTAATGCCTTGGGCCATACAATACAATAAGTATACACGAAAAGAAGCCGCAAACAAAAAAGTCCTAGCGATAATCAATGCGCCGAGCAACTTCTTTCTCGCCGGTTGTCCGGCGGAAAACCTCAAATTGTTCCCGCACATCTTCAAGTTTCGGTTGCGGTTCTTTTTCCCGATGAGGGATGGGATTGCGGGTCGTGGAAAGCTCTTGCCACAATTTTGCCACGTTTGAATTTTTCTGCTGCGTTTCCCCCAGCGCCTGTCGTCGCGCGGCGATGACGACCGTGGGAATGGTGATCATTTCTTGTATCACGGGGCGTTTCCACAAAAAAACCTTGGGGCCCCAGAAAAATTCAACGGCGTAGATAGTGAGCATATAGAGCGGCCGCTCGTTTATCTTGATAAACGCAAATGATGCACCAGCACCCATGAGAATAATCGCCACCGGTATCCACGCCCACAAAGCAAGGGTAAAGTAGAGGAAAAAACACGCCAGCGCTGACGTGGCGACAAAGCCGAATTGCTTGATGGTCAACGGACCAACAATCTTGCTTTCAGTATCTATAAATTGAGGAACTTCAAACTGAGCCATAAATCTTTCTTAGTATATCCCACCGCCGCTCTTTGTACAAAGCACAAAGAATTATGATTTTCTAAAAAAAGAGAAGAACCCTCGCTTTTTTTGAGGAGCGGAAACTACCGGTGTTTGGCCATAGCCAACCGCCGGATATTGATCGTGTTTATCAACAGAGATGCCGACGGTTTGCGCGGCCCCCTGCGATGGTGGGGGAACTTGTACGTCAGCGACCGCTGGTGCCGCGCTTTGATGCGACGGCTGACTAGAAAGATTTTTTGAAAACCCACTATAGGAAAGGTTTTGATACTGTGATCCCGACCGCGCCTGCGCAACAGACGGATCGTCTCGCTTATGAATGATAACCGGACCCATGTCCACAACTTCATTGGGGTCGATTGGTTTTTTATTCACCTCCTGTTGGCGAGGCAAACCCATACCACTCACCATAGGCGCGTCGGCATCTTTTGGTGCCGGAGTCGACGAGGCTAATGGCGCCATCTTCATGGGGCGAGATGGCATTGCCTCGTGCGCGGGCTGACCCGCCTGATATGGGTTACCCGAGGAGGAACCACCCTCTTCGCGCGTTTGTCTGACCTCAACGACAACATCGGGTTGCCGTGGCGCCTGTGCCGGTGGAGCCCATTGTATTGGACGAACTTGCGGCGGTGCCTGTTCTGGTTCTGCGACGCGTCCCGTTGGTTGGTTTAAAACCGGTTGAGTATTTATATTGCCGCCAAACGCAGAGGTTTGAGTGGGGAGGGGTTGTGGAGCGTTGTTCTGCGGAGCAATCGATACATTGACCGATGCTGGACTTGTGGGAGGCGTTGTTTCAATGGTTTTTTGAGAGATTTTTGTTTCCTGAGGATGAATAACAGGTGCTGACGGTAATGGAAGAATTTCTTTTTTCTCATTAGGATGTATTGGCTTTCCTGCTATTGGATGCGGCACGGGCATCACCTCCGGAAGACGCGAGTCTTCAATGACCGGCAAAAGATCATGTTCTGGTTTTTTTATTTTTGGATCAAGTGCGCCGCTCGGCTTAACCGATGCCGGAGAAGATGGGTGGCGAGCGTTGAGCAGTGCGGAGTCGTCCGATGGTGCCGCGGCTGGCTGGCCCATGATGCGGCGAGAAGCGGCAATGTTCTCATTTTCTATCCCCCATAAGTCTTTAGTTGAAAGCGAAAAAATATCTTTCTCTGAATCCGGCGAAGGCGGAACGGGACGGCGAGATGCTCCCTCAACGTCTTGTTTTTTCTGGATAATGGACGGCTCAGATGATGGACTGGTTTCTTTTTGCTGAAGCGGACGGGACGCACGCGGCGGGACAAACGCACCAGTACCTCCCGATTCTTTCATCGCAAGAATTCTGGGACCCGCTTCTTCTTTTTTAAGGTTCACTGTTCCCTCGGGCTCGGGCGTTTTAAGATTTATTTGAGAAACAACGTCTGGTTTTTGAACGCTCGCCGCATCAATCACGCCCACTTTGAATTTCAAATAATTATCCTCGATGTCTTTGCGAATCGGCTCAAAAAGATTAGCGTCAATTTCTTGATATACCGCCAAGGCCGTTTTCTCATTAACCGCAAGCACTTCTTGAAGCTCGCGCATCGCGTCGCGATAGGGAAGAAAACCGAGAAAAACAAGATCGACGATTTTTTCTAGATCGTATCTATTATCGGGAGTTATTTGATTTTTTTCAGCTATGCGATCAAGGTGATGGTCGTTGACAATAGAAAAAATAGCATCTCTTAAAACTTGCGAGATGTTTTCCCATCTTTCATTTATCTGTTCACGAGAAATTCTAATCATTGCTTTGTTGATGTGTGTAAAAAACCTATACCAACTTCATTGCGTCACCAAATGCTTTGACGCGGGCATTTTTTGACTTCCTCATCTCCGGAGCTAGTTTGGTAATGTCGCCACGTATGGCAGCAAATTTCACTGTCTCCGCCAACTCATCGGCAATTTGCTTATCAAGATTCACCTTTCTCTCAACCAAAACCTCTACCTTCTTTTTGGACGCGACGACCGGTCTTCTGTTTTTGATGTCATCTTGATACTCTGTTTGTGCATTATTAATTTCTGCTTGCAATTTTGTTGGCAGATCGCGCTTATTGTCGGCGACCTGAGTGCTGTATTCATCCAGAACCACACCAGCCCCGTCCATAAAGAATTTCTCGCGATCATTGGAATTGGTTATTTGAGCCGCCGTAGCCCTTGTTTTTGCCGGATCATCATAGGCAAGGTTATGTGTCTGATTACGATAGTCAATACTGGCTCCAGTGCCAAATTTTGCATTTAAGGCGCTGACGCCATTCTTGTCGGCAAAATATTTTCCTTGAGCGATGGCTTTCCCATCGTTTTTCATAAAACGAGCGTAATCATCGGACGACATCACGGAAACCGCTTTGCCTGTTTCGGTCATGAACCGAGCCCTGTCGCCGGCCGCATATGCTTGAATCGCGCCTTCATTTAATCCGCGCGCAGCCAAAACAGCTTGCGCCTCTTTTCCTTTAGGGTTGTCTTTTTTCAATCCTTCATGAAGCGCAATTATTTCCCCCATACTATATTTCCCGCCGTCTCCATCGGCCAAAACTTGAGCCATCGCCAATCGCCCCTGCGGACCGCCAATCATTCTTGCTAGTTCGGCTTTTTGTTTTCCGGTACCAGCGAGCTTTGCCTCAACGTACGCTTTAGATTTTTCTTCCATAGCTTGAGTCCCCCGCGCATGCATTTGTGCCGCAGAGTCAAGGAACAGCGCTTTCCCCAGAGTTGTGCTCCCCGCCTTATTGAGTCCACCCTGGAGCTTTGCCCGCATGCTCTTGTCTCCCCCTGCGTTATAGGCACGGTTAGCGCCCCGCGTTCCATATTCCTTTGCTTTGCCCTTGGTATAATCGGCGACTTTCTTTGCGGAGCCGGTGGCCATCTGACCCCCATAGACACCAATTTTTGACGCCACCATCATGCCACCCATCAGCATAGCAACCGCCATCAGCGACCCAACGATATTACTAAACGGCATCCCCGAAACCACATCTCCTCCTTTGGTGGTTAAGGCAGACATAAAACCGCTAAATCCCGGATCCTGCGCCCGCCCGCCCACGCCGTTAATTGAGGCATAGAGCTGCATTGATAAATTAAGAAAAAACAAAACAGCCGGAGGGAAAATCATCCATTTTATAAATTCATCCCACCAAGATTTCCAGTGTTTTTGCGTTGTGGGGAAAATCCACAGTAACCACACAATAGGCGAAAGCATCATTAAAAACGCCACAAAAAAGTATCGCACCAGTAAAATAATGGCAAAACTCAACAATGTCATAAAAATAATAACCTGGATGAAAATACCAACGAGCGCTGTTATGGTGTCACTGATGTCGCTTGCGGCACTTGAAAAGAAAAAGGTTTTTATTTTATCCATCGCGGTAGAACTCGCATTCGTATACACAAGCGGGTTAAGCGCGCTCACCGTTTTTTCCGCCGCAATCAACGCCATGTCCCCGGCCGATCCGGTTCCCGATCCGGTCCCGCCCGCGATTGCCGTAAGATAATAATCGGAAAAATTTTGAGACACCACGAGAAACGGCGAGATAATAGCCAAGCTAAAATTTACCAAGAGCGCCGCCACGATGAGTTTCCATAAAATCTGAGATGCGGAATAATTTTTCCAACGAAAAATAGTTGCAAAAGCAATAATAATAATCCCCAGGACAAATCCCAAATTTGCCAGATCACGAAACATTGACCACCCCTGCAAAATAAAACTATTCATTCCGTTCCAATCAAGATGCGTCAACGTTGAATTAAGCCACAACGCAAGAGCCACCAATAAACTGGCAAGTTTAATTAAAACCGTCACCAAACCCATGAGAAGCGTGGCGAGGGCCTTAACCACCGTGGCAACACTTGGCAAAAAACCTGTAAAAAGTGGCATGCCTATATATGTTAGATAATGTTAGCTTGTCTCCAGAACAACCAGCTTGCCTCGGAATTAATTACAATGACGAACATTGTTGTTGGAGCACTTGAGCGCTCTGTAAAGCCACATTTGCCGCATTGAGCATTGAATTGGTCCCCACCGACGCGTCAGCAAGAACCTGGGTCCATAACTCGGTGTAGGTAGTTGAGAACGTCTGCCACGCAGCCACCACATCGCTTGATGATGCCGTACTTGCTTGATCAACGTTTGTTTGTGCATCAGCCAGCGCTTGAGTAATGGTCATTACCTGTGTCTGAATCCCCGAGAGAATGTCGCCGGGGACAAGGCTGGGACACGACGACGCGGTTTGCGTCAGAATAGTGAGAACTTGACCATAGACACTCACCACGGGACTATAGTACGACCCGAAGTCGGCGTAGTTTTGCAAAATCGTCTCGGTGCTGGTGTCGGTAGTACCACCACCACCGCCCGGAGGATTAGTTGGGGGCATTTGGCTTGTGAGCAATTGTCCGTAGTTAGTTGTCTGCGAATAGTTAGAGGTCGCCCCCGCAAGTCCTTGCTGTATATAGTTCATGAGTATGCTGATCGCTCCGTTGATAACCGCGGCGACAATACTCTGAATGTTGCTCGTAAAGTCATATTTCCCAACCGTAAACGCCTCACCGATTGACTTTGCCACTGTGTCGCCTGGCGTTTGTGTGTCCCACTGCGTGCACGAAGAATTGGAATCGTTCGGATCGGCGTGTTTAACACATGTCTTTTGATTCAAAAATCCTCCTGATGATTGTGCCTCGCTCTGGCGCGACTGCGACTCTTGAGCCATTCGACTCAAATACTGATCCTTTACCTGGAGAGAGACTCCAAAATAATTATTATCCGGCGATGCAGCGGCTTCAAATGCGAGCCAGTTGCCATTCTGTAAATAGTTGGCGGTATTTTGTAAATTTTGCTGAAATCCTTGGATCGTGCATCGCGTAATAGCGCTCTGCGCATATTGATTGCTGTACTGTTTCTGCAATCCGATCAGTTGAACTTGGAGCTGCGGTGCAAAGGGGCCGCAAAGATTTACCCCCCAATTACTCATCAGATCATTGTTAACAGAATCGAACGCCACGTCAGCAGCCTTATTCAAAAACGCCTTCCAGTCAGTCACAAACAATGGCTCGTCCTGAAACCCGCCCTGCGCCCACTGGACAATCATATCCGTCATCATGTCAGTAATGCGCTTGACGATAACATCGCGAAGCAACGCCTTATACGGCCGAGAAACATTCTCGTGATACGACGAAAGTGTTAATTGCGCGATAGTGCTTGCTTGCTGCATTCCCAACACACCCGGTGCCGCTATCGGGACTCTGCCGGTCGCCGCGATTTCTTGCGCCAAGAGACCCGAGGCCGTTCCCGTAAAAGTGCTCAAGATACCAGTATCGCCCGACTCTGTTCCGCTTTGAGCATAGACGGGAAGCGAAAAACTAGGGGTGGCAAAAACAATCGAACACAATACGATTACTAAAGAAACTTTTCTGTACGATAAAATGCGGGAAGTGCTCATACGGCTCCCATTCTTTGTTAGTGTAGCATATAAATACATAGAGAGAGAAGTTTTTGTGTGCATAATCTCCGCCCAACAATCCGCACTCACTTAGGGAGAATACGGGATAAGAGACGTCCCGAAGAACGAGATCGTCCCCGCTCCTTCTGAATAGGTTACCGTCCCCTTGTTACACACGCCCGGACTGGGGAACTGATCTCCTAAAATCGAGTTGCTAGGATACACCGCATTATACAAAAAGGGGTTTGCGGCATACACGGTCCAATACAAAAAGAATGCGCCACTTGACGGTGGGGGCGTCTCCCCAACGACAATCAGCTCTCCCGTCGTGCAAACATCGGCGATGGATTCAATCCGGCCACCGAACGGGAGCAATGCCCCGATTTGCGCGCGCGCCATCAAAACAAAAGAGGAAAGCCGACTCCAAAAACCTCCCCACACCGACGGGGCCGACCGACCGCTCGTTGATTGACGAGAGAAAATAATCCGATAGGTGGGATAATATTCCGCATATACCCGCTGATAGTTTGCCAGTGTGTCCGCAATATTTTGCGCAGTTTGTGATAGAGACGCGGCAGCGATGACTGCGATTGCGTTGTAGGAAAACCACGCAAGTAAATTTCGATGCTGTCCCTCCATCGATGCCGAAACGGAGACGAGGCGCAGTTGCCCGTATACAGTCTGATAGAAATCTCCCCAGAGGCGCAATTTTTTTACCAGTACGGCCTGCGCGATGCCGTCATTTTGTTCAATCGCGCGCTTCAGTCCTTGTAAAAGCGCGGGAATTGTTTCAATCGTTCCGGATGCGGTTTTCAATAACTCAACGTCGCCAAGCGATCCAAGTGACGCGGTTTGAGATAAAGATAAAAATCGCGCGCGATACGCCTCAACGGAATCAATGCCCGAGGGCGACACCAGCACGTCGGTGGCGGGGACAAGGGGAAGCGACGAAAGTTTTTCCAAAACAGTCGACGTTGTGGTGGTTGATTGGCTTGGTTGGACGGGTGCGGCAGACCCTCCGCCCGTTAATGACAGAATGTATAATTTTGTTTTGGGTCCGAAATAACCCAGCGCCGGAAATACGCGATGCGCCGATTGAAAGCGCGCAAGCGCGCGCGCGGTGAGGGGACCAAAATATCCCGAGACAATTCCCTCGGGATATATCTTACCCGCCACGGTCGTTTGATTCGATAAAAATTCCTGCAGAAGGGCGACACGATCTCCGCGAGACCCGATAGATAGATCGGCGCCACCGACAAGAATCGATTTTTGTTGCGTGGTTATGGTGGCACCTGCCCAGGCAGGAACCATAAAAAGAATAGCCACGACTAAAAAAACTTTTTTCATTAATTTTTTATGGGCACGAGATACGTTTGAATGCTTTGCCACTGAGTAATAAGATCGGGGAGAGCCTCAAACGCCATGTAGGCTCGAACAGGATCACTTTGATACGTTGCCACCGCAGAAAAAATCTTTTCAACGTTCGAGAAAAATTGAAGATTTTTTGTATGAAAACTCACATAAACTCGTGGCACAGTCATGTTTTTCAAAGTAGCCTCAAGCGCCTGATCGCGCTTAAGAAAGTCGTTGATAAAAGTCCCGCTCCCGTCGCTCACCAATGCGTTGATGCCGTTTTGTACTTTTGACCAATCAAAAAGGTCGGTAATAATGTGCGACCCAGATACCGCCTTACCGTAGGCATTGCCATACGCCAAAATAACAGCCGACGACGAATCGTTGGTGATAATGAAGGCTGCCGGATCAATGGCTGTATTAAGATTGAGTGAATTCGAATTAAGACCCCCGGCCGCGCCCTGCAAGTTTATTTGTTCCACCAAGGATTGAGCGCTCGAAGCGGTCAATTGCCCACTAAAAGGAAGAGACACAAACTGACTCGTGAGGGCTCGAGTAATACTATCCGTTAAATTTGACGACGTCGACGACGAAGACGATGCAGGCGACGCGCTTTGGAGCGACCCAACGCTTTCAGTGTTTAATCCTTTGTCCAGGGCGCCCATAGGAAAGGCATCTGTTGTCGACGCGGTTTCTCCGGATTTATCGGGAGAGGTGATAATCTGAGAAAGCGATGACGAGAAAAGCCAATAAAGAAGAAACGCGACCGCGACAATAAAAAAGCCGAAAAAAAGATTTTTATGCTGATCAGTCATGGTAGTATGAGTGTACTCTAAAAAGAACCCGCAAACAAATAAAAAAGTCCCTCAAGCATCTCCGGTGAAAGCGTTTGGGGGCGATGTGTCGAATTAACACCGATCTGGCCACATCGGCCAACGACATCGTCCCGAGAAACATTGGCGCACTCCAAAAGATTATTAAGGATCGTTTTTCTTGGGTGTCTAAACAAAATCCTCATAAACGCATAGTAACTCAAAAGAATGTGATGAGAAGGGAGCGATGCTCGCGTTTCAAACATCACCACAGCCGAATCCACCTCAGGCGGAGGAGAAAACAAACCACGCGGAACCGAAAACAGAATAGTGGGTGATGCCCATGCTTGGACGATTGCAGCAAGAAGGTTCATGTGTGGCGGGTTTGCGCACAAACGAAGGGCCACCTCTTTTTGTATTAACAGCACGGTGTGGATCGGCTTATAGCTCACATCACCCACAATGTGCAATAAACGTCCGGTAATATAATAAGGAATGTTCCCCACGAGCACATAGGGGGTTTTTTCTTTTTCCAAACGAGCCACCAGCAGAGGAAGGGTTACCAGCGCGTTTCCTTCGATGACCTCGACCGACCAAAATCGCTTATCGGCGCGCAATTCATCGGCAAGGCGCGAATCGCGCTCAAGAACAGTGACGCGCGCACTGTTCTTGCATAAATATTTTGTAAGCTCTCCGTGCCCCGGGCCTATCTCAATAATAACCGCACCCGCGCTTTGACTGGCGGCGGCTATTTTTTCAAGCGTTAATTCACTTGTGAGAAAATGCTGGCCTAAGCGACGCCTCATATCTCAATCATACTCTATGTATCGCTCCTCGTCATCAAGGTCGCGCGTGTGACCAGGGACAGTGCGTGCCGCATCACCCTCAAAAATGACCGTCTCGGGCGGCACCTCATATAAAAAACGAGATGGGATTTGATAAAAGTGCAACGACAGCGTCTGGCGTGCGCGCGTCATAGCCACATACATTAACCGACGTTCTTCCTCGAGGTCCTCGGCCTTCAAAAGAGACCGCTGGTGCGGCATCAATCCCTCGCTGACGCCCGCCACACAAACATCATCAAACTCAAGTCCTTTGGCAAGGTGAATGGTCATCAGATGAATACGCGCAGCGCTTTTCTCTTCGCGCGTTTTGCGTGGCGCACCGTCCAAAGGACTTGCCAGCGTTACTTTTTCGAGAAACTCGGGAAGGGATGCGAATTGTTCGGCAAAATAAATAAGCTCGGCGATATTTTCGTATCGATCAGCATAATTAGCAAACTCTTTTTTAATAAGATCCCGATACTGTGCGACGTGCAAAAATAATTTAATATAATCAGCCGGCGACGCATTGGGAGGCGCGGCCGCCAGTGCTTCGCGCAACGGGCGCGTAATTTTTTTTGGGAACGTTTTTTCCAGCCGCTCGCCGCTAATCTGATCGTTTGCATTAACCGCAACGCGCAACACCGCCAGGATATCTTTCACTTCCTTGCGTTCATAAAACGTCATGGCGCCAAACAATGCATACGGAACCTCTTTTTCTAAAAGCATTTGTTCTAAAGCGCGGCTCTGCGCATTGGTGCGATACAAAATACCCACCAGCGCGCCTGCGCGCGCACGCGCCGCCGCCGCATCCACAATCCATTCAGCTTGATCAAATTCGTCGGCGTGTTCCACCACGCGAAGCGGAGCGCCTTGGCTATTTTCCGTCCACAGCGTTTTGCGTTTCTGGAATTGATTGCGCGCAATAACACCCGATGATGCGGCAACAATGCTTTGTGTTGAGCGGTAATTTTGTTCTAAAAAAATAATCCGCGTTCCCGGCCACGTTTTTTCAAAATCCAAAAAATTCCGAAAGTCTGACGATCGGAATCCATAAATCGCTTGTGCGTCATCACCCACCGCCATAATATTGCCGTGCGTGCGCGCTACCAGCGACGCCAACGCGTGCTGTGCCGGATTGGTATCTTGATACTCATCGATAAGCACATGCGAAAATCGAGATTGGTATCGCGCCAGAACCGCCGGATCTTTTTGCCACGCCACAATAACTTTATAAATCAAATCATCAAAATCAAATCCATTGTTCGCCTCCAAGTACCGCTCATAATCAGAAAAGAGAGCCCACACCAGCGCGTCATCGGTTGTTCCCAGTGCGGCGTCCGCAGAGAGAAATTCGTTTTTTATTTTCCCAAACAAACGGCTTGCTTGCGCGGGACTTATTTTTTTGGGATCAATGCCGCGATTTTTAAGCACGCGCTTGATCGCACGCCCCGCGTCATCGGCATCAAAAATAGTAAACCCATTGGTCCGCCCGAACATTCCCGCCTCGCGGCGCAAAACCCACGCACCAAATGCATGGAAGGTGCTCACAAATGGTTCGCCGCCCGAAACACCCGCCTGCGCCAGCGCGTCAGCAACGCGCCGCTTCATTTCTCCGGCAGCCTTATTGGTAAAAGTGATGGCTAAAATTCGTTCTGGCGAGACTTTCCGATGGGTGATGAGAAAAACAAGCCGTGCGGTAAGCGTCTTGGTTTTCCCCGAACCAGCTCCCGCGACAACCAAAATCGGCCCATCGGGAGCGGTGGCGGCTTCTCGCTGTTTTTCGTTCAAGTCGTCAAAAAAATCATTCATATTTTTCTCGGGCGCACTTCAGTAAAGCAGATCGCGCGAGAAAAAGAAAACGCCGCGCGCGTGGCGCGACAAGGTCTAAGCAACGGTGCGAGAGCGATATGAAAACGCCTCAGCAACATGTCGCTCCTCAACCAGTGGCGCCGCCTCAAGATCGGCAATTGTTTGTGCGACTTTCAATAATTTAAAATAGCCGCGCGCGGATAATTTTCCCGCATCAAGCATTTTTTCAGCCAGCGCGTGCGCACCCGGCGTGCGACACACATACTGCTCAACGTCTTTTGACGTCATGTCCGCATTTGAAAGAATGGGTCGAGGGGCACCGGCAAACCGTCGCGCCGCACATAATCGAGCACGCGTAACCGCCTCCCGCAATCGCGCCGACTCCCGCGTATCGCGCTCACCGCGCAAGTCGGCGGCACGAATCCGATCAACCCACACATGCAGATCAATTCGATCCAGCAACGGTCCCGATATTTTTTTCTGATAACGCGCCACTTCAAACGCCGTGCAAGTGCATTCTTTTTCATGATCGCCATAATAACCGCACGGGCACGGATTAGATGCCGCGACCAGCAAGCAACGTGATGGAAATGACAGCGTCCGCTTTGCACGCGCGACCACGACCGCGCCGCCTTCCAATGGCTGCCGCAACGCCTCAAGCACGTCGCGATGAAATTCGGGAAGTTCGTCGAGGAACAATACCCCACGATGAGCCAGACTCACTTCTCCCGGATGAGGATTTTGTCCGCCCCCAATAATAGAAACTAACGATGCGGTGTGATGGGGCGCACGGAATGGCCGGCTCGCAATATATTGCTTCCCCAACAAAAGTCCGGCGGCACTGTGTACTTGCGTTGCTTCAATGGCCTCCACAAGAGAGAGGCGCGGAAGGATAGAAACAAGCGCTTGCGCCAACATTGTTTTCCCCGTACCGGGGGGACCGGAGAAAAAAATATTATGCCCGCCGGCCGCGGCAACCAACAATGCCCGTTTAGCCGTCTCCTGCCCACGAATCTCTGAAATATCAATCGCCGCAAGTGCGTCTTCCGGCCCAAAGTCACCGCTTTGATGCGGCGTCACTGGCGCCGTCCCCTCAAGGTGCTCGATGACATCTCGAAGATGCCGGATAGGGATAATGGCAATGTCACGCGCCAACGCCGCCTCATTTCGATTCTCATATGGAACAAAAATGGTTGCAAACCCCTCTTCAGCAGCCATTTGGCAGATATTGAAAACGCCGGGGACGCCCCGCACGTCACCCGACAGCCCCAGCTCACCCACAAACAAAGTGTTACTCGCGTCAAACGCCCGCATTTGATTTGATGCCACCAAATACCCCAAGGCGATAGCTAAGTCATAATGCGAGCCGTTTTTTTTGATATCCGCAGGCGCAAGATTCACAACAATTTTTCTATTTTCGCGCGTCGGGGGCTTTGCGCCTGAATTTTTGATAGCCGACGAGACCCGCTCACGCGCCTCAGACACAGCTTTATCAGCAAGACCGACGATAGTAAACGAAGACAAGCCGATATTTATATCCACCTCAACCTCAACGCGTTGTGCGCCAATTCCCTCAAGTTCCGCCGAAAAAATTTTTGCAATTGCGTGATGCATAACGCAGACTCACACAACAAAACAGTCCCTCACGAGGGGACTGTTGTAATTATTCGTGATGCACGTGCATCTTTTGATTGCACACCTGACATCGACGCGCGTCGGGAACTACCACAAGCACTTTTTCGTCGATTTGACCGCCACACATTTCACACGTGCCGTAGGTTCCTTTTTCCATCTTCAGTAACGCCCCCTCAATATTGCCCAACTTTTCTTTGAGCGCTCGAGCTGAAGCTTCTTGATTAAGAGCCGCAACGTTCTCATCCGCGTCATCTTCTGGCCCAGGCACGTCGCCAAAATCTGGTGGCGTTTCAAGTTCACGCACTTGCTGTTCTAGGTGCGCCCGCTCTTCAATGAGCCGCCCTTTGAGCATTTCTTGTTTCTCGTGTGTTAACATACGATAGGCGTTAAGGAGTGGACGACGTTGACGACGTCGTGATGGTTGATGGTATCACCAATGGAGGAACGACCAATGGATTTGCCTTAAGACGATTGACGATATCTACTATTTGATTATATGACGTCGCCAAAATCAAGTACAGGCTCCCGTCCGACCCGGACATAAAACCATACTCAAAAACACGGCCAACCTTGCTGTTGTAAACCAAGTAACGCACATGCACAACATTTCCAACCAAACCATCTTTAAACGCGGGCATTTGCGGCACGGTGGTTGTAGATATGAATAAATGCCCCACATCAACGGGATTGCTTTCTATATATTGCCCAATGGTTGTTGTTGCTTGAGCGCCCGACGCGTTCAATTTAAAAACAAACCCCAGCTTAGCTCCTCCGGTCTTATCAAAATAAAACCATGAGGTGAAATCGGGATCAACCATGCTCGCCAGCGACTGGCCGAACGAAGGGAAGTATGAAGAAAGAATCGTCGGACTCTGCGCGGGTGTGTTTGACGCATCTACTATTGTTATGTCTTTAACACTCCCGACAGAAAGTCCTTCCGTCCCCGCCATTGCTACAACAGCAGCGCGAACAGCATCTGGACCGCCCGCCGGTAGCGTCACTGTGACTGTTTGTGCTGGAGCAAGTATGAGCGATAGATGCGCCATGGGCTGTACAATAGTCGGCGCTTGAACTTGTTCTTGTGATGGGGAAGATGAGGCAGCTAATTGCTCCGTTGAACTCGTCACCACCGGAACCGATGTTGCTGGAGCACTCACCAGCGCACCCACCAAATAATAAGCCCCCAATCCCAAAGCAAGCGCCACAAGAATCGCACCAACAATCATAAAAATTGTCTTTGTTTTTGACCCGCTTGGCGATGTGCTGGGCGCGGCGACGGGCACCGACCCCACACCACCATCCTGCACGAAAGCATCACTCTCCCCAGAAGGAGCGGGCGGCGATTGAAAATCTTGAGCAACTGATGCGGAAGCGGATACGGGAGAAAAGGTGGAGACATCAGGAGACATATTGGGAATCTGCGGCACGTTAGCCATCTGCGACTGCGGCATTTGTCCTCCCGTCTCTTTTACTGATTGCACGTCGGAGGCCATGGTATGGATGCTTACGCGCTCGTCGGGTGCGGGCGGCGGAGGAGGAACGCCCTGCTGCCCGCTCACGCTTGCCGCTGGCGATGGTTGTGGCGGGACACCCGCCGCACCAAATTGATTTTGCGACCCGTATTCGTTCTGTTGATTGTTTTCGTTCATACAAAATATCTGTTCTCGCGCGCCGAGAAAAATTGTCCGGCGGCACAAAAACGCTTAATATATTTTTAAGTATATCACACCTTTCACACGCACACAAAAAGCTATGGTATACTAAAATAATGAATTCTACCGACCGCGGAAAAACTATCTTTCTTATAGATGCCCACTCCCTCATCCACCGCTGTTTCCACGCCCTGCCGCCATTCACCAACGCCGCCGGAGAGCCGGTAGGAGCGCTTTATGGCATCGCCAGCGTTCTCCTTAAAATCGTTGAGCAAAAAAGACCCGATTACGCCGTAGCACTCTTTGATCGACCCGAGCCCACGTTCCGCAAAGAAAAATTTTTGGCCTATAAGGCCCAGCGTCCAAAAGCACCCGACGAGTTGGTGGCACAGCTTATTTCCGCCCACGAACTTTTTAAAACATTTTCCATCGCCACCCTAGAAGTCCCGGGATTTGAGGGCGACGACCTTATTGGCACCTGCGCCGCCCAGTTTTCAAAAGAAAAAAACCTACAAGTCGTCATCTTAACCGGCGACCTTGATGCGCTTCAATTAGTACGCGATGGCCACGTGATAGTTGAAACATTTAAGAAGGGAATTTCTGATACGCTTATGTATGACGAAGCGGCGGTGAAAAACCGCTACGGCATCACCCCAGCCCAGCTCATTGATTATAAAGCATTGGTGGGCGATCAATCCGACAATATCCCAGGAGTGATGGGCGTAGGGCCCAAAACTGCCGAAACTATTTTGCAGACATATGGATCACTTGAAAATTTTTTTACACACGGACAAACCGACCGCGCCTATGAAAAAATAATTTCCCACAAAGACGAAGCCCTCCTCTCGCAGGACCTCGCGACCATCCGCACCAACGCACCCATCAACCCCCTTCTTACCAGCCTTACGTGCGCTCCCAATTGGGGAAAAGTCACTGTCTTTTTTGAAAAAAATGGATTTACGTCGCTGATAAAGCGCATCCCGCACGCGCCATCCGCCTCACTGGAACCACAGAGGGGCCCGCGATCTACATCGCCGGCCCCCACTCACGCAACCCAGCAGACGCTCCTTTCGCCCCAAAAAAATCCAACACCATCAGCCACCGCACACAAAACCATTCTCTATAATGCAAAAGAGGTGCTAAAAAGATCTGCCGCCACCCAACCCGTTTTTGACCTCATGATCGCCGCGCAACTGCTGGGCATCGAAACATCATCATGGGAAGATTTATCGCGTACGCTTTTCAAAAAAGAATTGCCCTACAATGAACTTGCGCCGCGCGCGCAAAAAGTTCTCACCGAAAAGCTGGCGCACGCAGGCCTCAATGATGTGTTTGAAAAAATCGAAACGCCGCTCATCCCCATTGTTGCAGCCATGGAAACGGCCGGCGTTCTCGTCGACCCTTCAGCACTCTCCGCCGTCACCACCGACATCACCGACGCAATTTCCGCACAAGAAAAAAAAGTAAAAAGCCTCATGAGCGCCGGCAGCGCCATCAACCTCAATTCCCCCAAACAGCTCTTGGGTTATTTTCAAAACACCATGGGGTTGAAAATAAAATCAACCTCGGCAGACGCCTTGGAAAAAATCGCGCTGAAAAATCCCTCGCCGCTTTTTAACGAACTTCTCGCCTACCGCGAACTGTTTAAACTAAAAACAACGTATTGCGACGCGTTAACGCGCCTGGTCGCGCCCGACGGACGCATCCACCCCACCTTTCTCCAGTTGGGCGCGGCCACCGGTAGAATGTCGTGCCAAAACCCCAACCTGCAAAACATTCCCCAGGAATCAACGTGGTCGGCGCGCATCAGAAATGTTTTCGTCGCGCCTACCGATGCAACGCTGGTGGCGTTTGATTATTCGCAGATTGAATTGCGCGTCCTGGCGCATCTATCGCGCGATCCGCACATGACCGAAGCGTTTATCGCCGGCAAAGACATCCACACCATCACCGCCTCGCGAGTTTTTGGCGTCCCCGCAAACGACGTCACCAAAGAAATGCGCCGCCTGGCAAAAACACTCAACTTCGGCATGATCTACGGCATGGGATCGCGCGCCTTTGCCCAAACCGCCGGCATCTCCGCTGTGCAGGCAAAAGAATTCATTTCAAAATATTTTTCAGAATTTTCACACGTTAAAGAATGGCAGCGACGCATTCTTGAAGAGGCGCGCGCAACCGGCGTAGCACGCACCGCCACCGGCCGCATGCGCCCGCTCCCCGCACTCCACTCCTACAATCAATGGATGGCGTCCGAGGCCGAACGCATGGCAATTAATATGCCCACCCAAGGCCTTGCCGCCGACATCCTTAAACTCGCGACGATTAAAACCAACGCGTACATAGAAAAAAACCATCTCCATGACGACATTCGCCTTATTCTTTCCATCCACGACGAATTGATTTTTGAGATGCGCCAGGCAACACTTGAAAAAAACACCAAGCTGCCCGCGGCGCTGGCGAGCGAAATGGAAACCGCTTATACACTTTCGGTCCCCCTGAAAGTTGAATATAAAACGGGTGTTTGTTGGGGAGAGATGAAATAAAAATCCGCCCCCTTTTTTTCTTGAGGGGGCGGATTTTTATTTTGGACGCAGACCGCTTTGCTATTCTATTGGTTTTATCACCACGCGCCGATCCTTTCCCTCTCCCTCACTTTCAGTTTTGATGTCTGGATGAATCGCTAACTCGGCATGCACCAAGCGTCGCTCGTAGGCGTTCATGGGGGGCAGGGGAATTGTTTTTTTCTCTCCCGCTGATTTTTTTGCCGCCGCCCTGGCGAGCTTCACAATAAGATCTTCTCGATTTTTTCGATAATTATTAATATCGACAAACACGAATGGTTGCCCGCGTTTTTTTGCGATCATTTTCAAAAGAAACTCAAGATCAACAACCAAAGAAGGGATGTGCCGATCCAAATAAGGGCCCTCGTTTAAAAACACCGACAAGCGGCGCGATTCTTCGGTGATTGCAATGGAGAAGTCAGAGAACCCCATAAACCGAAGCATTTGCTCAAAAATATCTTTAATCTCATTCATATGTTCTGCGACGTTTGTATCTTTCTATTGATAATAATTTGCTGGACAGTCGAGAACGCTGAGGTGGTCAACCAATAAAGCGCCACCGCCGACGGCAACGACCACAAAATAACCACCGAAAGCAATGGTCCCATGTACATCATTTGGCGCCCCATGCGCTCGGCCATAGACAGCTCACTCCCCCTTTTCCCGCTTCGTCCAGCCGCCTTAAGCAGGAAATATGACTGCAGATATTGAAACACCGCGGCCAGAACCACCAACACCACGCTACGCGAACTTAAATCAAAGAGCCCGATAAAATGATAATTAATACTCGCCGGAAGATGGACGAATGAATACAACAACGACACGTCAACATTTTTTAACCCGCGCAAAAAAACACCATACAGCGCGATGAGAATTGGCAGCTGGATGATAATAAAAAGAAAGCCGGAAAAGGGGTTGACGCGGTGCTCTTTATACACCGCCATAATTTCTTTTACTTGTCGCTCTTTGTCTTCCTTGTGTATTTTTTGAAGTTCCTGAATGCGTGGCGCTATTTTTTGAAGAATAGTTTGATCTTTGGCGCTTTTATAGAAAAGCGGCAAGAGTACAAAACGGACAATGAGGGTAAGCAAAACAATGGCCACCCCCAAGTCAGCATAAATATTATTATATAAAAAAAATAGGAGGTTTAATAACGGGCGGTAAAGAAATTGGGTGTAGATATATATCATGGTCTAGTTGGTGATATCAGTGCCCCACTGATCCAGCGCGGCGGCTCTCCCTGGACGCGCGCAATCCGCAAATTTTTTTTTAACAACAACCACCACGTCATTGCCGGAACGCGACCACCCATGGCAACAACGCACATATTCATACACCGCTCTCCTTATGTGTGTGCGCACCACGGCCCGCGCGGCAACTTTTTTAGAGACCACCGCCGCAAACCGACCGTACGAACGCGACGACGGATACCGTCGAACAACAAAAAAATCATTTTCCCTCTTGGGTAACGGTGAGAGGGGGATTTTTTTAAAAAACGCCGCGGATAGACGATAACGTTTTGCGAGCATGCGCGGGTTGGAAACAAGCTCCACCCGCATACGCATAGCGGAGCTTGTTGTTTACGCCGTAAGGCGCTTGCGCCCTTTAGCGCGACGGCGCGAGAGTACGCGACGCCCGGTTGGTGTGGCGGATCGCTTCAAAAAACCATGTGTTTTTTTACGCTTCCGCTTTTTAGGCTGGAATGTTAACGACATGGGGTCACCATAACAAAACCACCGCCAAAAAGCAACCGGTGCACACACCTAAGTGCCTGTGGATAACCAAATCAAGTCATTACAATAATTAACTTTTAAAACCACCCCAATGAAAAGACGCCTTAAAATAAGCCGCTTAGGAGAAATACACAGGTTGTGCACAGATTGCTTTGTTGGTGGACTTTCTTTTGTTTTTTCTTTCATCTAGAATGCTGGCAACGCGCCACAAGCATCACCCTTTCAAAATACATGGACTTAAAAAATGCGTGGGAAAAGACGCTTTCGGAGATAGAACTCCAAATATCAAAACCAAACTTTTTGACATGGTTTAAAAACAGCCGCCTTATTAAAAAAGACGACACTACCGGTACGGTGGTGGTGGGGGTGGCAAATAATTTTGCGAAAGAGTGGATTCGAAATAAATATCACAAAACCATTCTTGAGCTTTTACAAAAATCAGACCAGGGCATCTGCCGCATCGAATACATCGTGCTCGCCGGCGACGCGGAGGAAAAGTTATTTACCGCAATTAAAAAAGATCCCGATCGAATTGCTCAACAGGAGGGCATTTTTGAGTTGTCAGTTGATCCAGAAAGCAACCTGCATCCGCGCTACAATTTTAAAAGTTTTGTTGTCGGCTCATCAAACGAGCTGGCATACGCGGCATCAATGGCGGTTGCGCGAGACGTGGGGAAAAAATATAATCCCCTCTTTATTTATGGGGGGACGGGGCTGGGGAAAACCCACCTCATACAAGCCATTGGCAATGAAATTATTAAAACCTATCGTAATCGCGTGAAAGTAAAATATGTCCCCTCTGAGCGTTTTGTAAATGATGTCATTTGGGCCATCCGCTCAAAGCGAACCGAGGACATCAAAAATAAATACCGCACCATTGACGTTCTTATTATCGACGATATTCAGTTTATCGGCGGAAAGCCCGCGAGCGAAGAAGAGTTTTTTCACACATTCAACATCCTGCATCAAAACAATAAACAAATTATCATTTCTTCCGATCGTCCCCCCGCCGCGATCCCCACACTCGAAGAGCGTCTTCGGTCACGCTTTGAGGGCGGGATGATTGTCGATGTTTCCTTCCCTGATTATGAGATGAAAATGGCAATTATTAAAAACAAGGTTCAAGACAAGGGATTTGAGCTCTCGGATAGCGTGTGCCATGTTATTGCCTCAAAAATACAAAGAAACATCAGGGAAATAGAGGGGATTATTAATAAATTGTATTTCTATAAAGAAATTAAAAACACTCCCATTGACGTGAAAGTTGCCGAGGACATCATCAACGCAACCATTCAACAAAGCGCGGCCAACATTAACCCAAACCAAATTCTTAAGTCGGTGGCTTCGTTTTTTGAAGTCTCTCAAAATGATCTTATTACCTCGTCGCGACGCAAAGAAATCGTTCTTCCGCGACAAGTGGTTATGTTTTTGATGCGGGATATGTTGGGGATGTCTTATCCGGACATTGGGGATAAGCTGGGGAAGCGCGATCACACCACCGCGATACACTCTTTTGAAAAAATAGCGCGTGAAATAACCACCGATCGAATGTTAAATCAAAAAATTATCCTTATTAAAGAATTAATCAATAAAAATCCTTAACACAGGATTTCCTTCTTTTTCCACAAAGTTATACACATGCACTTTATTAAAAAAACCCTTATTTTCCTTTAAGATCTCACCACTATCCACTATCCACAGGCACTACTACTCCTACTACTATTTATATTTATATATAAGAACACATGAACATCGTCATACTAAAAAACAACATTAAAGAGGGACTTGCTATTATTGCCGGGGCGCACAAAGAAGGCTCTCACTTGCCGGTGCTGAAAAATTTTCTTTTCGTTGCCCATAATGACGTGGTGCAGCTCACTTCGACTGATTTGGAACTTGCGATGCAGTATACTGTTTCGGCAAAAATTATTAATGACGGCAGTATTGCTATTCCTTTTTCCATATTCTCTCAAATTATCAGCAATCTTTCTTCTGAGCGAATAAGTTTTGAACACAAAGGATCATCGCTTCTCGTGGTGAGTGATAATTATAAAGCAAAAATAACAACCGCTAACACCGATGAATATCCGATCATTCCAGTAATTGAAGATGGAAAAGCTCAACAATTCACTTTCGACCCAGATGCATTTATTGATGGATTGGCGGCGGTTTCATCGGCGTGTCAAATATCGGACATCCGGCCGGAATTAAGCGGAGCGTATGTCTCGTACAAGGGCGGTGTGTTGAAGTTTGTTGCGACTGACAGTTTTCGGCTCGCTGAAAAAATAGTTTCAGAAAAAAAATACGAAACAACGCTTACTACAGATATCGCGTGTATTATTCCGCTCAAAACAATCCAAGAAGTTGTGCGTGTTTTTTCTCTTAAAAAAGACGGAAAAATTACCATGCGGTTTGACGATCATCAAATAGAATTTAAAACCGAACACATTTCAATTATTTCAAGACTTATTGAGGGAAAGTTTCCTGACTACAGCGTTATTATTCCGGGTCAATTTTCAACCGAGGTGGTTTTAAAAACGAGCGATGTTATCGCGGCGGTGAAAGTAACGAGCTCGCTTTCGAATCGATTGCATGAGGTGAAGTTTGTTATTGATGATACGTTGAAAAATATTCAAATCATTTCAATGAGTCAGGAGTTTGGTGAGAGCGAATATATTCTTCCGGCAAAAATAAAAGGGCAAACAAACAAAATAACTTTTAACTGGCGCTTTGTTCTTGATGGGCTTAAAAATATTAAAACAGAAAATGTTCTTATGGGATTTAACGGCGAGGACAAACCAACGGTTTTTAAATCCCCCGACGATACACTGTTTCTTTATATTGTTATGCCAATTAAATCAGCGTAGACAAAAAACACCCTTAAAAATTTAAGGGTGTTTTTTGTCACGGCACATTGCCGTTTTAGTGGTTAGTGATTATAGAGTGTTAAAAAATTTGGAATATTTTTTTCTGCCCACGAAACGACGCCAGTTTCCCATCCCTGAAACTGTGGGTCGTTGTTTGGGTTGTAGTTTGGGCCAGGGTCTTGTGTTGGGTTGTTTTTATCTTCGTAATACAAAATAGAATGAATCTGCGGGACGTTGGCCGTGCTTGTGGTGATATATTGTCCGTTAAGCATTGGTCGCGACGAGGTGAATGGGTCTGGTTGAACAAAAGACGGCGATTGAATGAGGGGAAGTGTTTTGTTCATGAACGCGCTCCAAATAGGAACGGCAGCAAGGATACTCCCCCCGCTGCGTTGCATGGGCGTGTTGTTGTTGTTTCCTGCCCACACACCAACAGTTAGTGATGGGGTGTAGCCAACCGTCCATGCGTCACGATAGTCGTTGGTTGTTCCTGTTTTCATTGCCACGTCATACCCACTAAAGACGGTCTGTGACAAGCTCGCGCCAAAAAGAGGTGCGCGCAATGATGCGTCCGATAATATTTTATTTATAAGGCGTGGATATTCAGGCTCAAGAACTTGAGTGGCGACATCAATATGTTGTTCGAGGGTGTTATTGCGGCTGTCGTGCACGCTTTGAATAAAATATTGATCGTGCTTGGTTCCGTCGTTGGCAAAAACAGAGTAGGCCCCAACAAGATCAGTGAGATGAACGCCGGCTCCACCGAGGACCAACGAGAGTCCGTATTGGCTTTTATCGGGATCACCCAACGTACCAATCCCCATTGATGCGGCGGTGCGAATGCTGTCGGGGATTCCCGCTAGATACAAAACCTTAACCGCGGGAACATTAATTGATTGTGCGAGAGCGTCTTTGAGCGACACGGGGCCTCGAAACGTGTGGTCAAAGTTTTGTGGGTGGAAGCAGGGATAACCACTGGCGTTTATAGACGAAAAGTCGGGGACGAGAGGGCATTGTGTTCGATCGGTCCCAAACTCAGTCGGTGTATCAAAGACGATGGTGTCGGGTGTATACCCCTTTTCGAATGCCGTAACATATACAAATGGTTTGAAGGTTGATCCTGGTTGGCGAAGCCCATCGGCGGCAACGTTGTAGTTGCCGTCAATACTGGTGCTGAAATAATCAGCCGATCCCACAAGGGCTTTAATGGCGCCCGTGGTTGGGTCTTGTGCCACCAGCGCCGCATTTGACCCCTTATAAAGATCTTTGTTGCGTGCAGCGCCATCAGCGACGGCTTGCTCGGCATTCTTTTGCATCGCAACGTCAAGCGTGGTGACCACAGTCAATCCGCCGTTTTCAACAACGGCTTCGCCGTAAGTGTTCTCTAAATAGTTCTTGACCATCATCACAAAATGTGGTGCTTGAATAGATCCAATGTTTTGAGAAAGAAAAGTGAGTTTTTCGTCGCGGGCCTGCGCATACTGTTGTTCGGTGATTGATCCTATTGATCGCATCTGGTTAAGGACATACGCGGTGCGCTCCTTGAGTTTGTCGACGTGCTGCCCCCACGGCGAATAGTATGATGGCGCCTGGACAACCGCGGCAAGGGTTGCGGCTTGTGCGATTGAAAGCGCGCTTGCGTCGACGCCGAAAAAGCGTTGGCTGGCCGCCTGTATTCCTGATGCGTTGTACCCAAAAGGAATCTGATTCAGGTACATAGTAAGGATGTCGTCCTTTGAATAATGTTGTTCTATCCAATAGGCAAGGATTAATTCTTTCACCTTGCGCTCGATTGTTTTTTGAGAAGTGAGGAAAACATTTTTAACCAACTGCTGGGTGATGGTTGACCCTCCTTGTACAAATTCTCGGTGCCACAAATCAACTAACGCAGCGCGAAAAGTTCCTTTGATATCAAGCACAGGGTGTTGATAAAAGTTTTGATCTTCGGCGGCGATGATGGCTTCTTTAATGTAGGGAGAAATAAGATCGCCAGAAACAACCGTTCTGTTGTCTCCGCCGATTTGATATAACAAAACTTTGCCGGTTGTGTCGTAAATTTTTGTAGATTGCGCTTGTGCAAAATCGGTTATCTTTTCCGGATGGGGAAGGTCTTTGAGAATGCGAAGAAGCTCCAAGGAGCCGGCAATTAAGATGAGCAGTACAATAATTGCTATGCCTAAAAATATCTTTTTTTTCCGCGATTTATTTTTCATACAAATTTAGTCCAGCATATCACATCGTCCATTGATTAAAAAACACCCCCCAAAAACTGGGAGGTGTTCTGTGGGTGTGTTTTAGGCGCCCTCTTCGTTGTCGCCGTATGCATCAGCGTCATCGTATGCATCAGCGTCATCTTCGTCGAGCTCATCCTCCTCCTCTTCTCCGCCCTCTATAAAATCCTCCTCGTTAAAATCGTCGCTCTCTTTTTCCTCCTCTTCGCCTGCGTCATCGTTGGTTGAGTTGGTCGCGCTCATTGCGCCAACTTCTTCGGATAAATCGTCTTGATTCTTTTTTTGTTTTGTGGCGAGCATAAGGATTTGATTAAATAAAACCTGCGTTGTTTTTGTGGTGTGTGTCATACAAACGTGGCTCACAAACGCGTTATTGTTTTTTAATGTCTCCACTATACTCAAAAGACTTTGTTTGTCAACGCGTCGCAAGTTGTGGCGGGCGTTGATGGGTGTAGCCAGCCGACAGTGCGATTGCGAGGGCGTCGTATGCATCGTCTGGCTGGTGAATGTCGTCGATGCCAAGGGTTATGCGCACCATTTTTTCGATGGCTTTTTTGTCAGCCCCCCCATCTCCCGCGATCATCTGCTTTATCTCCTTTGGGGTGAATTCGTATATGGGCAAGTGTTGTTGTGCACACGAAAGAAGAAGGACGCCCCGTGACTGAGCAACCTCGAGTCCCGTTTTCATATTGTTCACAAAAAAAAGCTTTTCAATCCCTATAATGGCCGGCGTTGTTTGTTTGAGTAGTTTTTTAAACGAGACATCTAAATCAGCCAGAAGCATATTTTTGTCCCGTTGTTTTGTTGCGATGATGCCGGCGGTTATATAGTGGGGCGTTCTGCCGCTAAACACAACAACACCGTATCCAGCCCGAGTACTTCCCGGATCTATACCAAGCACGATTATGTCTTTTGATGGAACGCTAGTCATTTTCTTGTTGTGGTTGCGCGGTTGTGTAAACGTCATCAACATCATCGTGGTCGTCAAGAGCCTCCACGAGATTGTTCATTGTTTCCGTGGTTTCTTGAGACGTTTCTTGTGGGAACTTTGCAACCCACCCATCGTCGCTTTTGTTAAATGCCCACAAAACACTTCCGGGATCAGCCCACTTCCCGTGGTGGTCGGCGATTATTTTTTTTATTTCAGCAACGGTTCGATTTCTGCTGTTTGTGGTTGCGGTGATAATTATCGCGATTCCATCAGGTCCATATCCCTCTAAAATAAGGCAATCCAAGTCTTTTGCCTCACTTGATTTTTTAATAGCGCGATCGATGTTGTCTTTGGGGACATTGTTTTCTTGGGCGCGCTCAATGGCGGCGCGCAAAGAGGCGTTCCTCGATGGATCAGGATCGTTTTGAGCCATAACCGATATTGCGCGTAAAAACTTTGAGAACATCTGACTTCTCTTTTTGTCGGTTATCTCCTTCTTCCGTTTGATCTGCGCCCATTTGTTGTGTCCTGACATGTTTAAAAACAATAACAACGCATTTTAAAACCATAAGGGTACCATAAGACGAGCATATATTAAAAAATTAAAAATACGTTTGTTTTTAAAAGCTAAAAAATATTCGTGTAATATCTTAATGATATACAATTATCTAATAACGTTATAGCCGCAAGATCGAGGCGGTATCCATTCGTTCCAATGAGTTTGTCATATTTATTTGCATACCATTCAGATATTTTTTTAAAATTGCCGATCTTTTTGGACGACATTTGGTCTTCTGGCGTAAAATCAATTTCGTTTGCAATCAATGATTGCCGGATGTATTTGTTTACGTTGCCGAACAGAAGTGGATAACTTTCTTCATATGGTTTCTCTTTGTCTTTCCTCTCATCCATGGTCTTAACCTCCAAAAAAATCAAGGTTTTATCTGATGATTTGGCGACAATGTCGAGCTCGCCGAATTTCGTAGAAAAATTTCTTTCTATTATTTTTAAACCGATATACTCAAGATATCCACAGCAGATATTCTCGCCAAATTGCCCAACTTTTTGCCGCTCTGTTTTGTGGCTGCCATCCATGATTTTTATGGGATATATTAAATTATACCCCATAAATTTATTTTGTTCCAATGAATTTTTTGTTTGCCGGATTAAATTGTTTTGCTAACTGGTCGGCTTTTTAATAAAAATGTTTCACGTGAAACATTTTTATTAAAATCAGTTAGAAAATTGATGATTTTAAATGTTTCACGTGAAACATTTAAAATTGGATTTTTGTAAAAGAGTAGATTTTAAGCCATAATTGAGCTTACTGTGTTTTAAAATGTTTCACACTTTTGTTTCACGCTGTTAAAACACTAGGTTTAATGAGCCAATTCAACAACGGCTCAAATCCTATGTATTTCAGAAACATTCTTTTGGTTTTTTAATGATGAGTATTTATGGGCTGGTTGACTTGAGCGATAAATACTATCTTTTTCTTTTGAATAACAAAAAGATGTCCACGTGGTTTGTCGCGGCGATTGCCGGACTTATTATTTTTGTTTTCTGATTTTTTAGTCGCCGTGTGCGCTTATTCTTTTAGTTGTCTTGGTGTTATACTAAAAAAAGTACGCTGTCTTTGTTGTGTCGCGTCTATCGGCGCAGAGGAGGACTAGATGAATATTGCGGAATGTGTTGGTGATGTGATTGTTTTCCAGTGTGGCAACAAAACAAGAAACAACATCGACCCCCCGCTTGACCCAGGTCGATTTTATCGCGCGACCATCCATGGGGTGGTTGAGAAAAAGGGAGACCTGCTTCTCGCTCTTTGGTTTGTCAGTTATCATCATGGCGGAGCAGATCTCTGTCCCCATGACCGCTTAACTCTTTACTTGTCGGATCTGATTTTTTGGAGGGTTTGGCCTTAGCGGCAAGGGAGGGCTGGTTGTGAAAAAAATTGGTTGGTGCGAGTATGGCGGGTGCTACAATCTAAAGACGTGGCGCCCTTTTTTTGTCTGGTGGTATACTGTGGAATATGATTTCTCGTGGCGTTGCGACATTTACATTAGATGAGGGGAGGTGTCCGCCGTGGTTGTTCGCACGGATGGTTGTGTTGGCGCGGGCGATGATTGATGTAATTGTCGATGATGTCGGGTCCGATGAATTTGTGTGGCGACTTTCTGATCCTGTTTGGTTTCAATCATTGGGGACGGTGCTGGCATTTGATTGGAATGCGTCTGGGCTCACCACCATTCTCACGGCGGCACTCAAGGAGGCGATTCGGGGGAAGGAGCGCGAGTTGGGGATTTTTGTGTGTGGCGGAAAAGGGAAGACTTCGCGCAAAACACCCGATGAAATTATGATGTGGTCGGAGCGCGCGAGCGTGGCACCGGATGATGCGCGCTGGCTGGTGTACAGTTCGCGGATGGCGGCAAAGGTGGATAGTGCGTTGGTCCAGGATGGTTATCAAATTTATCATCACGCATTTGTTTTTTCAAAAAATGGTTCGTGGTCGGTTGTTCAGCAGGGGATGGACGTTAAATCGGGGACGGCGCGACGCTACCATTGGCATGGGTCGTCGGTGAAAGATTTTATTGTTGAGCCGCACGCGGGGATTGTCGCACAAAAAACGAAGCAGCAGACGCTTAATTTGACGGCTCGCGAGGGAGATGTAAATCGGGCAACGAGCGTTGATTTGGCGGGGAGTAATTTCGCCTCACTGGTGCGTGACTTGCGGTTGGTTGACAGACATTCGTCGTCATTGTCTAATATGGTTCGAGCAAAAAGCGTTGATGGGGAAAGACAGTTGACGCTTCTTGCCCTTTCGCACAATGAATTTGCCCATCACTCCGTTGAAAGGGAGTCGTTTTCCCGGAGCAAATATCTTCAAAAAATATTATATCTTCTGGGAGAGCGGAAGCCAAAAACATATGAACAACTTGTGGCAACGCCGGGGGTTGGTCCCAAGACCGTGCGGGCGCTGGCGTTGGTGGCTGAGGTGTTGTATGGCGCACCCGCGTCGTTCCGGGATCCAGCGCGATACAGCTTTGCACATGGAGGAAAAGATGCGACGCCATATCCGGTTGATCGGGCTACCTACGACAGCACCATAGCGGCGTTTAAAAAATATGTTCGTTGTGCTGAGCTAAAAACAACTCAGCGCCAGGACGTTTTGCGGCGCATAGAAAAATAAACCCGCGCAAAGCGCGGGTGGTACTGGGTGTTCGGGTTAAGGCAGGCGGGGTACTCGAATAATGAAAGTTGTGTGCGCTGGAGGCAGTGGATGGTGCCGGTGGTACTGTTCTCTTAGGTCGTCGGCGGTTTCCTGATCGACGTCGTAGGTGTCGATGTACTGCTGGTGCGTCTTCCCGCCATCCCTCCAAATTTGGTACCTGAGTTGCTCCTCTTTGTTTGGCATGGCCATCCCCCTTTCTTGAGTGCTGTGGGCGGCATAGGATTCGAACCTATGACCTCCTCGGTGTAAACGAGGCGCTCTAACCAGCTGAGCTAGCCGCCCTAGCCGTTCTCTTTGTCGTCTCCATTCCTGGGCTCAATTAAGTAATGAGCGATGACGTGCTTTATGTATAGCTCAAAAAGTGCCACCACCACAAGGGCGGCAAGCATAAGTCCACCCAAGCGTTCAATGCGTCCCCGAAAGAGCTGGGCGCGATCCGCAAAGATATATCCAAGCGATATCAAGGAAATAACCCAGAGGATTGATGCGGGGGCGGAGTAGCGGAGCATTTTTTTCAGATGAATGTTGAGGTATCCCGCTGCGGCAAGCGTTACGCGATTAAGGCCATAGGCAAATTTTGAAAAGAAAATAAAAAGACCAGCAGACGGGCGCATTCGTTTGAGCGCGCCTTCAATGCGAGAGATGTCGATAAAAAAAATCTTCTTACTGTTCCTTTTTAACAGATGCTGTCCGAGCCACCAAAAAAGAATATCGTATCCGATGGCGGCACCGATTCCGACGACAATGATTGTTGGTAGGTTGACCACTCCAATCCGACTCAGCGCGCCAAAGAGAGGGAGGGATATTTCGCCCCCCTCCAATAGCATTGCCACGCAAAGGATGACGTAGACGAGCGGTTGGTGGTGATGAGCGGCAATAAGGATGATCTGAGTGGCGTGCATATATTATAGGGGTGCGCCCACTTGGACTCGAACCAAGGACCGACCGTGTATAAGACGGTTGCTCTACCAGCTGAGCTATGGGCGCAAAAGCGCGTACCAATATTAAAAAATAAAAGGCACTCGTGCCTACAAAAAGCATAGCGCACTTAACGCATCTTTTCAATTCAAAAACCGCCGCAGAAGGGCAGTTTTTGAGGGGGAACGCGATGGCCAGTGTTTGGCGCTGTGCTCGCTATGCCTCAATGGGTTTGATGGCGAATTTTTTAATCATGGCGTCAAATTCGTCCTTTTCAATTATTTCTTTTTTAAGGAGCGTGTCGGCGATGTAATCGAGCGCTTTCCTGTTTTTTTGAATAACCTTCTTGGCAGTTTCGTAGGCGCGGCGGATGAAGTGTTCAACTTCGTGGTCGATTTCAACAGCGGTTGATTCTGAATAATTTTTTTCCGTGGAAATTTCTTTTCCAAGGAATATCAACTCCTGTGTTTTCCCAAAAGTGATGGGGCCTAATTTTTCGCTCATGCCGTAGCGCACCACCATTTTACGCGCGATATCGGAGGCAACCGCTAGATCGTTTGATGCGCCAGTGGTGAGGTCCTTAAAAACTATTTCCTCGGTGGCGTAGCCGCCGAAAGCGACCGCCAAATCGGCAATAAATTCTTTGCGGGTACGCAGGTGCGTGTCTTCGATGGGGAGCTTGAGGGTGTAGCCGCCAGCTTGTCCGCGCGCGATGATTGAAATTTTATGCACGGGATCGGCGTGTTTGACTGAGGCAATTACCAGCGCGTGTCCCGCCTCATGGTAGGCAGTAACTTCTCGTTCGTGCTTTGAGAGAACGCGCGATCGGCGCTCGGGACCGAGCATAACTTTTTCGATAGATTGATAGAGGTCATTCTGCAAGATTTCTTTCTGTCCGTTGCGCGCGGCAAGAATGGCCGCTTCATTAACGAGGTTTTCGAGTTCGGCGCCAGAAAATCCTGGCGTACGTATTGCAATTTGTCGGAAATCAACGGCGGGAGCCAGTGGCTTGTTGCGGCTGTGAATTTTGAGGATGGCCTGGCGGTCATTAATGTCGGGCAGGTCCAAGACGACGCGACGATCAAATCGACCGGGGCGTAGAAGTGCTGGATCCAAAATGTCGGGGCGGTTGGTCGCGGCCAATACAATAACCTGTGCTTCTTTGTCAAAACCGTCCATTTCAACCAGGATTTGGTTGAGGGTTTGCTCACGCTCGTCGTGTCCACCGCCGACGCCTGCGCCACGTTCACGCCCGATGGCATCAATTTCATCTATAAAGAGAATAGCAGGAGCGGCTCGTTTTGCGGTGGCAAAGGCATCGCGTGTGCGCGAAGCACCGACGCCCACAAACATTTCAACGAATTCCGATGCGGAAATATGAAAGAAGGGAACTTCCGCTTCGCCGGCAACTGCCCGAGCCAAGAGGGTTTTTCCGGTTCCGGGCATTCCTAAAAGTAAAACGCCGCGGGGAATTTTTGCTCCCAGGTCAAGATATTTTTTGGGATTGCGCAAAAAATCAACTACCTCCAAAAGCTCCTGTTTTGCCTCTTTGAGGCCGGCCACATCGGCAAAGGTAACCCGATCCTTGAATGCGCCAAAGAGTTTAATGTTTGATTTGCCGAACGAGAACGCTTGCGTGGCGCCTTGTTTGGATTGTCGAAAAATAAACCAGAAGAAAATGCCGATTGCAATAAGCGGAAGAAGCGTGGGGATGAGAATGCCCATCCAAAACTTAAGACCTGACTGCTCTTTTATTTGAAACGGAACCTTGGCTAATGCTTCGGGGGTAACGCCGTAGTTTTTGAGCGTTTCAATTAAGCCGGTCTCGGGTTCTTTGGTGGCCGTTGCCGTTGAGCCGTCCTTGAGGGTTGCGGTGATGACGTTGTCTTGGACAATGATATTAGTGACATTGCCCGTTCCAATTTGTGTGGCGAGCTCGTTAAGCGTCATTTCCTTGTTTTGCGGCTCAAGCGAGTAGAGCGAAGAAAAAAGGAGGATGAGTCCGACAAAAACAAGCGCGACCGCAAAAACATTTTTTAGAATTTTTTTCGTATTTTTATTCATAGTGCAGAGAAAGTATACTGCATTACTTTAAAAAGGCAAAAAAAGGGACCCGTGTGGGCCCCATAGTGCCGTCGCCTTGTTTTTACCTTACGCGTCGACCAAGAGAGCAATCAAATCGTGGCTCTTGGTAACCGCGAAGGTGGCGGGGAGTTTTTGTTCCGCAGTCCTGCCTGTGTAAATACAAAGACAATCGCCAGTGTCCATGTTTTCAATAAGGGCCAGACCGATGGTTTCCAGTACTTGCGCTTGAGCTAGGGTGCGCCAAGTGCTGCCCGGTCGCAGCTTCCCCTTTCCCGCGGGACGGCCGATGAACTTCAGGGCTCCATGTAGAAAGCCGGATGCATATCCGATGGTGAACAATAAAAGTGTCATGGAAATGAGAATGGGAATAGGCATGGTCTCCTCCTGCGCGTATGCGCGAAAAGCATTGAAACGTTCTATATTTAGAATGACTTAAAAATTGCATTATGTCAAGTAATTGCAATGGCGTAAACGCTGGTGTGCAAAATTTAATAAAACAAAAACCCGCCCAAAGAGAGGCGGGTTTTTGGGTGTCGCACCAAGTGTTTATTTCTTTAACTTGAGAATAATGCGCTTTTCTGCTGGTTTGAAGAGAGAGATGGTAAAGGAATATTCCTTGCCGAGTTCCAGTTCTTCTTTCATTTTCTCTTGGCTTTCAAATTCGGAGATATGAATCAAGCCCTGTAAGTCGTGGCCGAGCGCTACCAAGGCGCCGAAGGGATTGTATTTTGCTGCGGTGCCGGTGATTTCTTGATCTTGGGCAAAATATTTATCCGCGTCATCCCACGGGTTCGGCTTAAGTGCCTTGAATGAAAGTGAGATGCGCCCCTCTTTAATCTCAATAATTTTTGCCTTCATGCTGTCGCCGACTTTTACCACCTCTTTGGGAGCATCGATGAGTTTATGGTCAATCTCCGAAATGTGGACTAGGCCCTCAATAGTGGGATCGTCTAAGAGTTTCACAAAAACACCAAAGTCAGCGACACCCGAAACAACCACATCAACCGTATCGCCAATCCCGTATTTTTCAAGAGATTTTCGTACACCTTCATCGGTTACCTCGCGCTCTGAAAGGATTAATTTGTCGGCTTTGGAGTTAAAATCCAAAACTCTCACTTCAAGACTTTGTCCGACAAACTTCTTTAATTCTTCGTAGATCTTATTTTTGTCCCCGTCTTCAACGTGTGGATAATTTTGTGCCGAGAGCTGGGACACGGGGATAAATGCCTTGATGCCGTGCAGTTCAGCTAACAATCCTCCGGTATTTGCCGCGGTAATTTTTACTCCAACCGCAACGCCGCTGTCTTTGAGCGCTTTGACGTCTTGCCAATTTTGCTGACGCAATGCTTTAACCAGAGAAAGCTCTATGAATCCCTCTTCATTTTCCGACGTGACAATGGTCGCGGTGGTTGCCTGATTTTTTTTCAGGCTTTTAATGATGTCTTTGGCGTTCACAAATTCACGCCCAGCCACCAGACCTGTTCCGCGGCCCTTAATATCAAAATAGGCTCGCTGTCCCTCCAGCGCGAGCAACTCAACGTTAACGGCATCTCCTTCTTTGAGTGGCGTAATCAACTGGGGGTGTATTTTCAAAATCCCCGTAAGCGGATGCGCCTTCTTCGTTTCCTCAGACGCAAAAGTATTCTGTTGCATGTGTCTCTAAATGTGTGGTTCTCTGCTCTTTGCGGGAGTACCGGTGGAGCAAAAAACGCACCACGTAAGCATGGGGCTACCATTTTTTACGCAGAGCCACCATAGCATGGTGAGCGTGCGTTTGCAAACGCGCCTGCGTATGGTATCGTTACCAGACCGTTACTAGACATAGAAGATTACTATTATGATTATTACATGGCATGGCGAAGGATGTTTCCGCATCCAAAATGGAGATACGAGTATTTTGATTGATCCGCCGCGCGAAGGATCGGGGACTGCCCAACCGCGGTTTCAGACGGATGTGCTTATAAAGACAATCACTGCGTGGCCCGCGTCTCCAGAGCAATCACCTAAAGTTTCGGCTGTGGTTTGGGGCGCCGGAGAATATGATATCGCCGGCATAACTATTCGCGGATTTGAACTTCCCGGAGAGTCGGAAAAGACTTTTTTTAAGACGGTCTATGTTGTTGGATGGGACGATGTTTCTATTGGTCTTTTGGGGCATTGTGCTCAGCCGCTTCCTCCCAGCGCGACCGAGCATTTAGAGGAGTGCGACGTGCTTATTGGGCCGTCTGGCGGTGCTCCGTTTGCCGAGGTTGAGGCGATGGTTAAGCTCGTTAAGCAACTTAATCCGAAGATTTTTATTCCATCATTTCTCAAAGCGCCGGGCGTTGCCCGAAGCGGTGCTATTACTGCACAGCAGTGTGCGGACCATTTTAACGGCGGTGCGATGGAGGAGACGGAGAAGTTTGTTTTCAAAAAGAAAGACCTGGTTGATATCAAGAAGACTCGCGTGGTATGTTTGAAGGGATAAAACAAACAATGCGCCATGTGCAGTATGGCGATGTGGCGGTGCGACGGCGATGGTTTTTTATATCGGTCATCAGTATGTTTTGTTTCGTGGTGGTTTTGTGGTTTATTTTTATGGTATGGCGCGGTTCGCCTGGTGTCGGCGCTGGGGCCGGCATCACCAATATCCGAACGGCTTGGGAGAGCTTGATTGCTCCGATGCGTGACGCATTTAATAAATAGAAACAGAGAGCGAAACAAATGGTATGGCGCGCAATAAAGAAAATATAAAAAATAAGAAGGGAAAGGATGACGCGGGAGATGCTGGGGAACCCAAAATATATCCGGGCAATCGCGTGACGTCGGCTGAGATCACCAAAGAACTGGAGACCTCGTATTTGGATTATGCAATGTCGGTTATTGTATCGCGAGCACTTCCCGATGTACGCGACGGTCTTAAGCCGGTTCAGCGTAGAATTCTGTGGGCTATGTGGGATGGGGGGTTGGTTCATGGAGCAAAATATCGCAAGTCGGCCAATGTGGTCGGTGATGTCTTGGGGCGGTATCATCCGCATGGCGACTCGTCGGTGTATGAGGCGATGGTTCGCATGGCGCAGGATTTTTCCTTGCGGTATCCGCTCATCGATGGGCAGGGGAACTGGGGGTCGGTTGACGGCGACAGCGCGGCGGCTATGCGCTACACTGAATGCCGCCTCTCAAAGATTGCCGAAGAATTGCTCGCCGATATTGAAAAAAATACGGTTGATTTTATTCCCAATTATGACGAATCGCGCCAGGAGCCGCTCGTGATGCCCGCAAAGATCCCCCACATGCTTCTGAACGGATCGGTTGGTATCGCGGTGGGTATGGCAACCGACATTCCGCCCCACAACCTCGGCGAGGTGATTGATGCCATTATGGCACTCATTAAAAAGCCGTCGCTGTCCGTCGCGGAATTAATGGAATATGTCCAGGGGCCCGATTTTCCGACGGGGGGCATTATTTACAACCGCAAGGGAATTATTGATGCTTATATAACGGGACAGGGCGCGGTAACTTGTCGCGCAAAGACCGATGTGGTTGAACGCAAAGCCGGACAGCACAGTATTGTTATTTCTGAGATTCCCTATCGTGTAAACAAGTCAGAATTGATACAAAAAATCGCTCAATTGGCCAGCGATAAGAAAATAGAGGGGATCCGCGATCTGCGCGATGAGAGCGATAAAGACGGGCTCTCGGTGGTTATTGATTTAAAAAATGATGCGGCGCCGCAAAAAATTCTCAATCAGCTATATAAACACACCGAACTGCAGAAAGATTTTCATTTAAATGTAATTGGATTGGTGGGCGGGATGCAACCGCAGCTCCTTTCGCTCAAGGATATCCTTGAGCAATATTTGGCTCATCGCGTGGTGGTGGTCCGTCGGCGAACCGAATTTGATTTAACGCGCGCACAAGAACGGGCGCATATTTTAGAAGGGTTGGTCACGGCATTGGATTCGATTGACGCGGTGATTGCGACCATTAAAAAATCAAAAGACAAGGAAGAGGCGCACACCAACTTGATTGCTAAATTTAAATTAAGTTCAGCTCAGGCGACGGCGATCTTGGAAATGCGTTTGCAAACACTGGCATCGCTCGAGCGGCAGAAGATAGAAGAGGAGTTAGCGGAAAAGAGGAAGCTTATTAAAGCGCTCCAGTTTATTCTCTCGTCTGAAAAAGAAATTTTGAAAGTGATTGAGGGAGAGTTGTCGGAAATGAAAGAAAAATATGGCGATCCGCGGCGCACCAAGGTAGTGTCGCACGGACTGACGGAATTTTCCGATGAGGATCTTATCGCTAACGAAGAGGCTATTATTACCCTTTCGGCGGGCGGATATATAAAACGTTTGAGTCCCGATATTTTTCATGTGCAGGGGCGGGGCGGCAAGGGGTTGATTGGTTCGGATGTGGGCGAGGATGATTTCTTAGCTCATTTTTCGCACGCACAAACGCACGATAATATTCTTTTCTTCACGGACAGCGGCAAGGTGTTTCAAACGAAAGTATATGAAATCCCCCAGGGATCGCGTACCGCCAAGGGGAAAATGGTTCAAAATTTTTTGGACATTCCCCCGCAGGAAACGGTGCGAGCATTGGTGACCTATCGTCCCGATGCGGCGGCAGGAGGATATTTGGTGATGGCGACCAAAGACGGCGTGGTTAAAAAAACGCCGATGAAAGACTTTGCTAACGTACGGCGCACGGGCATTATTGCTATCACGCTTAAAAAAGGAGATGTGCTTGAGTGGGTATTCCCCTCATCGGGGAAAGATGAGGTTCTTTTGGCAACTGGCGGCGGACAAGCAATCCGATTCAAAGAATCGCAACTGCGGCCAATGGGTCGTACGGCGGCTGGCGTGCGCGGTATTCGGCTGAAGAAAAATGATTTTTTGTGCGGAATGGATATAATTAAGGAAGGGAGTGCGGCTCGCAAGCCGACGGTACTGGTGATGATGGGGCACGGCTTTGCAAAACAAACACCGTTGGCGGAATATAAAATTCAGTCGCGGGGCGGGCAAGGGATCAAAACAGCAAAGATTGTTGCTAAAACGGGTCCTGTGACGACCGTTAAGATTATCGGCGACGAAGAGGATGTGTTGGTGCTTTCCGCAAAGGGTCAAGTTATTAAAACAAAACTAGCTGATGTGCGCCGCAGCGGGCGAGCGACCAGCGGGGTGCGTGTCATGCGCCTCAATGATAAAGATACTATTGCCGCAACAATATGCCTCTAGACATTCCACCGATCACTATGCCCAAGGGTCGATTAATTATTATCGGCGTTGTTGCGGTTATTGTGATAGTCGTGGTGCTTGGGTTTTTGGGCATCATCCCCCTTTTCCAAAAAAAAGGACCGGCCGATCCCAATTTTCCTTCTGGTAAGGTGACGCTCACGATGTGGGGGACCGAGCCAATGACATCGTTTCAAGATGTCATTAAGGCATATCAAGCGCAGTATCCGACCGTGGTTATTACATATGTTGAGCAAGACGCCCCTGGGTATGAACAGGCGCTTGTGACGGCTATGGCCCAAGGAAAGGGGCCGGATATTTTTGTGATTGGCAATCTTTCCGTCCCGCAATACAAAGGTATCATGGCGCCCGCCTCATCGATTTTATTAACCTCGCAAATGATGGCTAGTTTGTTTCCGGGGGTGGTAACGGGCGATTTTGTCGAAGGAGCGTCGGTTTATGCTTCTCCGCTTTATCTTGATGCGCTCGCGCTTTATTACAACAAGGACATTTTTAATGCCAATAGCATTGTTGCTGATCCCACTACGTGGGATGATTTTGTCGCCGATGCAAATAAAATAAAACAAATCACTCCATCAAAAACGCTCACACTCTCTGGTGCTGCGCTGGGTGGATCGCAAAACATTTCTCGTGCGGCTGATGTCCTTGGCGCATTAATGCTTCAAGGGGGTGGACGCTTGAACACAGGTCAAAATGGCACGGTGCGGTTTGATGATCGTGCAACACAAGCGCTCAATTTTTATACTCAATTTGCCGATTCGGTCGGGGCTAATTATTCTTGGAACGACAGTTTCCCCGATTCGCGCACGGCGTTCATCCAGGGAAAAACCGCCATGGTTGTTGACTACGCTGATTTTCGCGATGTAATTAAAAAACAAAATCCGTTTTTTAATTTTGGCGTCGCGCCGTTGCCGCAACTTGCGGGAGCTACCGCGTCGGACGTGGCAACGTTTGGCCGGTATGCGGGGTTGGCGGTTTCAGCACAATCGCCGAATCAATATGTCGCGTGGCATTTCATTAAATTTTTTACTCTAACCCCGTCGGTTTCAAGCGTATACCTTGCCGCCTCTGGGCGGTTGCCCGCGCTTGATGCCTTAATTGGGCAGGGACTGGGAGGGAACGATGATGTATTTTTGAGATCGTTTTTAGTCGCTAAAACATGGCAGGAACCAAATGAATTTGGGACGACATCGATTCTTTTAGATGCCATTGCTCATGTTGTGGAGGGGAAGATGGACGCGGCGCGCGCGCTTAATGCGGCACAGGACGCTATCAATAAGCTGTGGTAGCCATCCTTTGTTGATTTGTTGGTGCGGGATGTGTGTGATATGATATAAAAAATATGAAGAAGTTTTGGCAATGGGTTGTTGGTGTTGGCGTCGCCGTCATGGTTTTTTTTGTTGGTGCGGTGATACACGCTCAGGGGTTGGTGCCGTGTGGGAATACGACGAGTGATATGTGCACCTGGGAAAAGTTGATTGGCACAAATCAATCTTTAGTTGCCAAGGTAGTTACGTTCGCACTGTTTGGTTTTGCGGTTCCTATCGCGGTGGCGTTCTTTATCTGGGGCGGCATTAAAATGATAACATCGGGAGGAAATCAGAGCAGATTTGAAGAAGGAAAAAAGGTAATCACCGGTGTGTTGTGGGGATTGTTGATTGCTTTTGGCGCATGGATTATTATTAACACCGTCATTACTATTTTAACCGCCTAACCGACGTATGATTCAGCAAATAAAAAAAGGTACGAATTCTTTTTTAAGAACTTCCAAAAAGGGAATTTTCGTGATGGTGGCCATGCTTTTGGCTCCCGCGCTCGCTCGAGCAACTGGTGGGCTGGGCCCCGACAACGTTGTCCCTAATCCCACGGGCCTGCACACGTTTAGCGAGCTTCTTGCCAAGATAACCAATTACATGAATCTTATTGTCGACCCTCTGGTGGTTATTATGGTTTTGTGGGGAGGGTTTCAAATTCTTACCGCGGGGAGCGACGAATCGAAATTCAAAGAGGGAAAGAAGACGCTCACCTATGCGGCGATTGGCGCCATTGTGGTCATCTGCGCCAGTGGACTCATCCTTATTATTAACGAATTTTTGGGCGTTACTACACCGTAGCGGTCAATTGGTTATTGCGGTAATCATAATATGAACACGTACATAAAAAAAATATTTTTCGCGGTTGGGTTGGTCCTTGTCGGTCTTGCCTCTACTCATTCAGTCTCTGCGGTTACCAGCACTTCCCCGATCCAGAATTGGGATGGGGTTGTTCATCTTCTCGAAAAGGCGGGTCAGTGGATGTACCAGGCGTTTTTTATCATTGCGGTCATCTATTTTCTCTGGGGAGCATTTACGTTTTTACAGGCTGGTGGCGACGCGACCAAGGTTGCTGAGGGGAAAAAGAGAATCCTCTACGGCGTTATTGCGGTTATTGTGGCGTTGGTTTCAACGGGAGCGGCGCAACTTATTAATTCATTTTTGTCAGCGGGTGCGAATTAGTTTTATGAATTCAAAAAAACAAAGTGGGCTGTCTCGTTTTGTGCTGACTGTCCTTGTTGCTGGTATGGTTTTTGTTCCGGCGGTATTTGCTCGTGCTACTACGACGGGAAATCTCATTGGCCCGCTTAATAGCGGTGATTATGCGTCTCCAGTGAGCGATGCGAGTAGCACGCTCAACCTGGTGAAGAAAGCCGCAACGTGGATGTATACGATCTTTTTTATTGTCGCCGTCCTTTTCTTCTTGCTGGCGGCGTACAATTTTCTTTTGGGGGGGAGTAACGAAGAGCGAGTTAAGACGGCAAAAAATCAATTGACGTACGGAGTTATTGCCATTGTGGTGGCGCTGATATCAACGGGCATTGCCGCCATGGTGTATAATTTTCTCCAATAAAGAAATATGACACATATGTTGGGATTGAAAAACATAAAACAGAACATCATCTTGGGTGGCGTTTTGGTTATGGCACTACCCATTCTCGCACATGCGACGAGTACGGTGCCCGGCGTCGTTGATCCATTCGGAAGCAATGCCAATATGAAGAGTCCGGTGACCAACATCGAGACGGATCTTATTAATGGAAAACTTATCACCGCAATCAAATGGACGTATACAATCTTTTTTATTGTCGCCGTCTTTTTCTTTTTGCTGGCGGCGTACAATTTTCTTTTGGGGGGCAGTAATGAGGAGCGGGTCAAGACAGCAAAAAATCAATTGACGTACGGAGTTATTGCCATTGTGGTGGCACTGATTGCGAGTGGTATATCGCTTATTATTTTTACCTTTTTATCAACGGGCGCGTGACGTCTTAAAACTGCATATGTCAGTATTTGTAAAGACATCGGTTATTGTTGGGGTGATGGTTCTTTTTTTGGCGGGAATCGTGTCCTGCGCGCAGGCAGACAGTTTTGTGCCGTTTCCTCTCACCTCTCCCCAGGCTCAGAAGGTTGCGCCGCTGGCAAATGATGCCGGTATGGGAACGCCGCCCATGTTCACGTCGCTGGGAGGCGCGTATGCTTTTTTTGAGGAGATTATCCGGTGGACATATACCATTTTCTTTGTTGCGGCGGTATTTTTCATATTGTTGGCGGCGTATTATTTTATTGTTGGGGGATCGAGCGAGGCATATGTTGAAAAAGCAAAAAATCAGCTCAAGTATGCCGTCATTGCAATCGTGGTGGCTCTTCTGGCTCAAGGAAGCATTTATGTGCTCACTCTCTTTTTGACGAACGGTGCCTAAGGTTGCGGTTTGTTGGGAACATGGTGTATACTCAATGGGTAATATTAATAAGTAAAAAGGTCGTTTCATCTATGACAATGAAAAAAATTATTGCATTGGCGGCGTTGGCGCTTCTGGTTGTTCCCTTTGTGGCACAACCGGCTTTTGCGCAAGTTACTCCGGGTCAAGTCCCGGGTCCGATTGTCGCACAGACGGGGCCGACGAGCGTGAGTGATGCGGTGGGGTGGATTATCACAATTGTTCAGTGGTTCTACACCATCATCTTTATTCTCGCCGTCTTCTTTATTCTGCTGTCGGCGTTTTACTTCATCACCAGCGGGGGAGATGCGGAAAAGACCGCAAAAGCAAAGAGCACGTTGCTCTACGCGGTTATCGGTATTGCGGTAGGACTTTTGTCGTATGGTATTGTGACATTCGTCCAGAGTTCAATCCAGAATCGGGTTGGATAAAAATGATAAATAAAAATCGTCCCGGTGTGTGCCGGGGCGATTTTTTTATGCGTTATCTGTGGTAATAAAACGGCATAGGTGTTATGATAAAGCATGATTAATACCTATTTTGATTATGAATAAGATTCTGGCAATGGCAGTCCTTATGATTTTTGCGCTCCCCTTCTTGGGTGGTGCGGTTTTTGCCCAAGGGTCAATCGCGCCGATTCTCCCTATTACGGGACCGCAAACGCCCAATGAATTAGTCCAGTGGATTATTCAAATGGTTCAGTGGTTCTACACCATCATCTTTATTCTCGCCGTCTTCTTTATTCTGCTGTCGGCGTTTTACTTCATCACCAGCGGGGGAGATGCGGAAAAGGTTGCCAAAGCAAAGAGCACGTTGCTCTACGCGGTGGTTGGGGTCGCGGTTGGGTTATTGTCGTACAGTATCATTTTGTTTGTACAAAACGCCTTACAGAGTCGATTAGGATAATAGTTATTGTATGGGCGGAGAACCGGCATTGGAATGCCGGTTTTTTTATATAAAAAATACGGGCTCGAACCGAAGTCCGAGCCCATGAAATTGCAATGTACTAATTTATGGCGCGCCACTCATGGTGACTCGCCACAGACCCTTCCCACCTCTCACAACGACACTCCCGTTTTCTCCCGGCTTATGTTTTATGTACTGCCGGCTTTGCGGGGTATCCCGGAAAGGGACGCCATCGCCGATCACGTCGGCGTAGACGTCGGCGGGTTGGTCTCCCGGGAAAGAGAAAGAAAAAAACCAAATCCCTTTCAGTTTTACCGGGGTGGTAATTTTTTCCAAGGGGATATCAATACTATCCCCCGGTTGCATTACCACCCAACCTTCCGTCCGTTCCATGCTGGCGGCGCGGGCACGCCGAGCGTCGTTTTCCTCAGCCACTTTCTTGATATGCTTTGCGGCCAAGGAGACGAGCATCATCGGGACGATGAGAACCATCCCGATGATGCACCACCTGCGAATCTTTGACACCCATGCGGGTGCCGCTTGCGTGCTCATCGTGTGCCTCCTTTTTTGCCGCCATCGTCTGCTGTTTTCCCTTGCGAGAAGATGGCGGCGGCCGCGACATTGCTCGGGTCCCCTCCCCGCACAAAAATCGTGCTGGCGGGGACGTCCTCGTTTATCGCCGCGTAAAAAGATGCGGCATCGGGGGCGGGAAGCCCAACCTTCTTAAACTTCTTTATCCCGTTGATGTACGCATTGACGCGCTTTGCCTGCGCGCGCGCTTGCATCTGGTTGACTTCTGCCTGTTTCGCGGCGAGCGCGATTTCTTCTTGCCGCTCCTCCAGGTCGGGGTCGGGCTTTACGTCTGCAATGAAGATGCGGACGAGCTCAATCCCGTTTTTTTCTAACACCGAAAAATGTCCCTCTCCTTTTCCCTTCAATCGTTCCGCGATGACTTTTGCCAGCTCTTCGCGTTTTTTGGTCAGATCGTCCCATCCGTTGATCGTCGAATCGTTGGGATCTCCGCAAATTTGGTTCAGGGTTGCGGAGATTGCGGAATTCATCTTGTTTTCAATCGCGTTAAAGTGTTTTGCTTCCGTCTTCTGTCCATCGATTTCTCCAGCGGCCAAGACAAACTCTCTGGCCCGGATGTGATCGATTTGGTAGACGTAGAGCACCTCGACGATGTTGCCGGTGCTTTGTGTTACTGGTTTCCCGGCGTCGTCCTTACTAACCGTTTTGACGTCCTTGATGGTTATGGACGTCTGGTGCTGACCCATGTCGAACAATTTAACCGTCGACATGAAGCCGTAGAGGAAGAAGAACCGTTTGCCCAGCTCTTCTTCGAGTCTGATCTTTCCCTCGGCCATCACGTAATGGCCGAAGTGGAGCCTTGCGAGCATGTACGGAGGATTTGTCCCCCCCGTATCCACCCATCCATTCTGGAGGATTGCCGATGTGATAACGGCGACTCCCCAAAACAGAAACGCCAAAACCCAGAGCTCCAACAAAAAAGCCCCAAGCCCTGCGATGGCCGTTCCCGCGATCACCGCAATGCAGACCACAAGAGGTGATCCGACTTTGATGTCTTCTGTCGCCTTAATGATTCCGTCTCTAACCTTGTCTTTAAACATGGTCGTCTCCCTCTCCGCTCAAGGCGGATTTAAGCCCGTCTTGGGCGGTAAACTTTCTGGTTCGCTGTTTTGCTATTCGGTTTTCAACGAGCGCATTTATTCTACCACAATGGGTGTTTTATGTCAATTGTCACCAAAAGAGAAAAACCATTTGAAAAAGCGGGATTTTTCGTCTATTATATTGCGGACGAGGATGCTTTTGAACAACAGGAAGCAGGATTCTTGTCTGCTTGCGGCTAGATGTGTCCCAAAAACGTCGGAGTGGCAAAACTTTTGTCTGCCGGCAGGCAGGGGTAGACGAATCCCGAAAAAATGGGCGGGTGGCGAAACTGGTAGACGCACCAGCTTTAGGAGCTGGCGCCTTACGGCATGAGGGTTCGAGTCCCTCCCCGCCCACGTATGATCAATTAATTAGTATACTACATGACTACTTTTCCACGCCCTATTAAAAAAGTATTTACCAACGGCCTGACGGTTTTGGTGGTTCCGCAAAAAGAAAGCCCCTCGGTTACCGTCGGGGTTTTTGTGCGCGCGGGAGCCGCCTATGAAACCAAAGACAATAACGGCATCTCTCATTTTTTGGAGCATATGTGCTTCAAGGGGACGACTCGTCGTCCAACCCCGCTGGCTATTTCGTCCGAGTTTGAGCAGTTGGGCGCATCATACAATGCGTTCACCTCGCGTGATCTGACGGGGTATTATGGGAAAGTTGCCTCGCGCTCGTTTGAAAAGATTTTGGATTTGTTGGCGGATATGTATTTGAATCCGACATTCATTGCCGAAGAAATAGAAAAAGAAAAAGGTGTCATTGTCGAGGAAATCAATATGTATGAAGATGAGCCGCGCGCGAAAGTGTCGCAGATACTGGATGCGACGATGTATGGCGACCAGCCGGCCGGATGGGAAGTGGCGGGCGTAAAGAAAAATATTTTTGCCACAACGCGCGAGACGTTTACAGCGTATCGGGGCGCACACTATCATGCGCAAAAGACCATTGTGGTGGTTGCGGGAAACGTTGATGTGCGCAGCGCGCTAAAAAAAGTTACCGAGAAGTTCTCGAGTATCACGCAGGCGCCACGCGCGATACCGGCGGCGCGGGTTATTGAAAATCAGAAGCGTCCTCGCATTGCCGTGCATCAAAAACCGCTTGATCAGACCCATCTTTTATTCGGCATCAAAACTTTTCCCGCTTCGGATAAACAGCGGCACACGCTTGCGATGCTTTCGGGAGTGTTGGGCGAGGGGATGAGCTCGCGGCTTTTCCAAAAAGTGCGTGAGGAGATGGGAGCCGCTTACTATGTGCGATCGAATCCATCGCTCTTTGCCACACACGGCTATTTAGAAATTGCTGCGGGTGTCAATCATCAAAAAACAATTCCCGCGGTCGGTGCTGTTATGGACGAACTTAAAAAATTATTGCGGGATGGCGTGTCGGAAAAAGAGTTGGCGCGCACAAAAGAACATGCCATCGGAACATTTGCTCTTTCGTTGGAAACATCCAGCGACATTGGTTTTTTCTACGGCGAACAAGAAGTCGTGTTGCGCGAGCTTCGGTCTCCCCGCGCCATTATGGATGCCATTCGTGCTGTGCGCTCAAGCGATGTGCGGCGGCTAGCGCGGGAACTCTTTGTTAATCAGCGGCTTTCGTTGGCGGTCGTGGGACCCCATAGCACCCCTGAAGCGTTTTTGTCAGCGGTTCGTTTTGTGTAGTAGACGTGGGTGCTTGCAATTGTCGGGCCGGTTTGCGTGTCACTGGCATAATTGCCTTTGCCCATAGGGGAGAGTATGCTGACCGTTAAAAGATTTACATATTGTTGCTATGCATAAAGAAGCGTGGGATATTTCCTGGGGCGCGTTGTGGAAGATTTTTTTAATGATCCTTGTGGGTGTTGTTTTGTTTTATATTAAGTCGGTTTTGTTGATGGTTTTTACGGCATTGATTGTTTCCTCAGCGCTTCATGGACCGGTTGAGTGGCTCGGACGGAAGAAGATCCCTCGGGTGGTGAGTACGCTGGCCATCTTTCTGTTGGGGGGAGGGCTCTTGGTATCGTTATTGTATATTATCGTTCCCGTTGCCTTAATCCAGTTAAAATATTTTCTCTCAACCTTTAGCGCGTTGCGCATTCCCCTACTGAGCATTGCCGGGCTCCCCGATATTCTTTCGCGCATCGATCAGGGTATTGGCGGTATTTTGGATGCGGTTATTTATGGTGGCCCCAATGTTATCCAATTCGTTTCTACGTTTGTGGGGAATATCTTTTTTATCGGCGTTTCTTTGGTTATTGCTTTCTATCTTACGTTGAGTCGTGATGGCATTGAACGATTTATCCGCGCGGTGCTTCCGCCGAGTCAAGAAAATTATTTTATAAATCTGTATCAGCGCACTCGTCGCAAATTAGGGCATTGGCTGGGCGGGCAATTAATATTGAGCTTCATTGTTTCCGTCCTTGTTTTTACCGGACTCTCTCTTCTCCGCGTTGAATATGCTCTCGTGCTTGCGCTGCTCGCTTTTGTGTTGGAGTTGGTGCCGTATGTCGGGCCGATTGCGGTCGGGGCAGTTGCTTTCCTTGTGACGTTTCCCAAATCACTAACCTTGGCAATTCTCGTGGTGGTGGTTTTCACGCTGATCCAGCAGATTGAGAGCCATGCGCTGGTTCCTTTGGTGATGGGAAAAACTATCGGCATTGATCCGGTGATGATTGTCATTGCCATGCTCGCCGGATCGGACTTGGCGGGTATCGTGGGGATCATCGTTGCCGTGCCGGCCATTATTATCTTTCAAGAAGTGGTTGACGATTGGGGTGCGCGCAAACGCGCCTAGTCGACCGAATTGAATTGCGTGGCAAGAAGATGTTGCGCGTTTTGTAAAAATATCTGTTTTTGGGACGCCCTATGAAAGAAAAAGAAAAATATTATATCACCACCACTATCCCCTATATGAACGATGTGCCGCACATCGGGCACGCGCTTGAGATGATTCAGGCCGATGCCTTGGCACGATATGCGCGGCTGGTGGGGAAAGACGTTTTCTTCTTAACGGGTACCGATGAACACGGAACAAAAATTGCTAAAGCCGCCGCGGCGCATGAGGCGACGCCTAAGGTTTTTGTGGCACGGATGAGTTCAGCGTTCCGAGATCTTAAAAAAACACTCAATTTGTCATGGGATGCGTTTATTCGTACCACTGACACTAAAAAACATTGGCCCGGTGTGTATGCCGTATGGCAACGGCTTGTTGATGCGGGCGATATATATAAAAAAGTTTATCGAGGGCTTTATTGTCCGGGGTGCGAGGCGTTTCTCACCGATAAGGATTTAGTCGAAGGAAAGTGTCCGCTTCACCACAAAGAGCCGGAATTAGTTGAGGAAGAAAATTATTTTTTTCGCATGTCCGCATATGGCAAAGCGTTGCGTGCAAAAATAAAGGCAGGTGAAATGCGCATCGTGCCTGAGTGGCGCGAACGCGAAATTTTATCGCTGATTGACGAGGGTTTGGAGGATGTAAGCTTTTCGCGGTCAAAAGAAAAATTATCGTGGGGGATTCCCGTTCCGGGAGACGATGGCCAGGTGTTGTATGTGTGGGCCGATGCGTTGACCAACTATGTTTCCGCTATCGGATTTGGGCGCGACGAAGAGGCGTTTGCGCGTTGGTGGCCGGCCGATGTGCATGTGCTGGGGAAGGATGTCCTGCGATTTCACGCCGCTATCTGGCCAGCGATGCTTTTGTCGGCAAAACTGCCGTTGCCCAAAGTGCTTTTTGTCCATGGGTTTTTAACGCGCAACGGCCAAAAAATTTCAAAATCACTGGGCAATGTATTGGCACCCAGTGAAGTCGTCGGCCGCTTTGGCGTTGATGCGGCGCGGTATTATTTTTTACGCGAAGTGTCGCCGGTTGAGGATGGTGATTATTCGGATGCGCGATTTGCCGAGCGTTACAACGCCGATTTAGCGAATGGGCTTGGAAATTTTTGTGCGCGAGTAACGGGATTGGCCGGGCAACGACAAGCACCAATTCCCATTGATCGTAAGCGAATCGATCTGGTTGTTGAACAAAAAATAAAATCAACTAAAGCGGCGCTGGATGATGCTATGCGAGAGTTCCGATTCAATGACGCGCTGGCGGTAATTTGGGAGTTGCTGTCGTTTGGAGATCGCTACGTTAATGAGAAAAAACCATGGGCGAAAGAGAATGACGACGCAGACAACGAAATCGCCGTCTTTAATCTTCTTATGATGGTGCAAAGCGTGGGAGTATTTTTAGCTCCTTTTCTGCCCGATACCGCAAAGAAGATATCGCAGAGTGTCGTGCTGAAAGGCAAGGTGGCGCGCGTTGAAGCAATGCCGCCGTTGTTCCCGCGCAGCGAGAAATAGTGCGTGATATATGACGCCAATAAAAACCGCCAATATTTTTTCTATTGATGCGCATACGCATGTCCAGTTCCCTGAGTTTGATGATGACCGCGTCGCGGTTATGAGTCGTGCGCGGGAGGCGGGGGTGGGGATGATCAATGCGGGTGCCGACGTGGAGTCTTCCAAAAAAGCAATCGCATTGGCGCGTCAATATCCCGGATGGGCGTGGGCGGTGATCGGAATTCATCCAACAGAACTAAAAGACATGCCATTATTTGCGACGATCACAGAACTCGTACGCGATCCGCTTGTTGTTGGTATCGGCGAATGCGGGCTTGATTATTTTCATCAAAACGATACCGATGCGCGCACTGCTCAAAAAGAACTTTTTCTTTCACATATTGCGTTGTCGCGCGAAATAAAAAAACCGCTCGTCATTCATTGTCGAGAGGCATTTCCCGATGTGCGCGACATTTTGCGAACGCAGCGCAATGAACTGCTCTTGAATCCGGGTGTTCTGCATTTTTTTACCGGAACCATTGATGATGCGCGCGCACTGCTTGATCTTAACTTTTCGTTTACGTTCGGGGGGCTTGTCACGTTTAATCGATCGTTCGACGAGGTTTTGAAATTTATTCCTCGCGATCATCTGTTGGTGGAAACTGATGCGCCGTTTGTTGCGCCCATCCCGTATCGGGGGAAGCGAAATGAACCAGCATATGTCGAAGAGGTGATTCAGGTATTGGCGCGAGTGCTTTCTATTGACCGCGCGATGTTTGGAAAAACTCTTTTAGAAACAACCCGTCGGATTTTTCACCTAGGCGCTTAATGGGCCTTGGTACATTGAGTAGGACCGTTGTTTGCGGTATGATGGCGCCATGCTTTCTGATAGACCCTTGGCGCGATTATTAGAAGAGGAAACGAAACGACAGGCAGAAGTGCTTGATTTAATTGCGTCTGAAAATTATGCGCCGGCAGGCGTTTATGCGTTGCTGGGGTCGTCTCTGACTAATAAATACTCCGAAGGCTATCCAGGAAAGCGCTATTATCCTGGGAATGAATATTGTGATGCCATTGAACTTTTGGCACAGGAGCGCGCCCGTGCCGCATTCGGACTTAAAAAAAATTGGCAGGTGAATGTGCAGGCTTATTCTGGCGCTGTCGCCAACATGGCGGTTTATGCGGCACTTCTAAAACCGGGGGAAACTATGCTGGCGATGGATTTGTCGGCGGGCGGACACCTCTCGCATGGTTCCCCGGCGAGTCTGACGGGAAAACTTTATCGCGTTGTTCGGTATGGCGTTGATGCGCAGTATCGGATCGATTACGGGGCCATAGAACGCTTGGCACAGGAAAATAAACCGCGGATTATCGTTTCGGGCGCGTCAGCATATCCTGGTAGTATTGATTTTAAAAAAATCGGCGCTATCGCACATCGGGTTGGCGCGTATCATCTTGCCGACATTGCTCATTATGCAGGATTGGTCGCGACGGGCGTCTATCCATCCCCGTTTCCTTATGCCGACATTGTGACAACGACGACGCATAAGTCACTCTGCGGTCCCCGCGCGGCACTTATTTTTTCTAATACGACATCACGCATCGCCCGCGCGCGTGACGTTGTTGTGGGGACGGCCATTGATCGTGCCGTTTTCCCTGGACTTCAGGGTGGGCCCCATAATAATACGATTGCGGCGCTGGCACACGGATTGGGGCTGGTGCATACCGCGGCGTTTTCTCGATATGCGAAACGGGTTATCGCCAATGCCACCGTGCTCGCTGCCGCATTGCGCACGCGGGGGTTTGATGTGGTAGGGGGTGGAACCGAGAGTCATCTTTTGTTGGTTCGCGTGACGGGGCTGGGTTTGAACGGGCTTGAGGCTGAGGCTATTTTGGAGCAAGCCGGTATTTTGGCTAATCGCAATACGATTGCCGGCGACACTTCGCCAATGCGGCCATCGGCTATTCGCGTGGGGACGTATGCGATAACAACGCGCGGTATGGGATCAAGGCAGATGAACGATATCGCCGATATGATGCACGCGCTTCTGCGTGAAAAGAAGAACCCCGCTTTCATTGCTGGTCAGGTAAAAAAACTATGCAAAAAATTTCCGGTACCCGCATTGCGGATGAAATAATTGAGTCATTGTCCGCACTCCCGAAGCCAAAAAAATTTCTGGCGGCGTTTGTGGTCGGCGATCATGCGCAGACCGCCTCTTTTATTTTACAAAAAGAGAAAACAGCTCATGTGTTGGGTGTCGATTTTCGCGTGTATCGTCAGCCGGCTGGTATTTCCAGTGACCAGTTGCGGCGTGCGATGCACCGAGTCATTGATGGATCGCGCTGTGGTGGCGCGCTGCTTCAGCTTCCATTGCCCGCGCCCGCTGATGCGAGTTATTGCGTTAATGCTATTCCAAGGCAGAAAGACGTCGATGTTTTGTCTGAGCGAGCGTTGGGAGCATTTGCCGCCGGTCGTGCGCTTGCACTTCCACCGGCGGTGGGAGCAGTCGAACATATTTTGCGCACCCTCAAGACGCCGGTAGCCGAATATAAAAAAGTTGTTATCGTTGGGTCTGGTCCGTTGGTTGGTAAGCCGTTGGCTGTGTGGTTTGCGGGGAAAGTTCCAGAGATGGTTGTTCTTGATAAGGGGTCGTCATACGAAACGTTGCGTGACGCAGATCTGATTATCACCGGCACCGGTGTTGGTGGCCTTGTGAAGGGAGCTCTGGTAAAAAAAGACGCTGTCCTTATTGATTTTGGATACGGGGTCGATGCGCACGGGAAATTGTCGGGCGATCTTGATGAGGAAAGCTTGCGGGCAGATGGCTTTGTCGGTTCATACACACCGACTCCCGGCGGCACGGGCCCGCTCGTCGTCGCGGGACTTTTTGAAAACTTTTATCTGTTGGCGCATCAATAATCGCGCGATCTTTTATGAAAGCAACGTGGAAATATTTTTTTATTTTTTTTGCCGCTGCGTTTCTTGTCGGTGGAACGCTGGGATTTATTGCCCATGTTCCTGGGCGTACGGTTGTGTATGCCCATGGGCAAGAAGATAGTTCAAATAGTGGCGGAAGCTTCTCTGATTTCCTGAGTCGTCTTTTCCACAAAAGTCCGATTAGTATGGTTATTTTTGGCGTTGCCGGGAGTGGTCACAATGGTGCTGGACTTACCGACACGATCGTGATGGCCTATTTTAATCCGGACAAAAATCGACTCTCGCTCATTTCAATCCCGCGTGATCTTTGGGTTTCTGACGGGACAAATCATTTTAAGATAAACGAAGCATTGGGGCACAATAAACTTGATGTCGCGTTTGCGCGTATCGGTGATATGACCGGTATTGTGCCGCATGGGTATATGGTTATTGATTTGGATACCGTTCGGGGGGCCGTCGATGATCTGGGGGGTGTTGATATTGTTTTGTCGCAACCAGCTACCGATTGGGTGAGTGGGTATACGATGGCCGCGGGCATGCACCATTTAACGGGAGACGATGCCGTTTGGTTGATCCGCAACCGGTATGCTCCCAATGGCGATTTTTTCCGCGAACAGAATCAGCAGAATATCGTCAAAGAAGCGTTTGCAAAGTTTGAGCGGTTATCGGCGAAGGAAAAGGCTTTATTTGCCGAAAAATATGTTTTTCAGAGCAATGCGCTTGCACACGCCAACATTGATGTTGCACAACTGGCGCCCTATGTTTTGAGCGGCGGGATGGGAAACATTTCCATGCAATCAATCACCTTTGATTTTTCGACAAAACTTCTTAAAACAGACGCCATTCCATTGGGAGTGTCCGGTTTGACAACCTCAAGTCAATCTACTTCGTCATCGCCGTCGTCGATTTCGGTTTTAGTCCCGACGGCAGGAATGGATGTCTATGAGGCTATGCGCGCCTATGTCCAGGCGCGATTAGCACAATAAGGCAACGGAGTAATCTTTTTGTGTGGTGCAAATAAAAAAACTGCCCCAATACGTATCGGGGCAGTTTTGCGTTCTGGGCTGGCTATTCTTCTGTGGACGGGCCGCCGTTTTCTTTGAAAGCAACAGCAACTTTTGCCGTAATGGTGTTGAGCAATGACTGGTCCTCCTCGAGGCGTTGGCGCGTGGCATCCATGCCCACGCCCAATTTTTCTCCCGCAAACGAAATGGTATTGCCGCTTTTGGTGAGCACGCCGACTTTTAGGCCGGTATTGATGATGTCGTTGGCATACGAAATGCCTTGGCCATAAAGAATATCAAATTCGGCAACGCGAAACGGTGCGGCGACTTTATTTTTTACCACTTTGGCGCGCGTGCGGTTGCCGACCACGTCCTCGCCTTTTTTAATCTGTGCAATGCGGCGCACATCGATGCGCACGGATGCATAAAATTTCAACGCCCGCCCGCCGGGAGTCGTTTCGGGATTGCCCCACGTCATACCACCAATCTGCGAACGGATTTGGTTGATAAAAATAATGAGTGCGTTTGCTTTTGATGTCAGCGAGGTGAGCTTGCGCAATGCCTGCGACATTAAGCGTGCCTGAAGCCCGATCTGCTGATCACCGATCTCACCTTCAATTTCGGCGCGCGGCGTGAGGGCCGCAACCGAATCAACGACCACCACGCCGATAATGCCTGAATGAACGAGGTTTTCAAGAATGTTGAGCGCCTCTTCGCCACTGTCTGGCTGTGAAATGAGTAGTTCGTTGGTTTTGACGCCGATGCGTTTGGCGTACTCGGGATCCAGTGCGTGTTCGGCGTCAATAAAGGCACATTTGATGTCTTTTTTTTGTGCTTGGGCAATAATAGAAAGCGCGAGCGTTGTTTTGCCCGACATTTCCGGTCCGAATATTTCGATAACTCTTCCGCGTGGCACGCCACCAACACCAAGGGCGACATCGAGAGAAAACGATCCGGTTTTGATCGTCTCTACTTTTATGGTAGCGCGATGATCGTCCAATTTCATAACTGAGCCTTCGCCGAACTTGCTTTGCAGCGACTCGATGAGTGCGTCAAGTTCTTTGGCGGCGGTCTCTTTGGGTGTTTTGTCTGCTGCTGTTTTTTTCATACGCAAAAAGCACAATTAATGCTGATATGCATCACAGTATACCATGGGTATTTCTTAAAGTCCCGCCGGAGACGATGTGGTAATAAGCGAAGGATGCGGTGCGGTACTGGTGATGGTAGATGTTGGGATGGGCTGGGCTGTCTGTGAGGATGTTGCCAGCCTAATGGTTCGTACGATGGTGGTGTCTCTGCCTAAAAATCGATGTGTAACAATGGTGTAGGTGTTGGATCCGTCTTGAAGTGAGACCTTTTTTTCAAAGGTGCCGTCGGGGTTAACAACAACCTCCTCGGCGTTGATGAGGACTTTATCTTGTGGGTTATCAATCTGTCCCCTGATGAAAAAATCACTCGCATAAACAATTTGGTCGTCCGCCGTCGGGTTAGTGATGATGACGCTGGGGCGTCCTAGAAAACTAGCAATTTTTGGCACTAAATAAACCAAGACAATCAGCGCAATAATGGTGATGCCGATGGCTTTTTTATTTGGTGCGGTATGAGCAAATCGATTTGACGGCAGAAGATCTTTCTCTCCTGATCGATCAAGTCGTTCGTCGTGTTTATATTGATGCCAGAGGGCTTCCGGATCGGCATCAAGCACTTCGGCTATCTTTCCTAAATAGCCCCGCACATAGGGAGCGGGCGGGAGATTGTCCGCATCAGTTTCAATCAATGCCTGGATATAGTGCGGCGTAATGTCGGTCAATTCCGCCAGTTTGTGCGCCGATATTCCTTTTGATCGCAGTGCGTCTTTGAGTGTTTCGCGAAGGGTTTTTTGTGTATCGTGGCCGTCCATATACTGGGTATTTAAGGACATTTCATCATAAAAAGCAATTATGCTTTTTATCGGCGGTTTGGCGTGCTATACTTGCGCCTATAGTATCTATAGCACGGATTGATATGGTTATCTGGTATTTTGTCCGCGGTCTGGCGTTTTCGATTATTTTTTTCCTCAAGCATTGGTATCTTGATGGTTTTTTTGCGGTGGTACATGGTGTTGGCCGGATACTGGGCGCATTGGAAAAACAGCTGGCATTAAAAATCAATCTGTATTTTATTTTTGAGCCGTTGTATCAGGAGCGAAACATTTACGGTTATGCCATTGGTTTTGTCTATCGATTGTTTAAGTTGTTGTTTGGAGGACTTCTCTACGCATTTTTAGTAGTATGCGGACTTGTTGGATATATCATATGGGCGCTGATTCCTTTATACAGTATCTATCGCATTATATATGGCTGAAAAATCAACACCCACGCCCGTGTTTACTTTTTCTCATCCGCTTGTGACGCTCTCGCCGGCGGAGCGATCGCTTTGGCGAGTGTTGATCGCCGTGTCGGTGGTCATCGGCATCGCCGCCGCCGCCGCGTTTTTTGTCTCCAGTATTGTCCGTCTTCGTTTTGTTGCAGTGTTGCTGCTGCTCATGGGGCTTGATTGGATAATCCATAGCCGCCGGGCTGCGTTCTCTGTTTATGATTTGTTTGCGGGCCGTGTCCCGGGCGATAATGTTGCGTTGTGTATGACGCGGCAGGCCACCAAGTCTTTTGCGGCGGCATTTGCGCGCGCGCAAGCATTGGGAGGCGACGTACTTTTGGATGCTGCGGCGCTTCTCGCTCAACAAAACAGTATCGCGCATGGGCTTGAGCGTCTCGACGTGCCACCTAAAGATTTTGCCGCAAAACTGCGCGATGAGGCCGAGGCCGCGCGCGCGCGAACCGTTGGTGCGATTAATCAGGATTATGGCGCAACGCTCACCGCTCTTGCTGGTGATGCGGCACTGGTTGCTCGTGCGCAGAACCTTGGCATTGTTGACAGCGAAAGTGTTTTTGTGGCGTGCGCGCAAAGCAACCACCCACGCATGCGCAAGGTGCTTGATTATTTTTCCGTTCTGCCACACGACATTAATGCGGCGATGGCGTTTGGGCGTTTTTGGAAAGGAACGGGCGTCCCGTCATTTCTGGGAGGATTCGCACATCGCGTCGTCGCCATTAAAGCGCACCGCGTCAATAGAACGCTTACGTCGCGACCTACGCCGACATTAGATGGATTTTCGGAGGATTTAACGGATAGTGCGCGACAGGGGCTGATTGGTTTTCTTATTGGACACGACGACGAATATACCGAAATGGTTCAAGTGCTTTCGCGGCAGGGGCGGCGCAATGTGGTGTTGGTTGGCGACCCAGGATCAGGACGAGAGGCATTGGTGGAACATGTGGCGCGGGACATAGTCGCTGATCGCGTTCCCAAGGAGCTGTTTGATCGGCGGCTGGTTAAATTGTCTGTCTCTGATCTTATCGCTGGCGCAACGCAGGACGAGTTGTCCGGCCGATTTACCGCCATCGCGCACGAAATTACGCGTGCGGGCAATGTCATTCTTTTTATTCCCGATGTACATGAATTAGCACAAACCGCACAAGCAGGAGGCATATCGTTGCTCAATATACTCTCGCCGATTATCCGCGGCGATCTTTTCCCGGTTATCGGAACAACGACGCCAAAAAGTTATAAAGAATTTATGGAAGCGCGGGGCGATTTGGGATCGTTGTTTGATGTGGTACACGTGCATGAGATGAGCCACGATGATGCTTTTACCTTGTTGTCATATGATGCGTTGGTGCTTGAGCGGGAGTATCGGGTGCGCATTAAGTTTTCTGCTATCAGGCAGGCGGTAGAATTGGGAGCAAAATATCTTCATCCCAAACTGCTTCCGGAGAGCGCGCAGGATCTTTTAAAGGAGGCGCTGGCTCAGGCGAGTCAGCACAAAGTTGTGAGCATCAGCGGATCGGATATTATTGCTATTGTTGAGCGGAAGGTTAATGTCCCCATCCACAAAACATCGGGACAAGAAGCGCAGGAACTTTTGCATTTAGAAGATAGTATTCACAAGGAGTTTGTCGATCAAGAGGCGGCGGTGACCAGCGTTGCCCGCGCTCTGCGCGCCTATCGAGCGGGACTTGCGCGTACCAGCGGTCCGATGGCGACCTTCTTATTTGCGGGCCCAACCGGCGTGGGCAAGACTGAATTATCTAAAGTGTTGGCGCGTCTGCATTTCGGATCCGAGCAGGCAATGGTGCGTTTTGATATGACCGAATACCAACAGAAAGAAAGTATTGTGCGTTTCATTGGATCGCCCGATGGACGTATCGCCGGCGCGCTGACCGAGGCGATTATTCAAAAACCATACAGCCTGATCTTGCTTGATGAGTTTGAAAAGGCGAACCCCGACTTACTCAATTTGTTTTTGCAAGTGTTCGACGATGGGCGGCTCACTGATGGCCTGGGGAGAGTTATCGATTTTCAGAATACCATTATTATTGCCACCTCCAACGCCAATTCGGTATATATTCAAGATCAGATTCGTTCCGGCAAAGCCATCGTTGATTTCATCGATGAATTTAAGAAAAAATTAACTGAATATTTTCGGCCGGAACTCATTAATCGTTTTTCCGATATCGTTGTTTTCGAACCATTACCGCCGCAGGCCATTGAACAAATCACGCGCCTGAACCTTGAAAAGGTTTCCGCCGTCCTCCAGCAGTCGCAAGGGATCGCTCTGTCGTTTTCTGACGCGGTCGTGCGCGCTATTGCACAGGCGGGTTATGATCCCGCTTTTGGCGCCCGCCCGCTCCGCAAAGCCATCGACGATTATATCCGCGCCCCGCTCTCCGAGAAGATTCTTGCTGCCACGGTCGTAAAAGGACAGAGCGTTGTCGCATCGGTCGACCAAGATGGTCGAATCGTTTTTGACGTTCAAAACCAATCATGACCAATACCACCATGCCTTTTCCTCCCGCATCATCTCGCAGTACACGTCCATTCTATCGGCGCTCTTCCGTGCATGGTGCGGTTCCCGTTCGCGTCCCCAAGGACAGAGACGCTCAAGAGACAGCTTCTCAGAATGGCGCGGTGGGTCGTGAAATTTCATCGGGGATTATTGTGTATCGCGATACGCCCGAAGGGCCACGCTTCCTCGTGCTTTATTATGGCCATGATTATTGGACATTCCCGCGCGGGAAAATTGCTCAAGAAGAGCGTAGCTTTGCGGCGGCAGTCCGGGAGACGCGCGAAGAAACCGGATTGACGCGCGCCGACGTCGCCCTTTCGGATCATTTTAAAGCGCACGAGAATTGGACATTCGTAAAAAACAATCACAAGATCCACAAAACCGTTATTTTCTATTTGGGGCGCACCGATAAGAAAAACGTCCGTCTTTCCGACGAACATCAGGGATACTGCTGGTTGTTGTATCGCGAGGCGTTGCGTATTTTTACCGGCGAGCGTCACAGTGAAAACCGTCGCGTTATTCGACAAGCATACGAATATATTACGCGCGGTACTGACGTGCGTCGTGCACGCAGTAGCCGTGAGTCATCGCCGGAAGCCGAAAAAAAAGAACCATCTGCCGCCCATTAATTGAGACAAAAAATCCTCCGCCTGAGGGCGGAGGATTTTTGAAAGATTATTTCTTTTTTGCCACCTTGATGATTTCGGTAAAGACGGCGGGATGTTCTTGTGCGATGGTTGCCAATACTTTCCGGTCAAGGTCAATGTGATGTCTCTTGAGTCCAGCGATAAAGACGCTGTATGACATTTCGTGTGCCTTGGCGGCCGCGCCGATTTGCACTTGCCACAGGCGGCGGTAATCGCGCTTCTTTTCTTTGCGTCCCTTGAATTTGCGGGGTAAGGCGTGCAGTAACGCTTCTTTGGCGGCGCGTTCTTTTGATTTGCGTCCCCAGCGGTATCCTTTTGTTTTTTTAAGCAGACTCTCGCGTTTCTTGTGCGCGATGGTTCCTCGTTTTACGCGTGTCATATGTGTAGTAACTTACGACGCACAACTCACAACCGACAACGAAGTAAAGATTTTCGCGGCGTTGTCAGGGGTGTGTTGTTTGTTGTTGGTGGTTAGTTGTTTGTTGTCTAGAGCGTTCCCGGTTTATTGAACAAACGATGCGCAAAGGTCGACCCATCGGCAGATTTGGCTTTATTGCGAATTTGTTTGCCGGTCTTTTTTGCACGGAAGTGGCATTGCGCCATCGTGCGATGGAGCACTTTGCCGTTCTTGGTTACGCGCAAACGCGTGGTAATTGATTTTTTCATATGTTTATTTGTTTTTCATTAGTTGCATCACCAGTCCGCGTCCTCCGGGTCGAATCGGCATCGTGATTTTGTGCGGGACAGCAATAAAAGTAAGAAAGAGTTGGAGGCGTCCGCGTGACCAATCTTGATTGTATTTTTCTCGTCCGCGCAACTTCAGCATGATCTCAACCGTATCGCCTTCATCGAGAAACTCATCAACCTTCTTCGCTTTTATTTTGAGATCATTTTCTGCCGCGCGTCCCGATATCTGAATCTGTTTGAGTTGCCCGACAGTCTTAGTCTGTTCGCGCTTTTTCTTCTCCTCTTTGGCGTTCTGATAGCGGAACTTGTCGTAGCTGATAATCTTGGCAATCGGCGGATCGGCGGTGGCAACCGTCTCCACCAGATCAACTCCGGCCTCCTTGGCTTTGGCGATGGCATCTTCTTTGCTCATGATGCCGACGTTTTGGCCCTGCTCGTCAATTACGCGCAGCGTTGGAGCGAGGATTTCCTCGTTAATCTTGTGACGTCGCGCCGCCATCGGCATGACCGGCGGCCGTCGAAATGGCGCAGGCTTCTTGATGGCAGGCTTCTTTATGAAAGGAAAAGGAATATGCGTAGAGATTACTTTTGATGCGTGACCGTGGCGCTACAAGCGCACCGTTTGTGTCGCGGCGAGGGGTCGCCACGAAACCGTCACAACACATGGATAGTATGAGAAAACGGGGAGAGTGTCAAGGAAACAGAAAGAAAAACAGCCCGCCTTTGTGGGACGGGCTGTGGACCAGCGATGAGTACGAAGCGGCAAGAGTTTTGGTGGTTTATTGAGCGAGCACCTTTCCGACAACCAAACCAACCGGCCTGAGGATGAGTTGATGGATGGCCCTGAACGCGTTGAGCGTTGCTGTCCAAACGAGAGTCGTGGGCCATGCCAGGTCATGCCATATGACATACAGGTCTTCCGATAATCCATGGTCAATTCCCTTAGGGAACCAAGCTCTTGGTAGACTGGAGAAGGAGAAGGGGAAGAAGAATCTGGTGGCAAAATTCCTAATGGTTCTTTTCCAGTCGTTTGACGTTGGATATTCGTGTTTTAATTTCCACTTAAACTCGCCGAGGAAATTTCCAATTATCGCATAGCCGACAATCGCGGCTAGGCCAACGGCGATTTTAAGCGTCCATCCCAGTGCGATCATGGCAGCCTCCCTCTATCCATGCTGGTACATACATGCCAAAGTACGGTTATTCCAATATCAACACAGTATAACAAAGTCTTGATTGCGTCAATTTTCATTGACGCTCCTCAGATATTTGACGCTTCTTGACGGACTTGACAAACTTGTTTGACGGGAGTAGGATGGGCGCATGCATACGATTCAGGAAAAAATCCTCTCCACATTAAGAAAAAAGGGCGGGATTATAAAGGACTTCACGTTCCGGGCGCTGGGCGAGTCGGTGGGCGTTTCTCACCCCCAGCGAGTTAAGCACCATCTTTCCCAGCTTGAGCGACGCGGGCTGGTAACGCTTGATCCGTCGGGCCGGGTGCTTTTGTTGGTCAATATTCAGCATTCCCAAAACGCACACTCGCCGATTGTGTCCATCCCTATTGTGGGCGCGGCCAACTGCGGACAGCCGACGCTCTTTGCCGATACGCGCATTGAGGGTATTTTGAGGATTTCACGTCGGATCGTAAATCAAAGCAACGACGTTTTTGCGGTCAAGGCGGAGGGGTCCTCAATGAATCGGGCGAATATTAAAGGGCTCTCCATTGATGACGGGGATTACGTAGTGGTTGATCGGCGGCCGTTTGAACCGCAGAACGGCGATTACGTTCTGGCGATTATTGATGAGATGGGCACGATTAAAAAATTCACCTGGGAAAAGGAATCGGGCGACATCGTGTTGGTGTCCCAATCAAGCGAGGAGCATGCGCCGATTCATATCTGGCCCGAAGATCAGCGGATGATTATCAGCGGAAAGGTCGTGTGCGTTATAAAAAAGCCGAAGGTTAACTCGGTTGAATGAATACTATGATGAATTCATTTTTTGAATATTTCTGGGATATGGTGATGGAGAATTATCGGGTCAAAGCGCCGGCGCTTGTTCCGATGCGGGTGGTGAGGCGAAGACGGAAGACAAAATTAATGCATTAGTCAAAAACGGGATTTCTATATCCCATGGATTCTACGCTAATAATTGAATAAAAGTGGCCAAAAGAGGTTCCTGTTATGGGGGGTTGACTCATTTATACCCCGTAGGGTATAATGCCAATATATGGTCACATATAAAAATTGGAAATGGAAGCTGTTTATTACCGCACAAAGTCGGGCGAGGTTCCCGCAAGGGATTTTCTGGATAAATATTTAGGAAAAAATACTACCAAGAACCAAGCTGCTTTAGTGGCAAGAATAAATTCCGTGATTGAGTTGGCGCTAGAGAAAGGCGGCATACCAGGTGGTGATTTTTCAGCTTCTATTATCGGACACAGGCCCCTTAGAGAATTGAGGATCAAAGGCAATCGTTGTTTAATAAGAATCAATTACTATTGTCGCGGAGATCACCTAGTCCTTCTTAATGTTTACATCAAAAAGTCTGCATATCCTCCAAGAGGAATTGAGGCCAGGAAGGTGGGAAGAATGATCAAGGAGGCGTGGAGTTACTACGAAGATTTCATGGCAAGTCCTAATCAATATGAAAAATATGAACAATAAAAAAAGAGATTTAATCAGCCAAATAAAAAAGGGGCCTGGTTTTAAAAAAATCTCTGAGGAAGTCGACGCTTTAGTGCGCCTTGCTATTGAGATAAACGAACAAAGAACGGCTAAGAGCTGGACTCAGCAGAAGCTTGCGCAAAAAGCCGGAACGTCCCAGAAGATGATATCTAAAATTGAGAACGGAGAAGTGGATGTGGGTTTTGACTTGTTACAACGGTTGGCGAGATCTCTTGATGTAGAATTGCGGTTGGGTAGAGCCGCTTTGGTAAAAATAAAAGATGTTGCTGTAATTAATCAAGAAGATGAGTCACTAATAAAGGCTTCCGTGTCGTTAGATTGGGATACTTTTCAGAGTGCCTTCAGGTCTGGGTGCCAGTCTGTAGAATTAAAACCAACAGAATTTCAACAAAAACAATTATGTCCAACAGTAGAATAGCCCTTTTGTGGTCAATTATTTGTAGTGGCGTTAGTATTGATAAGAGCACAAACAATGTGAGTCTGTTTAATGTCATTGAGCAAGTTCAGATACCCAGGAATAATCTAGTAGAAGTTAAAGAGAAGGAAGAAAAATGGCTTGCCATACCGATGCCGTTTTATCTAATGATGTTATGGAGCAAGCCATCCACTAACACAATCGAAAAAGCGAGTGTTGAGATTAAGTTGGTAGACTCCAAAAATAAAAGTAGAAAAATAGGAGAATTTGATATAAAATTTGCTCCCAAAATGGAGCGAATTAGATTTAAGTTTCAGTATGCGGGCATTAGAGTCTCTTCTTCTGGTGCTCACGTTTTTAAGATTTTTTTGAGAGAGGATGGTCAAAAAAAATTTAGAGAAGTTGGGAGCGCTCAGCTTAGCATTGAAATCTTGCCCGAAACAAAACCTGTAATTTCTAATGAGGGTTAATGGCGGGAGTTTTTCTCCCCCGACAATGCGCAACGCTCGCTATGCAAGCAGGCGCACTGTCTCCTCCGAAACCGGGGTTGGAAAAAATATGAAGCAGTCCACGTTTTTTCCATACCCTTCAACTCCCTTCGCTATTTTCATAGCAAAAAGAAAAACCGCCGATGGCGGTCTTCTTTTCGCGGTGGAGATGGCGGGAGTTGAACCCGCATCCAATGCAGTCGGGCGCAGAGATCTACGTGCGTAGATTCTCTGGTGAGAAACGGAATGCCTGTGATTAAGTCTCGTTGCGCGTGCACAGACGACGCGGCGTAACAACAAGTCTCATATATAACACCAGCGGATCCCTATGAGACGTCAGGTGCTGATGTGCACAACGCGAGAGCGTTAGCCTATGGCCAATGTTCTTATGCGTATGCAAGTGCCAAATTTTGGTTGGCAGATATATGATGCCAAGTTGCGGATTGGCGGCCGGCACGCACCCTGCGTCGCTCATGCATTGTCGATGCCCTTCATCCCCCTGTAGAGTATAACGATCAGACGGTGCCCCGTTTCATGGAGCGTTCCACGTCGCGTTTCTTGATCGTCTCTCGTTTGTCAAAGGCCTTTTTGCTCTTTGCCAGGCCCAGTTCCAGCTTCACTTTGCCGCGGGCAGTATAGAGCTTGAGCGGCACCAGCGTCAATCCTTTTTCCCGCAAAGTTCCTGTGTATTTTTTGATGTCGTCTTTTTTGACGAGCAATTTTCTCGCCCGCGCCGGATCGTAGTCGGCTGGCACGTTCCCCTCCTGGTAGGGGGAAATGCTGGCGCCCACAAGCCAGAGCTCATTGTTGTAGATTTTGGCATACGAGCCAACCAGCGATGCCTTGCCCGCCTTGGCGGCCTTTGCCTCAAATCCGCGCAAAACCATCCCGGCCTCAAACGATTCCAGGATCGTGTAATCAAACCTCGCTTTTCTGTTTACAACGGATTCCATAGATAGAGCATAACACACAACCTACAACCTACAACCCATAACAAAGAACTTTAACAAAAAAGCTGCGTGTCGCACACCGTCTTTTCATCGGCATAATTTCTGTGGTACAGTATCAGACACCCACTTCATGCTACGAAACGTTAAATCATATACGCCGGCCGAAATAGAAGAGAAGGTTTTGGCCCTTTGGAAAGAAAAACAGGTTTTTCAAAAAACCCTCATTCCCAAAAAAGGGAAAAAGGAAAAGATATTCCGTTTTTGGGAGGGTCCGCCGTACGCCAATGGCCGTCCCGGCATTCACCATGTATTGGCGCGCGTTCTCAAAGACGTTTTCTTGCGATACAAAACCATGCATGGCTATGTGGTGCCGCGCAAAGCCGGTTGGGACACGCACGGACTTCCGATAGAAATCCAAGCGGAAAAGGCGCTGGGCATCACGAGCAAGAAGCAGATTGAGGAAATGGGGATTGAAAAATTTAACAACAAGGCCAAGGAAGAAATTTGGCGCTTCAAGGGAGAGTTTGAAAAATTGACCGAGCGCATTGGTTACTGGCTCGATCTGCCTAATGCGTACGTGACCTACTATCCGGAGTATGTGGAAAGTTTGTGGTGGGTGGTTAAACAATTGGCGGACAAAAAATTTCTGAAAGAATTTTATAAAGTGATGCCGTATTGTCCGCGATGTCAGACACCGCTGTCCAATCACGAACTCGGACAACCGGATGTATATCGGACGGTGAGCGACCCGTCGGTGTATGTCACATTCAAACTCGCCGGAGTAAAAAATGAATATCTTTTGGTGTGGACGACGACACCCTGGACGCTTTCGGCAAACGTTGCGATAGCAGTAGCGCCTAATGTTGTTTATACAAAATATATAATCGACGGCAAAAACGTCTGGGCGCATCGTATCCCCGAAGAACTCGCCAAACATGTTTCGGTGACGGCGACTAAAGAAACCGTCAAAGGGAAGGGTTTGGTCGGGCGTGCATATGAAGCGCTTTATTCGCTGCAGAAAAATGTTCATTTGCCCATTGGACCGCACACGGTGCTTTCTGCTGATTTCGTTTCCACCGATGACGGCACGGGACTCGTGCATATTGCGCCGACGTTTGGCGAGGACGACTTCGGGCTGATTTTTGCCAAAGGGATGAAGGAAGAGTATGTCGTGCCGCATACCGTTACCGACGACGGGAAAATGGAGAAGGGCATTATCGGCGAAGGGCTTTTTATCAAAGATGCTGATGTAGTGGTGCTTGAAGACTTACAGAAGCGCGGATTGGTCATGCTGGCGACTAAGTCGGATCACGAATATCCGCACTGTTGGCGTTGTTCGTCGCCGCTTCTCTATATGGCTCGTCGATCGTGGTTTTTTGAGGCATCACGGGCACGCAACGAAATGGTTAAAGCGAATGGAACGGTCAACTGGGTTCCCGAATTTTTGAAGGAGGGACGGTTTGGTGAATGGATCGCACAAGCAAAGGATTGGTCTATTTCGCGCGATCGTTACTGGGGGACGCCGTTGCCAATCTGGCGGTGCGCCGAATGTAAGCACGTAAGCGTCGTTGGTTCTTTGGATGAGCTGAACAAAAAACGATTTTATAAGAATAAATTTTTGCTGGTACGTCACGGCGAGGCGACGGCAAACGTTGAAGAATGGATTGCATCGGGAAGTGAGACGGGGAAGTTTGTGTCAAAACTGACGACCAAAGGGACAAAACAGATTGCCAAGCTGGCGCAGGAATTGAAAAAGAAAAAAATAAATGTCGTCTATACGTCGCCGTATAAGCGGACGCACGAAACCGCCAAGGCGATTGCCGATGCGACCGGCGCGCCACTTGTTCTTGATGGGCGGTTGAGCGAAATTAACTTAGGGACGTTTAATCACCGGCAGATAAAAGAATCGGTGGCGTTTTATGAAAAATGGTCGCCGGAAGAATATTTCACGGTCGCGCCCGAAGGAGGCGAGAGCCGCAATGATGTACGTGCGCGGATGTATGCATTTCTCCGCGAGATTGACAGAAAGCACAACGGAGAGACGATTGTCGTGGTGAGCCATGGTGATCCGCTGTGGATGCTGGAGGCGGCGTGTGCGCACGCAACCAGAGAGGAGAGCAAAAAACTTCCCTATCCGAAATTTGCTACTGCAAAAGAAATAGCCCTTGATAATTTCCCGACCGACGCACTGGGCATGATTGATATTCATCGTCCCTACGCCGACACGATCGCGCTGGCGTGTGATCGATGCGGCAAGGAAACAAAGCGTATCTCCGATATTGCCGATGTCTGGTTTGACTCGGGGGCGATGCCGTATGCGAGCGTTCACTTTCCCTTTGCGGCAAAAAACAAGAAGACGGCAAAGCCCGAAGCGTATCCGGCCGACTTTATCTGTGAAGGGATCGATCAGACGCGTGGGTGGTTTTATGTTCTTTTGGCGACCAGCGTTATGCTGGGCAATGGCGCGCCGTACAAAAATGTCATTTCGCACGGGCTGGTTTTGGATAAAAATGGACAGAAAATGTCCAAATCAAAAGGAAACGTCGTCGATCCGTGGTCTACCATTGAAAAGTTCGGCATTGATAGCATCCGCTGGTATTTCTACACCGTCAACGCGCCAGCCGAACCGAAAAACTTTGATGACGCACAAATCGCCAAAGTGTTGCGGGGATTAGTTTTGACTATGTATAACTCGTTTGTATTTTTGAATACTTACGGGAAACAAAGATTGGATATTAATGTGGCGCCATCGTCGCATAATATATTAGACCAATGGATTGTTGCGCGCATAAATCAATTGGCTGGCGATGTGCAAAAAGATATGGATGCCTACGGCGCATTGGGAGCCGGACAAAAGATTGAGGCGTTTGTTGATGATTTGTCGCGCTGGTATATCCGCCGTTCGCGCAAGCGTCTGCAGCGCTCTGAAAACGCTCGTGATTATGCTGTTGCATCGGCGACCTTAGCGTGGAGCTTGCTGATGCTCGCAAAAATCATTGCACCGTTTATGCCGTTCTTTGCCGAGGCGCTTTATCAATCGCTTAAAAAGGCCTATCGTTTCAATGCACAAGACTCCGTGCATCTTGAGGAGTGGCCCATTGCACAGCGCGTCGATCTGGTGTTGGTGGATGAAATGGCTCGCGTGCGTGCATTCTCAAGTGCCGCGCTGGCGCAACGCGTTGAGGCGAGCATTAAGGTTCGTCAACCGCTACAAAAAGTATCGTTCAAAGAGGCAAAACTAAAAAAATACAACAAGGAGCTTACACCAATTATTGCCGAGGAAGTGAATGTAAAGGAGGTCGTTTTCGGCGTCGTACAGGAAAGCGATGTGGTGTTGGATACCACTATCACGCCCGAGCTTAAGGCGGAGGGACTCATCCGCGAGGTGACACGCATGATTCAGGAATTGCGTCAGCAGGCCGGTTATGTGCCACGCGATGTCATCGCGGTGATGCTTGAGGTTGAACCCGAGGTGCGGGTGGTCCTTGAGTCGCGTGTGGCAGAATGGAAAAAAGATGTCAATGCAAAAATGGTTGGGTTCACTCGCGGCAGAAAATTTGACGCAGAAAGCGAAACAAAATTGGACGGCTATAAAGCTTGGGCCGGTATTCGAAAGATATAGCTATTGTTCCTGACTGTTTCTCTGGCTGTGGTATACTGGAGAGAATGATGTTGCTAAATAAAAAAGAGCTTGCAACCACTCCGTTGCGCACTGATGCCTGCGCCATCATTGAGAGCGCCTACGAGGCGTTGGATATAGAAAAAACGATTGCGCGCAAAATATGTTTGCGGGGCACAACACTGTTCGTTTTGGGTGCGCGTCCAGCGCGCGTCGACGTGAGCCGTTTCCGCCGAATTTTTATTATTGGTATCGGAAAGGGAGCGGATGTTGCGACGATTGCGCTGGCGCATGTTTTGAAAAATCATCTCACGCGCGCCATTGCGTTGGCGGTGCGCGGTGTGGCACGAAGCGCGAGGGCGCACCCCCGTGTTGAAGTTTTGTATGGCACGCATCCGGAACCGTCACGCGTCAATGTGCGCGCAACAGAAAAAATCGTATCGCTGCTTGCCGGTGCGGACAAGCGTGATTTTATTTTGTTTTTTATCGGCGGGGGTGGGTCATCGTTGTTGTGCGGAACTGAACGGGAGCGGCAAGCCGGGTGCCGTGTTTTTCCAGCCCTGACCAAAAGGGGTGTTACGATTCAAGAAATGAATATTGTGCGCAAACACTTCTCGGAAGTGAAGGGGGGTGGATTGGCACGTCTTGCGTACCCCGCGTCATCGCTTTCGCTTATTGTTTCCGATGTGTGTGGAAATGACTTTGGCACCATTGCATCCGGTCCAACGGTATATGATCGAACGACAATCGCCGATGCGTTGCGAGTATTGGCGCGGTATGGTGTCTCACCCGCGGGGCTAACTTTTGTCGAAACGCCAAAAGAAAAAAAATATTTTTCTAAAAACAAAACATTTCTTTTTATGTGCAATCAGGATGCGACACTCGCGATGGTAGCGCGTGCGCGTGCGCAGGGATACTCGGCCAAAATCGCATCTCTGGCTTTAGAAGGAGAAGCACGGACTGCGCTTCTCCCCTTAATAAAAAAAATCAAAAAAGGAGAAACGCTTGTGTGTGCCGGAGAAACGACGGTATCTGTCCGAGGAAACGGCACGGGCGGGCGAAATCAGGAGGCGGTATTGGGGGCGTTGGATTATATGCTGCACCATCGGAGAGAAACAACGGGGATGCTGGTTGTTAGTTTCGCGTCTGACGCGCGCGATAATACACCGGTGGCTGGTGCATTAGTTGATGCGCATACGATCGTCGCTGTAGAAAAGAAAAAAATAAATCCGGAGAAATTTTTATCACGCAACGATTCATATCATTTTTTTCAAAAAGCCGGAGGACATATTCGCGCGCGTCGAACGGCGTTTAACGTGTCCGATCTCATGCTAGTGATACGTAAGAAAATATAAAATTTTTATATCCATCGTATGTCGATAGACAGCGTGCCGTGGGCTATCAACCATTCGCCCCAGAAAGAGAAAAAGATGCGGGGGTTTTTAAAGCCTTGTGATCTCAAATCCTTCACCCTGATAGAGCTGTTAATTGTCATAGGAATATTAGCCATCCTGGTTGCCGCTATCGTTATAACCCTCAATCCCGCTCAGCTCTTAGCCCAAGCCCGTGACAGTAAGCGTCAACAA
>Ga0172379_10000441_pt1 | contig 104889 bp, 99 predicted proteins | sample GrowelOW334metaG_FD_119756 | JGI IMG/M metagenome (GOLD analysis project Ga0172379, IMG submission 119756) | Groundwater microbial communities from an aquifer near a municipal landfill in Southern Ontario, Canada - Groundwater well OW334 metaG | ecosystem: Environmental > Aquatic > Deep...
AAAACAGAAATGCGCGGCAGTGGCGAGGGGCCGCGCGTAATCGCGCGGCGAGCCCGCGAGTCTGCGAGCGGGCGAGAAGGTTAGGGCGCGAAATTGGTTCTAGCGTGCTTTAATAGAGACTCCGCAAGAAATTTAAATATTTAAATATTGAAACGTTTACATTTACCGCATTGCGGTTGTTGAAGTCGCAAGTGCGCCCTTGGGGAACTGCTTCTCGAGGTCTTCAAGCGAGGTGAAGCCGTAGGAGTGCTTGCCGTTCACCACGAAAGCGGGCAAGGGCCCGTTCACCTTTGCGACCGCGATGAGCGTCTTCAAGGCACCGAGGTCAAGCGTGTAGTCAAAGGAGTAAACGCGCAGGTTCGGGTATGTCGTGTGCAGATAGGAGAGCGCGTAGCCGGCCCGGTCGCAGTCGGCGCAGTCGCCGGTGTTGCTGTAGAAATAGAGCACCGTTACGGGCTTGGTGCCGCACGCGGCAGCGAGCTTCTTGGTGATGAGGTAGTCGCGGATCTCAAGCAGCGAGTATTGCTTCTTGAGCCGCACCACTTGCTCGTTGTCCTTGCCGAGCTGGCCTTCAGCATAGGCGAGGCGGTCTCCCAAATCTGAAAGTTCTCCGGTCAGCGTGGCTGAAGAGGTGGCGCTGTCGCAGGGCGCCGCTTCAAGCAGGGAAAATTGCGTGTCGAGAGAAAGCGTCTCGATAGAGAGCTGATCCTCTATGGCCCCGAGCTCGGCGATGCGGGCGTTGTTCAAATACGTAACGGCATAGATAACCGTGCCGATAATAGTACCGGCGAGGACGAGGGCGATGAGGGCGTTACGAGTGAAGAGAGACATAGGTTAAAAGGTGTGGACTAGCGCCATGCGGTGTGTGTGCCGCGCACTACATCAGAGACCGAACGGATAAGCCAGATTGGCGCGATAATACCATACAAGAGGAAGAAGAGCACCACGTTTGGCGCGAGCGTGCCGGGCGTCTTCGAGAGCCTTTTGCCGACCGTCATCCAGACGAGAGCGCTGGTCATGGAGACGACACCGAGGAGTGCCACCCCGGTTATAGGCAGATAAAACCAAGAAAATGGGTGCCAAGAAAACATATACGAGAGCGGTACCGTCTGTAGCAGAGAGAGGGTGTGCAGGCTGCGTTCGGTAAACTTGACGATGCTGTAGAAGAAGAGGAAGATGCCGCCTCCCATCGCAGCGATGGCGAAAGGGAGGATGAAGAAGCCGAGGACTTGATTCTTCCGGTTGCCGATGAGATCGCGATAGTCAAAACATACATTGCGCAGGAAGCCGGTCGTCCAGCGGACACGCTGTTTGAGGAGCGTCCGAAGGCTCGGAGGGCCTTTGGTGTACACACGCGCGCGGATGGCGTTGCCGATAGTGAGCCCTGCGCGCTGGATGCGCATCGCCATCTCCATATCTTCTGCAAGGTGCGCGTGACGGAACACTCCAAGCTCGGCGAAGATCGACCGCCGGTAAAATGAAAAAGGTCCCGGCGTGACATACAAGCCGTTCACAGATGCGAAGACGTGGCGGAGCGTTATGGCAAGGGAGTACTCCGCATACTGCATGCGCTGGAATATCGTGTGCGGCTCGTGGATCGACATCGACGCGGTGACGGCGGCGGTGTCTGGCCCGTCAAAAGAGGCGACGATCTCGCGCAACGAGTCGGGCGCGACGAACGAGTCGGCGTCGAGGAATCCTATGAAGCGGGCATCTCTTGCTTGTTCGATGCCGATGTTCATTGCGGTAAATTTCCCCCCGTTCTCTTTGTGGATGATGGTGATCTGCGGATGCCCGGAGAAACGATCCATGGCGGCTCGAGTGCCGTCGGTTGATCCGTCGTTGACGAGGATGATCGCGAGCTTCTCTTGCGGATATTCAAGCGCAAGCAGCGATTCAACCGTCCCGGCTACGGTTGTTTCTTCATTCCAACAAGGTACGACGATCGCCACGGGAGGTGCGTCTTCGGCGAGTGGCGCCGGCGTATCTGTTCGGCGCATGCGGGCCGGCTTCGAGAGGAAGGTTACCAAAAAGAATGACTCGAAATAGAGCGCGATGAAGAGGAACGGATATAGATATACGTCAGAGCCCCACGCCATGATTAAGGCAATCATAGCAAATCTGACGGGTTTTTTCTAGCCGAGAGATGCGGTATAGTTGCTGGATATGCTCGAAGGACGATTGCATCCGATCACCATCGCGACGCGCGAGATTGCGGAGATCTTCGGCCAGATGGGGTTTGGTATCGCATATGGCCCGGAGCTCGAAGATGAGTGGTACAACTTCACCGCATTGAATGTCCCTGCCGATCACCCAGCGCGGGATATGCAGGACACCTTCTGGACGGACGAGACGCCTCGCCGCGTTCTGCGCACGCATACGACCTCGGTGACTATTCGCGAGCTCGAGAAGATGGCGAAGGCTGGCGAGACCGAGAAGAGGATGATCAGCGTCGGCAAGGTATTTCGCAACGAAGCAACCGACATGACCCATGAAGCGCAATTCTACCAATATGACGGCTTTGCGGTCGGGCCGCCGGGGGCAGTGACGCTCGCGCATTTGAAGGGGACGTGGGAACGCTTTTATCGCGAGTATCTCGGGCCCGATACGCGTATCCGCTTCCGTCCGAGCTACTTCCCGTTTACCGAACCGTCGATCGAAGTCGACTTATGGTTTGAAGCGCCGGGGAAGGAGGGTCGGTGGCTCGAGATGTTCGGCGCCGGCATGCTGCATCCGAACGTGCTCCGCAACGCCGGCCTCGATCCTGAAAAGGTTCAGGGTTTCGCCTTCGGCCCCGGGCTCGAGCGCGTGGTGATGATCAAATACGGTATTCCTGATATCCGCCTCTTTCATTCGGGCGACACGCGCTTTGTGTGGGGATTTGAAGAAAAGAACATATGAAAGTCTCGCGTACTTGGCTCCAAAGATATTTTGATACGCCGCTTCCTGCGACAGAGGCGATTGCAGAGGCGCTTACCTTCCATGTTGCAGAAGTTGAAGAAGCGGAAGGAGACCTTCTGGATGTAAAAGTACTTCCTGATCGCGCGGGGTACATGCTCTGCCACCGCGGCATCGCGAAGGAGCTCTCGGCTATCCTCAACATCCCGTTGAAAGACGATCCTTTAAATACGCCATTTCCCATGTGGGACATCGGAAGTCCCACATTATTGCAAGTAGAGATTGAGGAACCGAAGAAGTGTCTGCGGTATAGGGGTGCCTTGGTGAAGGGGGTGAATGTTGGTCCGTCGCCCGAGTGGCTGCGCGAAGCTCTCGAAGCGGTAGGGCAGCGATCCATCAACAATATCGTGGACGCGACAAACTATGTGATGCTCAATATCGGCCAGCCTCTGCACGCCTTTGATGCGGCGAAGTTGATGAAAAATCCGTCAGCTGACAGAGGGAAGTACACGATCAAAGTCCGGAATGCGAGAGAGGGCGAGAAGATCACGACGCTCTCGGGTGATGAATACGCATTGCCCGAAAGTGTGCTGCTTATCACGGATGCGAACGCCGACTCTGCTATCGGCATCGCGGGAGTGAAGGGAGGCAAGGCGGCAGAGCTTACCGAAGCCACGACCGATATCATCGTTGAGGCGGCGAACTTCGACGGCACTGCAATCCGCCGCGCCGCACAGGCCTTGAAGCTCGTGACGGACGCGTCGCTCCGCTTCCAAAACCGCCCGTCGCCAGAGCTCGCGGGTTACGGCATGCGCGATGTCATCTCGCTTATCCGAGAAGTTGCAGGTGGGGAAGTCGCAGGAGTTGTTGACACGTATCCGGCTCGCTCTGGATCTGAACAAGAGCGGAAGGTGAGTGTGTCACTTGAAAAGATAAATGGAGTGCTTGGATCCGACTTCTCAAAAGAAGAAGTCATAGATGTTTTTAACCGCCTCGGACTTCCCTATTCTGAATCAAACGAAACATTTGAGGTGACGCCGCCCTTTGAACGCACCGATCTCGTTATCCCCGAAGACCTTGTTGAAGAAGTGGGCCGTATCTTGGGCTACGATCGCCTCCCCGCCACCGAGCTCCCATGTCGGGACGTCGTACGTCCCGACATGGTGGATCAGGCTAAGTGGCGGGGGATCGAGAAGGTGAAGGACTTTTTGGTCGAGCGCGGGTTCGTCGAGATCTCGACGCAATCGTTTGCCGCCAAGGGCGACATCACACTCGCGAATCCGCTTGATAAGGCGAAGCCGGCGCTCCGCACCAGCTTGGATGAAAACATGAAAGAGGCGCTCGAACGCGCGAAATACGTGGCGCCTCTGGTGCTCGCACCGGGCGAGAAGCCGAAGCTTTTTGAAATCGGGACGGTGTTTCCGAAAGAAGGCGAGCGATTGGAGATTAAAACGTCCGAGCCGGTGCCTGGCCTACCCGCGATTGAAGACGATGCGAGCTACGAGCCGAAGCGCTATCAGCTCGGTGCTTTCAAGCCGTTCTCACTCTATCCATTCATCACGCGCGACATCGCCTTTTGGGCCTCTGCCGATGTTGATGATGGATTTACGAAATCCATTGTTCAGGAGAACGCAGGGGAGCTTCTTGTGCGACTGGATCAATTTGATCGGTTTGAAAAAGAGGGCAAAGTCTCACTCGCCTATCGGCTCGTGTTCCAGTCTATGGAGCGTACCCTCACTGACGACGAGGTGAATGGCATTATGGCTCAAATCACTACTGCCCTCACGGCAAAAGGGTACGAGGTGCGCTGATTAAAGAGGGGAAAACCGCCCCAAAATATGCTATACTAGAGGCAACCGAAAAGCGGCTATTTTTATGGCTAAAACGACCGAAAAACCTGTCAAAACGAAGGCGTACGACGCCTCGTCTATTACTGTCCTTGAGGGGCTTGAGCCGGTCAGGAAGCGCCCGGGGATGTATATCGGCACCACCGGCCCCGACGGCCTCCACCACCTGGTCTGGGAGATCTTTGATAACGCGCGCGACGAAGCAATGGTCGGCCGCTGCGATGATATCGAGGTGGCGCTTCTGCCAGAGGGCTACGTGAGGGTCGCCGACAACGGCAACGGTATCCCGGTGGGCATCCACCCGAAGACTAAGGTCTCGGCACTCGAGACGATCATGACCACGCTCCACGCGGGTGGGAAGTTCGATAATGAAGCATACAAGGTGTCAGGCGGCTTGCACGGTGTGGGCGCCTCGGTGGTGAATGCGCTCTCAGAGCACACCAAGGTGGTGGTACACCAAGACGGCGGGATGCATATGCAGGAATATACAATCGGCAAGCCACTCGCGAAAGTGAAGAAAGTTGGCACGACCAAAGAGCACGGCACTATTGTCCTCTTCAAACCGGACATCACGATCTTCAAAGAAGGTATCGAGTGGAATCTGGAAAAGATCATCGCGCACTTGCGCCAGCAGGCATATTTGGTGAAGGGCGTGCGCATTTCGGTAGTTGACGCACGCTCGAACAAAGACGCGTTTGAAACAGAAACAGTCTTCCTGCGCGAGCAATCGCTCGGTGTCCCTTCAACGACGTTCTACTTTGAGGGCGGGTTGAAGTCGCTCGTCGCCTTCCATAATAAGCACCAAACGCCCGTGCACAAAAATATTTTCTATATTGATCGCGAGCTGGATAACGTGTCGGTCGAGGTCGCGTTCCAATATGTAGACGACATCGTCTCGCGCATCACCGCCTTCGCCAACAATACCTACAACGCCGAGGGCGGCACGCACATCACCGGCTTCAAGACGGCGCTCACTCGTTCGCTCAATACCTACGGCCGGAACGCGAATATCTTGAAAGAGAAGGATGAGAACTTCACCGGCGACGACGTGCTCGAAGGGATCACGGCGGTTGTCTCGGTCAAGCTCCCGGAGATCCAGTTTGAAGGCCAGACCAAAGCGAAGCTCGGCTCGGTAGAGGCACAGGGCGCGGTCGCGACTGTATTTGGCGAGGCGCTGGGGGCATTTCTCGAAGAGAATCCTGACGAGGCGAGGGCGATCATTAACAAAGTCCTCCTCGCCTTGAAGGCGCGCAAGGCCGCGAAGGCGGCAAAGGATTCAGTGCTCCGTAAGGGTGCCTTAGAGGGTATGACCTTACCGGGTAAGCTCTCTGACTGCCAGACCAAGAGCGCCGAAGAAGGGGAACTCTTCATTGTAGAGGGAGACTCAGCCGGCGGCTCCAGCAAGCAGGGAAGGGATCGCCGCACGCAGGCGATATTGCCTCTGCGCGGGAAGATCTTGAACGTCGAGCGCGCGCGCCTCGACCGCATGCTCGCCTCGGTCGAGATCCGCGCGCTCATCGTCGCGATGGGCACCGCGATCGGCGACGTCTTTGACCTCTCGAAGCTCCGCTACCACAAGATCATCATCGCGACCGATGCCGACGTCGACGGCGCGCACATCCGCACGCTCCTCCTCACGCTCCTCTATCGGCACTTCAAACCGATTATCGACGGTGGGTTCGTCTATATCGCACAACCGCCGCTCTATAAAATCACCAAAGGGAAGGCGATCGCGTATGCGTATTCGGATAAAGAAAAAGAAGAAGTTTTGAAGGAGCTTGGCGTCGCAGCGAATGAAGCCGCGGAGATTAGTGCGGGCGATGAAGCAGAATCGTCAGAGGAGGTTGCCGAAGCCGCCTCCGCTGAAGCTACGGCGAGCCAAAGGAAGCCAGCTAAGGTTAATATTCAGAGATATAAGGGTCTCGGTGAAATGAATCCGAGCGAGCTCTGGGAGACCACGATGAACCCCGAACGCCGCGTCTTGAAGCGCGTGAATGTCGAGGACGCTGAGGCGGCCGACCGCATCTTTGACATCCTCATGGGCACCGACGTCGCTGCGCGCAAGTCTTTCATCCAGTCGAACGCCAAGCTCGCCACCGTTGATCTCTAATTCCTCAATAAAAATATCAAGGTCTCGCCTTGATATTATATGGCACTTTTTGGATGCTCGGCATAATACGCACTCGCTTCGTCAATCATTTCTTGTAATGTGGGGATTGTTTCAAATAACTCGAAAATGGAGTCGCCAAGTATTTTTTGTTCAGGACGTTTCTGTCCGAGAAAATCGGGCAGGCTCGAATAAGGGTATTCCAATAATCCCTTCTCAATTTTTCTAAGGTCACCTTGTCCGTCTTTCCATTTCGGGTCAAATAATTCAGCAGCATTAAGGTGTGTATATGAGACAACTTGCTTTAAGTATTGGTCGTCATCGATATGCCGAGATTTGAATACTCCAGAAAGAAGGGTTCCTGTTCGCTCGTACTTTCTATTAAAATACATAGTGTACGCGGTAAAGATTCGTTGTGTGAACGTTACGATTCCTCCTTCCGTTATTTCTTTCAGGACAAGATGAAAATGGTTAGGGATGAGCGAGTAAGCCCCTATCTCTACGACTGGTTCTTCACGGTCAATAGATATGTCTTCAAGAACGGAGCGCAGATTTCGATTCCTCATGTTGGCGACATGGAGTGGCACGGAACTATTTCCCATATACAGCAGCAAGAGGAATCGGTTGTAGTCCCCAACGTCTTCAAAGATAATTCTTTTATCAACGCCGCGATTGTAGCAGTGATACCATTCGTTAACGCCAAAAGGGTCTCGTTCAGCCATAATGCTAATATACTAATAAAATTATCAAGGTCTCGCCTTGATAAAGATGAACACGAAGCTTGTCGCGGCGGATGTGCAATCCAGTTAATATTTCCTTCATCAGCATTTTGGTAATAAACACGAATGAAAGAAGAATCGGTAATTTCCTACGAGAACGCAAAAAATTCTGAACCAATCGCTCGGAAGTTTCTCTTTAAGAAAAGTAATTTTGTTCAGATCATGGAGATAAAACCGATAACCGTTGGGCCGCTGACAATTATAAGAAAAAAGAAGAGGATTCCGACCGAGAAAATGGAACTGACGGACGAAATAAGAGCAAAGATCGACAAGGAGGGGCTATTCTTCGACTATCCCAACAGCCGGTTATTCAAAAATATGGAAGATCCGGTTTTCTATAACAACGATGAGATGATCGGGAAGGTTATTACTCACGAACCAATCGTGTATCTCTTGCTCGCGTCCGCGGAAAAAACCGAACTTGAAAAACAAGGGGTGATATTCGACCCGGTTGTTATCTCCGCATCTTAATCTCTTCGCTCGCGCGGGAGATGAAGGAGGGGACGGACATGGTGTCGAGCTTTCCCGCGTCGCGGCTCTCGACAGAGACCGTCTGCGCGGCGACTTCGGCGTCGCCCACGACAAGGAGGTAGGGGATCTTTTCGAGCTTCGCTTCGCGGATCTTCTTGCCGAGCGACTCGTTTGAATCGTCCGCTTCAGCACGGATGCCCGCGGCCTTTAGTTCAGAGGCGACTTCTTGTGCATAGCTCGCGTGCTTCTCCGACACGCTCAACACCTTGGCCTGCACTGGCGCGAGCCAGAGCGGGAAGGCACCTGCGAAGTGTTCAATCGCGACACCCATGAAGCGTTCAAGCGAGCCGGAGATGGCGCGATGAATAACGACCGGGCGCTCCTTCTCACCCTTCTCGTTTATATAGGAGAGGTCAAAGCGTTCGGGGAGGTTGAAGTCGCACTGAATAGTCGCGAGCTGCCACTCGCGCCCGATCGCGTCTTTAAAGATGAAATCAAGCTTGGGGCCATAGAAGGCCGCCTCGCCCTCGACGCGCTTGTAGGGCAGATTATTTTGTCGGGCAGCCTCTTCGAGCGCTGACTCGGCCTTCTCCCAGACCTCGTCTTCGCCAAGATACTTGCCACCCTCGCCGCGCACCGAGAGTCGCACCCAATAACCGTCGAGCATTTTCATCGTCTTGTAAAAGCTATGGATGATGCCGACGATGGTCGATACCTCCTCGCCGATCTGCGAGACACGACAGAAGAGGTGACCATCGTCCTGTGTTATGGAGCGCACGCGCGTGAGGCCCGCGAGCTGGCCAGTCTTCTCGTCACGATAGACGGTGGCCGGTTCAAAGTAGCGCACGGGCATATCGCGATAGGAGAACTGATTGTCCGCGAAGATCTGCATGTGGTGCGGGCAGTTCATCGGCTTCAAGAAGAACTTTTCATCAGAGCCGGAGACGCGGAAGAGTTCATCACCAAATTTGGCGGCGTGTCCAGAGGTCTCATAGAGTGCCTCCTTCGCGAGGTGTGGTGTCCATACGCGGTCATACCCTTTATTTTTGTGAAGTTCCCAAAGATATTCTTCTATCTCCCGGCGGATAACCGCGCCCTTCGGCTGAAGGAGCGGAAGGCCGGCACCAACGAGTGCGGAGATGGTAAAAAGCTTCATCTCGCGACCAAGCTTCTTATGATCGCGCTTCTCGGCTTCTTCTCGCTGCGCTTTATACGCATCGAGTTCTTCTTTGGTATCAAAAGCGAGGCCGTAGATGCGGGTGAGCATCTGATTCTTTTCGTCGCCGCGCCAGTAGGCGCCGGCGATACGGTCGAGCGTAAATGAATCGGACGCGATATCTCGCGCCGGGTTCTCTGTGTGGCCGCCTATACAAAGATCGGTAAAACCACCACAAGTATACAAAGTTATCGGTTCACCACGCTCGGAAATCTCTTTGATAAGTTCACCTTTGTATTGGTCAACACCAGTTACGCTTGAGAAATACTCGTAGGCCTCATCCCTTGGAACTTCTATGTGTGTGAATTTATCCCATCGAGGCAAATTTTTTCTCATCGTATTCTCAATCTTTGGTAAATCCGCCTCTGATATTTTCTCTGTGCCAAAATCAATATCATAGTAAAAACCGTTCTCAATAGCTGGCCCTAGAGCCAATTGAGCATTCGGATAAGTTTCAAGAACGGCTTGTGCAAGTAAATGGGCGAGGGTGTGGCGCTTTTCTTCTATGGAAGCCATATTTGGAGAATATACCATAAAAATGATAGGGGAACTGCGCGGAAGCAGTTCCCCTAGGTTTTGAGAGTTCCTTAGAAATCAAACTCTCCTTTTTTCGCACCGCCGAGAAATGCGTCCCACTCAGCCTTGCTGAAGAAGACAGTGTTCTTCGCGGAATCGGTAGAGTTGCGTACTGCGACAATACCGTCCTTATGAGCCACCTCGACGCAACAGGGGTACGATGTGGGCGGACTCATGGTGCTTTTCTTGAAATTCTCATCTTTGAAATCCCTTGTCTTCATTCAATCCTCCTTCCTCGTCATTTAATCTCTGTCTGAGAGAACATTCTCCCAGCCAAGTGCATTCTACTATGATAATGATGTACCTGTCAACACAAAATTAGAGGGGTTTGAGCTCCTCGATAGCGAGGGTAGTCTCGCCGTTTCTAATCGAGACTTTGCCCTTCACAAGGAGGCAGGCGCCCGGGACGAGTACTGCGACGTGCTCCTTGAAGAGCTTGGGGAACACGACTGCCTCCAGTGAATCGGTGGTATCTTCTAATTTAATAAACGCCATCTTCTCGCCGCTCTTGGTGAGGAATGCGCGCACCGAGACAACCAGTACGGGTAGGATAAGGAGCCTGCCTTGTTGAGGACTCGTTTTAATTTCTGTAATCGTGAGTTTCGCTTTTTCTACCATGCTCGTGTGCGCGTCGAGCGGATGGCCGGAAACATAAATGCCGAGCAGCTCTTTTTCCCACGCGAGCTTGTCTAAAAGTGATATCGGCTTGCCCGCGGGCAGTACGAGATCAGGCGGAGCCATCACCGCGCCAAAGAGCGAGTCTTGCGGCGCGATCGCCGTCGCATCCCGGTGGAAGGCGAGCAACGTCTCGATATTTTCAAGCAACGTTCCGCGCGATTGATTGAGCGACTCGAGCGCGCCGCACTTGATGAGCGACTCGAGCGACTTTCTATTGAGATTCTTTGACCCGACACGAGAGAGGAAGCTGGAGAGGGAAGTGAACGGGCCGTGCGCTTTTCGCTCTGAAATAATCGCTTCTGAAATACCGTCGCCGAAGTTCTTGATTGATGAAAGGCCAAATCGGATAGCGCCATTCGGCATTCCTGCTTTCGGGTACGCAATTTCTTTGCTAAGAAATTGCTCAGTCCTCGCCTCGTAAGCATGTTCATGCTTCCTCCCTTCACTCGTTCGGATAAAATAAACTTCGTTCATTTTATCCTCACTCCTTTGGTAGTCAGTCTGCGGAGCCCCTGCAGCAGAAACGCCTTCATGGCTAATGACTGTAAAGTCCGTCCCGCTTTCATTCACGTCCGGCGGGAGTACCGCGATACCCATGCGCTTCGCCTCGGCGACGAAAATCGCAATTTGCTCAGTATCGCCGGAGTCGGCGGTGAGGAGTGCGGCGAGATATTCGACCGGGTAGTTCGCCTTCATGTAGGCGGTCTGGTAGGCAACACGGCCGTAGGATGCCGAGTGCGCCTTGTTGAAGCCGTAGGCGGCGAAGGGCTCTATCCAGTCCCACACCTGCTTTGCCTTCGCGAGCGGCCACTTGGAGTGTTCGACGCACCCATTGATGAACTTGTCCTTCTGCTTCTGCATCTCCGCGGGGATCTTTTTGCCGACCGCCTTGCGGAACTTGTCCACCTCGCCCCACGAATAGCCGGCGAATTCATGCGCCATGATGAGGAGATCATCCTGATAGACGAGGATGCCGTAGGTCTGCTTCAGAATGGGCTCCATCGCCGGATCAAGATACGTGATGAGACGCGGATTGTGTTTGCGTTCGATGTATTGGGGGATGAATTGCATTGGTCCCGGGCGATAGAGCGCGACCATTGCGTTGATGTCGTGGATGGTGCTTGGCCGCAGATCCTTGAGCCAGCGCGTCATGCCAGAGCCGTTCAGCTGGAAGGTGCCCTCAGTGTCGCCTCGCGCGAGCATTTCGAATGTTCTTGAATCATCAAGAGGGATATTCTCAATGTCTACGACCACGCCTCGAGATTCCTTCACACGGGCGACGGCGTCGGCGAGGATGGTGAGGTTCTTGATGCCGAGGAAGTCAAACTTCGTGAGCCCGATGCCGTCCTCGCCGACGGAGTACATGTCGAATTGCGTGATAAGTTTGCCGCCCTTCGGGTCGGGCTGGAGCGGCGTCCACTCTATGAGCGGGGTGGGGGCGATAACGACGCCGGCTGCGTGAACGCCGACGTGTCGCACGCATCCCTCGATGCGTTTGGCGAGATCGAGGATTTCACGCGACTCGTCGTCCTCGTCGTACAAGGCCTTCAAATCCGGCTCGAGCTCAAGGGCGTGGTCAATAGTCATAGGGAACCCTTGTGAGCCCATGGGAATCAGCTTCGCGATGCGATCGCCGGTGGTATAGGAATGGCCCAGAGCGCGCGCGACATCGCGCACCGCCGCCCGCGCCATCATGGTGCCGAATGTACCGATCTGCGCGACGTGGTCTTCGCCATATTTGCGCCGCGCATACTCGATGACTTCGTCGCGCCGATTATCAGCGAAGTCCATATCGATATCGGGAGCCGAGGGGCGTTCTGGGTTGAGGAATCGTTCAAAAGGGATCTTGTACTCGAGCGGATCTATCTTGGTGATCTGCAAGAGATAGGTGATCATCGAACCGGCGACCGAGCCGCGGATGTTGGTGTAGATGTTGTGTTCGCGCGCGAAGCGGACGAGATCTTCTACCACGAGGAAGTAGGCCGCATAGCCTTTGAACTTCACGATGCCGAGCTCGTATTCGAGGCGCTCACGCACCTCTGGCCGCTCGGTGAGCCCGCGCGTCTCGATGCCTTTGAGGCAGAGCTCGTGCAGGACCTCGTCCGCAGTCTTTCCGGGCGGGAGCGAGAAGTCGGGGAACACGAATTTCCCGAGCGTCAGATCGACGGTACAACGGTCGGCGATCTTCCGTGCATTCTCGATCGCCTCGGGGGTATCTTTGAAGAGTCTCTCGGCGGTGTGTTCGCTGATGAAGGAGAAGTCCTCATCTTCATTCCTGCCGCGGCTGCCTTGCTGGATGCGGCGCATAGTCTCGGTCGCCTCGCGGTCGTCGGGAGCCAGATAATAGACGTCATGTTGCCCGACGAGCGGGGTGTCGCTCTCCTTGCCAAGCGCAATAATTTTTTGCATCAACGCCTCATGCCCGGCTACTTTCGGATGATGGGTAATTTCTAAGAAGACGTTTTCAGCGCCAAAAATATTTTTGAATTCTGCGAGCGAAGCCGCAGCGCCGTCATGATCGCCTGCGCGGAGACATTGGGCGATATCACCGGCAAAGGAGGGGATGAGTGCGATGATGCCGCCGTGATGTTTGTGTAAAAGTTCTTTGTCCATGCGCGGCCGCTCAAAGAATCCCTCGGTCCATGATGTGGTGACGAGCGCGAGGAGATTCTTATACCCTTGGTTATTTTCTGCGAGCAGCACGATGCGAGAGCGCTTGCTGTCCAGATTCTTGTCTTTGTCGTGGCGCGAGCGCGGCGCGAGATAGGCATCAACACCGAGGATCGGCTTCACGCCCGCTTTGGTCGCGGCCTGATAAAACTCGACCGCGCCGTGCATGTTGCCGCCATCGGTGAGTGCGAGCGCGTCCATCCCTTCTTTCTTCGCTCTCTCGACCAAGTCCTCCACCTTCGGGAGCGCTTGCAAAAAGCTGTAATGAGAATGGGTATGGAGATGGATAAAGCGGCTCGCCATGCGTCCAGTATATACTCTCTCTATGGGATTTACGCTGGGAGTAGACGAGGCGGGCAGGGGCCCATTGGCCGGGCCGGTAGCGGTCGGGGTGGCGATTGTGTCGGAAGGGTTTGATGTGGCGAAGGAGTTCCCGGGCGTGGCGGATTCAAAAAAACTCTCAGAAAAAAAGCGCGAAAAGATTTTTGAAATGTTACTAGCGCGCGTCGCCAGGGGCGACGCGCGCTACACAGTTGAATTTGAAAGCGCCGAGAGTATTGATAACGAGGGCATCGCGGTCGTTATTCGCCGAGCTGTGGCACGCGGGGTGGATTCGCTCGCAAAATGTGGACACCCGGTGTCTACAAGCATTCTGACACCGGGTGTCCACATTTTGTTGGACGGAGGGTTACGGGCACCAGAGGAGTATGAACAAGAGACTATTATCAACGGCGATGAGCTCGTCCCGCTCATCTCGCTCGCCTCGATTGCGGCAAAAGTCTCACGCGACCGGCTCATGCGGGAGCTCGCAAAAGGGTATCCAGAATATGGTTTTGAGAAGCATAAAGGGTACGGAACAAAAGCGCATTATGAAGCGCTCCAGAAACATGGACTTTGCGCTATCCACAGGCGATCGTTTGTGCACATTGACTTACCAGCAGTATAGAGTTATAAGTTATATCCGGGTTCGAGCACTGGACTTGAACGATCGTGGTCTTTCATTTCTGAAAGGGGGAAAGAAACACATGGGACTGGCTGTACAAAACAATGAGGAACAAATGAGGACAGAGAAACGGATGTACACAAATGAGGGAACGTGGGAGGAACGTTGCCGTAATTGTGCCAAACAAACGTGTTCTGGAAAGTCTGGGCCCTGTAGCGAATACAGACCCGGGCAAGTGCTGTTGTTCAAATAACCCCCAGCCCCGAAAGCGCCCGAACTGCAGTGGGCGCTTTCACTTTTTTATACCTTGTGCTAAGGTACTTCCATGTCAATTCGCATGCGCCATACGAGCGGCCACACCCGTAACCGGCGGTCGCACCACGCGCTCAAAAACACCAACGTCGTAACCGATAAAGAGAACGGTACGCTTCGTCTTCCGCATCACCTCGATGAGGCGACGGGCATGTATCGCGGCAAGCAGATCTTCACGCCGAAAGTAAAAGCTGTGAAAGGCGCGAAGGTGAAAGGTCCTGACACCGAGCCGGTAGTGAAGCATGTGCATGAGCACGCCAGTGAAGAGCACGCGAATAAGGGAGTGCTCGGTAAGGTCGCAACCGCGAGCCGCCCGAAGGCACGTAGCGGATTCGGAGGCGGAGTTTAATCTGAAAAAAAGGTGACACCTTACAGCAACTGTAAGGTGTCACCTTTTTTGTTTTGCACAACAAGCATTTGCATAGCTGCGTTGTTTGCTATACTACCGGCATAGATCTTTCCATGGCGAATCGACATCTCGCACGTTCCGTTGTTCTCCAGACGCTCTTTGAGTGGGATACGACGCACGCGTCACAAAAAGATTCTCTGAATATTCTCGCGCGTAACGTCGCGGAGTTTGGCGGCGATGATGTCGACCATCCGTTCATGGAGCGGCTTCTCCTCGGTACGCTCGCGAAGAAAGACGACATTGACCTCATCATCGAGAAGGCCGCGCCCGAGTGGTCGCTCGAACGCATCGCGCCGATCGATCGCAACATCTTGCGTCTCGGGCTCTATGAGCTCCTCTTTGCCGATCGCGCGCAAGTGCCGGCGAAAGTCGCTATCAACGAGGCTATCGAGCTCGCCAAGACCTTCGGTGGTGATTCATCGGGCCGTTTCGTCAACGGTGTTCTCGGCGCTGTGTACAAAGAGCTTGGTGAACCAGGGAAAGATGAACATGGGGAGAAGAAGACGCGGCGCGAAGAATTGCCGGTCGAGAATATGGGTGGCGCTATCGTCTATGCCAAGCACGACGGGCAGTATTATCTCGCGCTTGTGCATGACGTCTTCGGCCGCTGGACGCTCTCAAAGGGCCATATTGAAAATGGCGCTACGCCGGAAGCGGGCGTGACGGGCATCGTCAAAGACGAACTCGGTCTCGATGCGAAGGTAGAGGCAAAGATTGGCGAGAATGAATATATCGCTTCGCACCCCGAGAAGGGGAAGGTGCGCAAGCATGTCTGCTTCTACCTCGCATCAAGCGACTTCGAGCCGCTCGTTTTGAAGAAGAGTGGCGGGCTCGATGACGCGAAGTGGTTCCGCCTCAAGGACATCATCGACCTCAATTTTTATGACGACATGCTGCCGATCGTGACGGCGGCGGTGCAGGTATTGCTTGACAAAAAATAAGGTAGCGGTATCATCCTTTTCGGATTACGGAGTACAAAATACGGGAGGCAGGAGGGAAAGGGATGCAACAGGCACAAGCAAGAAAGGAGAGTAACGTGGACAAAAAATCAGGAATCGTTGTAGCGCCGGTTGTGGAAAAACGAATTAAAAGAGTGGACGTGAACAATACGTCCAATCGGCAGATGCTGAATGCGTTGTGCGCGGACGGTATTGATGTCGGCGATTCAGCACGACAAGTGGTACTGCAAGCGCCTTCGGTCATCGTGGTTGAGAGTTTCGATTTCGTGATGTGCGAGATCGGCGATCTTGGTTTTAAGAATCCCGTACCGAAACATGAGTTATGGGATTGCATTAGGAACATCGGCCGTCTTTGCTCTGTTCCTCCTGTCTTGCATTTGAGGAGGCAGTTCAAAGATCAGCCACTCGGCGACCATGTGTATATCGCCATGGAAGGCTTGCACATCCTGTATTTAAGTTGTTCTGGTACGGAACGACGGAAAAAGCTGTACCTCGGCAACATAAGTATGGGAGACAAAGCGCCCATCGGCCCCAAGCTCAAAATAGCCTACGGTCTGATTCAGAAGTAAGACAACCCCGCATCGCTGCGCGATGCGGGGTTTACCATTTTTTGCTATATTTCCCTTATGCCCGATTTCTCAGCGTTCGCACAGCAACTCGGCGTCTCATTTAACAACCTCGACCTCTTGGTCGAGGCGCTCACGCACCGTTCCTATCTCAATGAGCATCGCGACTATGCAGGCGCTCACAATGAGCGGTTAGAATTTCTCGGTGACGCCGTGCTCGAGCTTGCCGCCACCGACTTCCTCTTTAAAAAATTCCCCGCCAAGCCGGAGGGTGACCTCACCGCATATCGCGCCGCGCTCGTGAACACCGTTTCGCTCGCCCTAAGCGCGCAGGCGCTCGGTATCAACGATTACTTATTGCTCTCGAAGGGCGAGGCCAAGGACACTGGCCGCGCGCGCGACGTGATTCTCGCTGATGCCTTCGAGGCGGTCCTTGGCGCGATCTATCTCGATTCGGGCTACGCTGCTGCCGAGGCATTTATTGCGAAGAATCTCTATAGCAAGATCGATGAAGTGATCGCCAAGCGCTCCTACCAAGATGCCAAGAGTCGCTTCCAGGAGACGGCACAGGAGAAGAAGGGTATTACACCCCGCTACGAGACCCTCTCTGAAGAGGGCCCCGACCACGCGAAGCTCTTTACGGTGGGTGTCTTCCTCGACACATCTGAAATCGCGCGCGGCGAGGGACAGAGCAAGCAGGAGGCAGAACAAGCAGCTGCACAAGCCGGTTTGAATAAAATGGGATGGTAGAATACTAGGTAATGTTGAAGCGACTCGAGATCGTCGGATTTAAATCATTCGCTAAGAAGACCGTCTTAGACTTCTCGTCCGCCACAACAGCTATTGTGGGGCCGAACGGCTCGGGTAAGAGTAATGTCGCCGAGGCGTTCCGCTTCGCGCTCGGCGAGCAGTCGATGAAGAGTATGCGCGGCAAGCGCGCTGAGGATCTCATCTTCAACGGCTCGCACTCGGCACCGCGCGCGAACCGTGCTGCGGTGGTGATCGTTTTTGATAATTCGCGCCGCACTTTTAAGATTGACTTCGACGAAGTTGCCATCGAGCGTGCTGTCTTCCGTGATGGGACGAGCGAATACTCCATCAACGGCTCGCGAGTTCGCCTGCGCGACATCGAAGAACTCCTCGCGGGCGCGAATATCGGCGAGACGGGGCACCATATCATCTCACAGGGCGAGGCGGATCGCATATTGCTTGCGTCAAATAAAGATCGCCGCGCGATTCTTGAGGATGCGCTCGGGCTGAAAGTGTATGAGTTTAAAAAACAAGAGGCGCAGAAGAAGCTCGAGAAGACTGAAGAGAATATCGCGCAGGTCAATTCGCTCCGGCGGGAGCTTGCGCCGCATCTCCGCTTTCTTGAGAAGCAGGTAGAGAAGCTCGATCGTGCAGAAACCTTACGGAAGGAACTCATTGGCGCGGCGCAGACGTATTTTGCAATCGAAGACTCATATCTGGCACAGGAGAAGGTGAAAATTGCGGGAGAGAAGCGCGATGCAGCAGAGAGACTTTCAGTTGCAAGTGTCGAGCTCGATCGGGTTGCGGATCCGCAGTCGGCGGATGCCGAAACCATGCGGCGCACCACAACACTTCGAGAAGCCGAGAGAGAAGTCTCGGAGCTCTCGAGTACGCGCGCTGCGCTCTCGCGCGAGATCGGTCGAATCGAGGGCGCACTCGCCGAAGTGAAGCGTCGCGCGACCTCGGTCGCGCGCGAACCATATGCGAAGGTGCCGCGTGAGGAGCTCGAGTCGCTCCGTGATGAGGTCGAGCGACAAGCGACCCAACATGACGGCAGTGTTGACGCCTTGCGCGCCGCACTTGCCGCCGTCCGTTCGGTAGTGACACTCTTTTTCTCGCGACATGGCGCACCACGCGACGATTATTTCTCCGATGAGGACGATGCCGCACACAAGTTGGAGAGCGAGCGCGCTGCGCTTGCTGAGACATATGCGGCTACCTCCACAGCGTTAGAGAAGGCTGAAGCAGCACGCGCACGCGCACGCGAGGCGATGACGGCTCTCGAAGAGACTGGCCGCGAGATCCGCCGGCGTATCCTTGATTCGGCACAGGCGAAAGCGAACGGAGAGAGTGGTGTGGCACGGTGCGAAGCGCGCGAATATGAGCTCTCGCTCTCGGCTGATGAGCTTGAGCGCGGCAAGATGGAAGTCCTCGCGCTTGCAGGTACGGCCGCAACTTCGTATGAGCCGCTCATGCAGCTGCCCGAAGAAGATCGGCGCGCGCAAGAGGAGCGCAAGCGCACGCTCGAGCGCATGAAGATTCGCCTTGAGGAGGCGGGAGGCATGGGCGAGGACATTCGACAGGAGCATAAAGAAGTTTCTGAACGCGAAACCTTCCTCTCGACTGAGCTTGATGACTTGGCGAAGTCGGCAGGGAGTCTCGGCGCACTCATTCATGATTTGGATACGGAGCTTGGGAAGCATTTCTCCGAAGGGCTCGCGAAGGTCAATGCGTCGTTTGGCGAATACTTCGCGCTCATGTTCGGGGGTGGGTCGGCGCGGCTTACCCTGGAGGTCGAGGATTCCTCCGAGGAATCCGAAGATACTGAGGAGCTTGGTGACGAAGTAATCGATACGCAAAAACAGCACCCCGGTATCGAAATCGCCGTGAACCTGCCGAAAAAGAAAGTGCATGCCCTGATGCAGCTCTCGGGCGGCGAGCGCGCGCTCACCTCTATCGCGCTCATATTCGCGATGAGCCAGGTCAACCCGCCGCCGTTCCTTATCCTCGACGAGACTGATGCTGCGCTCGATGAGGCAAACAGCCGCCGCTATGGCGATATGATCGAGAACCTCGCGAAGCGTTCCCAGCTCATCGTGATTACCCACAACCGCGAGACCATGAGTCGCACCAATCTCCTCTACGGCGTCACTATGGGTGGCGACGGTATCTCCAAGCTCCTTTCCGTCAAATTCGAAGAAGCCGTCGCCGTGGCGAAGTAGTCGACTGTAATCTTTGGGGGAGGGTCGAATCCATACACAAGGAGGTGCATGCTCTCATGTTTTTTGCACAAGGACACCCGCAAGTGTCCTTTTTCTTTTTATTCGAGGGCAAATCTAGGGACTTACGATGTCCCTAATTTCATCGTTCAAGCCGAAGTTGGTCGAGATCTGCTTCCGCGTCCGATAGATAATCGCTCAAAGAGCGAAAGTAGTCTCCAAGGGCATCTTTAAAAAACGAAGTTGTGAGTACAGAAGGAAAGTTTTTCTTGCCGACATAATCGAGGTAGCTGCTCCACCTGTACCCTTCAAGATGATCAAGCGCTTTTTTTGCGCTTGTAATTCCGGCATGGTTACGTTCTCGCCATTCTTCCGCCCCAGCTAGGTAATCGAGTGGGTTGAGGTGAATGTAGTGCAGGATGTAATTAAAATGCGCCTCATTTTCAATAAGTATCTTCTTTGTACGGCTTTGGAAAAGCGTTCCGACCCGCTCATATTTTTCGTTAAATGATTTTGCATAACCGACATTCAACTTCCGTAAGAATAGTGAAAGACCGCCCTCCACTAGTTCGGACAGAAGGAGATGGTAATGATTCTTCATCAGGCACCACCCGTGAATTTCTACTAGGCGTTCTTTTTTAATATAGGGACTTACGATGTCCCTAGATTTGAATCGGTACCCAACATTAGAATCAGCCAGGGTCGTGTCATTGAATTCGTACAAATCATGAATAAAGCGGAGATAGTCGTGATCTTCCATAAACAAATCACGTCCATCTACTCCGCGATTCAGAGCATGCCAAAGTTCCATCCCTTTAGCATAGCGTATATAGGGACTTACGATGTCCCTAATTCACACGTTATTGTACGGGTAAAAAGTCGAGCTCTTTTTCTGCGATACGTGCGGCGCATAATGTGACGCGGATAGGGTCGCCCAATTGGAATGCTTTGTGGGTGCGCTTGCCGACGAGGCGATAGTGCTTCTCATCATATTCAAAATAATCGTCGCCGACATCCTTCATGCGAATCATGCCGTCAGCGTGCGTTTCTTTTTCTTCTACATAGAGCCCGCGCTCAGTGACGCCCGAGATAACCGCGTCGAATTCTTGGCCGATCTTGTCAGCGAGGAACTCCACTTGCTTCATCTTGATCGAATCGCGTTCAGCACGCGCAGCCGCGACTTCCCGCTCGGAGGCGTGGAGAGCGAGCGTATCGAACGCTTGCATCTCTTGTGTGGAGATAGGATCGCCGCCCGCATGCGCCTTCACGAGCCGATGGATGACGAGGTCGGGGTACCGCCGGATCGGGGAGGTAAAGTGGGTATAGAAGTCGAAGGCGAGGCCGAAATGGCCGATGTTTTTCGTTGTATACACGGCTTTGCTCATTGACCGCAGGGCAGCCATCTTTACCAAGTATTCCTCCGGCTTGCCCTTCACCTCTTCCATAAGCCTGTTTAGCTCAGTGCCTGTGACATTGCCGCTGCCAGATGTCTTCAGGTGGTAGCCCATGATGCGCAGAAGATTTGAGAGATTCTCGATGCGGTCAGTGTCGGGAGCATCGTGGATCCGGTAGAGCGAGGCAAAATGCGGCCCGCCGTTCTTGGTGAGTTCGGAGAGATGCTTCGCCACCGCCTCGTTGGCGAGGAGCATGAAGTCTTCAATAAGGCGATTGGTAGCCTTCTGTTCCTTCAACCGGATAGCCAGAGGCCGCCCTTCTGCGTCGAGCTCAACCTTTACCTCCGCCGTATCAAATTCAACAGCGCCGCGCGCGACACGCCGCGCGCGGATCTTTTTTGAAAGTTCAAAAAGGAGCGAGAGCTCTTCGTGCAGGGTGCCTTTCCCTGAGTCGAGCACGCCCTGCGCCTCTTCATAGGTGAAGCGTTTGTCAGAGTGGATGACCGTCTCGCCGAACCATACACTCTCGACCTGTGCCGCTGCGTCAAGCGTGAAGATCGCGGAGACTGCGAGGCGGTCTTCGTCTGGCTTGAGCGAACAGAGATCCGTAGAGAGTATCTCGGGGAGCATCGGGATAGTCCTATCAACTAAATACACGCTCGTGGCGCGCGTAACGGCTTCTGTATCAAGCGCGGTGCCGGGCTTCACGAAGAACGACACGTCGGCGATGTGGACGCCGATCTCTATGGTTCCTTCAGGAAGTCTCCGTACCGAGAGCGCGTCATCAAAGTCTTTTGCATCAAAGGGATCGATGGTACACGTCGGAGCGTCACGCATATCGCGCCGTTGGGGGTTTGCAGATTCTTCGGCGAGCATCGCGCGGCCGTGTTCTTCAAGATGCTTCGCGTCGGCGACCACGCCGGGAGGGAAGTCAGAAGAGAACCCCTGTCCAAGCGCCAGCGCGCGCATCTCGGTCTCGTGCACGCCCGCCTTGCCGATAATCTCTTCGATACTGCCAAGCGGATACTCCTTGTCCGCGTCCCAGCTCACCAGGCGCACGAGCACTTTGTAACCAATCGACGCTTCTCCTCTGTCGCGTATAACAATCGGCACGTACATCTTCTTATAGTCCGGCTCGAGCATGGCGAGCCCGTTCTCTTCGATGAGGGTACCGACGAACGTCTCGCGCGCGCGAGAGATTATTTCAATCACTTTCCCGGCTTCTCTCGCGGGCATTCTCCCCGAGGGGTCTTGATAGGTTCCTGTTGGGACGACCTTCACGATGTCGCCCGAGAGGGCGTGAGCGGTCCACTCGGGTGGAATAAGGAGATCCTCGTCGTGACCCTCCCTAGTAAAAAAACCGAAACCTTTTCGGGTCATGGTTATCGGACCTTCATATACCGTGCCTTCTGGCATGTTGCTTAACATTCTTGGCACTCTAGCAATATTATGGAGCTTCTGCTATAGTCGCCCATATGTTGATGATTCGATTCCAACGCGTCGGCCGGACCAATGATCCGGCATTTCGCATTGCCCTCTTAGAGAAAAGCCGTGCCGCAAAGGCCGGCAGCATCACCGAACAGCTCGGCACCTATAATCCCAAGAGCAAGGCACTCACGCTGAACGAAGCACGTGTGAAGGAGTGGATCGCCAAGGGCGCTCGGCCGACCGACTCAATAAGGAATCTTCTTATCGCGAAAGGCGTCATTGAAGGGAAGAAAGTAAACGTGTTGCCAAAGAAGTCCCCGCAGAAAAGCGAGAAGGCGATAGCGGCCGAAGCGGCCGCCGCTGAAGCTGCGAAGGCAGCGGTTGTTGCCGCTGAAGCAACCGCGATAGCAGAAGCAAAAGCGGCCGCTGAGGCGTCTGTGGTAGAAACTCCAACTGAAGCTGAAATTGAAGCAGAAGCATTGCCAGCAGCCCCGACGCTCGAAGAAGTCGCGGCGCCGACCGAAAGCGTCGACGAAGAAGTCGCGGCCGCGTAACTAATCGCCCTTGTGGCGTACTAATCTTATATGGAACCAGACCAAGCATTTCTCGAATACGCAGTGAAGGCGCTTGTGGAGCATCCCGAGGCGGTCGAGACGACGCGCACGATTGACCAGATGGGCGTCTTGCTCACGCTCACGGTTCATCCAGACGATATGGGCAAGATTATCGGCAAGAGCGGCAAGACGGCAGAAGCTCTGCGCATCCTCTTGCGTGTGGTGGGGATGAAGGGCAACGCGCGCGTGAACTTGAAGATCAACGAGCCGGTGGGCGGGAAGCGTGACGTCGAAATTAAAACGGTCGATCAGGTAGTTGATGAATTGTAGTCGTTCGGGGTTACTGCTCGAAATGAGCGCGGTATTTTTCTACTGAAAAATCAGCTCCTCTCGGCTCGTCAGCCTGCGAGACTCATTTCTCACAATAACCCCCGCACTCCTTTATGAAATTTCATTTAGTCACCCTTTTTCAAGAAGCCTGCGACGCATATCTCTCTGCGTCGATTATCGGTCGCGCGCGGAAGGATAAAAAGATTTCAATAAAGTATCAGAACCCGCGCGATTTTGTCGCGGGGTCAGAGGGAAGTTATAAGAAGGTAGATGACAAGCCCTACGGTGGCGGCCCGGGGATGGTTATGCAGGCGCTCCCAATCGTCAAAGCCGTCCAAAAAGCTCTCCGTAAGGTGACTCCTCGCCGTAAGGTGACTCCTCTCCGTAAGGTGACTCCTCGCCGCGAGGTGTCTCCTTACGGAGAGCCTGTAATCATTTGGTTTTCGCCGAGCGGGAAGCAGTTCACCAACAAAGATGCCGATGCGTTTATTAAAAAATATACCGACATCGTTTTGGTCTGCGGGCGGTATGAGGGCATTGATGAACGCGCGAAGAAGATCTTAAAGACGCTCGCGCCGGTAAAAGAGTTCGCGGTGGGTGAAGCAGTCTACACAGGAGGGGAGGTGCCGGCGCTCGCGATAGTAGACGCTATCACGCGTCGCCTGCCTGGCGTCCTCGGCAAAGACGCATCAGTCGAAGAGCGCCGCATCGCTTCGAGTGCGGTCTACACTCGCCCCGAGACTGTTTTGTATAAAAATAAAAAGTATAAGGTTCCCAAAGTCCTCCAGACTGGCCACCACGCCAACATTGACAAGTGGCGGTCCAAGAAATCCCGTCCGTAAGGCGTCGCCTTACGGATATCCCCAGCGGGGGTTGCGCGGAAATGGGGAGGGTGATACATTAAGACTCTATTAGATACGAGTGAGTCACGGAGGGCGGGGCGACCATTTATACGGGAATCGAAAAAGAACGCAAAAGCGAAATTAGTCCGCGTGCGTTTGCGTGTTTGCATAAAACTTTTTAATCACTTCACCGCCACATCACATGCGCAAAAATCTCGTCCAGAAGACCTTCGGTGCGTACCGGGCGCCGCGAGTACCGTTCCCAGATCTCGTCGGGCACCAGCGCGGCTCTTTTGACTGGCTTATGAAGGATGGTCTGAAGGAACTTTTCAAAGAATTTTCTCCGATTACTGATTATTCGGGAAAGAAGTTTGAGCTCCAGTTTGAGAGTTTTGAAATCGGCGAATCGAAATATGATGAAGACTTTGCACGCGAGAACATGCGCACCTATGAGGCGCCGGTCAAGGCGACCGTGAAGCTCATCAATAAAACGCTCGGCTCGGAAAAGAGTCAGGACATTTTCCTCGCGGACATGCCGCTCATGACGCCGCACGGCTCCTTTATCGTCTCGGGTGTTGAGCGTGTCATCGTCCCGCAGCTCGCGCGCAGCTTCGGCGCGTTCTTCATCTCCGAGCTTCTGCGCGGCAAACCCTTTTTCGGCGCGAAGATCATCCCCTTGCGCGGTGTTTGGATCGAGATCGATTCAGAGGCGGATGGCGCCATCTTCGTGAAGATCGACCGGAAGCGCAAGTTCCCGATCACTCAACTCCTCACCGTCTTCGGCGGGGGTCTGGGCGAAGCGGTGGCGAAGCATTTCGCCTCTGATCCGCTCGCGCTCGCAGCGATCAAGGCAACCTTGGAGCATGACGAGGCGAAGTCGATTGAAGAAGCTTATGTAGAGATCCATCGCCGCATGCGCGACGGCGATCTCGCGACACCGGAGAACGCGAAGAACTTCGTGCAGTCGCTCTTCTCTGTCGAGCGCTATGATATCGGAAAAGTTGGCCGCCACCGCCTCAATGCGCGCTTCGGCCTCCCGACAACTGAGAAGGCGCTTCTGAAGCGCACGCTCACGCTCACAGACTTTGTCCACATTGTTTCAGAGATAACGAAGCTGAACGCCGACCCTTCGGCGCGCCCGGATGATATCGACCATCTCGGGTTCCGGCGCGTGCGCTTCGTCGGCGAGCTCCTACAATCGCGCATGCGCGTCGGCATGAGCCGTATGAAGCGCAATATCCAGGATCGCATGTCGACCACGCCGACCGAGACGACGCTCCCGATGGCGCTGGTGAATCCGCGTCCCTTCCATGCCTCGATCCACGAGTTCTTTACCGCCAACCAGCTCTCGCAATTCATGGATCAGCAGAACAGTCTCGCCGAACTTGAGAACATGCGGACGCTCTCGGCTCTTGGCCCCGGCGGTCTCACCCGTGAACGAGCCGGCTTCGAGGTGCGTGACGTGCACCCGAGCCACTACGGCCGCCTCTGCCCGATCCATACGCCAGAAGGCCAGAACATCGGCCTCATTCTCCGCCTCGCGACGCATGCGCGCACCAACGACTTCGGCGTTATCGAGACGCCCTATGCACGCGTGAAGGATGGGATGGTGACCAAAGAAGTCGTCTATTTGAATGCGCTCGACGAAGAGCAGGAAACAATCGCGCACGGCGCGACCAAGCTCGATGCGAACGGCTCCATCACTACCGAACTCGTCGAGGCGCGTCACAAGGGCGAACCGATCATCGTGGCGCGCGAGGCGATAACGCTTATGGACGCGTCGCTCTACCAGATGTTCTCTATCGCAACGACGATGATTCCCTTTGTAAACCACGATGACGCGAACCGCGCCTTGATGGGTTCGAACATGCAAAAGCAGGCGACACCGCTCCTTATCCCCGAGGCGCCCTTGGTCGCCACGGGCATTGAGGCGCATGCCGCACGCAGCACCGGCCGCATGGTGTTGGCAGAAGAAGCGGGCGAAGTCTCCTTGGTTGATGCGCGCAGGATCGTCGTGAAAAATAAAGAAGGAAAGCCGCGTGAATACCGCTTGCAAGGGCTGACTCGCACCAACCAAAATTCGGCGTTTATGCAGCGCCCGTCGGTGACGCTGGGCGACGTGGTGAAGAAGGGCGAGGTGCTTGCCGACAACTCTTCGACGGCGGAGGGTCAGCTCGCGCTCGGCCAGAACGTGCGCGTCGCTTTCATGAGTTGGAACGGTGCCAACTACGAAGACGCTATCGTCATCTCCGAGCGCCTCGTCCAGGAAGCTAAATTTACGACCGTCCACATTGAGGATTTTGATTGTGTGGTGCGCGATACGAAGCTTGGGCCTGAAACAACAACGCACGACATCCCAAATGTCGGCGAATTGCGCCTGAAGAATCTCGACGAAGAGGGTGTCATCCGCATCGGTGCGGAGGTGCGTCCGGGCGATATTCTCGTCGGCAAAGTAACTCCCAAGGGTGAGACGCAGCTGACGCCGGAGGAGCGCCTTCTCCGCAGCATCTTCGGCGACAAAGCAAAGGACGTGAAGGACACGTCGCTCCGCATGGAGGGAGGCAAGCGCGGCCGCGTCATCGGCGTGCGCGTCTTCTCACGCGAGCGCGGCGACCAGCTCGAGACCGGCATCATCAAGAAGATCGTCGTGACGGTCGCACAGGTGCGAAACGTCTCGGTGGGCGACAAGCTCGCCGGGCGCCACGGCAACAAGGGCGTCATCAGTCGCGTGCTGCCGGTCGAAGATATGCCCTATGACAAGGATGGCAATCCGGTCGATATCATTCTGACCCCGCTCGGCGTGCCATCGCGTATGAACCTCGGGCAGATTCTTGAGATGCACCTCGGCCTTGCGGCGCATTCGCTCGGCTACCAGGCGGTCGTTCCTCCCTTCGCCGGCGCTACTGCAGACGAGATTCGCGACGAGCTCGCATCGGCCGGCTTCGCACGGAGCGGGAAGATGTCACTCTATGATGGCCGCACAGGCGATGCATTCGCGCAAACCATCGCGGTTGGCTACATGTATTTCTTCAAGCTGCACCACATGGTGGAGGACAAGATCCACATGCGCTCGATCGGTCCGTACAGCCTCATTACGCAACAGCCGCTCGGCGGCAAGGCGCAGAACGGCGGCCAGCGCTTCGGTGAGATGGAAGTGTGGGCGTTGCTTGGCTATGGTGCCGCTTATACGCTCCGCGAAATGCTCACGATCAAATCGGATGATATCCAAGGCCGCTCGGCCGCCTTCGACGCGATCGTGAAGGGGGAGTCAATCAGCCACACGGGTACACCCGCGTCTTTTGCAGTTCTTACGAACCAGATTCGCGGCCTGGCGCTCGACATCGAGCCCTTGAATCTGCCGCCGGAACCGGACGCATAAGGAATATTTAAACATTTAAAAATTTAAAAATTGAAAGATATGGCCTTTACCCCCCGCACCCCCTCCTCGCGTCCTTCTCCTGTCAGGCAGGACACCTGGAACGGCCTTCGCCTCACCCTCGCGTCGCCCGAGCGTATACTCGCGTGGTCTTCGGGCGAAGTGACCAAGCCCGAGACCATCAACTACCGTACCCAACGTTCAGAGAAGCACGGGCTTTTTGACGAGAAGATATTCGGCCCGGAGAAGGATTATGAATGTTATTGCGGCAAGTACAAAGGCATCCGGTACAAGGGCATCGTCTGCGACAAATGCGGTGTTGAAATCACCCGTTCGATTGTGCGCAGAGAGCGCATGGGTCACATCGAGCTCTGCACGCCAGTCGCACATATCTGGTTTTTGCGGAGCGTCCCTTCGCGCGTGGCGCTCCTCCTCGGCGCGACCGCAACGGATATCGAGAAGGTCGTCTACTTCGCCGGGTACATCATTACGAAGATCGCAGAAGAAGAGAAGAAGCGCCTCATCGCTGAGCTCGAGGGCGAATACAAATCGAAGTACAAATCTTTGGGGAGCGATAAAGAACGCGATGCGCTCAAGGAGAAGATGACGATGACGAAAGCGGAGATCGAGAACATGGTTGTCGGCAAGGTTCTCGATGAGCTGGAGTACCATCGCTTCTCGGTCCGCTACGGCGGCCTGTTCGAAGCACGTATCGGCGCCGAGGCGATCTATGACATTTTCCGCGCGCTTGATTTGAAAGAGCTCGAGAAGACGCTCGCGGCACGCTATGAGCGCGCCGGCGCTGCCGAGCGCGAGAAGCTTGCGAAGCGCCTCTCGCTTATCGCCGGGCTTATCGCCGCGGGCGTGCGCCCTGAATGGCTTTTCCTTACCCGTATTCCGGTCATCCCGCCGGCGCTTCGGCCGATGGTTGCGCTCGAAGGCGGCCGCCACGCGACCTCTGACGTGAACGACTTGTATCGCCGCGTCATCAACCGCAACAATCGCCTTAAGAAATTGATCGACATCCATGCGCCTGAAGTAATCTTGCGCAACGAGAAGCGCATTTTGCAGGAGGCGGTTGACGCCCTGCTCGACAATTCCATACGGAAGAGCGGTGCCTCGGCGGGTGCTATGACGATGGCGCAACGGCGCCCCTTAAAGTCGCTTGCTGATTACTTGAAGGGCAAGCAGGGCTACTTCCGCCAGAACCTGCTCGGTAAGCGCGTCGACTACTCGGGCCGCTCGGTGATCGTCGTCGGCCCTGATCTCGAGCTCGACGAATGCGGGCTCCCGAAGCATATGGCGCTTGAGCTCTTCCGCCCGTTTGTTATCGCCGGGCTCCTTGAGCGCGAACTTGCGTTCAACATTCGTGGTGCCGGACGCTTGATTGAAGATGGTGTCGCGGAGGTGTGGGAGATTCTTGAAGAGGCTATTGCCGAGAAGTATGTGCTTCTGAACCGCGCGCCGACTCTCCACCGCCAGGGCATTCAAGCCTTCCGCCCGCGGCTCATCGAGGGCGATGCCATTCAGCTCCACCCGCTCGTCTGCAGTGCGTTCAACGCGGACTTCGACGGCGACCAGATGGCCGTGCATGTGCCGCTCTCAGACGAAGCACAGTGGGAGGCAGGGAACATCATGAGCGCGAATAAGAATATTCTCAAGCCAGGCTCAGGAGACGTGACCGTCCTTATCGGCAAGCCACTCGACATTCTTCTCGGCGTTTATTGGCTCACGAAGGCGGTAGATACTGCGAAGGGCGAAAATGAGCATTTCGCATCGCCGAATGCGGCGATCCTCGCGTCTGAATATGGCGCTATCGACCTGCGCGCGAAGATTAAGGTTCTCCCGGTCCCGGGTAAGGAGAAGTACGCGCCGTTTGACGGGCGCTTGTTTGAGACGACCGTTGGTCGGCTCCTCTTCAACACGGTCTTGCCGCCGAATTATCCGTTTGTGAACGAGACTATCACCAAGAAGGTGCTCGCGCGGATCGTGACCGACTGCATCACCCGCTACGGTATTGACGCTATCGCGGGCATCGTGAACAAGATCAAGCGTTTCGGGTTCGAATATACGACCAAGTCGGGCATCTCCTGGGCTATCGATGACGTCTCGGTGCCGGCAGGGAAGTCGCGCATAGTCGACGATACTGTCTTGAAGGTCGCGAAGATTGAAGAAGAGTATCAGAACGGCCTCCTCTCTGAAGAAGAGAAGCGGCGCATGGTTATCGAGATATGGCAGGGCGCTAAGCAAGAGATCGAGCAGTTGGTTGCCGATCAGCTTGATCCGATGGGCTCGGTCGCCGATATGGTGCGCTCCGGCGCCCGTGGCTCGCTCGGCAACTTGACCCAGATGGCTGGCATGAAGGGCCTGATCCAGGACACCTCTGGCGAGACGATCGAGGTACCGATCGTTTCTTCCTTCTCTGAAGGCTTGAATCCAGTTGAATACTTCATGTCTACGCACGGCGCGCGCAAAGGCTTGACTGATACCGCGCTCGGCACTGCGAAGGCAGGCTATCTCACCCGCCGCCTTTTTGACGTCGCGCAAGATTCTATCGTGACCGAGAAGGATTGCGGCACGAAGCGGGGGGTAAAGATACATCGCATCAGCGCATCGGGCATCCAGATTGATTATGCAGAAGCGCTTAGGGGCCGCGTGCTCGCGGAGGATGTGAAGGGTGCCGATGGCACGGTGCTCTTCAAGAAGGGTCAGTATCTCTCTGCGGGAGATGCTGAAGCGATCGACGCTTCTAAAGAGGTCACCTCGGTCGTCGCACGTTCGCCGATGTCCTGCGAGACCCGGTATGGCATCTGTCAGTCCTGCTACGGCATGGATCTTACCACGCAAGAGATTGTTGATCTCGGAGAGGCCGTCGGCACGATAGCCGCACAAGCGATCGGCGAGCCGGGAACCCAGCTCACCATGCGTACCTTCCATGCCGGCGGCGTGGCATCAATCGGCGGCGACATCACGAGCGGTCTCCCGCGCGTTGAGGAAGTCTTCGAGAAACGTTCACCAAAAAATCCGGGGGTTATCTCCAAGTCAGAAGGCATCGTTATGGAGATCAAGGATGCCGGGCGTGAGAAAGTTATCGTCGTCGCGCCGACCGCGGGGCAGGGCAAGAAGGATGGTTCGGCATACGAATACCTCGCGCCGTATCCGCGCGTCGCGCTGGTGAAGGAGGGCGACACAGTTGTAAAGGGCCAGATCCTCACCGACGGCTCTGCAGATCTCGATGATCTCTTTGATTATGCGGGCCGCGATATGGTTCAGGAATATATTATCGCCGAAGCCTCGAAGATTTATGAGTTGCAGGGAGCGCATGTGTCAAGGAAGCACCTCGAAGTCGTGGTGAAGCAGATGTTCTCGCGCGTGAAGATTACTGACGCGGGCGACACGGACTATTCCGTCGGCGATGTGGTGGAGGATTGGGAATTCGCGAAGGCGATTGCGGAGATGGAGGCGGCAGGGAAGCTTGCGCCGAAGGCGCGCGAGATCGTGCTCGGTATCAAGGAGAGCGCGCTCTCGCGACGCTCGTTCCTCTCGGCCGCCTCATTCGAGCAGACGACGAAGATTCTCATCAATGCCTCGTTGCGCGGCTCGGTGGATCGCTTGCGCGGGTTGAAAGAGAACGTCATCCTCGGCCGTCTCATCCCAGCCGGTACCGGCTTCTCGGGGAGTAAGAAGTTCGCGGACATCACGAAGCTTCAAGCTTCTCGCCCAGCTCAGGCTCCTTCTGACCGCTCGAACTACTCCGCGCGCCCAACCCGCGCGCTCTAGTAACTTTGTGGAAGTCGGACTTCCACAGACTTGGCCGTATTTTGGAGGTTAGTAAAAGATAAACGGCGCAGGTCTCGTGAGAGTCCTGCGTTGTTTCGTGTTCCTGTCAGTGTAAAAAGAACGCGTAGACCGCAATGGCGACCATGATTAGAGCCACGATAGTGGCTTCTGTTCGTTCCACCGTCAATCTCTCGTTTATCCTGTGGAAGTCGGACTTCCACAAAGTATGCCATTATTTGAAGAAGCCTAATTGGTGTGCTTCGATGTCTGAGTCGTTTGCATCAAGCGGATTTCTGCCAAGGATGACATCTTCTGCGAATTCTCGATACTCTTTCTGAGTGTAAAGAGACGAGAGGAATTCTTTATCCACGACTGGCCGATCAAAGGCTCCGGAATAATCTCCTAAGCTTGCGTACGGGTACGTACATGCCCACTCATACACTTCGTCGAAGTTGTCTCGTGCCCAACGATATCCCTTCGGATGCATATCAAATGCATTTTTGATTTGTACATAAACGCTCACGTAACGAAAATAGTCATCGTCCTCCACAATTTTTCCGCGATAGCCGCCTTGGAAAAGCGAGCCATATTCTTTATGTCGCTCATTGAAGCGTTTTGCCATTCCCGTCCCGAGTCGTTGCATAAAACGAGCAATCCCTCCCGCGGGCAGCTCTTCCAAGAGGAGATGGAAGTGATTTTCTACAAGGGCAAATGCGATGATGTTCACGAGTCGGTCCTGCGCCGGCCAGCACAAAGGACGCGCGAGAATGTTATGGAGATTTTCGTCTTGCAGGTCTCGATACCAATTGAGAGGGGCAAAGCTATCATTGAAATGGGTAAGCATCAACAAAAAACGAAAACGATCATGATCATCGCGCACAATAGGCAACCCCCGCGTCCCGCGTTTAACGACGTGCACATATGAACCAACGGTAATATCTTCTTGCCACATCTTCTTATTCTACCGCACGAAATCTTGTGGAAGTCGGACTTCCACAGACTTGGCCGTATTTTGGAGGTGGATAAAAAGAAGAACGGCGCAGGCTCTTGCGAGTCCTGCGCCGTTTGCGTTTGGCTAATGTTTTATCATCACCGCAAAAATGAAACCAAGGCCAATGAGATAGATACCGAGTCCTATAAGACGTGACGTCTCGTGACCGATTGCCGTCGCTCCAAGAGCAAAAAACATCATCGTACCCAATAACCTGTACATCGTTCAACCTCCCTTCAAGAATGAATTTATTGTCTGGAGGAGAGGTTAACATACACATGTACTTATGTCAAACACATGAAAAATGCGGTAAAATTGAAGAATGACCGACACGGTGCAACAGATTAAAGAGCGGCTCTCAATTATGGACATCGTAAGTCCCTATGTGAAATTAAATAGAGCGGGGAAGTCGATCGTCGGGCTCTGCCCCTTCCACAAAGAGAAGACGCCCAGCTTTCATGTCTCGACTGAACGCGGCACTTGGCATTGCTTCGGTTGTGGCGTCGGAGGCGACGGGTTCTCGTTTATTGAGAAGATTGAAGGGGTAGATTTCAAAGGCGCGCTACATATTCTTGCTGACAAGGCAGGCGTCACGATCGAATACGCACGCGGCGGAAGCGGCGAAGACAAGTCAAAAAAAGACCGTCTGCGCGAGGTGATGAGCCGCGCGAGCGAATGGTACGCGGGAAAAATAATCGGGAGTCCCGCAGAAGTATACGCAAAGAAGCGCGGCCTCACCGATGAGACTATTCGCGATTGGCGTTTGGGCTATGCGCCGGACGCCTGGCGCGCGCTCCTTGAGGCGTTGACCACAGAAGGGTTCACGATACCTGAGCTTCTTGCGGCGGGGTTGATTAAAGAGGCGGAGGGGAAGAAGGGTACCTATTATGACCGCTTCCGCAATCGGCTCATGTTCCCGATACGCGACTCTGCCGGCCGAGTTGTCGCGTTTACCGGCAGAGCTCTTAGCGCGGATGACCCGGCAAAATACCTCAACTCTCCCGAGACCGAGCTGTATCACAAATCAGAAATCCTCTTCGGCATGGACAAAGCGAAGGAGGCGATACGAGTACGCGGCTTTACGATGCTTGTCGAGGGGCAAATGGATGCGGTGCTTGCGCAGCAGATAGGATTTGGGAATGCGGTCGCGCTCTCCGGCACGGCCTTATCCGAAAAACATCTCGCGCTCATGAGGCGGTATAGCGATAATCTCATGCTTGTGTTGGATGCTGATGCTGCCGGACTCTCGGCGACAGCACGGTCTGCTGAATTAGCCCTTCGACAAGGCCTCAAGGTGAAGGCAGCAAGGCTCCCTAAGGGTTCTGATCCTGCGGATAGCATTAAGGAAGATCCAGGAGAATTCTCAAAACGCATGAAAGAGTCGAAGCCGATTGTCGATTTTTTCCTCTCGGTATTGGCAGAACAAGAGCGTGATTCGCATCGGCTTATTTCTGCCGCCGAGCGGATCGTCTTGCCGCTTATTGCAGCGATATCGAGCCCGATGGAGCGAGAACATTTCGTCCAAGCTGCTGCCCGTGCGCTCGGTCTCTCGGCCGAAGCGGTTCGAGAATCGCTTCGGCGCTTGCCCGCACCGGCAGAGAAACATGCAGGGCCAGTTGAGAGTAGTACAGGTGTGCGCCACAGAGCCGCGACTGTGTTGCCGGTGCGTTCACCGAGGGAAATTCGGGAGGAGCAGCTCCTTGCCGTTCTCCACTCTTACCCCGACACGTCCCTTGCCAAACGGGCAAAAGCAGGGTATCTTCGAATTACTGGAGCAGAAGTGCTGTCGCCTGATACTCCGCCCGAATCGGCTTTGTTCCAAGCGGAACAAATTTTCGGCGAGGATCCTCACGAGGACGCGGCAGACGAACTCCTTCGCGCCTTTGAAGAAACGGTCATTCGCGAGGCGTATCAGAGCGCAGTTGCGCAGTTGCGCACGGTCGAGACCCAGGGAGATGTTTCTGCGATACAGGAGGCACAGGCGGCGTGCGCAAAGATTTCTGCGCGTCTTGCTGCGTTTGGCCGTTGAAGCAGTTGTTTCCATTTATTTTTTACCATGGCGAAACTTATTACAAAAAAGAAAAAGCAGGCTAAAAAAGTCGCGCAGAAGCGGTTGGTAAAACGCGCGCCTGTTAAAAAGAAATCGGTAAAGAAGGTGGTGAAAAAAGTAACCAAGAAGCAGGTTGTTCGCGCGGCCGTGAAGGGCGCGAAGGCGAAGGCGAGTTCGGCCAAGGCTTTTTCAGCAGAAGCGCTCATCGAGAAGGGCAAGGAGCGCGGGTACGTCACCTACAGCGAAATCCTCAAGTCGTTCCCGCATGTTGAAGAGGATGTCAGCTTCCTCGAATCGCTCTATGAACGCCTCGCCACCGCGGGCGTCGATGTGCTTGAGGGTGGGATGCTTGAGGATGCCGCCGACGAATATCTCGCCACGCGCAACATTAAAGATCGCCATTCAACCGGCTATGATTCTATCCAGATTTATCTCCGTGAGATCGGGCAGTATCCGCTCCTGACCGCCGCCGAAGAGCGCGAGCTCGCCAAACGCATCGAGAAGGGTGATGCCGAGGCGCGCAATATCCTCGCGCGCAGCAACCTGCGCCTCGTCGTGTCTATTGCTAAAAAATACGTTGGTCGCAGCGCGGATTTAACTCTTCTCGACCTCATCCAAGAAGGGAATCTCGGCCTCTTCCGCGCGGTGGACAAGTTCGATTGGAAGAAAGGGTACAAGTTCTCGACCTATGCGACGTGGTGGATCCGTCAGGCGATCACACGCGCGCTCGCCGACCAGTCGCGCACGATCCGCATCCCCGTCCACATGGTTGAGACGATCGCCAAGTACAAGCAGGTTTCGCGCCGCCTCTCGCAGATGCTTGGGCGTGATCCGCATGCAGAAGAGATCGCGGTGGAGATGGGCGTAGAGCCAGAGAAGATCTATCAGATAGAGAAGATAAACCAGGACACGCTCTCCTTGGAGAATCCCGTCGGCTCAGATGACGACGATCGTTCCACTCTGGGCGACTTTATCCAAGACTTCACCCTCCCGTCGCCGGTGCAGCAATCATCGGAGCGTATCCTTGGAGAACAGGTGCGGACCATCCTCGACGACCTCTCGCCAAAGGAACGCAAGATTCTCGAGATGCGCCACGGGCTCATGGATGGCATCTATCACACGCTTGAAGAGGTGGGACGCGAGTTTGGCGTCACGCGCGAACGCATCCGCCAGATTGAAGCGAAAGCACTCGAAAAAATCCGTACGCACGACAAAGCTCGCCACCTGAAGTCGTATTAAATAAAATGAAACGAGCCACCCGAAAAGGTGGCTCTTCATGTTACCGGTCGACAGGAGTCATATCTTCGGGAAGATTAACGCGGATCCCCTTACAGGCCCTCTGCCTGCGCATCCTTGCTCCGAGCAATCAATAGGATCGATGAAACACTGAACGGATGCTTTGGGGAATATCTCGTAAACCGCGCTCGCAAGGTTTGACGCCAGTATGTATTGTACCGAGATGGTGGTACGTTCCGGTGCTCCCGGTTGTTTTGGCAACCTCACTTCGATGATAATTTCTTCCCCAAGTCCTTTCAACATCATGTCAGCAGGGAAAAGACATACCATTTGACGCTCGTTTTTATACCGAGCTTTTCTGTGTCAACAACCGCCGCAACGATCTTTCTGTGGAGATCGTTCAACTGAGTTTCAGACATTTTCGGTAAACACCAAACTGTAACGACAATCATGCTAACCTCCTCCTCTGTATTTTGTCGGCAGATGATTCTGCCAAGAACTACCCGTATCTGCCGTTTTTTATACACCACATTCTCCCAATTAGCAACTATCCACAACATGTTGCGACCGCACAGTATTGCGGATACCAACTCACAGGGCTGGTATACTGCGGACATGAAGCCGAAGAAGAAAACCGTTGCGAAGAATCAAAGGGTCAAGAACGAGAATAAGTTGCCCATCAGGCACTGGAGCCATTCGAGCCTGATGGCGTTTTTGAGGAACCCGCTCGCGTGGTACAAGCGGTATGTTGAGGAGATCTATGACACGCCAAGAACTCCAGCATCAATCGTCGGGAGTGCCGGACACCTCGCACTTGAGAATTATTATTCGGATGTGGAAAAAGATATTGCGATAGCTATGGGGCTTGAGTATCTTCGCGCGATTGGAGACTCGGACATAGATTTTGGCAGGGCGAAAACGCGCCGTGCGAAAAAACAGAAAAGAGAGGAGATGGAGCGGGAGTATCTACAGGTGATTAACTTTTATCTCGCGAAGCCGCCTCGGCACAAGGTGCTCGGGGTGGAGATAAAGGGCGTGGTGAAGGTCGCAGGGTTGCCGCTGCCGATTAAAGCCGTCTCAGACTTGGTGATCGTCTCAACACTCGATACAGATGCTGTGGATATTGTGGACCACAAGTTCGTTGCGGCCTTTAGTAAGGGCGGGGCGGCGAAGCCGATCTTCGCGATCCAGGCGATTTTTAATTACTACACCGTCAGCGCACTTTTTAATAAGCCTGTGCGGCGCTTCATCGTATATGAATGCAAGAAAACGAAAAATGCCGATGGCTCAAAGCAGCTGCGGCGATATGTGCTCGACTTTAGCACCCTGCGGGATGAGTTCGAAGTATTCCATCGGCTCATCAAGGATGCAACGGCAGAGATCGCGCGCCCGCGCGTCTATCTCCCGAACCCTTCTGACATGTTCGAGGGCGACAACTCGTTTGATATTTACCGGCTCGGGTTGATTGAATAAGTGCGGAGGCCGCAAGGTGACTCCTTACGGAGTAAGGTGTCACCTTGTGGACCTTGCGGCGGAAAGCGCGTCATCAATCAGTTGCTTCACTGCGTCGTAGGGATAGGCGCCGGCCATGACCACCGGCGAACGGCCTTGTACAAGGATGAGCGAATAGGGCGTGCCTTCGGCGCCCAGAGCGAACGCGTTCTGGCGATCGGCGGTGATGCGCGCGTCGATTGTTGAAGACGCACTGGCGAGGCAGATGGCGAACGCATTGTCGGAGATACCGACTGAAGCAGCAATAGTCCCGTAGTTTGAGGGATTGATCGGCTGAGCGGCGAAGAGCGCCTCAGTAAACCTCCAGAACGCATCATTACCCGCGACCTCTGCGGCGCACTCCGCCGCGCGTGCGTGCGAAAACGCGTTCGGATGGATTTCGATAAGCGGGAACTCGCGGTGGACCCAGGCGACCTCGCCCGTGGCGCCCTCGTTTGCGATAATCTGACGGAGCGTTTCGTCGAAGTCTTTGCAGAATCCACAATCGAAGTCGGTGTACTCGACGATCATCACCGGAGCCGCGGGGTTCCCGAGAATGTGATCCTGACTACTCACCGGCCGCACCAAGGTTGGGTCACCAGTGCCTTGCGGTACCGCAGGTTTTTTTAACGAGAAATACACTGCTCCGGCGACGACGATGCCGCCGAGGATGATCGCGACAGGGATGGCGAATGAAGATTTCATAAGGGGAGTGCGTGCGTCATTGCTGGGACAGCGCGTAGCTCCTGTTCCCAAAGGGAGGTGTCGAGCTTGATGTCGCGGATGTCGCGCAGGTCTTTATACTTCAACACGCCGTGAGAGAGCGCGTAGTCGTAGAGTTCGCGCGTGAGGCGGACGTCCTCGATGCAGTATGCGCGCACCTCATCCTTTTTCCCTTCCCGCCACCACTCGCCGGCTTTGAGCCCGTCGCCCGACTTACCCTTGCCCAAGGTCGCTTCAGCGAGCGACTGGAGCCGGATACGGCGCCCGAGAACCTTCTGCACTTCGCTCAAGAGATCGAGCGAACGGATATGCGAGAGGTTGCCCGGATAGTAGCGATTGAGGAGAGGGATATCGAATGAATCGGAGTTGAAGCCGATGAGCATGTCGGCGCTTTCTATGATCGGCCAGAGTTTTGAGAGGTCTTCTTTATCATACGAAGTATAGCGATCTGTGTGTGAATCGTGGACGCCGACCACAATAAGCTCTTGTTCATTTACGTCGATATGCCCGCGCACGACGGAATGAGAAATTGACTCGATATCAAAAGTGAGCGCGCGCATACGCTCAGCTGCCAGAACGAAGGCGGGTCGGGATCTCGGATACAGGAAGCCCGGCCTCTTCGCCCGTCTTGAGTATCTTCATGCGGACGGCGTTGTTCGCGATCTCGTCCGCGCCGTAGGCGATGAAGAACGGGATGTCGCGCTTCACCGCATCTTTTATCTGGTCACCAAGCGCACGGTCGGTCAGGTTGACGAAGACACGGCAGCCCTGCGCGCGGAGCGTATCGGCAAATGATTGTGCGGCAGGAATATCGCTCGCGCGGGGCGTGCCGAGATAGAGTTGCGGCTTCCCGCTCGTGGTATCGAGAGGGAGTTTGTGCGTCTCGATGAAGTCGGCGAGCGTGATGTCACCCATGCCGAAACCGACCGCGGGGATCGGGTCTCCACCCCAGAGCGCAACCAGCTTATCAAAACGCCCGCCACCAAAAAGCGAACGGGGATTCGTCGGATTCGTGTCGTACACTTCGAATACTATGCCGGTATAGTAGTCAAAACCGCGAGTAATGCTCGGGTCAAAGACAACATTACTGATGTCGCGTGCTTTGAGCGATTCGATGCAGTCGAGAAGCTTCTTTTTTTCAAGGGCGACTCTCGGATCTTCGCTCGCATTCGCGATGAGCTCAAGGGGATCCTTTTTTGGGCCAAGTGCAACGAATGCCGCAGCAAAGGCCGTCGAGGTCATCTTCGCCTTTCTATCAAGAAGATGCAGATAATTCTTAGCGCGTTCACCAGTGAGTCCTGCGGCGACACAAGCAGCGTTCAAGAGCGTGCGGGAACTCATGCGGATGACGAAGTCAGTCCCCTTCGCACCGAACGACTTCAAGATCTCGGAGGCGAGTCTGACGATCTCGATATCCGCCTCCCCCTCAGGGAGACCGACGAGATCGACGTTCAATTGGTAGTGTTCGCGCGAGCGCCCCTTCTGCGGCCGCTCATAACGAAAAACGTTCGGGATCGAGAACCAGCGGAGCGGGAAGGTGAGTTCGCGGCGTTTGGCGGCGACCATGCGCGCCAGGGTTGGCGTCATCTCTGGGCGGAGCGTTACGCGCCGATCGCCGCGGTCCATGAAGGTGTAGGTCTGGTCGCGCACGATCTCTTCAGAAGTCTTTGCTTCATAGATCTCGGCGCGCTCGAGCGGGGAAGCGTTGTACTCTTCATAGCCCCACAGCGCCAACGTCTCGCGCATCTGCGCGAAGAGCGCCAACCGCCGCGCCCAATCTTCGGGATAAAAATCCCGGACGCCTTTGTACGAGTCGGTTGAAAGCGGTTCTGACATATAGTCGATTGTATCAGATAGGACGGGCGATGATAACGCGCGGTTGGCCATACTGGTCGGCGCGCAGTTCGGCGGTAAAGTTCTGCGAGGCGAACAACCCTTGCGCTGTTTCCGCATGCTCGCTATCACATTCTAGCCACACCACGCCACTCTCCGTAAGGTGACACCTTACGGAAATTGCGATGCGGCGAATGATATCGAGGCCATCGGCACCAGCGTAGAGTGCGAGCGGGGGCTCATAATTTGTGACGCTTGCCGGCAAGTCGCGGCCGCACGGGACGTAGGGCGGGTTGGCGGCAATGACATCGAACTTCATCTCAGCGGGAAGCGGATCAAACAAATCGCCGATGCACACGTGTGCTCGTGATTCATCCAGATTATTTTCGCGTATGTTTTTTAAAATGGTCGCTTCATGGGCGGGATCAATCTCGCCGAAGTAGACTTGTGCATTCGGGAACTTCGCGAGAGCAGCACAGCCGATCGCTCCCGATCCGGCACACAAATCAAGAAACTTCATGTGGGACTTCCGATGTCCCACATTTCTCGTCGGAAACGTGTCGCCTTCGCGTAACAACTGCTCCGTCCACCACTCAGTCTCGGGGCGGGGGATAAGCGGGCGAGAATCAAGATAGATCGTGAGGCCGAGGAACGGCTGATCGCCGATAGTGTAGGCAAGAGGCTGTTCGGTGTCATCCATACTAAAGACGTTACCATATAAACGAAAAACTCCCCTTAGGGGGAGTTTTTCGTGTTTCGGCAGGGAATTAATATCCGCCGCGACCGTACCCTCCGTTTCCAGAGTATCCGCCGCGATCACCACCACCGAATCCGCCTTCGCGGCGTGGCGGGCGATCACCCTGCGGGCGAGCGAAGGAGACCGAGAGCGTGCGCCCGTCCATCTCCTTGCCATCCCAACGATCAATCGCCGCTTGTGCCTCCGCTTCGGTGGCCATCTCGACGAAGCCGAAGCCGCGCGAGCGGCCCGTCATACGATCGCTGATAATGCTCGCGGATACGACATTGCCAGCCTCGCCAAAGGCCTTTTTCATATCGTCTTCTGTCGAGCGATAAGGGATGCCGCCCACGTAGAGCTTGTTCCCCTGTACTGACTGCTGATTGTCCATGTATTGGATGTAACTGATTAACCTCGCCGAAACTGAACACTTGCGGCCGCGAACGGCTGCAGCGACTTCGAATACTCTGCGAGTAAGATTCAGTATGCCAGAAATGCCTAAAAAGCGCAAGGGGGTCTGTGGATAAACAAGCGCCTCTATGAAATACTTAATGAAAGCTTCATGTAGCGCACGGTATCCTTGTTTTTAGTTCATTTTTACCGCTTATCCATTGATCTACATACTTGATTATGAAACTTTTGTTGATAGAAGACGAACCGCAGATTGCGAGTCTGGTGAAGGCAGGGTTAGAGAGAGAGGGGTATGCCGTCGATTGGGTGGCAGATGGCTTGAACGGAGAAAAGCGCATAGAGCTGTATCACGGCGAATACGATCTCGTTCTGCTCGATCTCATGCTCCCGGGCAAGAACGGGATTGAGATCTGCAAAAGCGTACGGGCGAAGGGCATCTCCATCCCTATTTTGATCCTGACTGCCAAGAGCTATATCGACGATAAGGTTTCTGCCCTCGAGGGAGGAGCGGATGATTATCTGACGAAGCCCTTTGACTTCAAAGAGCTGCTCTCAAGAATCAAGGCGCTCTTGCGCAGGCCGAAGGGAAAGGTGGATCTCGAACTTCGCTGCGATACCATCGTCTTGAACCCCGGTTCGCGTAAGGTGACCCTGGATGGAAAAGAGGTGAAATTCACGCTTAAAGAATTCGGCATTCTTGAATATCTCATGCGCCACCCCAACAAGGTGGTCACACGAGACGATATCCTATTTAATGTATGGGACTTCCATTTCGATTCTTTCAGCAATGTTGTCGACGTGCACATCAATCACCTGCGGAAGAAAATAAATAAAGGGAAAAATAAGAATTATCTCGAAACCATACGCGGCGTGGGATACCGGATCAACGCGACAGACGAAGAAAACCTGATCCACGCATAAAGGGGTTACGGTGTGGTGGTGTGACGCGTGTCCATCCCCGCGAGAGGCACGGTGACATAGAAGGTTGTACCGTTTTGCTCCGCAGAATCTCTTGAGGCACCGAACGCTCGCGGCGACGGCGACTCGCACCATATCCGTCCGTGGTATTGGTCGACGGCCGCCTTTGCTATATAGAGCCCCAGACCGGTGCCCTTCACCTTGTCGTCAGTTTGGACCCGGAACAGTTTTTCGAATATTTTTTTCTGCTGATCTTTTGGTATGCCGTTGCCGGTGTCGGATACCGCGATCAGGGCGTCGCGCCCCTTCTTCTTGATCTCGATGAGGAGGGTACCTCGATCGGGGCTGTATTTTATAGCATTGGAGATCAGGTTCTCAAGAATAATCTCCATGAGCCGCCGGTCGATCTCAATGTCGGGGATATCCTCGTAGAGCTTTTTGACCCGGATTTCTTTTTCTTTCAGGGCAATACCCACATCTTCTAGCATCTTGTCCGAGAACTTTGTCAGGTTCACCGGCTCGAGGTTGATAACCAGCGTCCCCATCTGGATCCTCGAGATGTTCAACAAGGTCTCGATGATGTCGGTCATATCCTTGATTCCTTTAAAGGCTATTTTCAGGTACTTCTTCTGTTCTCTAGTCAGCAGATCGTTCACATGGTGGAGTAGCATGTCGATAGAGAGGCTAATACTCGTCAGGGGCGTCCGCAGCTGGTGGGAGGCGAAGGAGATGAATTCATTTTTTGCCTTATCAACTTCTCGCTCATGCGTGATATCTCTCCATGCGACAACCGCTCCCATGACTTCGCCATCGACGACAAAGGGCGCGGCGCTGATCGAGAGAGGGACCTTGCGCCTATCCTTTTTATTGACGAGGTGGAATGTGGTGGCGGTCGATATCGGCAAGGTCTTCTGCACTTCTGGATCGAGCGCGAGATAGATGGGCCGCTTCTCTTTTGGCACCCGCTGCCCCCGGTCATCGAAAAACGGAATCGATTCATCCAAATCCCGATGCAGGATTTCTTTTGCATCCATCCCGCACAATTTTTCGAGTGCGCTGTTTATGTATATTATTTTTCCCGACATGTCGGTCACGAGGATACCGTCAGCGATACTCAAGAGGAGCGCATCATCGCGCGCCTTCCCCTCGGCCATGCGATCTGCATATTCTTGTACCTGGTGTTCGGATTCTTTTTGTTTGCTGATGTCCCTGACGATCGAGGTATAAAACCGTTCCCGTCCGAACTTCCACGAAGACGAAGACACCTCCATCGGGAATTCTTCGCCGTTCTTCCGCAGGCCGCGCATCTCGAGCGGCCCGCTCTCTTTGGCCAGCGGGGCGTCTTTCCCAGCCGCTTGGTTTTCTACCCCCAGGACGAACGGCTTGCCTAGAACCTCCTTTTCGTCATACCCAAAAATGCGTTTCGCACTTTTATTCCAATATACGACGCGCCCCGCGCTATCGAACGTAATGAGCGCGTTTCGTATCGAGTCCGCCACCGAACGGAATTTTTGCTCATTTTCCTTCAACTCGCTCAGGGCTCGCTGGTTCTGGAGGGCGAGCGAAGCCATGTGCCCGAACGCGCTCGCGATCCGCTTGTCGTCCTCGGTAAAGCCGCCCGGCTTGCTCACGAATGCGAAAAATCCTGCAGGGAGGCCGTTGAGCAGTATCGGCACGAGGAGGGCGCTCTGTATGACAATGCGGTTCCGGAACGGGTTGGCGCCCTGGTTCTCTAGGGTGAAGAAGAAATCGTTGTCGAGCACCGTTTTCCCTGTCCTGCACATTTTTTTCATGGCGCTTTTCATGGGGGCGGATTGTGTCACGTCGGCAACGCATTTCTGCAGCAAGGAATCGCAATACACGATTTCTGCCTGCTCATCTTCTCTGCCCTGCAAAACGGCGTAGCAGGATTCTGCGCCGATAGTTTTTTTGCACGCGTCGGCTATCGCTTCTGCCGAGTCTTTAAACTCGGTGTGCTTCAGAGCTTCTTGCGCGCTTCGGGAGAGGGAAGCCGTCTCTGATTCGTGCATCTCAGAATCTTCGAGAGCCTCCTGCAGATCCTCTTCTTTCTCCTTAACGCTTTGGAGCAGTTGCTTATACGGATCCTTGAAGCTGATCGTCGCTACCGCCTGATAGAAGAAATAAAAAGAGACAACGCCCAGGGAATTCCCGATCAGATTAGAGAGATCATTCGCGCCCGCATACCACACGAAGAAGGCGGCCGAGGCGATACCGGTCGCCACCGATGAACACAAGAGATAGAATATTTTCTTCTCAAAGGCGGGGCGTCTCCATATCAAGAGCAGCAGCGAGAGAAGAAGTGCGAGGGAGACGGTGATGCCGCTCGCCCGGGTAAACGCGGTCTGCCCAACACCTTCGATATAGGAGACCGGAAATGCGTTCCAATAAAATATCGAGAACAACAAGAGGAACGTGGCGATCGCATAGGCGAGCAAGACCATGTCCACTTTTATCCTTTTGCCGATGAAGAACGGGGCCGCAACAAACGCGCTCGCCTGGAGATATTGCGTGGCGACCCAGAGCTGGGTCGCCACGTTGGTCTCGGTACTTTCGGAAGAGACGTTCATGCCTCCATAGGACAACAAATGGAGCAAGCTGGTGAAGGCGGTCGCGATAACTGAAATGCCGATAAACAGCACGTACTCGTTATTCAAATAATCTCGGGCATTCAGAGTGATGACGAAGATGAGCACCATCAGCACGATACCGGAGAGCTCGGTCAAGTTGTGGAGCGAGAGGCGGTTATCAAGGCCGACCAAGTAGAGCACCGCGAGCGCCAGCGCGCCGACGGCGGTATAGCGGTAGATGTCCGCAGGTATCGCTCTGGCTTGGAGAAGCACCTGTTCTCGGATGCTCAATAGCATGTCGTCATTATGGATTCTCTGCAGGGAAACAGCAAATTATTTTAGCACCCATTTCTTAATGAAAGGTTAATAAGAGTTCCTCTATTATCTGCCCAGTCAGTTGTGCGGGCGATTAAGATTAAAAATAAACATTAGAATCAACTATTATGAAAAAGATATATATAACCACGCTCTCGATTGTGACGGCGCTATCGCTGTCGCTCTCGCTCGTGCCTGCGGGCATCGCCCACGCGGCGTTGCAAGCAGTTTCCAGAGATGCTCTTGGGGCCGTATCAGTAAGCACGGCTACTGGATTCCCGGTCTGGTATCAAGACGTCACCGGAACTGCCTTGCAGCAGTGTCTCGGCCTTAACGCCGATGGAACGGGCGCGGCAGATCCGAAATGTATTTTGCCTACCGCGAATCCTATTCCGGACATTAACGCCAATCCAGCAGGGTTCCCCGACGAATCGTTCTATTCTTTCGCCGAGGCACCCTTGACCATTAACGGGAATGCCGGACGTTTCCGCTTGCTTACAGAAGCGGCTTTCGTGAATCTTATTCCCGTTAACGGCGAGCAGCTCACTTTTACTCGAGCTAGCTTGTTTACAAGTCAGCAAGGAGCATTCCCGGCGAACTCAACCTTCCATGTTGAATACCCATTCGGCGCATTCGACTTTTCGACTGATGCGCTCGGGGACTTTGTCTCCATTCCTGGCTCAGGTCCATTCGGTGCAAACGCTAAAGAAATGCGCGCAGAAGACGGTCCTGGTGCTGCGGGTGACTTCGTGACACTCTTAGCGGGAGCCAACACGGGTATCACGACCTTCCTCAGATCAACGACAGCCCCTGTGGGTTATCTTGGTGACGCGGTTACCGAGACTCCGGTGACCGGTGGTACGAATGGCAATATTGTCACCATCACTCAAACAGCTGGCGTCGGACCGTTCGTAGTTACGGGCGGTACCAATTGGGTAGTCGCCGGAAAGATCGCGGTGATAGATACCATCGCTCCGGTGATTACTGCAGCTCCGATGTCCGCAGCGCTCGGCACCGCGAACGCGGTTGCCAGCGTCGGCATTACCGACAACTTGTTTGTCGGCAGTGCAACTATCGATCTCGGTGCATTGAGCAACAACTTCTCTGCCACCTTGAACGGCGCACAAGAAGTGCCCGCGACAGTTTCAGGAGCAACAGGATCAGGAACGTTTACCATCGACACGGCAGCCAATACCTTGTCGTTCAACATCACGTCAAACGTAACGGGTGTTACGGGTATGCACATCCACGGTTCTGATATTCCTCCAAACGGAGCGGCAGGCCAAAATGCCGCAATCGCTTTTGACCTCGGCACGGCACTTCCAGCAGTAGGGACGTGGACCTATCCGGAAGCGATGGAGGCCGAGATCTTGGCGGGCAGGACGTATGTCAACATTCACACGACCTTGTTCCCCAACGGAATAATCCGCGGGCAGATCCTGCCTACGACAGATATCCAGCCTCTCACATTGACCGCTGGCGTTAACACCAACGGTACCTGGGGTGTCGTTCTTCCTGCCTTAAACAGGTTGGGCACATTCAACTTGCCTATTGCCGTATCTGATGGCAGCAACACGGCAACAAGCAATCTGGTTCTGACCGTCAACACGCTCGCGAGCGTGAGTGTCGCTCCGGCGACCGCGACGATTGTCGGCGCGGGAACCCAGCAGCTCACGGCTTCGCCTTTGGACAACAACGGCACAGCCTTTGTCGGTGCGACCGTCACCTGGGCTTCAAACAACACTGCAGTCGCCACGGTTGACGCGAACGGTCTCGTGACCGGTGTCTTGAGCCAGACTCCCGGCACCGCGACCATCACCGCCACGGCAGTGAGCGGCGCGACAAGCGTTACCGGTTCGTCGGTCATATCGGTGTCTCCAGGGCTTCCGGTCTTGACGGGAGTCGCTGTGACCCCGAGTCCGGCTTCGATAGTGGTGAACGCGGCGGCCCCAGCGGGTACGACCTTACAGCTCTCGGCAGCCCCGGTAGACCAGTTCGGCGTGCCGTTTGTCGGCACGACGGTTACGTGGGCATCGAGCGACTCGCTCGTCGCCACTGTTGACGCGAACGGATTGGTCACCTCGGTTATCCCGGGCGTCGCAACTATCACCGCGACCGCTTCAGACGGGGCACTTGTCCCGACGGTAGTCACCGGGACCTCAGTGGTAACGATCACCACAGCACCGCAGGTGTTTACCTCGGTGAGCGTTACTCCGGCGACCGCAACGATAACCTCTGGCACGCAACAATTGACGGCCACAGGGATTGATCAGTTCGGTGGACCAATGGCGACACAGCCAGCGTTCACCTGGGCTTCGAGCAATCCTGCAGTCGCGACAGTTGATGCGACGGGCCTGGTTACTGCGGTTGGAGCTGGTTCCGCTACGATTACCGCAACCAGCGGTGCGTTGAACGGCACCTCGGTCATTACCGTTACAGCAGTCACGACCACGGACACGATTACTCCCGCGACAGCTTCAGTTGTTCTTAACGCGACCACGCAGTTATCTGCTTCAACCCTCGATCAATTCGGCGCGGTTATTACTCCTGCTCCGGCGATTGTCTGGACATCGAGCAATCCGCTCGTTGCCACGGTTGATGCTAACGGCTTGGTCACGGGCGTTGCGCTCGGCACTGCTAATATCAACGCGGCCTCAGGCGCGCTCATCAGCGCCTCGGCGACAGTCACCGTCGTGGCCGTCCCGCAGGTGTTGACCAGCGTTGCGGTTACGCCGGCTACGGCCTCGATCATTACCGGCGCGACTCAGCAGTTCACTGCATCGGCGTTGGATCAATTCGGCTCGCCGATGATCCCTCAGCCGGTGTTCACCTGGACGTCGAGCGATGCAGCAATCGCGACGGTCAATGCCTCTGGCATGGCAACGGGTGTGATCCCGGGCGCGGTGACTATCACCGCGACCAACGGCGCATTCTCTGGGACGGCAGCTCTTACTGTCACGTTGTCTCCGGCAGTCCTCACGAGCGTTTCGGTCACTCCTGCCACGGCCTCGGTCTTGGTCGGTGCGACACAACAGCTCACAGCGGCACTCTTGGATCAGCGGAACGATCCGTTCACGAGCGTTGCGTCGACTACCTGGGTTTCGAGCAATCCGCTCATCGCCACGGTTGACGCGAACGGCTTGGTAACGGGTGTTGCCGTCGGTACGGCCACCATCACGGCGACGAATGGCGCGGTGAGTGGTCAAGTGGCAGTGACGGTTCCTTCGGTGCTTCTCGCAGCGGAGATCCAGGCTACGATCGGTGGCGGCGGTGGCGGCATCTTCACGCTCCCCGCACTCACGCCGGCAACATCGACTCCTTCGGTGACGCTTGCTCTTCCGCTTAAGATCGATATGCCTTCTTCGGATGGAACCAGCACCAGCACGGTGTCCATGCCTTCAGGCACGGTGATCACCAAGGTGGACGGCACCAATCTTGACGCCACGACGCTGTCGGCGAGCGCTGCCGCGGCGGCCTCCTTGTCGAACTTGGGCGATGTCGTCGTCAACGGTTCGGTCCAGTGGGGCATCCCGAATATCGGTTTGCAATTCAGCCAGCCGATCAGCTTGAGCATCTTTGTCGGTACCGGCCTAAACGGCCAGGTGGTTGACATACGGCGCTCGGTAGACGGCACGTCCGACTGGACGAGCGACGGCATCGTGACGGCCACGTCAACGGTCGCCAACGGCTTCGCCAACTTCCAGGCGACGAAGGCTTCGTTCTTCGCAGCAACGACTCCGGCGCCCGCACCAGCCCCAGCTAGCTCGGGCGGCGGTGGACGTCGCGGCGGCGGAGGTTCGATCTCGTTTGCCTCCCCGACAGCTTCTTCTCCTATCGCGCAGGCAACTCCGACAGCCCCCGCACAAGGCCAGGTGCTCGGTGCAGCAGTCTTCATCTTCACCAAGAACCTCTCGGTTGGTATGCACGAAGCAGAGGTGACCGAGCTCCAGAAGTTCCTCATCGATAACGGCTTCTCGATTCCTGCAGGCGCGACCGGCTTCTTCGGCGCGCAGACAAAAGCGGCGGTCATCAAGTTCCAAAAGGATCACGGTGTGATCCAGACCGGATTCTTCGGCCCCTTGACTCGGGGTGAGGCCAATCGCGGCAGGGGATCTGGCTCATCGGGTTCGTCCGGCTCCGGGCGGAGCTCCGGCCTGAGCTCTGCACAAGTCGATTCCATCATCGCGGTGCTCCAATCCTTCGGTGCGGATCAATCGACGGTCACCCAGGTTCGCCTGGCGCTCGGGAAATAAAATAAAAAAACACATCCCGTACGAACAACCCCGCTTCAGGCGGGGTTGTTCGTGATATCGTTATGAGTACATGCGCAAGCCGATCCTGCATCATCTCCACGACTACTTCTTCCCGCATCCGCGCAACAATCACTGTCCGCATCTCTTCAGTACCGCATCCCTCGCGGTGCTCGCGATCGCGATTGTCATCTTTGAAGCAGGGTATCTGGTGCAGACAAAGATCGTCTTCTTAAGGACCGACTTCCTCGCGTCAGTCTTGCCGGGGGCGCTCGTCGCGCTTACCAACCAAGATCGCGCGACGCTCGGCGTGGCGGGCGTTGCCGAGGATCCGCTCTTGAATAAGGCGGCCGCGGCGGCCGCGGCCGACATGGCGGCCAATGGATACTTCGCGCATGTCTCGCCTGGGGGTAAGGAGCCATGGTACTGGCTCGACTCCGTGGGCTATCGGTATTCCTATGCGGGGCAGAATCTCGCCGTGAACTTCACCGACTCTGAGAATGTCGAGACGGCGTGGATGGCGTCGCCGACGCATCGCGCGAACATCGAGAAGCCGCAGTATACGCGGGTTGGTATCGGCACGGCACATGGCGTGTACGAGGGGAGAGAGACGACTTTTGTCGTCGCCTTTTTCGCGACTCCCGCGTCAGCAGAGGCACACGTTGCCTCTGTGGAGGTTAAACCTCCACAAAATATCTCCACGAACGTGAGGGACGTTAGTCGTCCCTTAGCGACTACGTCCGTCCAGGTGCTCGGTACTGAGATCGTAGATACTGACGCAGGAAGTGCGGCAGTAGATGCTGACTCGGTGCCGCCAAAGGCGCCGCCGAGCCGGCTCGCTCGTATGCTCGCGTCGCCCTCTACAATGCTTCAGGTGATACTCACCGCCCTTTTTGCTCTCGTTGCGGTTTCGTTTATCGTCGTTATGTTTGTGCGGGGGAAGGATCACCACCCGCGCGTGGCTCTCGGCGCGGCGCTCCTCTGTCTGCTCATCTCTGGCGCGCTTATCGTGAGCGCCTTGGCCGCCGGACCCGTGTTACTCCTCGTTTAAAACGCCCATGTTAGGACATCCGATGTCCTAAATTCAAAATGCATGTTGGGACATCGGATGTCCGAAATGCTAGAACCCGCCGGTAACGAGGCCAGGCAAGAGCGTCCCGATTAGGGCGAGGGCGAGCAGCACGACGACGATGATGGCAAATGCGCGTTTCATCGCCCGATCATACCAAATCATTTTTGCTCCCACAATGCGTTTCTTGATGGACACTCCGTGTCCATCAAATTAATGAAGTGTTCATAAAGCATTTGTTGCGCTTGCAGGGGCGGTATAGTGGAGCCATGCGCGCTCAAAACGCCGCGTTATTTTTTATCATCATCGCGCTCACGGTGAGCGCGCCGCTCGGCGCGTTCGCTACTCCATCGATCATCTCTCAATATTCAGGCGTAACCCAGCCATATCTGGAGCGGATGAATATACATGTTGGAGTTGCTGATCATCGCTACTTCGTGGCGACGGGGACGGTATCCAGCATCGCACTGACGCTGGCAACTTACAAAACCACGTTCACCGGCACAGAGACATTCCAACTTCGGCTCTATAATCAGTATTATAGCCAATGGATTGATTGCGAAACGCCCGTTAAGACCATCGACGAGTGGGGAATGACGCACCTGCCGAGAGATCCGTATGCTCCCCTGGTAATGTTTGGCCCTTTTACCGGCACACAGTGCGATGTTACCGGCACCTTTACTCCTGGGGGTGGTCCGAATTCAGGAGTCGTCTGGCCGATTCTCGACGGTAAAACCAACTACACTGATTTTCCCGGGCGCATGGGTAATAATCTCCGTTCGAATTTTACCGTGTACGGAGCTGATATCCCTGAACCCGACCCTTGTGCGACGCCGGGCGTCTGCGCTTCAAACGTGTTGTTCTTGCCCGGCATACAGGGCAGCCGGCTGTATGAAGGGACCGGGTGCGGGAAGAGCGCCGAAGAGAAATTGTGGGAGCCGCTTGGGGATTCGCTCTTGAGCATCTTGCGCGGGGCGGGGGACGCGAAGATGCGCGGATTATTTCTGGATGATGCGGGAGAGAGCGTGTGCAGCGATGTATACACAAAAGAAGGTGATGTGATCGGCTCGGTGCGCGGTGACCCTATCTACCAATCATTTATTGACGCGATGGACGAGCTCGCCGCCGGCGGCGATATCACCGACTGGGAGCCGGTCGCCTATGACTGGCGGCTTTCGCTCGATGCCTTGTTAGACAAAGGCGCAGCGCGGGAAGGGAACCTCTATTATGCGGGGGGAGACACCGGCGCGACGAGCACGCCCTATATCGAGCAGACTCTCCGCGCGCTTGCCGCGAGCTCCAAGACGGGGAAGGTGACCATCGTGGCGCACTCTAACGGCGGCCTCGTCGCCAAGGCTCTGCTGAAGAGGCTCGGCGATGGCACAGCCTCACTGCTGGTGGACAAGGTGATCATGGTGGGCGCGCCGCAGAGCGGCGCGCCCGAGGCGTTTGGCGCGGCTCTTGTCGGGCACAACGCGGGCATTTATAAGTTCGGCTTCCCGATCGTCTCCAACGCCGTAGCGCAGGAGTTCGCCAAGAATGCGCCGATGACGTACCACCTGCTCCCGTCAGATAGGTATCTGGCGAGCGTCGCGAGCGATGCAGATCACCCCGTCGCCCGCTTTAGGGGCGACGCCTACGCCGGAGAGATCGCGGCATACGGCGCCACCATAGGCGACACCACCGAGCTTGGCGACTTCATGCGCGCGTCCTCGCTCAACGCGTCGCTCATCGATTATGCCAACACGGCGCACGCCGCGCTCGACGCTTGGGCGGCACCCGAGGGTATCGAGGTGAGCCAGATAGCGGGGTGGGGAGCCGACACGATCGCGGGGATAGACTTCTATACGCCGCCGCCCGTGAACGCGCTCACCGCTCTCGAGCCGATGCGCCGATATCGGCCGATCTTCACCGAGGACGGTGACGGCACGGTCCCTGTCCCGAGTGCGCTCATGATGTCGGAGGGCGAAAATGTGAAGAGGTATTGGGTGGATCTTCATGCTTACAATCTCGAAACGAACTCTGGTCGAGAGCACAAAGATTTATTCGAAATCCCTTCATTGCAAGATTTTATTAAAAACATCATCACCAACAGCACCAGCACACTCCCGGCTTATGTCTCTACCAACCAGCCATCGTCAACAACCGAAGATAAGAAGCTCACCTTCTTCCTCCATTCGCCGCTCACGCTCCAGCTCACCGATGCATCGGGTAGGGTGACCGGCCTCGCCGAGGATGGCTCGATGACCCAAGATATCCCCGATTCGACCTATGGCGAGTTTGGCGAGGTGAAGTATGTCACCGTCCCTCAGGGCAGCGACTACGAGCTCATCCTCCATGGCCAAGCGAGCGGCACCTTCGCGCTTGAGATGCAGGAGAGCTCGGGCAGCGTCGTCACCGCCTCGAGCGCCATCGAGAACGTCCCGACGACCGCGAGCACGCTCGCCTCGCTCACCATCTCGGGCGGGCTCGACACAGTCTCACCACTTACGGTTGATGCAGACGGCGATGGTGCGAGCGTCATCACTCTCACGCCGAGAGTGGGCGAGACGATAATCTATGCTCCACTCGAAGATCCCGAGCCTGTCGAAGAGTCGGTGTCAGAATCCGAGCCAGAATTGCCACCTACGCCAGAGCCAGAACCCGCTCCTTCGATAGATCCAGAACCTGTGGCTGCGCCCGTCGAGCCAAGGAGTTCGTCAGGGGGCGGGGGAGGCGGGAGGAGGAGGGTCTCGATCCCCGATGTTGTTGCGGCACCGGTGGTGGTCACTGAAGAAGCAGTCGCGACGACCACCACACAATCAGCCGCTATCGCTACCAGCACCCCCGAGATTGCAGCCGCTCCGCGCGTCGCCCAAAGAAGAGAGAAGTCGCCAAGGCCTGTCGCGATAAACACGCAGAAGTCGAGGGAGGAGGAGCCTGCAGTACAAAAAGCGGATACAGATATCCCACAGACCGCGGCGGCATATGATGCCGCTTCTCAACAACCGATGGTTAAGAGGTGGGGCGCGGCAGTTTATAATGGTTTCTACGGATTCTGGGTCGCGCTCAAAAAATTCTTTTAATCCACTATGAAAAATAAAATCACCCAACTCATTCCGGCGATTCTCGCTTTGGTTGTTATCGGTTTCCGATATTTTAGTCTCTGGTGCATTTTTACCACTCGTGTTTGTTACAGTACTGTAATAGATCATGTAGCTCTCTCGGTAACGCAACCACTCTATAATTTCTCTCTCTTTTTCCTCCCAATCGCCCTCATCCTCATATTCATCCCGCGACACCTGTTCAACTCCTGGCTCAAGTTCGCCGCGTGGACTCTACCTATCTTACTCATACTTGTCGCGACACAGCCGGTCGTTAGTTCTTTTCTCTCAACAAATCGCGATGACGCCGCCCGCCTCGCGGGCCAAGTCTTCGCTGGCGCGAGCCTCCTCCTCATCATCTACAAATGGATTACCTCGGCTAACCCTTCGAAGCCTCGTGCGAAGTGAACGGGGCAGTCAGACTTCCCCAAACGAGGTACACTATAGCAGTATGCGGTCTTCATTATGTCTTCATGATAGGCACGATAGACTTGTGATCACATGATAAAGATACTCATCGTGCTTCTGGCGATATTCTCTCTGACCTTGGTCGACACAGCTGTCGCGAAGGATACGCACGGCGCGAACGGTCAGCCTATACGAGAATATGAGACGGAATTTGTGAACGGGCAGAAGGTCATAAAGGAGAGGATCTCTGGCGGAGAATGGCGAGTTATCTCGAGTACGCCAACCGGAGGAGGTGCGGTAGCGCCGGCGGCGGCCGGGGGCGCTGTCGCGCCCTCTGTCGCGCCGCCGAGAGAATCGCCGGATGCTTCGCAGCCGACAGCCCAATCAACGAGCAACGAGAATGAGACCGGGCAGGGGAGCGGTCCGTCTCTCGCTGCTCTCGATGGGAGAGCTCTGAACAAAAATATAGGGTTTGGCATCATGGGCGCGTTGGCACTCGTCGTCGTTATTGTAATAGGGACTTTTAAAAAATACGTTCTTAGGTAGTCGAACTCTTGGGCGAGAGCGCAGGGCAGGGTACACTATATAGGTATGAGCATCATCTTCTTCGACACCGAGACCACCGGCAACGGCGACAAAGATCGCCTCTGCCAGCTCGCTATCAAAGAGCGATATGTTGACGAGCCGCTGGTCAATGCGACCTATAAGCCGCCGGTGCCGATCTCGATCGAGTCGATGGCGATCCACCATATCACCGAGCGGATGGTGGCGGGGCGGTCGGCGTTTAAGGACGCGCCAGAATACGAGAGCGTGAAGGATCTTTTTGAGAACAGCGAGACGATTGCGGTCGCGCACAACGCGACCTTCGACATCGCGATGCTCGCGCGCGAGGGCATCACGCCCAAGCAGACCATCTGCACCTACAAGGTCGCCTACGCGCTCGACCCGAGCGACACCCTGCCCAATTATCGGCTCCAATATTTGCGCTACCTGCTTGATCTCGACGTCGAGGCCGAGGCGCACGACGCTTGGGGTGACGTGCTGGTGCTCGAAGCGCTCTTTGAGCGGCTTGTGGCGAAGATGAAGGAGCGCCACGGGACCGAAGAAGCCGCGCTCGCCGCTATGCTCGCGATCTCGGCGCAGCCCTTGCTCTTTACCACGCTGCGTTTCGGCAAATATAGCGGGAAGCGCCTGGAGGACATCGCGAAGACCGATCGGAGCTACCTCGAATGGCTCCTAGCCGAGAAGAAAAAATCTCCGGCAGGAGAGGAGGATTGGATCTATACGCTGGAGTATTACTTAAAGCCGCAGTCGTCAGACGCCCCGCCGATTACCGCATCGGAGCATGAATCCCGTAGTAGAATTTAGGTTTGGTTATGTTCTACAACTACGTACTACAGAGTAAGAAAAATAATGAATTCTATATTGGGTATACTACCGACCTAAAAAGGAGGTTAGCAGAACATAACCGAGGGTTAAATCCTTCGACCAAGCGATATATGCCGTGGCAAATCATCTACTACGAGGCTTGTCTAAACGATGCAGATGCTAAAAGGCGAGAAGGGTATATGAAAACGACCCAAGGTGGTAGATTATTGAAGAGAAGATTGAAAGAGTTCTTATATGAATCGAGGTCGAAGGATTTAACAAACCTAAATTTCACTACAGGATGAACACCTACGACACCTATCAAACATTGATCAAACCCTCGTGGGCGCCGCCCGCATGGATCTTCGGCCCGGTGTGGACTCTGCTCTATGTGATCATCGCGATCACTTTCGGCATGATCTTTTATCGGGCGTTCATCAAGAAGGATTTGCCCAAGCTGGTCGCCCTGCCGTTCATCCTCAACCTCGTCTTCAACTTCTCCTTTACCTACTTCCAATTTACCCTCCAGAACTACGCCCTCGCGTCGCTCGATATCCTGCTCGTCCTCGGCACTCTCATCTGGGGGATGTCTAGCGTCTGGCGCCGCGCCCGCTGGATCGCACTCGCCAACATCCCGTATCTGGTGTGGGTAAGTTTTGCAACAGTTTTGCAACTGACGGTGACGTATCTGAATTGGTAGCTTAATTATCTTGCTATAGTATTTCGTAATGGGACTGGCTATAAAGAATCTCCCCACGCACGAGCGTCCGCGCGAGAAGCTTATCGCGAAGGGTGTGGGGAACCTTACTGATAAAGAGCTGCTCGCCATCCTTTTGCGCACTGGTAGAACAGGGAGGAGTGCGATCGATATCGCCGAGAGCATTCTCGCGAAATATCCAAAGAAGGAGATTCTGAACATTTCGTTTGCCGATTTAAAAAAGATGAATGGCATCGGCGCAGACAAAGCATGCACACTTCTCGCAGCGTTTGAGTTCACAAAGCGTGTACTCGATGTGCAGAAAGGCGGTCGGCCAATCATTGAGAACACCGAACAGGCACTCGCACAGCTTCACGACATCCGCAATCATAAAAAAGAACACTTCGTCGCGCTTTACCTCAACGCGCGTAACGAGCTCATTCATCGAGAAGATATTTCTGTCGGCACGGTAAACGCAAGTATCGTGCATCCACGGGAAGTGTTTGCCCCTGCGCTCGAACACAACGCCACTGCGGTGATCGTCGCCCACAACCATCCCTCCGGCTCGGCCGAACCTTCTCCAGAAGATCATGAAGTTACTACGCGTCTCAGGGAAGCAGGGAAGCTACTCGGTATTTCGTTCGTTAATCATCTGATTGTCACAAAAGATAGCAATTCAGCCGTATTTTAGGTCATAAAAGTTATACACCTATTGGGTTAACAAATATTGCGTTCTGTGCTAGGATAGGATACCATGGAAGTGGACTGGAGAAACGAGAGTGACCGCACGCGAGTTGAAAAACTTGCGCGCAAGAATCGGGTCACGGAGCGACGAATGCAACGTCTCGTGGCCGCGAAGAACTTCCTCGATCTCCAGCTTCCAGCCAATGGTCGCGCCCATTTTTTAAAAAGAGAGTACGAAGGGTACTTTGCTCTCGATCTGGAAAGTAAGACTCGGGCACATCGTCTCATCTGCAAACCGGCGGGCGATTTTGAAAAGAAGGGAGGACAATACGTCAAAGAGAGTATTACCAAGATAGAGATTATAAAAATAGAAGAGGATTACCACGACTAACATGATTCACCGTAGCACCAAAAGTACCGGCTGGCAGCCCACTGCACTCGTTCACCCCGGCGAGCACCTTCTCGATTTCCTAGAGGAGAGTGGTATTTCGCAGGCTGAGCTTGCGGCACGAACGGGTATTTCAAAAAAAGCCATCAATGAGATCGTAAACGGTAAGAGTCCCATTACGCAAAACACCGCCTTTAAACTGAGCAAGATTCTCTCGGTGTCTCCAGAATTCTGGATAAACCTACAGAGTAATTATGATCTGGCGCTTGCACAGAACGCAGAGTGTCAAAGGCTCGAGGGCGAGGCGGTCGCACATGCGCAAGATTTTAAGGAAACATATCAGGAACTTGAGAGGCGCGGCTTTGTGCCGGCATGCAGATGGGCAAAGAAAAACATTCTTGAGATTACGCGGAATCTCCAGCACTTTTTCGCCGTTGATTCTCTAGCGTATATTGCCGAAGACACTATGGAGTTTGCCTTTCGCAAATACAACCGAAAGAACGTAAATCAGTACACGCTCGCCGCCTGGGTACAACTCGGGAAGATCCAGGCCAAGCTCGTCGAGGCGAAGTCTTTTGATAGGGAGAAATTGAAATCGGAGTTACCGAAAATTAAGTCTTTGTCTCGCAAGGACTGGAAGGAATACGCGCCTGAGCTGGAGAAATTACTCGCGGACTGTGGCGTAGTGCTTGTTCTCGCACCTCGATTTACGCATGTGCCGGTACAGGGCGCGACGCACTGGATAGAGAGCGAGAGAGTTCTCGTGATGCTTAACACAGAGCATCAGTATGAAGACCGTTTCTGGTTCAGCTTATTTCACGAACTTGGGCATGTGCTTCTGCACGGTAAGAAAGATGTGTATGTCGACTTCGATAAAGACGGCGAAAAGACGGAAGAAGAAAAAGAGGCAGACGCATTCGCACAAAAGTGGCTTATTCAGGATCTAGACGAATTCTATGCCCTACTTAAGAAAACGGCGGATCTGGAAGGTTCTGTCAAGAAGATCGCAGATATAAATGGTGTTTCAGAAGCAGTCGTCGCTGGGCGCATTACGCACGATCATGCTACGACGCAGAGAATCTACGCGCTTATGAGCCCTTTCCAAAAAGAGAGAATCGAATACTCAAATATTACCTTCAATAACGCATAAACGTATGGACACCTGCAAAAAGTGCGGAAGTAAGAATGTGATGGGAGTCGAGTACAGTTGGGACAGTCCGGAGCATTATGACGGTGTGAGCGAGGTGGAGTGCCGCGACTGTGATGCCCGCTTTGGCCGTTGGAGCGGCAAAGAGCTGACAGAAGGCGAGGCAGAAAAAGCATCTGCACGCTTTGCGGTACAATAATCTTCATGAAGCACGAACTTTTTGAGCAGGTGAAGAAGGTGTTGGAGAAGGATGAAAGATATGACTGACCCAAACCTCTCAGAGCGCGATATCTGCACGAAGTACATCACTCCGGCACTCGTGGCGGCAGGGTGGAATATCCAGACTCAAGTCAGAGAAGAATTGAGCTTCACGGCCGGACGCATCAATATACGCGGTAAGACCATTTCGCGCGGAGAAAAGAAACGTGCCGACTATGTCCTGTACTATAAAAACAATCTCCCGATCGCTCTTATCGAAGCGAAAGATGCGAATCACTCGGTTGGTGACGGGATGCAGCAAGCGCTTGCGTATGCTGAAGCACTCGATATCTCGTTTGTCTTCAGCTCAAACGGTGCGGGGTTTCTGGAGCACGATCGATTGAAAACAGGAGGGGATATTGAACAGGAAATTGCTTTGGAGGCATTTCCGAGCCCGGGTGCCCTTTTTGAACGGTATCAACACGGAAAGAATCTGGACGAAGAGGAACGCGATATCCTGCTACAGGAGTATTTCCAAGATGGATCCGGTCGTGGCCCGCGCTACTATCAGATCAATGCCATAAATCGCGTGGTAGAAGCGGTCGCAAAGGGCCAGAACCGCATCATGCTCGTCATGGCGACGGGGACCGGCAAGACCTACACCGCATTTCAAATCATTTGGCGGCTCTGGAAGGCAAAAAAGAAACAGCGCATATTGTTTCTTGTTGATCGAACAGCGCTTGCAGACCAAACAAAGAACAGCGATTTTCGACATTTCGGCAATGCCATAACGAAGATTGATGGTCCGAAAGTTGATCCGGCCTACGAGGTGTATATCGCGCTCTATCAGGGGCTCATGGGTGGCGAGGAGACAGAGAAATTTAAGCAATTTTCACCGGATTTTTTCGATCTGGTCGTAGTGGATGAGTGTCATCGCGGTGTCGCGAGAGATGATGCACTCTGGCGCTCAATCCTCGACTACTATGCGAGCGCCACGCATATCGGCCTTACGGCAACTCCTAAGGCAGCTGACGATGCGAATAATTTTGAATATTTCGGCGCGCCTATCTACACCTACTCCCTCAAGCAGGGGATTGAAGACGGCTTCCTTGCGCCGTATAAAGTCATCCGATACATTTTAGATAAAGACGAATGGCGGCCCGATAGTATGGTGCGCGACACGAGTGGCAACCAGATCGAAGATCGCATTTATACCACCGCAGACTACGACACGAAGCTCGTTATAGATGCGCGTGCCAAGCTCGTTGCCGCGAAAATCGTTGAGTTCATGCGCGAAACCGATCCGATGCAGAAAGCTATCGTTTTTTGTGTCGATCAGGCTCACGCTGAGCGGATGCGCGAAGCGCTCGTCAACGCGAGTGGGGAATATGCGGCCCAAAATAGCCGCTATGTCGTGCGCATCACCGGTGATGATACCTACGGCAAGCTTGAAATAGATAACTTCACGAATCCCGAATCTCCGTATCCAGTCATCGCCACTACGTCAAAGTTGCTCTCTACTGGCGTCGATACCCAGACAGTAAAGCTCATCGTGCTTGATGCCCCGATGAACTCTATGACCGAATTTAAACAAGTCATCGGCCGAGGCACGCGCATCAACGAGCAGTACGGTAAGTACTACTTCACCATCATGGACTTCCGTAACGTCACACGGCTTTTCGCCGATAAAGACTTCGACGGTGAGCCGGTCGAGAGTTACGAACGCAAAGTTGAGGAGACACTGCCGATCAAGCGCATTATCGAAGAAGAAACCGTCTCTGAACGTGAGATCATCGAGCATAATCCGCAAGAAGAAATCCTTATTGATGGAACCGAAGAGAATCCGAAGCCGAAGAAGATACATATCGCTGATGGGGTTACCTTCGACGTGATCCATAAGCTGGTGCAGTATATTGATCCAGCGACTGGTAAACTCATCACCGCGTCGCTCCAGGACTACAGTAAGAAGGCTGTCTGTGGTATGTATGCTTCGCTTGAAGACTTCCTCAACCGATGGAACGCTACCGAGCGCAAAGAAGTGATTATCAGTGAGCTCGCCGAGCGTGGCGTTATCTTTGATGAGCTTCGCGCAGAGGTAGGGCAGGAGTGCGACGTGTTCGACCTCATCACACAGGTCGCTTTTGGCAAGAAGCCGCTCACACGGAGTGAGCGGCTGAAGAACGTGAGGCAGAGCGACTACTTCGCCAAATATGAGGGTCAGGCACGCGAGATTATTAATCACCTCTTAGAGAAGTATGCCGAGTATGGCATTACTGCCATAGACGACATCGGTGACTTGCAGGTCTCGCCCTTTAGTGATTATGGCGCGCCGGTTGAGATCGTGGATGGTATCTTCGGCGGTCGCGAGCAATATTTACAAGTTGTTCGCGAGATCGAGCGGCAGTTGTATAGTGCTTCGTAGGCCATGGTTGACATTCAGAACATCATCAAGGCGATTCAGGACATCATGCGCAAGGATGCGGGGGTCGACGGTGATGCCCAACGTCTGTCACAACTCGTCTGGATGCTCTTCCTCAAGATTTTCGATGACCGAGAAAAGAATCAAGAATACATAGACCCCACGTATCGCTCGCCGATACCCGAGAAGCTTCGCTGGCGGAGCTGGGCAGCTGATTCAGAGGGCATGACGGGCGAAGAGCTCCATTCTTTTATCGACAAAGAGCTTTTCCCGGCGCTCAAGAATATCCCACTGGGCAATGTTGAATCATCGGCTGGCATCGTGCGGGGTGTTTTTACCGACTCTTATAACTATATGAAGAACGGTACGCTCATTCGGCAGGTCGTGAACAAGATTCAAGAGATCAATTTCAATAAGAAAAACGATCGGCATCAATTCGGCGATTTGTACGAGAAATTGCTTAAAGATCTCCAGAGTGCCGGGAACGCGGGCGAGTTCTACACGCCGCGCCCGCTCACGAAATTTGTGGTGGAGATGATGGCTCCCATGCTTGGTGAAAGTGTCCTTGACCCTGCTTGCGGCACCGGCGGCTTTCTCATAAACGTGCTCGAATACGTTCGAGCACACGAGGTCAAGACGGCCGCAAATGAGAAGAAACTTGAAGCATCGGTACACGGGGTGGAGCTGAAGCCGCTCCCGCACCTCCTCGCGACTACCAACTTCATGCTGCACGATGTGGAAATTCCTTCTACGGTGCGACGTGATGATATGCTCGCCAAGCCACTGACACAATATGGTCCCAGTGATCGTGTAGATATCATCGTGGCAAATCCACCATTCGGTGGGATGGTGCAGGATGGCACTCAAGCTAACTTCCCGAGTGAGTTACGAACTAAAGACACCGCGTTACTCTTTCTCCAGCTGTTCATTCATCTCTTGAAGCCACAAGGCCGAGCTGGAATCGTATTGCCCGATGGCGTTCTCTTTGGTGAGGGCGTTGCGAGCAAGATAAAAGAGAAGCTTCTGACCGAATGCAATGTGCATACGATCGTGCGACTCCCGCAGGGTGTTTTCAGTCCCTACGCGGGCGTGAACACGAACCTAGTCTTCTTCGAGAAGGGAACTCCCACAAAAGAAATTTGGTACTACGCGATGCCGCTCCCAGAAGGCTTGCGACAATACAGCAAGGGCACGCCGATTAAAGATTCTGAATTTGAACCCGTGAAGAAATGGTGGGGTGGGGTAGAGCGCAAGGGGCGCAAGGCGAGCGAGTACACATGGAAAGTCTCCATCGATGATATCCGTGCTCGCAACTACAACCTCGACTTCAAGAACCCCAACGCCCCCGCCGCCACCGAACATAAAACTCCGAAAGAACTTCTGGTCGATATTGAAAGTAAGGAAAAACAAATCTCCGCGCTGTTGGGGGAGATGAAAAAGGAGATATGAAAAAATCATTTAAGACAAAATTCAATATTTTCTTACGGAAAGAACCGAACAGAGCTTCTGAAGGCGTCTTGATTCCTGCCGGAACAAAAATTGAAGGTCTAGAAACGGTTAAAGGGGAGAGTGTAGAAGATATAGACAATTGGTACAAAAACGAAAATGGATTGTATTTTTGGGCCGGTGGTGTAGAAGAAATTACATCAGAAAGCCCGAGCTTTATTTGGCCAGTTGAGTCAATTTACAAAAAAATAACAACTCCCTTCTCAGAAAAATGGATTCTCAATTTGAAGAAAAAACACACAGGTGTAGATATTGCCGTGCCAGTTGGTAAAGAAGTTTACGTAGTCGCAGACTGTGTTGTTAGAAAAATTGGCTGGCTCGATCAGAAAAAAACGATGGCTCAATATGTGACGGTTGAGCATGATTCCAGTGGATACTGCTCTGCTTATTTGCATATTGATCCTGCGGTAAAAAAGGATGACAAACTAAAAGCAAAAGATATCGTTGGGCATACGGCCCAATTGATAGACATGGGTTCTCACCTGCATTTCAATTTTTGGAAAGGGACATATAACGACTTACTTTGTCGTGGGGCACTCCCGTCTTTAGAATTTGCAGGAACAATACATCCCGTGAGTGACCCTGCTTTCCCTTCAAATTTTGTGGATCCCATGTCAGTCTTGTATCTCGATTAAGGGTATGACCTGCCTAACAAAAAAATCAAAAGAGATAAGTTCTCTTGATTTAAGTAATCAGAAGGGAATGATGGACTTTTTACGAGCACCAACGGTAAAGATCGCAGAATTTATTACCGGCGTTCTTGTTTCAGAACAAAAGGATTGGAAATTTTCGGCAGGCAAACTTGTACAAGCTGCTATAAAAGGAAATCTACTTACTCAACTAGGGCGAGAAATAGAAAAATATCGCAATGAAGGTAGGATTAAAGAGGATTATTTCGCGACTCATAAAAATCAAGCCTCGCTCTATGAGTTATTGAAGTTTTTAGACGAAGAAGTACCGGACGAAGAACTTTTTAAAGCAATTAAATCTATTTTCTTTGCAGGTATAAGTGTCGATTCAGATGCGCAAAACGAGGCTTTAGCATATGAATTTTTGCAAACTGCAAAAAAATTGAATGGAACAGAGATTCTGATTCTAAAAGCCAATTTTGATATTGTGCGAGGTCACCCAATAGCCGAAGTACAAAAACGTATGGAAGACACAAGTAATAACCACAATAGAGGACGCTGGCGCAAATTTATTTCGATTCAGATGGGTTACAGCGATTTTGATGCCGTAGTACGTAAATATGAGGCTCATCTTGAAGAGTTGTGTCTGATTACACCTCGCAATGAAGATAACCGATTTGTCAATGATTATGAACCTTCTCAAAAATTCCGACTTACTGAAATTGGATTTAAATTTTGTGAGTTTATGACCAAATATGAATAGTGTGCGAACAAAAAAACTAGGGGAGGTTTTGGAGAAGATTCCGAAGATTGTCGGTGTGCTTACAAAAGATTATCTAGACGAGGGAATGTTTCCAATCGTAGACCAAGGGCAATCGTTTATTGCCGGTTATACCAATGATATTGCAAGTGTTTACTGTGGAGAATTGCCAGTAGTTATTTTTGGCGACCATACACGGGCAATGAAGTTCATCGATTTTCCGTTTGCTATTGGTGCGGATGGAACAAAGATTCTGAAACCGACAAGCGAATTTGATGCAAAATTCTTTTATTATTTTTTACTGTCGATAAATATTCCAGCCAGAGGTTACGCGAGGCACTACTCGTTACTTAGAGAGTTTAAAATCCCATTGCCGACGGTGGGGGAGCAGAAGAAAATTGTGGCGAGGATAGAAAAGCAGTTTGCGAAGATTGATGAGGCCGCATGCCTGCGTGCAGAATCGCTTGCTTCGACTGAACAAATTTTTCCTGCTATCCTCCACGAAATTTTTTCCTCTGCCGAATCAAAAGAGTGGGGATTAGTGAGCATCACCAACGAGGCTTTCTTTCAAGAAGGCCCGGGCATCCGTTCATATGAGTATGAAGACGACGGCTATCCAATGATTAATGTTCGTTGCGTTCAGGATGGGCGTATCAATCTCACGGGCGGTAAGGCAGCGTCGCGCGAATTGGCGGAGGGAAAGTGGAAACATTTTCAAGTGCAGGTGGGGGATATTCTCTTCACCACATCTGGCACCATAGGCCGTGTTGCGGTCGTTCAGGAGTATGACCTGCCACTCCTTATGAATACGAGCGTCGTTCGTTTTCGCACGCTTGACGAAAGTCGGCTAGCAAATGATTTCTTGTATTGGGTTCTTCGGTCGCCTGATTTTGTAAACGGGCTCAAAGTGCAAAGTACGGGTTCAGCTCAGCAAAACGTCGGGCCGTCGCACATTAAGAAAATGCAAATTCCCCTGCCACCCCTCGCTGAGCAGAAGGAGATTGTGAAGAAGCTCGATGCCTTGTCTGAGAAGGTTCGGGCGCTGCAGGAGCTTCAATCCGCCCAAGCCACCGACCTGAAGGCTCTCAAGCAGTCCATTTTGCATGAGGCGTTTTCTGGATAAGCCCTTAAGGTGTCACCTTACGGGCTTAAGAAGGGCTATATTGGGTTGGATAAATTGCCGTATTTTGTACTCCTCACCTCGTAGCCATTGACTAGATTGAGTATCCGATCAAGGATCGGTTATATGGACATAAGTCGAGAACTTGCGATCGAAATCCTAAAATACCTAGATGAACACTCGGGCTTCTATTTTCCGTTTTTAGTCATGTGCAAGGAATATTCTGATGAGGATAATAACTTCGTCGAGATCGAGCCGGATGAATGGCGGATGATTAAAGAGGATGACAAATATCAGACTTTCCAGCTCTGGGAGAATCTTCAAAACCTAGACAAAGAAACGCTCGACCTTATGTCGCGGGGATTTATCCAGAAGATCACGAACATTTCACTAGAATTTCACATCGCTACGTTGGCAAAAAGTTATCGAAATGAGTGGAAGAAGCATCTGCCAGAAAACGAGAAAATAGGGGCTTATGGTTTCAATGAATTCATCGGTGGTAAGGCAGAAGGATACGAAGATTGTCTTGATTTGATCAAATCTTACATAAATTAACCTCCGTAAGGTGACACCTTGGATACTTTGGGTACATAGGGCTCGATGTAGCAAGGGTAGATTCTGGGAATATGTTAGAACCTTTCGTTCTTTGGTATACAAGAGTATGCTGATTTTATGGCGGATAGTGAAAAAACTAAGTCGTTGACGGCAGACGATTTTAAAAAGAAGTTCAATCTTGAAAACATAAGCTTCCCGGAGCCATTGGCGTTTTCCAACGCTATCGGTATTGGAGTTAAGAAGGTATACCCAACAGGTTTTGCATCTGTGTATGGGGTTGAGATAGCACGACACAAACCTCAACCGACCTCTAGAAAAAGTTTATTTGCACACGTTGCGTATGGAAAAGATACACCGGAAGGGGTTATCTTAATGTCGGACAAAAAATTGTCCGATCCGATTGACTTAAACTTTGACGATGAGTTCTCGTTCGATTTACAAACGGATAAGTTTTATTACAAAGATCAGGAAATTCGGCCAGAGGAGATTTTCACTATTATTGACAAGGCTCACAAAAAACCCTCGCAGCCAATTACTGGGTTTCCCTTAAGATGCAAACTTTGGTTTTGGAGAAAATTCCTCACAGGCGTCATAAAATATCTCGATATTTTCTTAATAGGACTGCTGTGGGTAATTTCTGGAGAGCGAATCAAGGGAGGTATTTGGAGGCGCATCATCAACATACACTCAGATAAGCGATACCAAATAGAAGGGAAAGACGGTTTATTTGAGGAGGCAAGAACAATGGAATTTTTTGGATATAAGGCAAAACGATGGTCCGTCGTTTTCTATTGTGTTCTGCACCTGACCATTTTCTCTATTTTCTTCTGGAAGAAGGTTTCGTATTCATTTATTGATCAAGTGTTCAGTAGCAATTTTCTTGCTCTTTGTTATGTTGTAGTTTCATTTGCGACCACCGAATCGTTGGTGCCCAGGCTACTAAAATCAGCAATAAATGAACTGACTCCGAGGATGTTTAGCAATATCTCGGATAAGAAACTTGCAATAAGCTAACTGGGTACATGGATACATAGGTAGTCCTATGTAGGCAAAGGTTTTTGCGAGGCGGTGATACAATAGTCGCATGCACCTAAGCTACCTAATGGGCGGAAAAGATATTTCAGATTCTGACTTGGAGAAGTTGAGGATTGAGATAGTTGAGGGCGATGCTGATGGGGACCGGAAATTGAAGATTCCTGATGATAAGCGCGCCGATGTGGTTACATAGGGCTGCCCTATGTAAGCCCGTAAGGTGTCACCTTACGGAAGTGATAAGATGCCGGTATGAAAAAGGTTTTTGCGGAGGCGGGGATGGGGAACGGGACATTTTTCTCGACTGAGTTCGAAGAGGGAGAGAGCGAATATCGAGTCCTAAAATTTATTCGACCTGACAAAGTAGACGGATATTATTTACGCTTTTGGCTGTTCAAAACTGTTTTCGTCTTGTCTACCAATCACGGGTTTGAGATGAAGAAAAAAGATAGAAACAGGCTAAAGATCTTGTTCGGTATCGGCGGGGAGAACCCGTAGGTACATAGGGCTGCCCTATGTAGGCAAGTTGTTTAGTGAGCACGGGTAGTAAATCCGTAAGGTGTCACCTTACGCAGAGCCGTAAGGAAACACCTTACGGAAGTGATAAAATAGAGCGATATGAAGACAAACAAATGCGAGAGTTGTTTGATGCCGTTTGTGCAAGACCCAGGGGTGCGGGAGTCAGATAAATATTGCAGTTATTGTTACGGAGACGGGAAGCTCCGATATGAAGGCGATCTGAAGGGATTTCAGGAGGTTGCCTATAAGGAGATGACGGGGCATGGGATGAATAAATGGAAAGCGAAATTCTTCACCTGGCTGATTCGTTTCGCCCCGAGGTGGCAAGGTCGGGGTTAGTAAATCCGCAAGGTGACACCTCGCGGCGAGGTGTCACCTTGCGGACACAGACACAGAGCCATGGGTTCAAATGTTTTTTGTTTCATACCTTGAAATAGACGATTAACTCAACGGGTTGAGTTAATCGTCTACGGCCAACAAACATCCGGCGTTTCGCCCATATCCGCTTCGAGCTTCTGCCACACTTCTGCTTTGGTCCCTATTTGATCAACAAGGCCATTCTGGAGAGCCATCGCGCCGAGCATAGTGGAGCCGTCCGCAAGCGCAGTCACTTTTTCAAGCGAAAGGTCGCGATTTGCCGCTACTGCGTTGATAAAATTCTGCAGGACGATATCGAGGTCGCGTTGTATCAGCGAACGCTCGTCGTCGGTGAGCGGTCGATCCGGCGTGCCGGTGTCCTTGTACTTGCCCGTCGACAGTTGATTGAAAGTCAAACCATCTTTCGCGTTCTTTTTCACATTGTCGAGATACGACATCGTGACCCCGATGCTCCCGACATCTGAATTCTCAGAAGCGATGACAGTGTCGGCCGCGCTCGCAATCCAATACGCGGCTGAATAAGCATTCTCGCGCACCCATGCGATCGAGGGTTTGCCGAAGTTCTTCACCGCGCTCGCTATTTCGTCGGCGGCAACAGGAGAGCCGCCGCCCGAGTCGATTTCAAGAACAACTGCCTTAATCTGTGGATTGTTCGCTGCCTCTTCAAGAGCCCATATAACATCTTCAGAAGAAGTGACGGTATCGCAGTAACTATCGCTCGTGTCGGAAGAATCATTGACGTCGGGTTCGTAGGTGAGCAGGCATCCGCGGATCTCGATACCAAGCACATTGCAATTCTCATCATAGTCAGAGGACTCATAAGAAGAATCAGTAGCGCTTGAATTTGGATTAAGGTATGAACCCGCAGTAACGCCGGCAAGGGTACCAAGAGCGATCAGAATAAATATAGAGACGAATTCTTTTATCTTGCCGTACATGTTCTTGTCAAACATTGCTTCGAGTATAGCACCCGTGTTTGGGTTAAAATGGTACCGTAAGGTGACACCTTACGGAGTTGACAGGAGGTGTATACTTAATCGCATATGAAAAAGCTTTATCGATCACGCGAGAATAAGATTATCGCCGGGGTGGCGGGCGGCTTCGCCGAATACTTCGACATTGACCCGATTATCATGCGGCTCTTCTTCTTCGCGCTGCTCTTCTCCGGTGCGTTCATCTTCGCCTATATTGCCGCGTGGATCTTTGTCCCGCTCGCCCTCGACGAACAAAAGTGAGGAGATACTGAGCTCAGCAGAGCGAACGTGCGGTATCATACGAGTATTAGCCGGTAACAATATATTTATGAATCAACGTATGAGCCCCGCGAAAACCTCAGCCACCTTTGCAGTTTTGATTGGCGGCATTCATGTCATGTGGTCTGCCTTTGTCGCGCTTGGGTGGGCGCAGCCGTCTATGGACTTCATATTCCGGCTGCACATGGTTAGCCTCGATTTTGTCGTGCAGCCGTTTGATGCCGCTACGGCGCTCATACTTGTCGCCATCACTGCGATCATTGGTGCGCTCTTTGGCTACTGCATGGCGATTATCTGGAACCGCCTTCATCGCGCCTAGTCGGCTCACCGCGGCGGTATGAAGAACTACGCGATAGCTATCGGAGCACTGGTGTTGGTGGGTGTCGGGGCGTGGTGGTTGACGCAAGTGCGCGAGGCGCGCGTGCCGAGCGGAGGGCAGACAGGCCCCCTCTCTCTCGATGCGCGCATCGGACAAGAAGTGAGCGGCCTTGACGTGCGCATTGTCCCGATTGAAGTGCTTGAGGATAGTCGATGTCCGATTGATGTGCAGTGCATCCAGGCGGGGACCGTGCGCATCCGCGCGCGGCTCATCAGCGGTTTGGGCGAAGCGAATCAAGAGTTCAGGCTTGGCCAGCCGATAACCACCGAAACAGAGGTCGTCACGCTCACCGACGTCCTCCCGCAGCCGAAGGCAGGAATAGAAATAAAGGAGAGCGACTATCTCTTCACGTTTGCAATTACCAAACGGCCGCAGAGTATCGTGCCGGATTATGAGAACGCAACATATGTCATCGAAGGGCAGCCGATACAGCTCGTGAATGGCCGCGCCGAGACGCCAACCGCGCCCGGTTCGGCAACGAAGGTGGTCACGACCACCTTCGGCCCGGCCGCCATCGGCGACTTAAATGGCGACGGGCACGCCGATGCGGCGATCCTGCTCACACAAGATGCGGGAGGGAGCGGGACATTCTTCTATGTCGGTGCCGTCTTGAATCCGGTGGACAGCCGTTCGGTAGAAAATGCTTATTTGCTCGGCGATCGCATCGCTCCGCAGAATATCGAGATACGCGAGGGCGTCATCATCGCCAACTATGCGGAGCGTGCGCCGGGCTCTCCGATGACCGCGCGACCTTCGGTGGGAGTGAGTAAGTATCTCAAGCTCGAGGGCTCACGCCTCGTCGAGATCTCTGGCGGAGACAGCGGAGGTGGCAGTATTCTCCCGTATAACTCCGGCGTGCGCGGCACGGTCTCGCTCGGACCGACCTGTCCGGTCGAGCGCATCCCACCCGACCCTGCTTGTGCCGACAAACCTTACGCGACGGCGATCGCGGTGTACCGCACAGGACTCAAGACCCCATTCGTACTGGGGAATTCAGACGCAAGCGGCGCCTTCAAGATCTCACTCCCGCCCGGAGCCTACACGCTCTCGGCGACGGGAGGCGCGACGCTCCCGCGTTGTAACCCTGTAGAGTTTGTTGTCGCCCCAGGTGCGTATACGGTAGCAAGCATCTCTTGTGACACCGGGATTCGCTAATACGCGTTTTAGTTAACCAAAATAAAAATATGATTGACCCAAAACAAGTAGATCTGAACCAACTGCCGAAGAAGCTCTGCGACGGGGCGATCGGCGGCTATGCCAAGGAGATATTCTCCTTTGTGCTCACGTCGGGGAATAATCTCGACTCGTTCGCGGCGACGCCGCAGACGATGAAGAGCATCGCGCTCTGGATGCAGGAGCAGATCGCTGGTTATGAGAAGCAGTACGGCACAATCGACATGACCCCGCCCGAGATCCAGAGCCCCCTTCAGGCGGCCGACTTGGGGAAGTCGGGTACATAAATCCATAAACGCCGTAAGGTGACACCTCGCAGCGAGGAGTCACCTTACGGCGAAGGAGTCACCTTACGGTAGCAGTAGACCTGTTGACAACCGAGATGGGCGGGTGCTTCGTGCTTCATACTATAAAAAATAATATATATGAATAACACAACGCGTCTCCTTATCTCCATTTCTTTTTTCATGCTCGCGTTCGGCACTTCTGCTTCTCGCGTGTTTGCAGTCAGCGAGAACATCACGCAACTCAACTTCACCACCGCGCCGCAAACGATTGATGCGAATGCGACTTCGACGGTCATCACCATCCAGACGCAGAATGCGACCAGCTCGTTAGAAAAGGTGAGCGGGACGACCACGCTCAACCTCACCTCCACCTCAGCAACGGGAGAATTCTCATCCAACAGTACGAATTGGATCGCGGTGGCAACCCTCACGATGAGTACCAATTCGGCCAACAGGAGCTTCTATTATCGCGACACAACGGCGGGCACGCATACCCTGACGGTGACCGCGAGCGTCGGTGGCGTGGCGCGGGAGTGGACTCCCGCCACACAAGCGATCGTCATCACTGGCACAAGAGTGGCTCCGACGATTTCTGTAGCGAGTTCGTCTGTCTTGTATACCGGCTCCGCACAGTCGGCGATAGTCTCGGGATCGGTGCCCGGCGTGGTGAGCAATATCGCCTATAATGCCTCAACTACGACGCCGATCGACGCTGGCACCTATGCGGTCACCGCAGACTTCGCTCCGGATGATAGTGCGAATTATGACGCCCTCACCAGTGCTCCGGCGGGCGATTTTGTGATTGGCAGGGCGGCACTCACCGTCACTCCTGATAACCACACCAAGACCGAGGGCGAGATCTTCTCGGCGTTTACCGGTGTGATCGATGGCATCAAGGGCAGCGATGCTCTCGCTGCGCGCTATGCGAGCGGCGGCGCGTCAGCCGACGCGCCGGTCGGCAGCTATGAGATCACCGCAACGCTTGATGACCCTGATTCGAGGCTAGGGAATTATGATCTCGTGTACCGCGTCGGGACGCTCGAGGTGTCTGCGCCCGCCGCGCCTGCCCCAGAAGCTCTCCCGCCTGCCGCCCCGCCGGCGGAGCCGGCCGTGTCGAGTCCGCCTCCTCCCGCTAGTAGAGGCGGCGGGCGCAGGAGAAGCCCGGTTGTCGTAGTGCCGGTGACTCCGGCTGTCGCGGCGTCGCCCGCACAAGGGCAGGTGCTCGGCGCATCAGTCGGCCCGCTCACGCGCGCACAGGCGGGTTCGCTGGTCGAATTTCTTCGATCTTTTGGTGTTGATCAATCGATTATCGACCGAGTCCGAGAAGTTACCCACATCTGATTCGCCTCGCGAGGGAGGTGCTACACTATAGTTATTACCAACTAGTCATACGTTATGGATATTTCACTGGTTGCCGCAAAAATCTTGGGAACATATCTGGTTGTCAGCGGTCTCTTCCTCATCTTCCGCGGGAAGACGGTCCCGCGCTTGTTGAAGGATTTCTTCGATCATCCGGCCATCGTGTATCTCACGGGCGTTATCCTCATCTTCTTGTCATCGCTCCTGCTCGTACAAAATAATGTTTGGGACGGCAGTTGGCGCACGGTCATCACCATCTTCTCGTGGCTGGTCCTCTTGAAGGGCGTGTCCTACATTCTCTTCCCTGACGCGCTCCACAAGATGGTGAGCAAGAAGATCCTTAACGCCCCCTTTAATGTCTATGGCCTGATCGCACTCGCCGGTGGCCTCTTCCTCTTCTATCTCGGTTAAGGCGAGGTCATACCAAGGTGTAACTTTGTACAAAAAAACGGTATACTGGCGGGTATAATTAATCCGCTATGAAAAAGTATGCACTAGCCGCCAGTATCGGGATCGTGGTGGCGGTCGCTGCGGCGTTCTGGGCGATCAACGTGCGCGAAGCCAAGGCGCCGGTCGCGATCCCCGCATCAAAAGACGATCTCATCGTTGTGGATACGCCGTTGCCGGGCGCGATCGTAGCCAGCCCGCTCACGATCTCTGGCCGCGCGCGCGGCACGTGGTACTTTGAAGCATCGTTCCCGGTAAGGATGCTTGATGCCAAGGGGAATGAGCTCGGCGTGCTGCCCGCACAGGCGCAGGGCGAGTGGATGACGACCGAGTATGTGCCGTTTATCGTCGACCTCGCCTTCGCCACCTCTACGACCGCGACCGGGACGCTCGTACTTGAAAAAGATAATCCATCGGGCCTGCCCGAGCATGCAAATGAACTGCGCATCCCCATCCGATTTCAGCCCTAAGGATTTCTTCAAGAAATTTTAATGAAGTAATGTGCACAATGCGTGAGTGAACTTACTCGTCACTCACTACAAAAAGATATGAAAATGTCGACTGTCGTTTGGTTTGTCGTGATCATCGGGCTTGTGCTTCTCGGTATCTGGTACTTCATGCCGCGGCCGGCGAGCGCGAATCCGGTGCTCACTGTTGCGAACGATGCCACCTTGGGCGACTTCCTCGTCGCGTCAAACGGCATGACCTTGTATCTCTACACAAACGATACGAAGGATGTTACCAACTGTTATGACCTCTGTGCGGTCAATTGGCCGCCGTATGTGCGTACGACTGCTGAGCCGCTTGTCGGAGGCGCGGGCATGGCGGGCACTATAGCGACCACGGCGCGCACCGATGGGACGGAGCAGATTACCTACAACGGTATCCCGCTCTACTTCTGGAAGAACGACCTGAAGCCGGGCGACACGACGGGTCAAAATGTTGGCGGTGTATGGTTCGTTGTGCACCCATAGGCAGAAGGGAGCGTCTGGTAGTAGAGTGTGTGGATGACACAAGGCGAGGCGCTCACCATATTGAAGACGGGTGCGAACGTATTCCTCACCGGCGAGCCCGGAAGCGGCAAGACGCACACGATAAATGAGTTTGTTGCGTGGTTGCGATCATCAGGCATCGAGCCTTCGGTGACCGCAGCGACGGGGATCGCGGCGACGCACGTGAGCGGCATGACGCTCCACTCTTGGAGCGGCATCGGCATCAGCGAGTCGCTCTCGCGGGCTGATGTAGATCGCATCGCGAGCAGGGAGCATATCGCGAAGCGCTTAACGAAAGCCAAAGTGTTGATTATCGAGGAGATCTCCATGCTGTCGGCGGCGACGTTTGAGATGGCAGACAAGGTGTGCCGCGAAGTGCGACGCAGCGACCAGCCCTTTGGTGGGCTGACGGTGATTCTCGTAGGGGACTTCTTCCAGCTCCCGCCCGTGTCGCGTCGAGGCGATGTTGAATTCGCCTATGCGTCAAAACTTTGGCGCGAATTGAATCCGATCACCTGTTACCTCACCGAACAATATCGGCAGGATGATGCGGCGTTTCTCGATGTGCTCTCGGCGATACGGTCGGGCACGGTTGAAGAGTTGCACTATGAGCATCTCACTTCGCGACAGGTCGCCAAGGATCCGTTAACAGCCGAATGCCAAGGTCGGACCTTGGAGAACTCAATACCCAAACTGTTTTCGCACAATGCGGATGTCGATCGCATCAATGCCGCTGAGCTCGCCAAGCTCCCGGGTAAAGCGAGAAGCTTCTCTATGAGCTCGAAGGGTAAGGACTCGATGGTTGAAGGCCTGAAGCGCGGCTGCCTCTCGCCAGAAATCTTGGAGTTGAAGGAGGGCGCGGCGGTCATGTTCACCAAGAATTCGCCGCAGGGGAAGTTTGTGAATGGCACGCTTGGCGTTGTCATCGATTGGAGCTTCGATGGTGCGCCGGTTATCGAAATTCGCAGCCCTTCGACTGGTTCGACAAGCTCACCGCAAGCAAGCTCAGGGCATCGTCTCCGCGTAACCGCAGAGACTATGGAGTGGCAGCTCGAAGAACAGGGCAAGGTGAAGGCGAGCATCACACAATATCCGCTCCGGCTCGCCTATGCGATGACGGTGCACAAGAGCCAGGGCATGAGCATGGACGCGGCGATTATGGATCTCTCAAAGGCGTTTGAATATGGACAAGGATATGTCGCGCTCTCGCGCGTGCGGCGGCTCTCGGGCGTGTATCTCACCGGTCTCAACGCGCGTGCGCTTGAGGTGCATCCGGAGATCCTGAAAAAAGATAAGGACTTCCGCGCCGCCTCAGAGGCGGCGCGCGATGCATTCGCCGAAATGCCTGAAGCAGAAGTAGAAGGGATGCAGAAGAAGTTTGTGAAGGCGATGGGCGGAGCATTTATGGACCCACGCACGAAACACGAGGGGATTAAGGGACTTCGTAAGTCCCTATCTGATAGGGACTTACGAAGTCCAAACATTCCGGGAAGATTAGCCGAGACGCTCCAAGCCGCGCGAGACGCGAAGAGTTTGAAACAGGTAGCAAAAGAGCGCGGACTCACCGCGAGCACTATCGTGAAGCATCTGGAAGAGTTGGCGGAGATGGGGAAGCTCGCCCGAGCCGACTTCGCACACCTCGTGCCGATGGATATCATCGGCGAGATCCACGAGGCGCTCGCAGAGAACAAAGACGGCCGCCTCTCGCCAATCTTCCACGCTCTCAAAGGCCGTCACTCGTTTGAAACCATCCGCCTCGTCCGCCTCATGCGCGATTAGCAGTCACGTGGGGTTTCCGAAATCCTTCAATTCTTCATGAAGAATTATTCAAGATCAATCTTTTCTGGGTTATCGAGTTCTGAATCTTTAAGGAAGTCAATAAGTTCCTTGCCATAATTGCCGAAGACCTCGCTGAAGAAAGACTTTGTGAGTATGGAAGGAAAGTTTCTTCGGCCGGTATAATCGAGCAGGCTACTCCAGCGGTATGTAGAAAGATGTTCCAAAGCTTTATTCATGTCCGCAATGCCACCTTTGTTACGGATGCGCCAGTCCTGGGCACCCTCAAGATAATCAAGCGGGTTTAGATGCAAATAGTGGAGGATATATAGAAAGTGCGGTTCATGTTCAATCAATATCCTTTTCGTGTGCCCTTGGAATAGAGTCCCTTTTCGCTCGTAGCGTTCGTTAAAGTAATTCGCATAACCGACATTAATTTTTCTGAGGAACAAACTGACACCACCCTCGACGCGCTCAGAGAGCAGGAGATGGTAATGATTTTTCATCAGAGTCCATCCGTGAATGTCCACCAATAGCTCGCGCTCTTTTCTAAATGAAGGGTTTCCGAAACCCTTCATTCCCGATGGGTCAAAGAGGCGAGACATGTTCTCGGCAGGGGCGGTGTCATTGAATTCGTAGAGATTGTGCACAAAGCGCGCATAATCTTGAGAATCAAGAAATAATTTTCTCCCGTCGACGCCCTTATTTAATACATGCCACAGCTCCACCCCCTCATGATACATGAAGGGTTTACGAAACCCTTCAATTCCTCATGAAGGTGTGGAAAATGATGGATATCGTAGGTCCATCATCTAAGAATATAAAAAAAGAAGGACCCCGTACCAATAATCGGTACGAGGTCAAGGCTTCAGATTCAACTTTTGCACACTGCAGCGGGGAAGTTTCCGTCAAATTCCTCATCGAGCCATGTAATGCTTGCACCCCAAGACTCGTTATCGCTGTGCCAAAGGAGACCACGAACACATAAATCTCCTCTTTTTACATTGCGATAGGTTGTGCCCCAGAAGCACACATACTTACCTTTCCATTCATCAGGGATGAGATGCGGGTGATCAAGTAAATAATCAAGAACGTTTGCGTTAAGGATCGTTTTCCCCGTACCCTTGAGCTCCCATTTGAGTGTTACCCCATCCAGGGATTTGCCGTTCTTTTGCCCATCGGCATAGAAGAGCTCAACCTTGGACGGATCCCAGACAAATGAATCATCACTCCGGTGTTCTTCGACTACATGGCCTTGAGGAGCAGAGAAGTTGAGAGCGTTACAGTCTACAGCGTGATCAGCACCTGCGATAGACGCATATCCGAGTACAACTTCACGAACCTTGGCGAGGATGTCTCCTTCACAAAGTTTCTTGATTTCCTTGTTCGTCCAGTTTCCACGTCGAAACGCGGCCTTCAATTCTCCCGCTTGGTCAACATCGAGCATTAAGTTACTCATCGTTGTTCTCCTTTCTGCGACGGTGTTCATTACAGAACGATGTCGCTATGCGCTGGCGGGTTCCACTGGATTTAGTGGTTTGCCACAGCAGGGAATGGCCCAGACGAGCCGCTTTCTGCTATGGCAAACGCAAGTTGAATCTGTCAAAGAACTTACTGCTATTATACACGAAACTTATATACTGTCAAGCGTTTTGACAAGGTGCAGGGTGTTGAGTATGAAAATATGGCTTAAAATATGGACTTTTGAGCACAAATATCAAGGTTAAACCTTGATATTTAAGAGTGATTCGATAAGTTGGGCGGTTTCGGTGGGGGAAGTGACGCTTTGGGCCGTTGCGCCAGTTTTAAATACGGCCTCGTCGTTGCCACCGCCTACGAGCTCGTCGCCCACATAGACCGCGTCAGCTTCAGCGATGCCGAGACGCTTCGTGAGTTGCCGAATGCCATATGCCTTGTCGATGTCGCGCTTGGTCACATCGATAGTCGTCGAACCGCCCATGCCGACTGAATATTCCGGTAGCTTCGCGGCGATATTGGCTTGGAGCGCGTGGCGCTTTGAATGATCGGGATCCCACGCTTTCTTTTCAATAATCGGCGCTTCTTGGCCAAGCGCAGACAGCGTCACTTGGCCGCCGCGATATTCGATGCGATCGCCCCACGCCGATTCGGCGAAATTGATAAGGCCGGTTTCCTCTGCTGCTGCGCGCATTGCCGCCTCGATAGCATGAGCTTCTTTCTCTGAAAGGCGCTCTTCATAAATCTTGTTCCAGTCACTATTCTGATATTCGTAGAGAGCAGCGCCGGAGGTGGGCAACAAATAAAGGTTCGAGAAGTGTGTATCGCTCGGGAGGTGGGCGACCAACTGCTTTAAGAGCTGCGGCAGGGCGCCGCCCGAGACGACCGCGATTTTCGTAGCGACAAGGAGCTTCGCGACGAGTGCCGCCATCTCGCTGGTGAGGGGCTGCTTGCTCTCGGTGAGCGTGCCATCTAAATCAAAGATTATAAGTTTATTCATAGGCGTGTCGCGAGCGAGAGCCTGTATCTCGAAGGGTACGCGATTTTTTTGCTAAAAAATCGCTCAGTCCTCGTCTCGTCAGCCTGTGGAGCCCCTTCTCGACACATACGCTCGCTCGCTTCATGTCAGTGCATCGATTATGTGCTTGAGCGACGCGGTCGCGACGCCAAGCACCTTGTCGGCGGCACCGTAATAGAGATAGAGCGTGTCGCCTCGGGTAACCGCACCGCAGGAGAAGACGACGTTTGCGATCGTGCCCTCGCGCTCATACTGTTCAAGGGGCTCAAAGATGTGGTCGGCAGTGCGTGCGAGCACGGAGGTGCCTGAAGGGTCTAAAAGTACGGCACCGAGGCGATACTTTGCGTGATGAGAGACGCCGTGATAAATCATTAGCCATTTGCCGTCCGCAACTTTAATCGGCGGCGCCGCGCCGCCGACCTTCACACCGTCCCACATGCCGCGGCGCGGCGCGATGATCTCTATGCAGCGACTCACGCGCTTGCCGGATGAGAGGTCGGGTAAGAGATCGGCGCAGATCTGGCCGTTCACGCGGTGATAGAGCAGATAGTTCCCGTCGATCTTCTCTGGCAGGAGCGCGAGATCCTTATCATCGACACCGTCGGGCGTGAGGAGGAGTGGCACACTCCACTTCTCCCATCGACGCGCAAGAAAGTCGGGAACGCTGATCGAGGAGATCGCTCCCGCCGGCGGATGCACGCCGTCATAGGCGGTGTAGGTCATGTGGAGAGAGTCGCCGATGCGCACGATACGCGGATCCTCGCAGCCGGAGTTACCGGTCGAGCTGCCTTTTTTCATTTCAAAATCAACACGCGGTATGTAGATCGGCTCCGGCAAACGCTCATCGATCGTGAGGCCGTCCTTCGAGATCGCGAGCCCGATGGTCGACGTGTTCGCGGCGTCCATCGCGCGATAGAGGATGTAGACCGAACCATCGAGATCGATCGTAGCGGCGTTCATCACTTCGCTGCTTTCGAATCCGCCTCCTCGCGGAGCGAGGATAGGGTTATGTGGAGAACGGGTGAAGGTGCGTGCCGGTCGCGTGGGGTCGAGTGCACGCAGGAGATCGTGCAGCTTCACGCTCGCCTTGGCGCAAACGGTGTCGGCCGCGCCATACCAAATATCGAGCATGCCGTCTTCGCCAATGGTCGCGCTCGTAGGGAAGACGATGTCGGGCACCACGCCGTACGCCTCATATATTTCTTCAGGCACCAGGAGAGACTCGGTGCGGTGGATAATCTTTGTCGGGTCATCACGATCTAAGAGCGCTGCTTCAACGGAGAATATCCGGTCGTCGCCGCTAAAATAATTTTCAATATACGAATAGAAGATGAGCCAACCGCGGTCGGTGAGGACCGGGACGCTGCCGACTTCAACATGGTCGTTGTCGCTGCGCTTAAACGGGAGCTTGTGCGACTGCCAATCTGCATACCATGCTGCCCAGAACGCGGGGGACCAGAAGTCCTCAATGTGGTCGGCGAGGACTAAGCATATCTCGGCGGGGGGGTCATCGGTATGGACGGTGAGCAGGGCCGCAACCTTCCCGCCCACACGCTCGGGGAAGATCGCAAACGCTTTTGCGTTAAACGGCGTCGCGAGATGTCGGTCGGTAAAGTTCTCTCCATCCCGTGCGACGGCGATGCCGACTTTAATATTGTCTTTTGAGAAAGGGAACCCGCCGAGTGCGGTATAGGTGAGGTACGTCACGCCCTCAAAGACTGTTGCACGCGGGTCTTCACAGCCGAAGGCCTCCCATGGTTCTTTAGGAGCAATCACTTGCCTCTGCAGGTTGAAGTGGATCCCGTCTTCAGAAAATGCTTCGCCGATGGTTGATTGTCCGGCATAGGGCGCAATAAGTGCTGCGGGGTGCGAGAGTGCGCGATAATACATTCGCCAACCACCCTTCTCGCGCTTGCCTCCCGTGGTTTCAACGAAGGAGGGGATGACTGAAGGATTGAAGGTCGCGAGCGCTTCCCAAGGGTGTTCGCGGTTGGGTGAGAGAATGGGATTATGAGGCTCTCGGCGGATGACAAACATATATTAGGTTGTTTGTGCCGGTATGGTCACCAGAGAAGTTTGGCTCCCCTCAATCAAGGCATCGAGGAAGGCGTCCAAGGGCGCGGTCGCGACGCAGACGACCTTGTCGGCGCCGCCGTAGTAGATGAAAAGGGTGCCGTTTTGTACCGTCGCGCCGCAAGCGTAGACAACGCCCGGTTTGCCCTCATTCTCGTAACGTTCGTCCGGGGAGATGATGGGAGCAGCAGAACGGTGAAGTACGTGTGTCGGATCGTTGAGATCGAGCAGCATCGCGCCGAGCTTGTAGCGATTTGGTTCGCAGCTATCAACCGCGTGATAGAAGAGGAGCCAGCCGTGTGGAGTCTTGATGGGTGGCGGTCCCGCACCGCGAACAAACGTGTCCCAACAATGTTCTCTTACCGGGAGACTGCCACGCGCGCCGACCCAACTGTCGATCAGAGGTTCTTCAGTGCCGATGTCTTCAATTGAGTCGCGATAGGCAATGTCTATTTTCGGCGTGATGCTGTGCAGGATAGCGAATCTCCCGTTTATTTTTTCTGGGAACAGGACCCAATTTTTGTGTACCTGCTTCGGCTGGGAGAGGAGATAGGGCCCGTCCCACTTCTCAAACCGGTGCGCGACCAAATCGTCCTCCGCAATTGAGATAGCGGCGACGCGTATGAAGTCCCATCCGTCAAATATATTGAACGTGATATAGACTCGTCCGTCGAGAAGCACCATGCGCGGATCCTCGCATCCGCCCCAACTGCCGCCCGAGGGATATAAGACGGGAGAATAGCGGCGGATGCCGTTTGAAGAGGCACGCGGATTTTGCGCAACGAAGGCGGGATAGGGCCAGAGCGTATCAAAGACGATGCCGTCGGCGCTGCTCGCATAGCCAAGCCGCGAGATGCCGTCAGTGCCGATGGCGCGATAGATGAGGTGCGTGCGGCCATTGATAATCGCAGCCGCCGGATTCAAGACCGCCTCGGCAGTCCACGGGTGTTTGCCCGGTTTTAGGATCGGGTTACCGAGGTGTTTGTCGAGTACGAGGTGTCGTAGGAGCGTCGCGACTTTTTCACGCAGCGGCCGAGAGAATGCAATGCCGAGAATCGCTCCGACGACAAAGAGAGAAAAGAGCAGTGCGACGATATTCACAAAAAATAAGAAGCTCATAGCTTTAATAACAATAGCATTCGCATGGCGGTTTGAAGCGTGGTATATTCAGCACATGTTGGTAAATGTCTGTATCGCGAAGCTGCACCGCGCGACGGTGACCGACGCCGATCTCAATTATGTCGGCTCGATCACGATCGACGAAACGCTCCTCGAAGCGGCAGGGCTCGTGCCCGGGCAGATGGTGCAGATTACAAATGTGAGTAACGCCGTCCTCTGGCGCACCTATATCGTGAAGGGCGACAAGGGGAAGGGCGAGATCGTCTTAAACGGCCCGCCGGCGCGCCTCTTCCAAAAGGGCGACAAGGTCATCATCCTCGGCGAGGGTTGGGTCGAGGCGGCGGAGGCTGCGAAGATGAGCCCCACGGTCGTCTTCATGGATGACCAGAATCAGATTACTGAGGTAAAAAAAGGCTGGCGCCCAAGTTAGGACATCCGATGTCCTAATTGCACGTGGACATCGGATGTCCAAATGCAGGTTGCAAAAGTAGGATTAGAGCGTACGCTTCTCTCCGGAAGCCCTTCTTAGGTGTAAGGGCGATTTTGATTTTTAACTCACTAAAAGAAGGAGGAAGAGAGAATGGATAGATATTATCTGCAACGTTGGACGAAATGGCCGTTACCGGTCATACCAGTTCCGGAGAAACTAAACCCTTTCAAAGCGGATAAGGTGGATCTCTCGATCGTGCTCACCTGTCACTTGCCGTATGAAAACATCAAGTTTTTCACGGTTTTAGGTATGCTGCTGGGAGCCCAGGCCGTAGGAGCGCTCAAAGGAGTGCATACGCTCGTAGAGGCTACCTCTGGCAACACAGGCGTAGTGCTCGCGGCGATGGCAAAGTCCTTCGAAATATCGAAGGTGAAGCTGGTCGTTGCACCCGATCTACCGGATGGGAAGCGGTACCCCTTTCTTCTCGCGGGAGCCGAGACCATCCCTCCGGAAGAAGGGTTAAGCCCTATCGGCACGGCGCGCAAGCTGGGAGGCGGCGGGTGGCGAGAGGAGGATTGGCATGCCGACAACGGCATCTTAAATCTCGACCAGTACGCAAACCCGTACGGCACTGAGCCGCATCGAGACTTCATGGCTTCAAAGATTCTGGATCAGGTCGCGTACCCGCCGACGGTCTTTGTGGCCGGAGTCGGGACGGGCGGAACTCTCGTGGGGGTGAGCAAACATCTCCGCGACAGGAGAGAAAACATTACCATCGTCGGGGTGCTTCTGAAAAAAGGGGATGAAATCCCGGGTGTGCGTGATTTGGCTCGCATGAAAGAGATTACGCTCCCGTGGCATGAGTCGCTGGATGAGTTTGTCGAGGTCGAGTCGCGGCCGTCCTACCTCGCGGCACTCTGGTTTAACTGGGTCATGAGTATAACGCCCGGACCCAGCTCCGGCTTCGCCTACCTCGGCGCGTTGAAGTATCTCGCCTTGCAGAAAATGAACGGGAAGCTCGACTCCCTTCGTGATGATCGAGGAAGAGTCCACGCTGTGATTCTGTTCCCGGACGGAAATCGCCCCTACGGAGACCGCTTCATGGCGAACCTTCCTTCGGATTATCTGAAGGCGTCTACGGCGCCCATGCCGTGGTGTTTCCCTGGGCATGAACTCATGCCGGCACCTTTAGGTATTCTCTGAATTGAAGAATCTTCTCAATCCCCGGCCGCTAGCGGCCGGGGATTTGCTCTTTTTCACCCTATTGACATGGGAATGTCAATATGCTAGGATACAAATAACGAGGTAGCTATTGGCTATTTCGACAACTACATTCAATGCTAAACATAGGAGCCTTAATGGGCTTTTTCCTTTTTTCAGGCGCCACCATGGCAGTGCCCGCATCAGCGAGCGCGCCAGAGGTGCCTCCCTTACCTACGCATAAGGTAACGCTCACGGCCTATAACGCTGTGCCGGAGCAGACCGACAGCGACCCATTGGTGACTGCCTCGGGCGCCTATTCAAATCCTGAAATCGTCGCGGCTCGCTCGCAGGATCTCGCGAAGGATCTCCCCTTCGGTACCATCATCGAGATTGATGGCCCTGCAACATCAGGGAACTCGTGCGGCTTCGGCATTGTCGAACCGATTATCGGCTATCGCATCATCGCGGATACCATGAACGCGCGGTACACCGATCGCATTGACGTTCTCTTTGATACCGAGTCAAACTACACGCTCGCCAATGGCAAGGTGAAGAATGCGGGTATGGTGCTTGGCATCTGTAACGGCGCCACCGTTCGCGTGGTTGGCTTTGTCGATATTAAAAATCCGAAACGCCTCCCGAAGACACAAGCTGAGCTTGTCGCGCTCGTCCGTGGAGCGAGCAAGACGATCGCGCTCAAGTGATAGACTAGAGGCGTATGAAGCGTCTCACCCTGAAGGAGTCGGGACTGACCAAAAAAGAATACGAGGTATTGAAACGTCTCTCAACCCCGATCAAGATACAAGACTTCCTCGACACGCTCGCGTTCAATTGGGAGAAGGGAGGCGATACACATCGATCGCCACGCTATGTGTTAAAAGAGAAGAAGGCACACTGCATCGAAGGCGCGCTCTTCGCCGCCGCTGCGCTCTGGGTGCATGGCGAGCCGCCGCTTCTTATGAATCTCTCGCCGCGTTATGGTCGCGGTGACTTCGATCATGTGGTCGCGCTCTATAAGCGCGGGGGGATGTGGGGCGCAGTGAGCAAGACGAACCACGCGTGCTTGCGCTTCCGCGACCCGATCTATCGCACGCCGCGCGAGCTCGCGCTCTCCTATTTCCACGAGTGGTTCATCAACGAAACAGCCGAGAAGGTGCTCGAGCAATATTCAAAGCCGCTTGATTTGCGCCGCATCGGCGTCCCGTCGGGGGCAGGCCGATTCGGCACTGATTGGCTCACCACCGAAAAAGACTTATGGGAGATCGCCGATGCGCTCGACGAGCAGCCCTATTACCAACTCGTGCCAAAAGGGAATTGGAAATATGTACGCAAAGCCGACCCTATGGAGCTCAAGGCCGGTACTCTCATCGAGTGGCCTCGCTCTCACCCTCGCGCCTGAAATGTCCAATAAAAATATCAAGGTCTCGCCTTGATAAACATGTCGGGACGTTTAACGTCCCGACATGGGCTTATACTTTGCGGATGATGAGGAAGGGGGTCATCTCGCTGTCTTGGCCGGCGGGGTTGTCGATGAAGAGCTCCTGGATAAACTTCTCGCTGATGGCTCGCGTTGACTTGCCGAGCGAGAAGGCACCGCGATAGTTGGCGTCGATAATGACCGCTTCGACGCCGAAGCGTTCTTTAATCTGTCGCGCGACGCCGTTTGGATCCGCGGGCGCCTTCTTCGCATATTCTTGATAAGGTTCAATCGTCCACGACATCGGGCAGTCGATCGACTTGGCCTGCTTGCCGACCAGATAATAGAATGCGCCCTTGATGCCGAGCGGGCGCGTGAGAGCGGCGACAGCTGCCGCAAAGAGCGTACGCAGATAGCCCGCCTCCTCGATGAGGAGCTGCATCGCCGGCGCGGTGCCGTGCCCAAGACCGCGAAATTGCGGCGTCCCAACATGGTTCTTTACTCGCTTCGCGAGGAATCGCGCGAGCCGCGAGGTCACGACCTCGTCGCTGCGGATAATGCGGCTCTGCGCCACGCAGACAACCTTTTCGCTCACAAAGAGCATATCGCCCGGCGCAAGATGCGGGGCGGCATATTCTTCAAGGAGCGCGAGCAGATCATCGCCGCTCTCGATAAGTCGCGTCTTGATCGGGAGTCGTAGATAGCGCTCGCCCGCAGCAACGCCCTCAAGCTTCTTCCCGGTGTTTGGTTCTATAGTTGTAGACATGTTCACATAACTATACCAGCTCTGTATACAAGGAGACACCTCGCGGCGAGGAGTCACCTTGTGCTACACTATTTCGCATATGAAAGGATACATAACGAACATAGAACAGGCGACGAAGGAGAATACCGATTATCGACGCGTGCTCTACACAGCGAAGCATCATCAGCTGGTGTTGATGAGCCTCGCCGCCGGTGAGGAGATCGGCGAAGAGGTACATGAGCTCGACCAGTTTTTCAGATTTGAAGCAGGAGAAGGGAAGGTAGTTATTGATGGCGTAGAGCACACGGTGAAGGATGGCGATGCGGTGATAGTGCCGGAAGGGGCGCGACATAATGTCGTCAACATCGGGAGCGGGACGCTCAAACTCTACACCATCTACGCTCCGCCTAATCATAAAGACGGCACTGTGCATGCAACGAAGGCGGACGAAAGCGAAGAGCACTTCGACGGCACAACGACTGAGAGCTAGAAGAGAACGTATGGCTAAAAAAAAGAAACCGGCGTATCCGGAGGGTGTCGTAGTAAAAAAATCGAGCGCGGGTCTCGGGCTCTTCGCCACGCGCCCGTATAAGAAGGGCGAACGCATCATCGAATATTTTGGCCGCATCATCGCGCCCGAAGAGGAGTACACGAGCCGGAGCAAGTATCTCTTTGAGGTGAATAGCAAGAAGACGATCGATGGCACGACACGCGAAAATATCGCGCGCTATATCAACCACTCCTGTCGTCCCAACTGCGAACCGAATATCATAAAAGGGCGCGTCTTCATCGACACGATGAAAAATATCAAAGCAGGAGAAGAGTTTACGTATGATTATGGCAAGGAATATTTTGACGAGCACATCAAGCCCTTCGGTTGCCGTTGCAGCAAATGCAATAAATAACAAAACGCCCCGCTTTTAGCGGGGCGTTTTGTCTGATCTAATTTAGATCTTGTTGACGTTGACGGCGTTCGGACCCTTTTCGCTGTCGCCGACCTCGAATGAGACCTTGTCTCCCTCGCGAAGCTCGTCGAACGAAATGTTCTTGAGCTCGTTCGCGTGGAAGAAGAGATCCTTCTCGCGGCCTTCAACCTTGATGAAGCCGAAGTACTTCTCCGCAACTTTCTTTGCGACGATTCCTGTTTCTTCTTGCATATACGATAGATAGAATGTGTGGCTAAAATATCAAATCAGTAGCCGAAGAGAGAAGCTCGATCCCGACTTCTATTGGATCCAGCGCTGGTTGATAGCTCTATGATACCATAGATATCATTCGTATGGAACAGCCAGCATTGTTCACCGTGAAGCACCTCTTTGGCCCGGAGTGGCTGCGCTCCCTCGTCAACGCGGGCATCTTGCTTGGCCTCGCGTTCATTGTCGAGCATTTCGCCGTCGTGTATGCGTTTGAATATGTGGCGCGCCCGACCACCACCCACGTCGGGGACCTCTTCTTGGATAATCTCCCTATCGTTGATTTGAATTTTATCATCATCGAGATAGCGCTCCTCGCTATCGTCGTCGGGACGGCGTTTGTCGTGTTCTTCCGTCCTCGGTATATCCTCTTTACGCTCAAGTCCCTCGCACTCTTTATAGCGATTCGGGCGCTCTTCATGTCGCTCACGCATGTGGGCATACATCCGGGCAATATCGCGCCGGGGTCAGGAGTATTTGATTCCGTGTATTCCTACTTCAATTTCCAAACAGGACTATTCTTCTCGGGGCATACGGGTATGCCGTTCCTTATGGCGCTTATCTTCTGGCGGACACCGCGTACGCGGAACATTTTCTTGCTGCTATCCTTTATTTTTGCGATTGCCGTACTGCTCGCGCACATCCATTATTCGATAGACGTGCTCGCAGCGCCTTTTATCGCGTATGGCATATTCAAGATCGCGCACTATCTCTTCTTGCGGGATTACAAGCTTATTGAGGCAGGGCATGTTTAACCGGCGTATATATCTCGATGTGGCGGCTGGCATGAACGGGCCTTCGCCTCGCCGAAGCTGGCTCCGGCCACGCGAAGGCGGGAATCCCTCATCGCCACACACCGAAGGCCGCCGGGCGCGGCACCTGCTCGAAGATGCGCGTACGGCTATCGCGCGGCTTGTCGAGGTGCAGCCAGACGATGTTATCTTCACCAGTGGCGCGACGGAGGCGAATGCACTCGCTATTCTCGGCAGCGCTACGGCGGGAAGTCATGTCTTGTATTTGCCGAGCGCGCACTCCTCGATCGTTGAGAATATTAAACTGCTCGCGCAGAGGGGCGTGAAGGTGGAAGCGTTGCCCATTCAAAACGGGCGTGTCGACTGCGTGAAGTTGAAGAAGCTTTTGCGGCCAGAGACAAAATTGGTAAGTGTCGAAGCTGTCTGCGGAGAAACAGGGGTAGTCTGGAATATCAGAGGAATACGAGAAGCGATTGGCTTAAAAATTTTATTGCATGTGGATGCGAGCCAGGCGCCGCTGACAGAAAAGTTAACGCGCGCGCATTTTAGCGCCGACCTGCTCACCCTTGATGGGTCGAAGGTCGGCGTACGCGGCATCGGCGCCTTGATCGCGCATCGCACGATTCCCTTGGTTCCTTTGTACGCTGGGGGCGGCCAGGAGCGCGGACTCCGCCCGGGGACCGAGGTGCCCGAGCTCGCAGAGAAGTTCGCGGCCGCGCTCCGCGCCGCCGCGCGCGGCCGCGACGCATTTCGCGCTTCTGCAACGCGAGAACGAGAGCGGCTCGTCTCGTTCATCAAAAACACACTTCCCGACGTATATGTTACTGAGGGTTCGCCAGCCGGCGGACAGGCCCCAAACATCCTCAACCTCTCATTCCCCGGCCGAGACACCGATTACCTCGTTGCGCTCTTAGACGAGGCAGGGTTTGCGGTCTCGACCCGAAGCGCCTGCGAGTCAGACTCGCAAGAAGGATCGCGGGCCGTTTTTGTCCTCACGGGGGACCATGCGCGGGCGCTCTCGACGTTGCGTATCTCTTGGGGACCAGGTACCCGATCGCGCGCATTGGCCCGATTCGCAAAGGCGCTTGCGCGGGCTATCACCTTTATTGACACCAAGAGCTAGCGGTAGCATTATAGTCATATGGATATCGAAGAACTCTCTAAATCCCAGCTCATATTGCTCACGATTTTAGTGAACTTCGTCACGTCAGTCGCGACGGGCATCTTGACGGTCTCCCTACTCGACGAAGCTCCGCCCTTCGTTACTCAGACAGTGAATCGTGTGGTCGAACGCACTATTGAAACGGTCGCGGCCGCCGCGCCGGCCGCGATCATCGCCGCGCCGGCGCCATCAAATCAAGATCTGGTGACGGCGGCTATCGGCGCGGACGCGGCACGCACCGTTGCTATCTATGCCGCAAAAACCGGCACCTCAACACCGGCGATAGCGATTGGCACGTATATCCCGAAGGCGCGCATTATCGCGACTGCAGCGCAGGATGCACTCCCAAAGGAGGCCCTGATCGAATTCACAAACGGCTCTTTCATCCCCGCATCGCGCGCGCGGGAGGGGAGCGGCATCGCGATCTATGGCTTCGCGGACGACGCAGTTTTACCCAAGATGACTTCGCCGGTCCTTGTCACCGAAGGGGATTTGAAGCTCGGCGAGACCGTACTCGCTCTCTCTGCCGACGGTTTTGCCGCCACTGGCATCGTCGCGCGCGTGAGCGCGAAGGGTATCCACACCACCTTGCCTGACATAGGCACCGGCAGCGCCGTGGTCAATTTGTCGGGCAATCTCGTCGGCATTGATGCCGGTTCGGCACCCGGATTGCTTATCAGTGCGCACATCATAACCGAGCTTCTCACCGCGACCTCGACGACAGCCACGACAACTCCCAAGAAACCATAGCAATCATGACGTAGTTTCTACTCCCTATACCCTACCAACTACAACCTATTTTATATGCCTCCCTTTAACAATTTCACCACCAAAGCAAAAGAAGCCGTACGCCGAGCGCACGAGCTCGCGATCGAACGCGGCCAGAACCACGTCTCACCACTCCATTTGCTCGCCGCGCTTGTGCTCCAAGAGGAGTCCCTCGTCTTCTCGATGCTTGATCGGATGGAAGTCGATACCGTCATGCTCGCGGATGCCGTGCTTGAGCATCTTGAGGCGCCCGAGAGCGCATCGGTGCTCTCGCCCTCGTACCAGATTTATCTCACGCCCGATCTCGCTCAAGCGCTTGAAGCATCGGGGAAGATTGCGGCGCGCATGAATGATGCATTTGTAGGCACCGAACATCTCTTCCTCTCGGTTATCGAACATCCGGGCGGAGCCGCAGACATACTCGCGCGCTTCTCGATAAGCCAGCAGGCGGCGCTCGCTGTCCTCAAAGAATTGAAGAATTCGAAGGAGGGTCAGATTGCAGAACCGAAGCAGTTCCGCGCGCTCTCCAAATATGCGCGCAACCTCACCAAGCTCGCCGCCGAGAACAAGCTTGATCCGGTCATTGGACGCGACAGCGAGATCAACCGCGTCATCCAGATCCTCGCGCGCCGTACCAAGAATAACCCGGTGCTTATCGGCGAAGCGGGCGTCGGGAAGACGGCCATCGCTGAAGGGCTCGCGGCGCGTATGGCGACCAACGATGTCCCCGAATCGCTTCGCGGCAAAGAGCTCCTCTCGCTCGATCTCGGGCTCATGATCGCCGGCACCAAATATCGCGGCGAGTTCGAAGAGCGTATGAAAAATGTTATGAAGGAGGTCGAACGTGCAGAAGGGAAGGTGATCCTCTTCGTCGACGAGCTCCACACGCTCGTAGGCGCCGGCGGCGCCGAGGGCTCGCTTGACGCATCGAACATGTTGAAGCCCGCCCTCTCGCGCGGCGAGATCCGTGTCATCGGCGCGACGACACTGAAGGAGTATCAGAAGTATATCGAGAAAGATGCCGCGCTCACGCGCCGCTTCCAATCGGTTTTTGTGCAAGAACCATCCGTCGAAGACGGCATCGCGATCTTGCGCGGGCTGCGCGATAAATATGAGCTCTTCCACGGGGTGCGCATCACCGACGGCGCTATCGTCGCCGCGGTCGAGCTCTCCTCGCGCTACATCTCTGATCGCTTCTTGCCGGACAAGGCGATCGATCTTATCGACGAAGCGGCATCAGGTCTGCGTATCGCGCTTGAGAACAAGCCGCCCTTGCTGGAGGAGACCGACCGCAAGATCCGCCGCCTCGAGATCGAGCGCCAAGCGCTCCAAAAAGACTTAGAGGGAGAACACAGCAAAGAGATCAAGGAGCGCATCAAGGATATCGATGCCGAGGTTGCCGATTTGAAGGAGAAGACAAGCGAGCTCGAGCTCAAGTGGAAGAACGAGAAGGATATATTGACCGGCATCCGCGCCCACAAGACCGAGCTCGAGGCGCTCAAGATCCAGGCGGACAATGCCGAAGCCGCCGCTGATCTCGGCACCGTCGCCGAGATCCGGTATGGCAAGATCCCGCATATCCAAAAAGATCTAGAAGCGAAGCTGAAGCGCCTGAAGATGCTCCAGAAGTCGCGCCGCGTTTTGAATGAAGAAGTAACCGAGCAGGATATCGCCGCGGTCGTCAGCCGCTGGACGGGCATCCCAGTGGTGCGCATGCTCGAAGAAGAAGCCACGAAGCTCTCGCGCATGGAGGAGTCGCTGAAGAGTAGTATTATCGGTCAGGATACTGCGGTCAAGAAGGTGACGGACGCGGTCAAGCGCTCGCGCGTGGGCATCAGCGACCCGAATCGCCCGATCGGCTCATTCCTCTTCTTGGGGCCCACCGGCGTGGGCAAGACCGAGCTCTCGAAGAAGCTCGCGGAGTTTATGTTCAACGACACCGATGCCTTGGTGCGCATCGACATGAGCGAGTTCATGGAGAAGCACTCGGTCGCGAAGCTTATCGGCGCGCCGCCGGGCTATGTCGGCTATGAGGAATCGGGCACCCTGACTGAGCGCATCCGGCATCGCCCCTATGCGGTGGTGCTCTTCGACGAAATCGAGAAGGCGCATCCCGAGGTGTTTAATATCTTGCTTCAAGTGCTCGATTCGGGCCATCTTACTGACGGCAAGGGGCGCAAGGTTAATTTCAAGAACACCATCATCGTGCTCACCAGCAACATCGGTGGAGAGTTCATCGACCGTCTCGCGCACATCGGCTTCGGCACCGCGGGCGCGACCGAGGCGTCGCAGTATGAAGAGACGAAAGTGCGCGTGATGGATGCGCTCAAAGAGCACTTCCGTCCGGAGTTCTTAAATCGTCTCGACGATATCATCATCTTCGACGTGCTCGCGAAGGAGGCGCTCGCGAAGATCGTCGATACGCAAGTCGAGGAGGTGACGAAGCGCTTGGCTCAGAAGCGCATCGCGCTCGCGTTCGCTCCCGAGGTGCGCTCGTGGCTGGCCGAGAAGGGCTACAATCCACAATATGGCGCGCGCCCCTTGCGCCGCACGATCCAGGACAAGATCCTCACGCCGCTCGCTTCGCTCATGGTTGACCAGGGGGTGACAGAGGGCGGAACAGTGACGGTCTCGATCAGGTCTGCCGAGCCGCATTTTGAGGTGAAGAAGAAGCAGGTGCGTGTCCGTCGAAGTCAGACATCGACAGCTGCTGTGGATGTCTGACTTCCACGAGTCGTTGCTTAAATCGGGTGTTTCTGCTAAATTAGCGTTATGTCACAAGATCGCCTGTTGAAGCTCAAGTCCACGAAGTCCAAGCACGTTATGTGGACGAGGAAGAATAAAAAGAAGGTCGAGCGCAAGATAGAGCTCACCAAGTTCGACCCCACGCTTAGGAAGCGCGTCCTCTACAAAGAGACGAAGAAATAACCCGCCAAAAACAAAACCGCCTTCGGGCGGTTTTGTTTTTGGCGGGCCCACCAGGAATCGGACCTGGACTGTCGCTTTTGGAGAGCGATGTACTACCACTATACGATGGACCCTTGCGGTAACGATACCAGATGCAGGGCGGTGGGGAAAGCGGCATAGAGGGAGCCGAGGGAGAGGTATGATGGGGGTATGCGTTCACGCGTTCTTTTATTTACACTCCTACTCACGGTCGTCTTGTTCGCGTTGCCGCACGCTGTGTTTGCAAAGATACCGTTCTTTGGGCCGATCATCCCCGAGGCGCAGAGCGTTTGCCCTGCGAGCTGGGGTTTGGTTATCACAGTCATCAACAATCTCATTGAGTTTCTTATCACGATCGCGATCGTGTTCGTCGCGCCAGTCATGATCGCCTATGCCGGATTCCTGTACGTCGTGAATCCGATGAACCCGAGCGGTATGAGCAATGCGAGAAGTATCTTGAAGAATACTGTCATCGGCATCGTCGTCGCGCTCTCGGCTTGGCTCATTGTGGCCGCGGTTATGGCGGTGTTCTATAATCCGAAGGCAGTTGGGAAAACATGGTCAGAGCTCATCACTTCAGGGGGCATTGATCCCTGCCTCAAACAAGCAGGATCGATCACGGAGCTCAGGCAAGTAAGCGTTCCGGGTGTTGCCGGCATCACTGTGACCACTCCGGGTACGACTTCTTTGACACCGGCGCAGATCCGAGCAAAAGCGAGTGCCGCCAAAGCGTTTAAGACTCAAGTGTGCGCTGCAGCCTCAACGCAGGGTATCCCTACCCAATGCAGCCAACTTCTCGGTATTCTTGGTGTAGAATCAGGAGGGATCCCGACATCGGTAAGCCCCGAAGGAGCTATCGGACTTATGCAACTCATTCCGACCACGGCGGCAAGCAACGGTGTGTCCGCTTGTGTCGGGTCTTCAGATATAAGCCCCTCGGCTGCCTGTATCGCCGCACTGAAGAATTCAGATACGAATATCAAAGCTGGTGTGACAAACTACGCGAAACTTTTTAAGAAGTTTAGTGGGAACCAGACATACGCGACGGCCGCGTACAATGCCGGTGATGGGACAGGATTAAAACCCGATGGTAAAAAACAAGCTTTTGCAAAAAGCAGTGATTGTCCTGGCATGTTCGCTTGGGAATGCCCTATTAACCCTGGTGGATTCGTTGAAACGCAAAAATACGTTCTGGATGTGGCCGCCGTGGCGCAACAACTCTGAAGATAATCAGTTTTATTCTTGGTCGAGGACTTTAAGTTTGCGCAGCCACGCCTTTTGGCGGCGGGCATACTGCCAGAGCTTAGCGGAGAGGATAGGGAGAAGAGCTTCTTCAATTTGGCCAACACCTGGTGTTGGCCATTTTTGCAAATATTCGCCGATGATGCGATATTCGAGCCCGAGCTCGTTCAGGCGCGCGTCGCCTACTTGATTGCGCACTCGACGCACTTCGTCAACCAATCCCCGCCCTAATGCTTGCTTTAGGCGGGCATCGATTCTTGTGCGCAATTCTTCTTTTGGCGGGTCAATCACAATCCATTGCACAATATAGGGACTTACGATGTCCCTAGATGGGACAGAGCCAAGGGAGGAGATGATCTCGAGCGCGCGGATGAGGCGGCGGCGGTTCTTGGGGTCGAGCTCGACGGCACGACGGGGGTCCGCGGAGCGGACGCGCACATGAAGCTCTTCATTTGAGAGCCCTTCAATTTCGGCTCGGAATGTTTGATTCGCGGCAATTTCGGGAACGGGACGGAGCAACGCGTCAAAATAGAAGTGCGTGCCGCCCACAAGGATCGGCAACTTCCCTCGAGCAGAAATATCTTTGATCAATCGTGTTGCATCAGCGACAAAGTCGCCAGCAGAATATGTTTCGTGCGGGTCACGAATATCGATAAGGTGATGCAGCACGCCGCGCATCTCTTCTTTCGTGATCTTTTCTGTGCCGATATCTAGGCCGCGATACACCTGCCGCGAATCAACCGAGATCACTTCACCGTTTCGCGCAAGCGCTTCTTCAACCGCTCGCGCAGACTTGCCCGAGGCAGTCGGCCCCGCGATGCATAAAATTTTAGTCATCAAGGGCGATGGTAGCATTTTTGAATCCATCGTGCCCCAGCACGAAAACGCTGGTGCTGGAGGTGGGAATCGAACCCACAACCCTTGCGGGACACGATTTTGAGTCGTGCGCGTATACCAGTTCCGCCACTCCAGCGTTTCGTACGGGGTAAATCTACCAATTTTTACCCCTGCACCAATGTCCTCATTCGGTGCGGGGCCGCCATCTCGGCTGCCTGTGGATTGCAGGATACCATATGTTAAAATATTTTACATGCATGAAGAGGCAGGCTACGTCCCGACCAAGTACGATTCGGTTTTTTGGATTGACGTGGAGCGTATTGCGCCGAACCCCTATCAGCCGCGCCGGGAATTCAGCGAGGAGGGCTTGACGTCGCTCGCAGAGAGCATTCGCCAATACGGCGTCTTACAGCCCTTGGTCGTGAGCCGTGTTGATGTCGAGAAGCCGGAGGGCGGTCTCGAGAGCCACTATGAGCTCATCGCGGGCGAGCGGCGCCTGCGTGCCTCAAGGCTTGCCGGCCTCAAGCAAGTGCCGGTAGTGATCCGTCACGGCGATACCAATCTCACCAAGCTCGAACTCGCCATTATCGAGAATCTCCAGCGCGAAGACCTTAACGCGATCGATCGCGCCAAGGCACTCAAGAAGCTCATCGAAGAATTCGGCATCTCGCATGCCGAGTGTGCGGCGAAGATCGGCAAGAGCCGCGAGTATGTCTCCAATTCGCTTCGCCTTCTTTCTCTGCCTGAGCACATGCAGAGCGCCATCGTTGGGAAGGAGATCAGCGAGGGTCATGCGCGCGCACTTCTCGGGCTCGCCAATCGCCCTGAAGAGCTCGAGACGACCTTTAAAGAAATACTATTAAAACGCTTGCCGGTCCGCGCGGTTGAACGCATCGTGCGCTCTATCGCACAAGAGCGCGTGCGCAAGTACCACCGCAAGACGCCCGAAATGATTGAGATTGAAAAGTCGCTTACCGAGACCTTGGGTACACGCGTCATCATCGAGACCAACAACGCCGAGGAGGGCGGTCGTCTGTTGATCGACTTCTTTTCGCCCGATGATCTCTCGGCTATTGTAGAATCGCTGGCGTTGCGTCCTGCCGAAGCCAAGCAGGCGAACGAGGGAGAAGGAGGCGATCTGACATCTGGCGAAGCAATCGTCGAACCGCCCGATCCGATCGCGCCTCCTGCGCCCGAAGAAGCTGATGATGACGGGCTGTATTCAGTGTCCGGCTTTACGGTGTAACGGGATCTTCCTCTTTTTTCGCGATGGCTTAGCCGGTTCGGTCATGCCGAGCGCTGTGCGGATATGTCGGCGCGCGAGAGAGGTGCGGGCGATCTCGAGCCACTTTGACGAAGGATGAGCAGATTCGCGCCGCATTATTTCGACGACTTCTCCGTTGCCGAGCGCCGTATCAAATGAGACGAGCTTCCCGTTGACCTTGGCGCCTTGGAGATGGTTCCCGAGGTCGCTGTGTATCGCGTAGGCGAAGTCGATAGGCGTTGACGCAACCGGGAGGTCTATAACATCGCCGCTCGGAGTAAAGACGAACACACGGTGCGAAAAGAAGTCTTCTTTGAGTCCCTCGACGAATTCTTCAGACTCTGCGACACCAGCGTGCGCCCCGGCAAGTTCGGCGAGCCACGGGGGAATCTTTCCGCCAGAAGGTGCGCTCCCGACGGGCATCTCTCCGCTTCTGTTTTTTGAAACCTTCATGAGCGAGGGGATAAGCGAGCGAATCCAGGGGAAGGAGAGTGCCGAAAACCTGCTTTTCTGGACATTCTTATCAAGTTTCTGGATGCCTTTCCCCAACTGTTTGTACGACATGTGGGAGGCGATACCGAACTCCGCGCGCTGATGCATCTCTTCGGTGCGGATCTGGATCTCGACGATGCCCGCCCCCGGCGTCACGACGGTCGTATGGAGCGATTGATAGCCGTTAGGCTTCGGGAAGGCGATGTAGTCTTTAAACTCTCCCGGTAGAGGCTTGTAGAGCGCGTGGACGATCCCGAGCGTCGCGTAACAATCCTCGATTTTCGGCACGACGATGCGCAATGCCGCGATGTCGTGGACGAGGCTGATGTCATCATGCTTTCGCTTCAATTTTTCATTCAGGCTCCATAAACCTTTCATGCGGATGTCGGTCCGGAACTTCGTGAGGCCTTTTTTTGCCAGCTCTTTTTTGATTTCCTTCTGCACATTGGCGAGGCCGACTTCGGTCTCTTGTGTCTTCAATTTACGCACTTCGGCAGCATGCGCGGCAGCGTCAGGGTCTACATAAGGGAAGGCGAGATCCTCAAGGAGGCTCTTCATCTTACCCATCCCAAGGCGATCGGCAATCGGCGCATAGATCTCGAGCGTCTCAAGCGCGATGCGGCGGCGTTTGGGCTCCGGCACATATTCGAGCGTCTGCATGTTGTGCTTGCGGTCGGCAAGCTTGACGATGAGTACGCGGATATCGCTCGCGGTCGCGACCAAGAGGCGGCGCAGCGACTCGGCATGACGCTCGGCACCGTGATATTTATGTTTGCCGAGCTTCGTAACGCCGTCGACGATGAAGGTAACTTCCTTGCCGAATTCTTTTTCAATTTCCTCACGCGAGATGCAGCCGTCCTCGACCGCATCGTGAAGCAGCCCGGCGGCAATCGTCGTCGCGTCCATCTCATATTCAGCGAGTATCTTCGCGGTTGCCGCGGGGTGGATAAAATAGGGTTCGCCCGAGTGGCGCAGGCGGCCTTCGTGCTCCCGCTTAGAAACTTCGTACGCCTTCTCGATAAGGGCGATGTCCTCCTTCGAGGGATTCGACATCTCGCCAATAATCTCCTTGACGGTCGTCATAGGTGATTACTATACACCTTATTTTAGGTATTCGGCTGCTTCGGCTGGGGTGAGGGAGTCGGCGGAGACGTCAGTGGGGAGGTAGATACGGCGGAGGCCTTTTTTCAAAAAGAGCCCCTGCTTTGATTTGTAGAGCGAGAGCATCTTGCCAGTGCGTGGGTGCTTGCCGATCTCCTTCACGAGCTCAATCCCTTTTGCTTGTTGTTTTGGTGTAGCGATGAGCGCGAGCGCCTCATCAAGCGTGATGGTGTAAGGGTCGCCAACTTTTGCCTTGAGCGAGCGGAACTCGCCATCACTGCCGACATACGGGCCGAAGCGCCCGGTTGAGGCGAACACCGGCTTGCCGGTGGAGGGGTGCATCCCGAGCTCTCGCGGCAACGAGAGATATTTGAGTGCATCGGCGAGTGTCACCTGCGCCAGGTCGGTCCCCGCCGGGATACTCGCGCGCTTGGCAGCAGTCTTCGGCCGACCCTTACCGCGCTTTGTTGGCTTCTTTTTCTTTCCTTCTTTTTCTTTTGTGTCTTCACTGCCTCTTGCTCCTGCCTCCTGCTTGTTTTCTTCTAGTGCCATCTCGACATACGGCCCAAACCTTCCCGTCTTTATATAAATAGGCGCGCCCGTTTCCGGATGCATACCGATAGGCTCATCGCCCTTAAGCTCCGCACCCTCTTCAGTGCGCGCACCAAGGCAGTCCGGATACTTCTTGCAGCTCATAAAGACGCCGCCACGGCCGAGCTTGAACTCCATCGAACTCCCACAGAGCGGGCAGGGGAATTCTTCTGCGGCATCGCCAAGTGATGTTGCTTTTGGGAGCTTCTCTTTGGCCTGCACCGCTTTTTCAAATGGGCCATAAAATGCAGAAAGCGTCTCGGTATAGCCGCGCTCTCCGCGTGCGATTTCGTCGAGCTCGTTCTCCATCTCTGCGGTGAACGTGTCGCTCACATAGGTGGGGAAATGTTCTTCAAGCCAGCCGGAGACGACCATGCCGGTGGCGGTTGGCTTGAGCGCTCGCGCGAGTTTCTCGACATAGCCGCGATCTTGGATCGTCTTCATGATCGAGGCATAGGTTGAGGGGCGCCCGATACCGCGCTTCTCGAGCTCCTTGATAAGCCCCGCTTCGGTGTAGCGATTGGGGGGTTCGGTCTGCTTCTCATCGGCACCGAGAGAGAGAAGCGTGAGCGGGTCGCCACTGGCCAACTTCGGCAATTCGACATCTTCGCCGCGCGCTTTCGTATCGAGCGCGAGCCAGCCGGGGAAGATGATGCGTGAACCGTTCGCAGTGAAGAGGGGAATGCTTGCCTCGCCGGAGCTGTGCGGAGGCGGGTCGGCTTTTGCCGAGATAGATGTGCGCATAACGCGTGCGGGCGCCATCTGCGAGGCGAGTGCACGAGTGCGAATGAGCTCATAGAGCTGTGTTTCGTCTGGCGTAGCGCCCGCGCGCGCCTGGTGTGAGTCGGTAGGGCGTACGGCCTCGTGTGCTTCTTGGGCGTTCTTACTTTTCGTTTTGTATACTCGCACCTGGAGGTATTCTTTCCCGAATTGCTTCTCAACGACGCCCGCCATCTTCGCGACCGCTTCTTTAGAGAGGTTTACTGAATCGGTGCGCATGTAGGTGATGTGGCCGGCCTCATACAACTTTTGCGCAGCGCGCATGGTGCGTGAGGGAGCGAAGCCGAGTCGTGTCGAAGCGGCCTGTTGGAGCGTTGAGGTGGTGAAGGGCGGCCGCGGATTGCGATCTTCAGCCTTCTCGCTCACATCGGCGACGCTCCATTTTGCTGCGCGGCCTTCTCGCACGATCCGCTCCGCTTCTTCTTTTGTCTTTGGCTGTTCGGTACAGGTGGTAGCTAGATCTCCTGTTTTCGATTTAAATAAAGCGGAAAGCACAAAATAAGTAGCCGGTATAAAGGCTTTAATTTCGCGCTCGCGTTCGGCGAGAATCCGGAGCGCGGGCGACTGCACGCGCCCAGCCGAGAGTCCGTAGCGAACCTTCTTCCAAATAAGGCCAGAGAGATCATAGCCGACAATGCGATCAAGCACGCGTCGCGCCTCCTGCGCCTGCCGCAAATCCTGGTCAATTTCGCGCGGGTGCGCGAGCGCTTCCTCGATAGCTTCTTTGGTGATTTCGTGGAAGGCAACGCGCTTTTGCTTTTTCAAGCCAGCGACCTCCGCGATGTGCCACGCGATCGCCTCACCCTCGCGGTCGGGGTCGGTCGCGAGATATACCTCGTCGGCTTTTGCCGCCGCGTGTTTTATTTTTTCAATGATTTCGCGCTTATCGGCAGAGACAACGTAGCGCGGGATAAAACCGCCCTCGATGTCGACGGCGTCCTTATTCGTCTTCGGCAGGTCGCGCACGTGGCCCACCGAGGCGAGAACGGTGTAGTCCGATCCCAAGTAGTGCCCTATGGTGCGCGCCTTGGTTGGCGATTCAACAATTAATAATTTCTTGTCCACGTTACTAACACATAACGCGAGTACCTATATATGGTCAAGTCCGGGCATTGGAGTACACTCGATCTATGAAGCATTTTTTGCGTCCCGTCTATCGCCAGCTCGGCTCATATTTTTTGCTCGTGGTCGCGTTCGTCGCGGTCTCTTCTGTGGTACGCCACTACCAGGGCGATATCGGTCCGTTCCTTGAGCAGAGCGGAGTATTCGGCGCTGCCTTCTTCGTACTCCTCACGGCGCTCTTTGTTGTCTTCGTTTTCCCGCCTGATATCGTGCTCCTCATCCCGCTCGGCGTTATCCTCTGGGGTCCGCTCCCGGCCGCGCTCCTGCTTATCGCCGGTTGGACGCTTGGGGCGCTCGCTGCCTTCAGTATCGCACGACGATTTGGGTTGCCGCTCGTTACGCGCATTATCGGCACGGAGCGTGTCGCGAAGCTTACGGAGAAAGTACCGAGAACCGACGTCTTCTGGTCGATTGTCGTCTTGCGCATGGTCGTGCCGGTCGACCTTTTAAGTTATGCGCTCGGGCTCTGGAGCCAGGTTCCATTGCGCACGTATCTTCTCGCGACGATGATCGGTGTCGCGCCCTTTGGATTCTTCTTCGCTTTTGTCGGGGCGCTGCCGTTCTGGTATCAGCTCGCCGCGTTCGCTGTAGCTTTCGCGGGAGTATCGTACGTCATAGTGACGCGTATGAAAGGGAACTAAACACACACCGGCAATGATCACTCCGGCGACATTGCTCGCGAGATCGAGCCAGGTGTCATAGATGCTGGTGCTGGCGGCGAATAAAAATCCGCTGTACTCCTGCAGAAGGAACTCGAGCAGTTCGTTCGCAATGCCGAGCGAGAGTACGACCAGAGCGCTAAACATGAAGAATTGGAACCGGTTGATATGTATTTTGCTGTTTCGCGCCGCGAGGAAGCATACCAGAAAGCCCAGAAAGCCGCCGCCGAACGCGTGGAGGACGCGATTGCCGAGCTCGAGATCCGCTATTGAAAAACTAGCCGCATACGCCAGCACAGAGAACGCGATGATGTAGGCGACGGGAAGCAAGGATTTCTTTTGCAGAGGCGTCGCCTTCTGGGTAAAGAAAAAAGGGAACAGCGCAAGGAGAATGAAATATATGACGCACATCGCCAGGGTGATAAATACCAAATACATCAAATCGGCCGTGTACATAAGGATTAAAGTATCATATGCGGCGCCAGGCGCCGAACTCCTCGCGCACGAGGCCGCGCAGCTCGAGTGCGACAAGAGCGGTCAAGACTTCACCCGCGGCGCCTTTGGCGCCGCGCAGAATCTCGTCCCGCGTTTTTGGCTCTCCAAGCATATCCCATATAACCAATTCAGCGTCTTCGAGGTCGCGTGGCGCCACGGTCGCGCTCGTCTCTCGGGGCGGGATACCGAGTGCTTCTAATATATGCATCGGCTCGGTGACGAGCGCGGCGCCGAGGCGGATGAAGAGGTGGGGGCCGAAGGCGTGTGGGTCACCGATGCGATGCGGGATGCAGAGCAGGTCACGATTATATTCGCTCGCGAGGCGCGCGGTGATGAGGGTGCCCGACTTCGGTCCCGCTTCGATCATGAGAACCGCGTCAGAGAGCCCGACCATGAGGCGGTTGCGCTCGGGGAAATAATAAATACGCGAAGGCTGGTCCGGCGCGTATTCAGAAATAAATCCTCCGCCTGCTTTTAAAATTTCTTTTGCGAATGGGCGATTGCTTCTCGGATAGAGCACATCATCACCGAGGCCGGAGCCGGGCACGGCGAGCGTGTGGAGTCCGGCGGCCAAGGCCGCTTTGTGCGCGCAGGTGTCCATACCGAGAGCGAGTCCTGACACAATCGAGACAGGGTAGCCGGCAAGCCCGCCGATAAGCCGCTGACACGCTTCTTCTCCGTAGCGCGTCATCGCGCGGCTGCCGACGACGGTTAAGAGTTTCGTCCCCGCAGGTGGCAGGGCGCCGCGCACCCAAAGCTTTTTGGGCTGCTGCGGTATCTCAAAAAGTTGTGCAGGCCACTCACTCTTCTCTAGTTCTCGTATCTCCATAGGTGCAGTATACTAAACGCATATGCTCGATATTAAATTTATCAGGGAGAACGCCGACATCATTAAGGCCGGTGCGGTCAAGAAGCGCATCGAGGTCGATATCGACCGCCTGCTCGCGGTCGACGATGAGCGCAAGCGGATTCGTCAAGAGCTTGACCTGAAGCGTTCAGAACAAATCCGGCGAAGTAATGAGATGCCGCGCATGCAGGGCGATGATCGCACGAAGCTACTCGAAGCGATGCAACACTTGAAGGCCGGCATGGCCGAGAGCGAAGAAAAGCTGAAGAAGGTTATGGAGGAGTGGCAGCAGCTGATGCTCGCCGTGCCGAACATCCCCGATATGTCGGTGCCTGATGGCGAGAGTGATGTTGATAATGTGGAGGTGAAGAAGTGGGGTACGCCGACCGAGTTTCTATTTACTCCGAAGAATCATGTTGACCTCATGACCGCGCTCGATATTGCCGATTTTGAGAGGGGAGCAAAAGTCTCGGGCTTCAGGGGATATTTTCTTAAAGGAGATGGCGTGTTGCTTGCAAACGCCGTGTGGCAATTGGCGCTCAAACACTTCTCTGCAAAAGGATTGACGCCGATGAGCGTCCCCTCGCTCGTGCGCCGCGAGGCATTCATGGGCACGGGCTATCTGCCGCAGGGTGAAGAAGATTTATATAAGACACAAGATGGCGAATATCTCGCGGGCACTGCCGAGGTCGCAACGATGGGCTACTACATGAACGAAACACTCGACCTGAGCGCGTTCCCGGTGCAGTTCCTCTCCTTCTCGCCGTGCTTCCGTCGCGAGGCGGGTGCGCACGGCAAGGATGTGTGCGGTCTTATCCGCGTGCACGAATTTTTCAAATGGGAACAGGTCGTGCTCTGCAAGGCAGAACATGACGAGTCGGTCCGCCTGCACGAATGGCTCAATCGCAACACTGAAGAATTCATCGAGCTTTTGAATATCCCCTATCACACGGTCGTGAATTGTGGCGGCGATCTCGGGCTCGGGCAGGTGAAGAAATATGATATCGAGCTCTGGGTTCCGACGGAGTCGGAAGGCAAGGGACAGTATCGCGAGATCAGTTCGGCCTCCTACTTCCACGACTTCCAAACACGCCGGCTCAACATCCGCTACCGCGATACAGAAGGGAACATGCGCTTCCCGCACTCTCTGAACTCAACCGCGATTCCGACGCCGCGCATCTTGGTTTCTATTATCGAGAATTATCAACAAGAAGACGGCACGATTAAAGTGCCTGAGGCTCTCGTGCCGTATGTCGGGAAAACGATTATTGGTAGAGCGCGGTAGTGAACGCCTTGCAGAGCGGCGGCGGCTTCGCCGCCGCCGTGTCTGCGTTGCATTCGTCATACTGCTCCTGCTCCTGCTTGCCACGGCTGTGTGGGGTCTCTGGCAGAGCCAGCTCCGCATCTCGCACGTCCAGATTTTCGGTTTGCCTCCCGACAGGCAGGCGCAGGCTGCAGAATATGTAACGCAGGCGATGCAGGGAAGCTATGGTAACGCCATCCCGCGTGATTCGATTCTCTTTTTTTCTGCCACGCGCATCAGGAATGATTTGCTTGCTGCGCATCCGGAGATTGCCGCTGTTTCAATATTCCGCAAAGGGCTCACGGGCCTCTCGATCAAGATAGATACGCGCGTCCCCGTCGCACGCTGGTGCGGCCTCGCGCCCACGAAGGGTGTTGAAGAATATTGCTACTTCTTTGATGCAAAGGGATATATTTTTGCTGCCGCCGCGACGACGACACAAACCATTAACCCCTTCATGGTATATGCGCCGCTTGTGGGCGAGACGTTGGAGCCCCTGCGCGCTACCATGGTGAATGCCGACAAACTCCCTTCTGCATTCGACTTCGCACGACAGCTCGCTACGTTTGGCTCGCCCGTAGAGAGGATCATCTTCCGCGGAGAAGAAGTGGACGATCTTCTTGTCTCCGGGGCGCGCGTGACGTATCTGCTCGGCGATGAGCAGAATGCCTTTACTGCGCTCGTCTCCGCGCGCGAGAACTTCAACCTCGCTGACGGCTCGATCGACTATGTCGACCTGCGTTTCGGGAGCAAGGTGTATGTAAAAAAGAAGAGTGGAATTTAGGGACATCGTAACTAATGCATTTGGACTTACGATGTCCAAACATGGGCGGTATGGTACGGTGTGAAAATGAAGTCATTTTGGGATACTCTACCGAAGCCATTCTTCGTCATGGCGCCGATGAAGGATGTTACCGACGTTGCGTTCCGCGCGCTGGTGGCCGCGCGCGGCAAGCCGGACGTCTTCTGGACAGAATTTGTCGCAGCAGACGGCCTGTATCACACGATCGAGATGCAAGGTGACACCTCTCTCCGCGAGGAGATGCAAGGTGACACCTCTCTCCGCGAGGAGTCACCTTGCATTTCTAATCCGCTCTTGCGTGACCTCGCGTTTGATAGAGAAGTAGAGCGGCCGATCGTCGCGCAAATTTTCTCGAGCAAGCCTGACATGATCGCGTATGCGACTCGGCTCGTCGCCGAGCTGGGCTTTGATGGCGTTGATATCAATATGGGATGCCCTGATCGTGCGATCGAGAAACAAGGATGCGGTTCGGCGATGATCAAGAATCCGGCGCTCGCGCGCGAGATTATTAAAGTAGCTAAAGAGTCCTCAAACCTGCCTGTTTCGGTTAAAACAAGAATTGGGTATACCAAAGAGTCGCTTGATGAGTGGCTACCTGTCTTGCTCGAAGCGGCGCCTGCTGCTATCACGATCCATTTGCGCACGCGCAAGGAGCTCTCGCTCGTTCCTGCCGATTGGGAGCTGATGAAGAAGGCAGTCGAGATTCGCAACAAGATAAATCCCGAGGTGCTCATCATCGGCAATGGCGATGTGGAGAGTGTCGAGCAGGGAAGACAACTCGCTCTCGAGACGGGCCGTGACGGCATCATGATCGGCCGTGGTATGTTCGGCAACCCGTGGGTCTTTGCGAGCCTTTGGGATTCTCAGGGACATCGGATGTCCTCTTTTGAAATTGGACATCCGATGTCCAAACATGGGCTGGGTGAGAAATTAGAAGCCTTGGTTGAATTGGCGCACAACTTCGAAAAAATAACTCCGCCCAAAAACTTTTCAATATTAAAAAAGCACATCAAGGCATTTGTCACCGGCTTCTCCGGCGCCGCTGATCTGCGTGCGAAGTTAATGGAAGCAAGTAATGCCTCCGACCTCGAGCGCATCCTGCGCGAGAATCCGGTATAATCTTTCCATGGCTCACCAATCGCTCTATCGAATACATCGCCCCGCGACCTTTGCTGATGTGATAGGGCAGGAGCAGGTGACGAAACCTCTCGAGGATGCAGTGAAGGCGAAGAAAATTGGGCACGCCTACCTCTTCGCCGGCACGCGCGGACTCGGGAAGACGTCGGTGGCGCGCATCTTCGCGGATGCTATCGGCTGTAAAGAGAATGATCTTTATGAAATAGATGCCGCGAGCAATAACAGCGTCGAGGATATTCGCGCGCTCACCGAGGGTGTTTACACGCTCCCGTTCCAGTCGCCGTATAAAGTGTATATTCTCGACGAAGTACACATGCTCTCAAAGAGTGCATGGAATGCTTTTTTGAAGACGCTTGAAGAGCCGCCGGCACATGCTGTTTTCATATTGGCGACTACGGAACTTGAGAAGGTGCCCGAGACTGTGCAGTCACGCTGTCAGGTGTTCGAGTTTAAGAAGCCGACGCGAGCCGTGCTCGCTAAGATGACTGCTGCCGTCGCGAAGAAGGAGGGCTACGCGCTCGCGCCCGATGCGGCGGAGCTGATCGCGATGCTCGCGGAGGGCTCCTATCGCGATGCGCTCTCTGTCTTGCAGAAGGTGCTCGGCTCTTCGGCGGATAAAAAGCTGACGCGAGCTGAAGTAGAGCAGGCGACCGGCGCGCCGCGCCAAGAACAGGTGCACGCGCTCTTGGCCGCGCTCGCCTGCGGCGAGCGCGGGGCGGCACTTGTGGCGATTGAGAGCGCGGCGAAGGCGGGCGCTGATATGAAGCTCTTCTTGGAGCTGGTGTTAGAAGCGCTCCGCGCGACTCTGCTTATCAAATTTGCCCCCGACCTCCGCACCTCTCTCGCGAGTGAACTTGGCGCAGACGAGTTCGCTGCCCTTGAGAAATTCGCCCAGCCGAATGTGGGACATCCGATGTCCCACATTACGCACGCGACAATGCTCGCTTTTCTCACTGCCGCAGAGCAGATCCGCTACGCGCCCATCCCCGCCCTCCCCCTCGAATTGGCGGTCTTGGAACTCTTTCCCGAAGACGCTATTAAATGATAATGTGTTCCTATTGGGGGATCGTCTAATGGTAGGACGCCGGGTTTTGGTCCCGTTAATCTAGGTTCGAGTCCTAGTCCCCCAGCACTAATGGATTTTGTGAGTAGAGTTCTCCAAAATCCCTCGCATCTCCATCGTTTTCTGTCGGTTCTAACGGAGACGGAATATCGCGGATAGCATCTGCGATTTTCTGTATCGGGAACAGCAGATTATCCAAGGAAATACTCAACTTTCCGTCTATGAGCGTGTAGTCCGAACCTAAAGCCGTAAATAGCTCCTTGCAGGTCGCAAAGTCCTCGTTCTTCACTGCTTTGGCGAATACTGCTGGTGCTTTCTCCGCGAAGTTGAACCCACGCTCGGCGACTTCAAGCCAGTTCTCCACGCGCTTGTCGGTGTCTTGCAGGAGTGCTTGAGTGCGTTCTTTTTCGGCAAGGAGCGTTTCCTTCCTGCTTCTGAACTCCTGTTCGTCAATCTCGCTGTTTGCCCGCATATCAATCAAGTTGTCTATCTTGCGGACGCACGCTTCGTACTCCTTTCGTTGACTGCTGTATACCACTTCGCGGTCGGTAATCTCCTTGGCGTTCTGGTCTTTGAGCCG